>Ga0126371_10000797_pt1 | contig 26412 bp, 13 predicted proteins | sample PanSoiMetaPlot_4_FD_110145 | JGI IMG/M metagenome (GOLD analysis project Ga0126371, IMG submission 110145) | Tropical forest soil microbial communities from Panama - MetaG Plot_4 | ecosystem: Environmental > Terrestrial > Soil > Tropical forest > Bulk soil | place: Panama | collected 2016-02-17 | reverse complement strand
GGCAGCTCGACGTTCTCGAAAACGGTGAGATCGCCGATCAGGTTGAACGCCTGGAAAATGAAACCGATTTCACGATTGCGGATGCGCGTGCGGTCCGACAGCGACAAATTCGCAACCGGCTGATTGTTCAACGTGTAATTGCCATCGCTGGGAGAATCGAGCAAGCCGAGAATCGAGAGCAGCGTAGACTTGCCGCAGCCTGAAGGTCCGGCGATGGCGAGAAATTCACCCACCTTGATTTCCAGGTGGACGCCAGCCAGGGCATGGGTCTCGATTTCGTCGGTATAGAAAACCTTGGTAACGCCGTCAAGATGAATCAATGTTTGGGTGCTGTTCATACGCGCTCCTTAATCGCTGCTATCATACCTCTTACTTAATGCGAATTCGATCAAATTGATCATAGGCAGACATGTCGGACAGAACCACGACATCGCCCACGTTTAAACCATTGAGAACCTGGACTTCGCTCACTGAAACTTTCCCGATCGCCACTTTTGTCGCGACTGCTTCCGTGCCGCCATTCACTTCCTTAAAGAGCGTGATCGTGCTGTTGGGTTCACCGTGCACAGGCCGGCCGACATAGAGCACGTTGCTCAGTTTCTGAATGAGTATGGTTCCTTCCACGCTTAGGTTCGGCACAGCGCCGGACGGAAGGGGGCCATCGAGATGGACATCGACGGTACGCGTACCATTGGTTACTGCAGGGTCAATTCGAGTTACGTGACCTGGGATGTAGCCGTTGTGCGTGTCGACTTGAGCCGTCTGATTCAGCAGAATGTCTCCAACTTGAGTCTCGGCGATTTGCAGTTGGGCCTTCAGTTTGGTTTGTTGCGCTACGGTGGCAAGCTCTTGCCCAGGGGTCATTTCTTGCCCGACCTGGGCAGGTTCGTCTTGGAGAACACCTTCGATGCCGGCGCGCACGGTCAACTCCTCTACTTCTCGCTGATAGAGCGCCACTTGCTCCTTGTCCTGATCGACGGTAGCCTGCGCCTGTGCCAACTGCTGCTCGACAGAGGCCGCATACGTATTGACTTGCTGCTGGGCAATCTCGTCTTCCGACTTCAATTGCGTGGCAGCGACTTCGTCCCTTTGGTAGGTGATCTTTGCAACCACACCTTGCTTAAATCCAGTTTCGTCGGCTTCGGCTTGCATCTGGGCCTGCTTATACTGAGACCTTGTGTTGGCCGCGGCCGCACGAAAGGTCATGAGTTGGTTTTCTGCGGTGGCCTTTGCTGTCGCGAGCGCCGCTTCAGCCGATTTCAGCGTAAACTGCGCGCTCAATAATTGCTGCTTAAGCTGCGGGTTGGTTAAGATCATGATTATAGAATCGGGCTTAACCGGCGCGCCTGGAAGAATCAGACGCTGAGAGACGCGACCATCGGTGCTGATGGAAATCTGGGTAATGGTCTCCGGCACGAGGGTCCCCAAACCGCGAACCTCAAGCAACATGTTGCCCCGCTTAACGGTTCCCGAGTCGCCTGCCCAAATTGTCGAGCCGTCTACGGACGGAGGGGCGGGCTTCAAACGAGACAGGCCGTAAGTTACCAAAGGCAGGAGAATCAGGATGGAGACAATGTAGATAATCCTGCGAATTCTCTTTTTCCTCTTAACGTCAGGGCGAACAATATCCAAGGTGACTTCTCCTCAATCGGTAGTAGCAATCGCAATTCGGATGCCGACAACTAGAGGAATGTAAGCCTAGCTTATACTTATGGTTAGATGCAACATGCTCCTGGAAAGTTGACCCTGCACGACCGATAGTGGGACTTCGATGTCCCGCTATCGGACACTGAAATCACTAGGACTGTGCCCTTTCTTGTTGCTGGCCAACCATCCAGAAACAACGCAACTCTTGAACCCAGTTCGGGTTATTATCTGTTTACCGCCAAGAGCATCAGAGAGACACCGTAAAGTCAAAATCGGGAGTTGTGCATTTTGAGCGAGCGTTTGCTGGGGAGCACGGTCGGCGCGTGCTCCTTGTTGATCGCGTTGAAACTTCCATGAGGAGGAACAAAAGTGTCCGCTAGCATTCGTCGGGTCACGTCCTTAATTCAGGCAGGCCGAAGTTTTTTCGCGATACACAAATTTGTTTCTTTGGCGCTTTCCAGCACTGCGCTGCTGGCGCTTTTCATTGTGCCTTTGATTGGGCAAGGACCATCGCGTGAGAAGCCGGGAAGAGAGAAGGATTCTGCACAGCAGATCAAGAGACGCGAGGCGTGGTTTTTTCACCAGCGTGCCTATCCTCTGAAGCACATTCCAGCGGATGTCCGAGTGCGAGCCGTGGAACACCTCGATCGCATGCGCGCAAATAATGGAACTTTTATGGAACACTTCCTCGCACAAGCGCGGCAGGGAAGTTTGCTTAACGGGTCTAACGCGAACCCGCAGCAGATCACAATCAACATGAGCAGTTGGACGCCGGTCGGTCCTCAGCCAACCTCGAGCGCTATTTTTGGAGAAACCTCGGGGCGCGTGAATGCGCTCGTGGTTGATCCGTGCGATTCGAGCGGCAACACAATTTACGCCGGAGGAGCGCAAGGTGGCGTTTGGAAGACGACCAATGGCGGCACGAACTGGACGGAACTGACGGATGCGCAGCTTTCGATTTCAACCGGTGCCATTGCCCTTGATCCTGCCTCCGCGGACTGCATTGGCGGACACACGGGTGCGATCTACTACGGAACCGGCGAAGAGAATTTCGCATTCGACAGCTTCTACGGTGCAGGCGTTTTGATTTCGCACGATGGCGGAAACTCGTGGACAAAAGACAATACATTCGTGACGGTAACGAGCGGAACACCGACGACGATTACTCCGACAAATGAGGGTGAGGCGGGGCCATTCGTTGGGAACCTTGCGGTTGATCCGGCGACGAGCGGGGCGACTCAGGTGCTGCTGGCTGGAATTGAAGGTGTGAGCAGTCCGGCGAACTCGGGGATCTGGCGTTCGACTGATGGCGGCGCGGACTGGACACGCGTGATTCCGACCAGCAACGCAACCAATTTCCCGGGGCCGAATGATTACGGGACGGGAGTGGCGTTCGATCCGACCGACACAACCGGCAATACGGTGTACGCGGCGCTAGGCATTCCGTTCTGTGCAAGCATCGAATGCGACACGCCGGGCGATGAAGAGCTGGATAACGGTGTCTACAAATCGAGCGACAGCGGCGTGACTTGGACCCGGTTGGGCGCGTTGGACACTGCGGCCAACGCGGTTGGGCTCAGCAATAGCGAGTACGGACGTATTACGATTGCCACCGGCCCTGCGGCGAGTTCGGGCAAGCCGGGCGAGTTGATCGTTTCCATCGCAGACATCACAACCGGATCGAGCAACCTGCTTGCAGCTTTCAAGAGCACGGATGGCGGCAATACGTTCACTGAGCTTCCGACGCCTGCGTTTTGCAACGCACAATGTTTTTACGACATGGCGGCCATTATTAGTCCGGCGAATCCACAACTGATGTTTCTCGGCGGCGGGCCTGCGGCGGAGGGAAGTGGACTATCGCAGTCCTGCGGCAGCAATTTCCCAGCAGGTCATGGTATTTCCGCTGCGGTTCGCTCGACGGATGGCGGGAATACATGGACCGACATTTCTTGCGACAATTCCAGCGGGACATTCATTCACGTAGACACGCACGCTTTTGCGTTTAGCCCCAATGGTAACTTCTACATAGGAAACGATGGTGGGGTTTGGGCATCGTCGAACGTGGCTAGCGGTGCACCCGGCGCGCAGACCTGGACGAACCTGAACACGACTCTGAACCTCACGCAGTTCTATCCGGGCAATTCGATTCATCCGTCGAACCCGGAAGCGGGATTCGCCGGCGCACAGGACAATGGGACGCAAATATTCTCCGGAGGTTTGAACTGGGGGGACACAGAAGCTTGCGGAGATGGCGGATGGACCGCGATCGATCCGAGCACACCAAGCACGGTTTATGCGGCGTGCGAAGATGTGGGGCAGTTCGGGATCATTAACAAGAATCAATTCGACGGCGTCCCAGGTACGAATGGTTTGAATTGGGTAGTTCTTGATACGCCAGCCATGGACTCGGACAACGCGAACTTCGTCCCACCGCTCGTTCTGGATCCTACGACTCCTCAGAACGTGTATTTCGGCACGTTTCGCGTCTGGCAATCGACCAATGGCGGCGTTTCCTGGAACATCGTCGCACCAACTGCGACCGTAGGTCCGTCGACTCAATGCGCCGCCAGTGGCTGCGTCATTACCACGCTCTCTGTCGCGCCGAGTTCGTCGAACACGATCTACGTGGGTACCGATCAGGGCTTTATGTGGGTCTCTAATAACTCGACTTCGGCCACACCGACGTTCACGGAAATTGATCAGGCCAATACTCCGGGGCGCGAGCTTACGCAAGTCGTCGCGAGCCCTGCGAATCCGAGCGTGGCATTTGCGGCATTCTCGGGTTTTTCGGGGTTTGCGGACATGAATGGTCATCTCTTCGAGACGACGAACGGCGGCACGAGCTGGACGGACATTAGCTGCCACACCGCAGACTGCGGAACTCCGGGAGCGACCGACCTTCCGAACACGCCAGTTAACGACATCGTTGTGGATCCAAACGATGTCACAAACAATACCGTGTATGTGGCGACCGATGTTGGTGTGTTTGTTACGACCAGTGGAGGCACAAGCTGGTCGGAACTTGCCTCTGGGCTGCCGCACGTGGAGTGCACTTCGCTGAAGCTCAATAACAACGCGCGCGTGCTGATGGTGGGAACGCACGGCCGTGGGGATTGGCAATTACAATTGCCATTTGCGGCAGGCGTAACGTCCGCGCTGACGGCAATTTCGCCTACCAGCACAGCGGCGGGCTCTTCCGGCGTCACGCTCGTTCTTACGGGATTTGGATTCCCGGCCACGCCGACGGTGAATTTCGGCAGCTCGCAACTGACTCCATCGGCGGCAAGCGCGACGCAGATCACGGTCTCGGTTCCCGCGTCGGCGCTGACGAGTTCAGCGGAAGTGCTTGTGAGCGTGGCGGGCGGCGTGGCGAACTCGCTGAATTTCGGCGTGGAAGGACCGGTTCCGACGCTGTCGAGCGCATCGCCTGAATCGATCACCGCTGGGAGCAGCAATGTCACGCTTACTGTAAACGGTACGAACTTTACGGCCAATTCGGAAGTGATCTGGACGCCTACGACGGGTACCGATGCCGCTCTGAGCACGGCGCTTGCTCAGATGGCTGGCGGAACGAGCACGTCGTTCTCGGTGACCGTTCCCGCAAGTTTATTGACTGCGACGGTGGGGAATGTAACTCCGATTAGTATACCGAAGTCGCGACCGGGGAGTCCCACTCTCCGTTGCGTGTTCTTATTATTCGTCGCGTTCCTTGGTGTGCTGGCGTCCTTCATAATGCCGCGCTGGCGGCGCGCTGCGATTGGCGCCACAGTCGGCGTAGTTCTTCTGTCGGGATTGGTCGCGGGCTGCGGCAATAACTCCAACCCAACGCCGATTCACATCGGGGGAAATAGCGTCACGGTGCTTGTGAATGTTAATAATCCCGGGCCCGGAGGGGGCCTCTCGGCTCCATTCCAGGTGATAGTGAACTAGCAAAAGCGACTAGATGCGCCAGCAAAGGACAGAACCGCGCACTGGCTTCAGCGGCGGCTAGGAAACTTGCCGCAGGACGTATTGCAAGATTCCACCGTGCTGGTAATAGGCGGCTTCGACGGGAGTGTCAATGCGCAGGCAGGCTGAGAAGGTTTTTTCTTTACCTGCCGCTTCGCGCACGCGGATGCGAACGGTTTTTCGCGGCTTGAATTGTTCGGCAAGGCCTTCGATTTCGAAAGATTCCTGTCCGGTCAGATTCAACGACTTCGCGGTGTCGCCATTCTGAAATTCCAAAGGCAGTACACCCATTCCAATTAAATTGCTGCGGTGAATGCGCTCAAAGCTCTCGGCAAGAACGGCGCGAACGCCGAGGAGCAGCGTTCCTTTTGCAGCCCAATCCCGTGAGGAACCTGCGCCGTATTCCTTTCCAGCGATGACGAGCAGGGGGACGTTTTCTGAGTGGTACTTCTCGGACGCGTCGAAAATCGTCATCTTCTCGCCGCTCGGCTGATGAAGGGTCCATCCGCCTTCTGTTCCGGGCGCGAGCATGTTGCGCAAGCGAATGTTGGCGAAGGTTCCGCGCACCATTACTTCGTGATTGCCCCGGCGCGCGCCATAAGAATTGAAGTCCTTGGGCTGCACGCCACTCGCGATCAGATATTTGCCGGCGGGGCTGTCGGCGGGAATCGAGCCTGCGGGAGAAATGTGATCTGTGGTCACGCTGTCGCCTAGGAAAGCCAAGACGCGGAGGCCATTGAGGTCCTGAATTGGGCCAGGTTTCGGCGGCATGCCGTCGAAAAATGGCGGCAGCTTGATGTACGTGGACTTTGCGTCCCACGAGTAGAGGTCTCCTTTGGGAATTGGCAAGGCGCGCCAGCGATTGTCGCCGGTAAACACGTCGGCGTACTCTTTGTGGAACATATCAGTGGAGACGGACGAGCGCATGAGTGTTTCCACTTCTTGAGGAGTGGGCCAAATGTCGCGCAGGTAAACCGGCTTGCCGGATTTGTCCTCGCCGAGCGGATCCTTCTCCATGTCAAAGTCCATTCGGCCTGCAAGAGCGTAAGCTACGACCAGAGGCGGAGAAGCGAGATAGTTTGCGCGGCAATATGGGTTGATGCGTCCTTCAAAATTGCGATTGCCGCTGAGAACGGAGACAGCGACCAGATCGTTTTCCTTGATGGCTTTGCTGATTGGTTCGGAAAGAGGCCCGCTATTGCCGATGCATGTGGTGCACCCGTAGCCTACGAGATGGAAGCGCAGTTCTTCGAGGAACGGAGTGAGTCCTGATTTTTTCAGGTAGTCGCTGACGACCATCGAGCCGGGCGCGAGACTCGTTTTTACCCAAGGCTTCGTGCGCAGGCCGCGCTCCACGGCTTTCTTCGCGAGAATGCCGGCACCGAGCATGAGCGAGGGATTTGACGTGTTTGTGCAACTGGTGATTGCGGCAATCACCACGGAGCCGTCGCTAAGGTCGAACCGGTCGCCGTTGTTTTGGACGTTTGTGTGTTTCGCGGCTGAGGTCAGCGATTTCTGAAAGACTGCCTTGGCCTGCGTGAGCGGGACTTTGTCTTGCGGACGCTTTGGTCCAGCGATCGTAGGAACCACGTTCGCAAGATCGAGTTCCAGCCTGTCGGAGAATTCAGGGTCGCGCGTCGTGTCGGTGCGGAAGAGTCCTTGCTCCTTTGTATAGGCCTCCACAAGTTTTACGTGAGCTTCGTCGCGGCCGGTGAATCGGAGATAGGCGAGCGTTTCGGAATCCACAGGGAAGAAGCCCATAGTCGCTCCGTACTCCGGAGCCATGTTGCTGATGGTCGCACGGTCGGGGAGCGTCAGACTGGAGAGGCCAGCGCCGTAGAATTCGACAAACTTGCCGACGACGCCCTTTTTCCGCAGCATCTCGGTAACAGTGAGAACAAGATCTGTGGCGGTCGCTCCTTCGTGCAGGCGACCATGAAGTTTGAAACCGACGACCTGCGGAATCAGCATGGAGAGCGGCTGGCCGAGCATAGAGGCTTCCGCTTCAATGCCGCCGACGCCCCAGCCGAAAACTCCCAAGCCGTTCACCATGGTTGTGTGAGAGTCCGTGCCGACGAGTGAGTCTGGGTACGCGAGTTGCTTGCCGCCTTCCTCCTTGCGAAAAACGACGCGCGACAGATACTCCAGATTCACTTGATGGCAAATTCCGGTGTCCGGCGGCACGACACGGAAATTGCGAAAACTGTCCTGTCCCCAACGAAGAAGGGCATAGCGTTCGACGTTGCGCATAAACTCCAATTCAGAATTCAGCGCAAACGATTGCGGGGTTCCGAATTGGTCGACTTGCACCGAGTGGTCAATGACGAGCTCTGCGGGGAACAGAGGATTGATCTTCCCGGGATCGCCGCCAAGTTTGCGCATAGCTTCGCGCATGGCTGCCAAGTCGACGACTGCGGGCACGCCGGTGAAGTCTTGCAGTAAAACGCGCGCTGGAAGAAACGAGATTTCTTTGGAGGATTCATCGGTCGGACGCCAGCGAGTGAGTGAACGAACATCCTCCGCGTGCACGAACGGGCCGCCTTCATGACGGAGCAGATTTTCGAGCAGAATTTTCAGTGAAAAAGGGAACGAGGCGAGATTGGCTTCGCCGCCCCTTTCGAGCAAAACCAAACGAAAGATTTCGAAAGATTCTCCGCCGACTTTAAGAGTAGAGCGCGCATTGAACGAGTTCGAAACTTTGCTCATGAACTGGAGAACACCTCCCGCGAACGTGACACAAACATGATAGCGCAATCACTCAACATCATCGCCCAATTTTGCTTGTGCGCTTGCGTGGCGGTTTGCTGTGCGCACTTTGGGCGTGCCATAATTTCAGACACGGGAACACGATGAAAGCAGTCCTGATTTCCACGTACGAACTTGGCCGCCAGCCGTTCGGCTTGGCGTCCCCCGCGGCATGGCTGTGCGAAATTGGCGTGGAAGTCACCTGCATCGATACTTCACGCGAGCAACTGAGCGAGCAGGCCATTCGCGATGCCGCACTCGTCGGATTTTATGTGCCGATGCATACAGCGACTCGCCTGGCGGTTGAGTTGCTAAGAGAGGTGAAGCAGATCAATCCCAGCGCACATATTTGCTTCTACGGACTCTATGCGTCGGTGAATGAAGATTGGCTCCGGCAGCTCGGCGTACAGTCAATCCTGGGAGGAGAGTTTGAGGAGGGATTGGCGCACCTTGTGAGCAGAGTTGCAGGCGGGCAGACTAACGCGACGCAGGAGGAGCCGGTAGTTTCTCTTTCGCGGCAGGCATTCAAGCTGCCAAGCCGAGACGGGCTGGCGCCGTTGAGCAAATACGCGCGTGTTGCGCTGCCGGACGGCCAAAAACTAACGGCCGGTTATACCGAGGCTAGCAGAGGTTGCAAACATCGATGCCGTCACTGCCCAATCGTTCCAGTTTATAACGGTGTGTTTCGCGTGGTTGGGCAAGACATTGTGCTGGCGGATATTCGGCAACAGATCGCGGCGGGCGCGCAGCACATTACTTTTGGCGATCCAGATTTTTTCAACGGCATTGGCCACGCTGTACCGTTGATCGAAGCGCTGCATAAGGAATTTCCGAAGATCACCTACGACGTAACCATCAAGATTGAGCATTTGCTGAAACATTCGGAGCATTTGCGAACGCTGCGTAGGACTAGGTGTCTATTCGTGACCAGCGCAGTCGAATCTGTTGATGACGCAATTCTTGAAAAGCTGGACAAACATCACACGAGGGGAGATTTTCTCGAAGTTGTCCGCAGGTTCCAAGCCGAGCGATTAATTTTGCAACCAACGTTTCTACCTTTCACGCCATGGACAACGATGAGAGGCTATTTGGATCTTCTCGCAGTGCTGCGCCAGAGCGAACTCATCGAGAATGTCGCGCCGATTCAGTTAGCGATTCGTCTCCTGATTCCTGCGGGCTCGCGCTTGCTTGAACTCGATGAGATTCGCGCGAATGTCGGTGCGTTTGATCAAGCAGCGATGGTATATCCCTGGAAGCATGCGGACAAACGTGTGGACGATTTATGCGAGGAAGTTCAACGGGTCGTTCACGTCAGCGAAAAAATGAACCGAACGCGGACGCAAACCTTCGCATTGATTGAGAGGGCGGCCAGGCAAGCGGCTGGCCTGCCGGAGCCGGAAAGCCAGCCGATTTTGCCTTCGCGCGCCACAATCCCTTATCTGACAGAGCCCTGGTACTGTTGAGCGGAGCCAACGGGAGACCAGTTGGCCTCCATCGTTAGTACGAGAAAGTCGTTGCAGCAGGGCGATGCGTTTGTTTGATCCACACGGTAGGGTCGATGACGAGCCCACGAAAAAACATTCTAATTCTTGCAAGTAAATTGGGCTATCAGACCCGAGGTTTCGCGGATGCTGCGGCGAAGCTCGGCGTCAATGTGCAATTTGGCACGGACCGGTGCCACAAGCTTGCGGACCCCTGGGGCGATGGCGCACTCGCATTGAATTTCGCGTTTCCGCAAGAGGCAGCGGCGCAAATTGCGCAAGAAATAAAATCCACTCCGCCAGATGCAATTCTGGCTCTCGGTGATCGTCCCACTGCAACAGCGGCGTACGCAGCGCGAGCACTGGGCCTCTTTGGAAACGAACCGCAGGCCGTCGAACGTTGCCGGAACAAGCTCAGCCAGCGCGAGACTCTGCGTCAGGCTGGCATTCCCGTGCCTCCTTTTTTTTTCTTTGGTATCGCAAATGCCATCGAATCCGTCTTGCAACAGGTCAACTTTCCTTGCGTAGTCAAACCGTTGCCGCTCGCTGCGAGTCAGGGCGTGATACGCGCAAATAATAACTTCGAATTTCGAGAGGCCGTATCACGGATTCGCGCGCTGCTGGCTTCGCCTGAGATCCAAGTCACTCGCGAGGAAGGGCTGGATTCTTTGCTGGTGGAAAGCTATATCCCGGGAAAAGAATTTGCCGTTGAAGGCTTGCTGGAAAATGGACGGCTCAGAATCTTGGCGATTTTCGATAAGCCGGATCCATTGGAGGGTCCGTATTTCGAAGAAACAATCTATGTAACGCCATCGCAGCTCCCAGCGAAACAGCAGACCGAACTCCGCAACTGCGCGGAACGTGCCGTGCGAGCCCTAGGACTTGTTCACGGGCCGGTTCATGCCGAGTTTCGCGTGAATGACAACGGACCCTGGGTGCTCGAAATCGCGCCGCGTCCAATAGGCGGACTCTGCTCACGCGCTCTGCGTTTTGGCCCGGAGCGAATCTCGTTAGAGGAATTGCTGATTCGGGCTGCGCTGGGCTTAGACGGCGCCAATGTTGAACGCGAATCAGACGCTTCGGGTGTGATGATGATTCCAGTACCGCGAAGCGGAATTTTCGAGGGTGTCGAAGGCTTAGAGGATGCGAAACGGATCGCCAACATAACGGGGATTGAAATTACTGTACGGCTGAAGGATTACATTGCGGCATGGCCCGAAGGCGCGAGTTATCTGGGGTTTATTTTTGCGCGCGCTGCTTTACCGGAGGGTGCCGAAGCCGCACTGCGGCAAGCATACGCGAGTCTGCATTTTGATTTTTCCGAGCGATTACCGGTAGAGCATCCAGCCACCGGCAGAATTTCCGGATAAAAATCAGAAGCGTGTTTATGCCTGATCAGCCCTTCGATTTTTGCGGAACGTATCCTGGTGGCAACTGCGCGCCTTCACCGAAGAAGAATTTTTCCATTTGTTCGGCAATGATTGTCTGCGACTGGGGATCCAGCGGATTGAGGCGGTATTCGTTCATGACCATCTTGGAATACTCGACCCACATCTTCCAGCCTTCCTTGGAAACGTTTTCGTAGATCCGCTGGCCAAGTTCGCCTTTCCAGGGAGCACGATCGAGTCCGGGCATCTCGCGGCCAAACTTCACGCATTTCACCATGCGGACCGTGGCCCCCGCAGTGTTGTCTTTATCATCTGCCATTCATTCCTCCGACATTGCAGGTAGTATTGAAGATACTGCAAGTGCGGCTGATTTTCTACCGGGGAAGACGAGCGGAGCAAAAAACGTTTCTAGTCGCCCACGGTTTGGCTAGCAGGCGAGCTATCACGGGGAACGATGAATCTAAGCCGATTTCCGTGTTCGATTTCGTACGAACCCGAAACCAGTTTTTGGTTGATGTCTGCCCTGGTTCCAACCACCGGCTTTTGCAGCACGAACGATGCACGGCCAACGTTGACGATCGCGTTTCCGACGTTGTCCAATTTCACTCGGCTGGCGCCTGCGAGTTCAAGAACAATGTTTTCTGTGCCAGCGCCGGGGCTGAGATTCACCTGAAATGCGATTCGCCGTTGTTGTGCGCGCAAGAGCACATCCGTACCCGGATAGATTCCGCGGTAGGCGATAGAGGTGTAAGGAAGACGCGAACGATCTCGTGCATCGAGCGGAGTGATTCCTGTTGGGAGATTCGAATCGACAAATCGCATACGCACCAAACTGGCATATGCCTTCACGACGATCAGCTTCCCCCGCCTGAGTTTGTTCGATGGCGTTGCCTCGCCGTGCAAAACGAGGTCAGCTTCTTCGTTCGAAATGAAAAGGCTGTAGAGCGCCGTCCGGGCTGAGTACTTGACAGGACTATTGGGATTGTTATTTGCCTCAAAATCGACGGGGACACCGGACGGCACGTGCTGGAATGCTCTCACGGAAGAAATCGTACTGCCCGCCGCAGCCAGTCCAGCCAAGATCAGAGAAAGAACGGGTATTGGTGCGAGTTGCTTCCAGCTATGCTGCGTTCGTTGTCGTTTATCCCTTACGCCCATGGTTCCCGGCCCCCTGCGCTTCGCCGTCGATTCCGTCCCGCAGCACTGCAATTGGTTGCACCAAATAGGTGAAAAAGTCTCTTTCGTGAGTGCATTACGTTGCCGCGATATATTCTGCGGCACAGCCGTTGTTGCTCTTACGCTTCAACCGATGCTTATCGGAGCACGTGCCGGCCCATTTCAGAACGCTGCTGTAACCAACAGCAGTTTTCCGAGTGTCGTTCGCTGAACCTAACCCACGCAGCGCTCCTCATTCAGCGAGTGTTATACTTGCTGTCCGCATAACACGATTCAGTTCTGGTCTCGGAATGGAGTGCTGCTGGTCAGGATTGAAGCTAAGTAATCTGTGCTTCGGGACTATGCAATTTGGCCCGCGTTTGCGGAAATGCTTGTGCGCCTGCTGATGCTGTCGATCGCCGTGTTAATTGCGATGCCAGTGATCGCATCGGCGCAAAGCGTTCGCGTCGAAGGCGTTGTGCGCGACACAACAGGCGCGCCCGTCGCGGGAGCGGAAGTTGACTTGCGCGCGGACGGTCACTTCACGAAGACGATCACTTCCAGCGGCGGTGCATTCCATTTTGATAATGTTGCGGGATTTGCAGGAACAATCGCGGTTCGCGCATCTGGCATGAAAGAGACACAGCAACAATGGAATGCCGCGTCCAGAGAGCCAGTGCGGTTGGTCATCGTGCTCGAGCCCGCAACTGTGAATCAGCAAGTCCTGGTTATAGCGGCACGCACCCCAACACTGAGTGGGCAGACTCCGGTGAGCGATATTGAACTTACGAGCGCTGATCTTCAAGCGACGCCCGCTCTCACTTTGGACGATGCGCTACGCCAAATTCCCGGCTTCAGTCTATTTCGCAGGAACAGCAGCCGCACCGCGAACCCGACCACGCTCGGCGTTTCGCTGCGAGGACTGGGCGCAAATGGAGCAAGCCGAGCGCTCGTGCTCGAGGACGGTGTTCCTCTCAACGATCCGTTCGGTTCATGGGTTTACTGGGATCGTGTGCCGGACGTGTCTGTTTCAAGCGTCGAAGTCGCACAGGAAGGTGCGTCGAGCCTTTACGGAAGCGAAGCTTTGGGCGGCGTGATTCAATTTTTCACGCGTCAGTCGTCGACCGGCGGCATTTCGTTCGAGACATCTTACGGCAATCAGGATACTCAAGAGGTTTCGCTCTCTGCAGTAGGCAAACTGGGCCAATGGGAATCGGTATTTTCCGGCGAAGCCTTCCACACCGACGGATATGTCCTTGTTCCCAAAAATGACCAGGGCAGCGTCGATACCAGTGCTTATTCTCAGCACGGCACGGCTGACCTAATGGTTGGGCGCAAGATCAATTCACAGAGCTACGTGTTCTTGCGAGGCTCGTACTTCAACGATTCACGCAATAACGGCACGATCGGGCAAACGAACGGCATTCGCCTAGGCGAAGGAATCCTCGGAGCGAACTTGGGTCTTGGTTCAGTCGGTGAGCTCCAATTGCGCTCGTACGCAGAGTTTGAAACCTATCACCAGAGTTTTTACTCCGTCGCCTTGGACCAGAACAGCGAGGCGCTCACAGATTTGCAGACTATTCCTGCACAAGGCGTCGGAGGATCGGTGGTATGGTCACTGGCACTGGGAAAACGCCATACGCTCGTTGCTGGAATTGATGCGCACGAAGAAATCGGCCACAGCAATGAACAAATTTTCTCTACAGCCACCGGAAACAATTCGAGAGATACATTCGCGGGCGGACATCAACAAACCGTCGGCATTTTTGGAGAAGACTTGATTCAGATCGCGCGATCGTGGACGCTGGGCGCGAGTGCACGCTTTGACGATTGGCGCAATTTCGACGGTTTGCTGATCACTGAACCGATCAATCCTACCGGACCATCCACGAACACGCTATTTGCGAACCGCTCTTACAATGCTTTCAGTCCGCGCGCGAGCATCATCCACGAAATGAACACGCATATCTCATGGTCAGCTTCGGTTTATCGTGCATTTCGCGCGCCATCGTTGAACGAGCTCTATCGCTCGTTTCGACAGGCCAACAATCTTACGGATGCAAATGCAAATCTCACTGCGGAGCGCCTCACCGGCGGAGAGACCGGCGTTGCAGTGCAGGGACTGAACAGCCGGTTGCAGATGCGTGGCGTTTTCTTCTTCAATGAGATAGTCAATCCGATTTCCAGCATCTCGTGCCAGGTGACTCCAGTTCCGTCCATCTGCCCGGCTGCCACTCCGAACACGCTCACGTTCGTGCGCGCAAATCTGGGCCGCACCAGCGCTCCAGGGTTCGAAATTGACTGGCTCGCGCAAGTCACTCACCGCTTCCAGTTATCCGGCGGATACCAGTTTGTAGACGCAACCATCATCCGCGCGCCAGGACAACCTTCGCTCGTCGATACGTGGGTGGCTCAAGTGCCGCACGATGTGTTCACGTTTCGGGCGCGCTACATGAGCCGGTCATTTCTCTCGTTTTCTATTGACGGGCGCTTCGTCGGAACGCAACTGGACACCAATCAGCTTCCGATGGACCGGTTCTTTGTGCTTGACGCAATGGCTTCGCGCAATTTGATTCACGGCTTAGAAGCTTTCGCTGCCGTAGAGAATCTATTCAATGAGCAGTATGTGTCCACGGCAGCGACTTCACTTTCTCCGCCACAGACAGGCCTCCCTATTGCAGCGCGCTTCGGTATGCGATTTGACTTTCCTGCAAAACACTAGCGCTAGCCATAGCGCAGTTCAACACCTCGCATCCAGAACAGCAAAAATGGTAGTTTGCCGGGCCGCAAAAGTTTTAGAATCAATTAAGCGCCCGTAGCTCAGTTGGATAGAGCGTCTGCCTTCTAAGCAGAGGGTCGGGGGTTCGACTCCCTCCGGGCGCGCCATCCTTCATTTTTTGCGTGACTGAAAATCAAGTCAAAAGGGTTTCTGTAAGTGGGATAAACACTTGCCGCATCAATTGCGCAGTTCGATAGCACCATTTTCAGCAATTTCGCTTTTTCAGTGGGTTCCTGCTTAAGATAAAGAAAACAGGCTTTATTGGCGAGTTCTAAAGTCCTCATAGCATCCAGCATTCGTTCCGGTTTGGGCTGTTCCAAGCTTTGCAATGCGAGCAATACTTGCTGCTCTTCTGACTGCCATTCTTGCCTTCACTGTGGGTGCGGGATTGTGCTGCGCCCTGCTGCCTTACTTGGAAGAGAACTTCCGAAGAAAACAATAGAACTTTATCTGAATTAGGCGTTCGAACCAGTCTTAAGCCCCTCAATTGCCGCTGACCGTGTGCGGATTGTTAAAAAATTATTCTTTCCTCATTTTTGGAGAACTGCAACCCACTGATTACTTTCAATGCGCTCCTAACTGAGGCAAATCACTGTCTTTTCGATTAGGCAGCACAAATAGCGAGCCGTTACGTTACCTTACGTAACGTAACCTAACATATTACGTTACGTAACGTAACGCGATTCCATGAAGCTGCATCCTGGACCAGTTGCGGGACAGAGCCTTCCGTAATCTTTATTTCTTGTTGTTTTGAATCAGCCGCCTTTCGTCGTCCCCGATTTATGTATTTTTCACAAGAATATTGCAAAATAATTGACGAAGTGCTATTGACAATACTTTGGATTCGGCATAAAAGGCCCGCGTCCAGCCGCATTTTTTGCACTTTATTTGTAGCGTTGTGACGTGATGTTTCACGCTTCGCACGCTGGCGGAGAGGTGTGTGTCATGGTGAAAACTGCGGTCGGTTGCGGGTTGGTTCTGTTGTTGTTCCTCTGCGTTTCGAGTAGGCCTGCGAAAGCCCAGACAAATTGCTTTCACGTCGCGGCTGTTAGCTGTGGCTGGTATTCACTGTGGGGAGGGCCTTGCCTGCCGCAGTTGCCAGCCGGAGTATTCGGTTGCGTCGCGAATGGCCCTTGGGAGGTGCAATGCTATGTGATTACGAACTCGTGCACCAGCCCCCCAAGACACTATTGTCCCACCTGCGGAAAGGGTGGTGGCAAAGTCGGGGGACCGATCAACCTCACCAACGGCAATACCTATATCCAGGAGACAGATGTTCGATTGGCGGGCTTAGGAGGAGGCCTTGCCCTAGAGCGAACCTGGAACAGCATGCTTCCGCAGGACGAAAACGGCTTCCAAAGTGGAATGTTTGGACTGCAGTGGCGTTCAACGTACGAAGAAAGGGTTTTTCAAGGTAGCGGTCAATCTTCAGGGTACATAGTTTACCTGCAGGCAGATGGCGGCTTGTGGTACTTCAACAGCAGCGGAGTGCTGGTTGCTCCGACAAATCAAAGCGCCACTCTCACTCAGAACGGCACCACCTCCTGGACGGTCACCTTCCAAGATGGCGAGAAAAGAGTCTTCTCCTACACGAGCGGTTCGCTGACTTCGATTGCCGACCGCAACGGCAACACAACTCAATTGTCCTACGATTCAGCCGGTCGGCTAACCACGGTCACCGATCCGGTCTCCCGCCACCTTTATTTTTCGTATGCGAGCCAGACTAGCCCGCTGGTTACCGGCGTTACTTCGGATTTTGGTGTTTCCGTGTCGTACGGCTATGACTCTCAGGGACGATTAACACAAGTCACTGAGCCAGACCAATCGACACTGAATTTCGATTACAACAGCCAGTCGTTGATCGCCGACGTGAAGGATTCTCAGGGAGTAATTTTGGAGTCCCACACCTACGACAGCCAAGGTCGCGGCCTAACCTCGTCACGTGCGAATGGCGTCGAGGCCGTGACGGTCTCCTACCCGCAATGACGAAGACAGTGCCAGTGTTGTCGATTCGCAAAGAACCGGACGGCTCGCGGAATTTTGCTGGAAGGGGAGCTATATGCCGCTAAAGAGATTGCCTTCCTCGACTCTGTTCGTGTTGCTCGTAACTCTAGCTCTGTTCTTCTGCGGGCGGAGTGCTGACGGTCAAACATTACCGACGGGCTGGGCAGACCAGGATATCGGCTCCGTACCGACTGCGGGGAGCGCGAGTTTTGCAAACGGTGTGTTTACCGTCACAGGCTCCGGCTCAAGCTATACGAACGGTACCGCTGATGCCTTCCATTTCGCATATCAGCCACTTTCGGGCGATGGGACCATTGTCGCGCGCGTCGTGAGCGTGAGCAATGCCACTTACACTCAGGCTGGGATCATGATTCGTGAGACGCTCACAGCAGGCGCGACGAGGATGGTTGTATACAACTCCGCCTCGGTCATCTACGACGCCTACCGAACATCGACCGGCGGAAGTGCCTCCTTTGCTCAAGACCAGACCGAGTCTCTGCCTTATTGGCTGAAGCTAGTGCGAAGCGGAAGCACGTTTACGGCATACATTTCCATCGATGGCGTGAACTGGGTGCAGGCAGGATCGAGCGAAACCATCAGCATGGCCCAGAGTGTGTACGTCGGATTGGGCGTGGACAGCACGGGTTTCTCATCCGCTTTCACAGCAACGTTCGACAATGTCTCAATCAATTCCACTGCAACTCCTGCCCCGGTGATCACCGGTGTCTCAGCAACTACCGGCTCAGTGGGTACTCAGGTAACGATTTCAGGTTCCGGGTTTGGAACAACACAGGGTAGCAGCCATGTTGTTCTAAACGGTGCAGCGGCAACTGTGAATTCCTGGAGCGCTTCCTCCATCAACATCACCATTCCAAGCGGGGCAACATCCGGCCCCTTGGCTGTTTCCGTCGCCCCCAGCATGAACGACAGCAATCCTGTGGTCTTCACGGTGACGGCTCAACCGCTGCCTTCCGGCTGGCTGGATCAGGACATAGGAGTTGTAAAGGTCGCGGGCAGCGCAGGGTATTCGAATGGAATCTTCACTGTCACTGGAAATGGCTCCAGCTTCCTGAACGGAGCGACGGACGCGTTTCATTTCGCGTATGTGCCTATTTCAGGCAATGCCACCATCGTTGCCCGTGTTGTGAGCACAAGCAATTCAAATGCCCAGGCTGGGATTATGATTCGTGAAACCTTGAATTCGGGCGCGACAAACATGGTCGCTCTGAACACGCAATCAGAGATCTGGGACGGATTCCGTACAACGACAGGTGGGAACAACAGCAATAGTGAGGACAAAGGACAAGTGTTGCCTTGTTGGCTGGAGTTAGTGCGCAGCGGTAACGCATTCACAGCGTACTCGTCATTCGATGGGGTCGATTGGGTGCAGGAGGGTTCGACCGAGACGATAAATATGGCCCAGAACGCCTATATCGGGCTCGCCGTGAACAGCTTCGGCAGCTCGTCGGCTTACTCGGCGACTTTCGACAACGTATCCATCAGCACGGCAGCCAGCGCGGCTCCGCAGATCATGAACGTATCTGCTTCAACGGGCGCGGTGGGCAGCCAGATTGTAATCTCAGGTTCGGGCTTCGGAGCGTCGCAAGGGAATAGCCAGGTATTCTTGAATGATGTGACTGCAGCGGTCGGTGTGTGGAGCAACACGTCCATTACCATCACGGTGCCGGGAACGACTTCGGGATACTTGGTTGTTTCCGTTGCACCGAGCATGAACGACAGCAATCCAATTGATTTCACCGTAACGTCACAGCCGCTCCCGCAAGGGTGGCTTGATCTGGATGTAGGACAAGTGGGCGTCGACGGAACAGCGAGTTACGCCGATGGTGTGTTCACCGTCACCGGCTCGGGAACCAACCTCTTCGGTACCACGGAAGCAATGCATTTTGCTTACCAACAATTGTCCGGAGACGGGACAATCGTAGCGCGCTTGCAGAGCCTTAGCAGCACCTTTGCAGAAGCGGGTGTCATGATCCGCGAATCATTGGACGCTCAGGCCAAATCAATTGCCGTTGTTAACCTCACAGGGTTGGCATATCAGCTATTTCGGGCAATCCCCGCAATACAAGACGGCACCCAAACACGTGGGCCGAGCGAAAGCGTGCCCTACTGGATGAAGATCGTTCGCACCGGTAACACTTTCTACACGTATGCATCGCCAGACGGGAATAGCTGGACCTCGGTTGGTGGGCCTGTGGCCATTGATATGGCACACACCGTCTATATCGGGCTGCTTGAAAGCAGCGCGAGTACGTCATCGACATATACGGCTGGATTCGACAACGTCTCGATCAGCACCGCAGGGAATGTTGCGCCGATAATTACCGGATTGTCCGCAACGACTGGACCTGTAGGCACTCAAGTCGTCATCTCCGGTTCCGGATTTGGCGCGTCTCAGGGAAACAATCAAGCGCTGCTCAACGATGTCCCTGTGACCATCAATTCATGGGCTGCCACGAGCATCACAGCTACCGTGCCTACAGGGGCGACATCGGGTTACATCGTCGTTTCCTTGGCGCCGAGCATGACCAGCAGCAATGGCGTCTATTTTGCCGTCACTTCACAACCCCTTCCGGGCGGATGGTTTGACCAGGATATTGGCTCGGTTGGAGCCACTGGCAGGGCTACCTACGCCAACGGAGTTTTCACCGTGACTGGGGCAGGCGGCGGCATCACGGGGCAGGCGGATAGCTTCCACTTTGTCTACCAGCCGCTGTCGACGAACGGAACAATCGTAGCGCGCGTGGTAAGCCTGCCGACCGGGAACGAGGCAGGCGTCACGATGCGAGAGACGCTGGATCAGTCTTCGGCGGAAACATTCTCTTATTTCCTTTCTTCAACTTCCGGTCTGGCCGAGTTTATGAACAGCCGAAGCGTTGAAGACAGTGCCGCCGTAGGAACTAACAGCGCAACGGTGACCGCTCCTTATTGGGTTCAGGTAGTCAGGAACGCTAACCAATTTTCCGCCTTCGTGTCGGCGGATGGCCTGACGTGGTTTCAGCTCGGAACTACGCAAACAATCTCCACGACGGAAACTATATATGTCGGTCTGGCCGTAGCCAGCAGAACTCCAGGAACCCTGGCGACAGCGACCTTCGATAACGTTTCGGTGGGCTCCGGCTCGACGCTAGCAAATCCGACAATCTCCACCATATCTCCGAATACTGGAGCGCCCGCGCAGTCCGTCACGATAAGCGGCTCAGGATTCGGTGCCACGCAAAGCGGCGGCACAGTCACCTTCAACACCTCTGCAGCGACAGTAACAAGCTGGAGTGATTCGCAGATCGTCGCGGTTGTGCCTGCCAGCGTCACAACCGGCCCTGTCGCGGTCACTGCGAGCAGCATCACAACGCAAGGGCCCACATTCACAGTCGCCTTCCCTGTGAATGTAACGGATTCTTTGGGCAATCAAACGGCATACAATTCGGTGCCTGCAGGCAGTGAATGGGTTCTTGCCACTTCGCAAGGCTCAGGCTGTTCGACTTGCACGACGCGCGGCAACGTCAACAATCAATACGATGGGAACGGCAACCAGATTGGCACGACGGACCCGAATGGAAACTCCACTCTCTATGGCTACGATTCCTCTAGCGACGTGACTGAGCAGGTTTCCGTTCTGAACACAACGGCGGTTACGACAACATACACATACAACAGCTTCGGCGAAGTGCTGACCATGACCGATCCGCTTGGCAACGTCACCACGAATACCTATGATGCACACGGGAATCTGCTTACGGTCACGACTCCTGCGCCGAATAGCAGCACAGCCGCTAGCAAAACGCAATTTGCCTACAATGCGCTGGGCGAATTGACGCAGATCACCGACCCGCTGACTCGCATCACGAAGATTACCTACACGCCGCAGGGGTACATCGCTACGATCACCGATCCCCAGAGCAACGTCACGACGTACGGGTACGATTCTCGCGGAAACCGCACGTCCGTGAAGGACGCGATGAACAATACAACCACCTTCGCGTACGACGCGGGCAACCGGCTCACCGGCATCACATACCCGGATCAATCGACGGCCAGCTTTACCTATGACTACCGCGGGCGGCGCATCACGGCTACGGACCAGAACAGCAAAACGACGACGTACGCCTATGACCAAACCGACCGGCTGACGAGCGTTACGGACGCGGCTACAAATGTGACGAGCTACACCTACGACACGGAGAACAACCTGCTGAGTATCACGGATGCGAACCAGCACACCACCAATTTTGCGTACGACGCCTTTGGCCGCGTAAAGCAGACGACGTTCCCGTCGAACTATTCCGAGAGTTATGCCTATGACGCGAACAACAATCTGACCAGCAAGACGGACCGTAACGGGCACACCATTCAGTATGTGTATGACGCGCTGAATCGGTTGACCCAGAAAAGCTACCCGGATTCGACAAGCGCGGAGTACACCTACGATCTGGTGGGCAAGATTTTGCAGGTGAACGATCCCACGGGCACGTATGCGTTTGCCTATGACAACATGGGGCGGTTGATCGGGACCACGACGACGTACTCATTCCTGCCGAATACGCCGTTTACCAATTCCTACAGCTACGACGCGGACTCGAATCGCACCGGGTTCACCGCGCCGGACGCGAGCACGAACACCTACACCTACGACACGCTGAATCGGTTGAGCACGCTTGCGAACTCGTGGGCTGGGTCGTTTGGGTTCAGCTACGACGCGCTGTCTCGGCGCACGCAGATGACCAGGCCGAACGGCATCGCCTCGAATTACAGTTACGACAAGCTATCGCATCTGTTATCCGTGCTGCATCAGGCGGGCACAAGTACCATTGACGGCGAAGGGTATACGTTGGATCCTGCGGGTAGCAGGACAGCGAAACAGGATTACCTTGCAGGCGTGACATCGAATTATACGTACGACAAGATTTACGAGCTGACGCAAGTGACCCAGGGAACCAACACAACGGAGAGCTACAGCTACGATCCGGTGGGCAACCGGCTCAGTTCTCTGGGAGTGGCTTCGTACAGCTACAACATTTCGAACGAGCTGACTTCGAGTTCTCAGGGCAGCTACACCTACGACGCGAACGGCAACACGCTCACAGACGCCAGCGGGAAAAGCTACGCCTGGGACTTCGAGAATCGGCTGACGCAAGTCACGATGCCTAGCTCCGGCGGAACAGTTAGTTTCAAGTACGATCCATTCGGAAGGCGCATCGAGAAAATCTCCCCCACCGCTACCAGCATCTTCGTCTATGACGGAGACAATCTCGTCGAAACAGCGAATGCGAGCGGTGGCGAAGTGGCCAGCTACGCCCAAGGCCAGAACATCGATGAGCCACTCGCCGAATCAATCGGCGGCGCGACATACAATTATGAGCAGGACGGACTAGGCTCCGTCACGTCACTGACGAACAGCACAGCCGCACTTTCGCTGAGCTACACCTACGACTCGTTTGGGAACCAAACTGCCTCCTCCGGCTCCCTGACGAATTTCTTCCGCTACACAGGCAGGGAGTTTGACAAAGAGACGAATCAATACTACTACCGCGCCAGATACTATGACTCAACAATCGGCAGATTCCTGAGCGAGGACTCGGTTGCGTTCCGCGAAGGCGTGAACTTCTATCGCTATGTTCGCAACAACCCCACGCGATTCACCGATCCCTCCGGTCACGGCGTAGTGGATTGCCTGCGATGCATATATTATTTGAACAAATGCAATTCAACGGGTCAAAAATGCAAACAGGACCTAGACAAAAAGTACAAGACAGACGAACAGTTGCTGACCGCAACTGGCTGCGGCAATCCGGACGACGCCTATTTTAAGGTTTGCTGGGCGGGAAACCCAGATTGCCAAAAGAAGACGAAGTACTGTGGCGAGTGCAGCCTCTGGCCAGTCACTGTCGGCGGTACAGTCAACCCCTAGTTGGTGAGTAGATCTGTATCGACGAGGCGAACCTATGAGAAATGCAGTGACCGTAGCGGGCGGGGTCGTGCTGAGCTTCCTTCTATTAGCATCGAGTGTTGTCGTCGTCGGCCACTTCACTCGTGGCGGGCAACTCAACAAAGACCGAAGCACCCTCAGCGAAGGTTATTCAAGCGTAAGAGCTAAATACGGTGACCCTTGGCAATTGATGTCGCAAACTGTCCATCTTTATGAGTTTGGAGTGCAGCCTGCGATTGCTTTGATCGTAGGCGGGCTTGTCGGCCTCTTTTCAAAGCGAAGAGAGGTCGTCCTCGGTTGTATAACAGCGCTTCCGCTTGCCCTCTTCGCACTAGCAGCTCTAAGCCTTTCTGCAATGGCTTTCTCACTTGCAGGTTCTTATGTGCTTCTAGCAGCGTTTGGTGCCTATGTCGTGCGAGCTTACAAGAATCGACGGACCACCGCGGGTATGACCAAGCCGACCGGCTGACGAGCGTTACGGACGCGGCTACAAATGTGACGAGCTACACCTACGACACGGAAAACAATCTGCTGAGTATCACCGATGCGAACCAGCACACCACCAATTTTGCGTACGACGCCTTTGGCCGGGTGAAGCAGACGACGTTCCCATCGAACTATTCCGAGAGTTATGCCTATGATGCGAACAACAACCTGACCAGCAAAACCGACCGTAACGGAAAGACGATCCAGTATGTCTATGACGCGCTGAACCGGTTGACACAGAGGACTTATCCGGATTCGACAAGCGCGGAGTACACCTACGATCTGGTGGGCAAGATTCTGCAGGTGAACGATCCGACCGGAACCTACGCATTTGCTTATGACAACATGGGGCGGTTGATTGGGACGACGACCACTTACTCGTTCCTGCCGAACACGCCGTTCACCACTTCTTGCAACTACGATGCGGATTCGAACCGCACGGGCTTCACCGCGCCGGACGGAAGCACCAACGCCTACACTTACGACACGCTGAACCGGCTGAGCACGCTGGCGAATAGCTGGGCAGGATCGTTTGGGTTCAGCTACGACGCGCTGAGCCGGCGGACGCAGATGACCAGGCCGAACGGCATCGCCACGAATTACAGCTATGACAAACTATCGCATCTGTTATCCGTGCTGCACCAGGCGGGCACGAGTACCATTGACGGCGACGCGTACACATTGGATGCTGCTGGAAACAGGACAGCGAAGCAGGATTATCTGGCAGGCGTGACATCGAATTATACGTACGACAAGATTTACGAGCTGACGCAAGTGACCCAGGGAACCAACACGACGGAGAGCTACAGCTATGATCCGGTGGGCAACCGCACCGCTTCGCTGGCAATTCCGTCTTACACGGTCAATTCGTCCAATGAGCTTACGTCGGATTCAAACGCGAGCTACACCTACGACAACAACGGCAACACGCTGACGAAAGTGGTTGGCTCGAACACCACAAGCTACGCGTGGGACTTCGAAAACCGCCTCACCAGCGTGACGCTGCCCGGCACGGGCGGAACCGTGCAATTTAAGTACGATCCGTTTGGGCGGAGAATTCAGAAGGTTTACACAACCGGCTCGAATCCGCCGACGACCACCACTACGAATTATCTCTACGACGGCGATAACGAAGTCGAGCAAGTCGATCAGAACGGGAATGTGCTCTCGCGTTTCGCGCAAGGGCAGAACATTGATGAACCGCTTGCATTGTCGGCTTCTGGTGCTACCAGTTTCTATGAGCAGGACGGCCTCGGTTCGGTCACGTCGCTGACGAACGGCACTGGGGCTGTTGCCCAGAGCTATACGCTCGATTCGTTCGGGAAAGTCGTCAATTCGTCTGGAAACGTCGCAAACCCACTCCGCTACACGGGAAGAGACTTCGACTCGGAAAGCGGTCTGTATTACTACCGCGCCAGATACTATGACCCGAGCACGGGAAGATTCCTGTCAGAGGACCCGATAGGATTTACAGGCGAGATAAATTTCTACAGGTATGCTGAAGATGACCCTGTGCTTTTCAACGATCCTTCTGGCCTTCAACATGCTCCTGGAGGTCCTTGGCATCCTGCTCCAGGTGTGAAGTTTGCGTGTAAATGGAGCGATGATTGCGCGACGCTATCGTGGAAAATCGATCTGTTCAAGCGCTTGATTGCCGGACATGCGGCATGGGATCTAGCTCACAACACTACCCGGCATGCCGATGACGACATTCCGAATCTTCTAAATGGGTTGGACAATTGCATCGAGATTCATCAAATGAAGTGCACCAATAAAGGCCCCTGCCAAGCTCCAGAACCTTCTCCTCAGCCGTCGCCAGCTCCGCAAATGAAACCTATGGGAGCGCCCTTGCTGCCGCTAATCTGGGAGCTCTTGGAGGACCTAGGATATGTGGCAGCAGCGGGAGCAGCTTGAGAAACTGGACGATATGACATCCAAGACCAATGAAATAGTACGCGAAATCGAGAATGCCGTTCAGAGTTCCAACTCAATTCCGGCACCTGTTGTGCGACGTTGGATGCGCGTGCCATCAATCGAGGTGCAAAGCGCACTGGCCGATCTCCTGTTGGAGCATTCGCATCGAATTGAACCGCCCTTATCAATGGATGAGATTTGTAGCGCCGTTCAGTCTTATTATAGGCAATGTCTGATCCAGAATTTTAAGGGAAGGGGTAATATCCCAAACAGGCACGTCGCGGGATACGAACTTGTCCGATGGTTTACATCTCTGTGGTCCGATCCGGCAGTCCCCCGTGGCTATTTGGTGCGTCTGAAGGACATGCTGCGTGAGCTGTACGTCGAAAGCGGGGTTCCAATCAATGAAATCGTGACGGCTGTTCTCGAACACTTGTTTGAGGTACCGGATGTTCAGGAGTTCTTCGCCGATTGGAAATCTGACCCTAAACTCAGTGAGGCGTTCGTCCAAGCGAAAGAGTGGGGCGACGACCACACCGCTCACCATTGACGGCGACGCGTATACGTTGGATGCTGCTGGCAACAGAACAGCGAAGCAGGATTATCTGGCAGGCGTGACATCGAATTATACGTACGACAAGATTTACGAGCTACTCCAGGTGACCCAAGGGGCCAACACGACCGAGAGTTACAGCTTCGACCCGGTGGGCAACCGGCTCAGTTCGCTGGGCGTGGCCTCGTACAGCTACAACAATTCGAACGAGCTGACGTCGAGTTTGAGCTGCCCCCACACTGACCTGCGCCCCGTTTTCTGCGCACAAGTAGGTATGAATTTTGCCCTTTGAACCGCCCCCCTTTCCTTAGGTTTAGACGCTTAGGCCGGAAGCCGCGACAATATCGGTCAGAAAAGTTCTAAAATCG
>Ga0126371_10000796_pt1 | contig 26416 bp, 18 predicted proteins | sample PanSoiMetaPlot_4_FD_110145 | JGI IMG/M metagenome (GOLD analysis project Ga0126371, IMG submission 110145) | Tropical forest soil microbial communities from Panama - MetaG Plot_4 | ecosystem: Environmental > Terrestrial > Soil > Tropical forest > Bulk soil | place: Panama | collected 2016-02-17 | reverse complement strand
GGGATGGTGATGATGTCGGAGATCCCTTGCACGCCCTGGCGGAGGATGTCGTCGGCGACACGGAATGATTCGAAGAAGCCGGCGTTCTCGGCAACGGCGAGCAGCTTTTCGTTGGGGATTACGATCGTCGTATCCACCGATTCCATCAACTCGTTGATGCCGCGTTCCGCCTGCGCCATGCGGCGCTTTCCTTCGAAGGCGAATGGTTTAGTGACTACAGCGACCGTGAGTGCGCCCATCTCGCTGGCCAGCGAGGCGATGATCGGAGCAGCGCCGGTGCCGGTGCCGCCGCCGAGTCCGGTGGTGACGAACACCATGTCAGCGCCTTCGAGTGCCTCGATGATCTTGTCAGAGTCTTCAAGGGCTGCTTTGCGTCCGACTTCAGGGTTCGCACCGGCGCCCAGACCGTTCGTGAGTTTCACGCCCAGCTGAATCTTTACGGGTGCGCGCGACATGCGCAACGCCTGCAAGTCGGTGTTCGCGGTGACGAATTCGATGCCCTCCATGCCGGCGTCGATCATGCGGTTGACTGCGTTGCCGCCACCGCCACCGACGCCGATCACTTTGATCTTCGCGTCGTTGCGAGGCTCTTCGTTGAAGCTGATGCGGATGCCGGGATCGTCGTTCTTCATATTCACCACCGTTGGTTAATTTTTTCTTGCTTATGGACGAAGCGCGTACTGCAAACCCTGTTAACTGTTGACCCAAATCTCGGCAACTTCGGTCAACTGAAAGTCGTTTTAGGCACCCTTCTTCGCGAACATCGCTCGTAGGCGCGAACTCCAGCGACCGTCTTGCAAGCCGCGTGCTACGCGCGCGCGATGTCCGTAATAGACCATTCCGAGTGCCGTCGCATATTCAGGCTCGGCCAATTCGGTCGGCATCTTGGCCAGCGGCACCGGCCACGACAGGCGAACGGATTTGCGGAGCACCGATTCGGCGATATCGATCAAGCCGGGCAGGCGAGAACCGCCGCCACTGAGGACGACTCCTGCGATGCAAACATCGAACATGCCGCTCTGGCGCAGCGTGTCGCGCAGCATTTCGCACAGCTCCCGCGCGCGGGGCTCGAGGATCTCGCCCAGCAGGCGCTGCGGCATTAAGCGCGACGCGCGATCACCCACGCTCGGCACTTCGACTTCGTTGCCTTCCGGGATCAGCGTGACAATGGCGTTTCCGTAAAGTTTCTTCAGCTTCTCGGCCTCATTGACCGGCGTGCAGAGTCCGACTGAAAGATCGCTGGTGAAGTGATCGCCGCCGACCGGAATCACTCCGGTGTATGCAACCGCGCCCTGATGGAAGACGGCGATTTCGGTGGATCCGGCGCCAATGTCTGCGAGGCAAACGCCGAGGTCGCGCTCGTCGGCACGCAGAATGGAGTCGGCGCATGCCAACGGTTCGAACACCGTGTCGTCGACGTGAACACCGGCGCGGTTCACGGCGGTGACAACATTCTGGGTGGCGCTCGATGCCGAGGTCACCATGTGCACACGGACTTCAAGCCGCGCGGCCATCATTCCGAGCGGATCGTGAACCCCGGGCTGCTCGTCGAGGATGAACTCCTGCGGCAGGAGATGAAGAATCTCGCGATCGGCCGGCAATTGGATGGCGCGTGCTTTCTCGACGGCCATGCGAATTTCTTCTTTCGCGATTTCCCGCGGCCGAGTGCCAAATGTAATGCCACCGTGGCTGTTCAGCCCGCGGATGTGCGATCCGGCAACGCCGACCAGTGCATGCTCAATCGGAGCCCCGGCAACGTCCTCGGCTGTTTCGACCGCTTTCTGAATCGAAGAGACGGCTTTGTCGAGGTCGATGATCACACCCTTGCGCGAGCCACGCGACTCGGCAACACCATGCCCGCGGTATCGGAGACCGTTGTCCGTGGTTTCCGCGACCAGCGCACAGGTCTTGGCACTCCCCACATCGATCACTGCCAGGAAATTTGATTGCTGATTCGCCATGTCTTACGGGTGATCCTGTTGTTCTTGATTCTTTGCAATCGCAGCGCTCGGTTTCTTCGCGCTCGTTAGGGACTTCGCTCTCACCGGCGTCGCCTTCTTCGTATTGTTCGCGTCGGGCAGCCCATTCGTTTGCGGCTTCGGTGCATCGGCCTTGGTCTTGGCTACGGCTTTGTGCGGCGGATGCTTGTGCCGCGCGACTTTCTTGCCCGGCTTCGGTGCAGGCTTGGCTGAGACCTTGTTCGGTGTCGGCGTCGTGGGCGCCTGCTTGACCGATGTCGTTATCGGTTTGGCCGCTGGCGTCAGCGGTTGTGGGCCGATCGGCTTGGTATTGGTCACGACGTGAATCAGAGCCGCGCGCTTCACTCCGGCAGCCATTGCGGCCTTCGCGGCCGCAGGTGTCAGAGCCGGGGCTTTGGCAACACCTTCCTGATCCGGGTTGACGATGATCTGGTGCTCGTAGCGCAGGTCGACCGACTCAAGCTTGTCGAACTGCTGACGCCAGGATTGCACGTGCGAGACGTAGACCTTGTAGCGGGTAAGAAAATCGGACGATCCCAAGTGGACAAGTACTGCTCCCGCAGGGTCGTTGGCGAGAACTTTTACGTCTTCGGGGTCAGAGACATCGACTTCACTGAGATCCTGGGAGTAGTGGGCACCGTCGGCGTCAAGCTGCCGTACAAGCTCGTTGTAGATCTTCATGCGCGCGGCGCGTGTCGAGAGCGGCTCGCCCGAATTCATTCCGACCACGACCGGAAACGAATACTTCTGCTTGCTGCTGACGGGCAATTCCATCAAGGTGCCGCCAGCGTCGATGAGCGAGATGCGGGAACCGACACGCGCGAAGGCAATCGGCGTGCGCTCGTGGATCTCGACCACAAGGTGATGGGGAACGAAACGCATGACGCTCGCCGATTCCACCCACGGAATTTTTTCCAGCTGCGCTTTGCGGTCGGCGAGAGGGATGAAGAAAATGTTGCGGCCGATGTCTCCGCCCAAGACTTCCATCACCTGCGCATGGGGAACGTTGTGTGTGCCGGCGATCTGGATGTCGTCACTCGACTCGATACGGAAACGCCAGTTGCGTTCGCCGTACTGATAGAGCGCGCCGGCGGCGATGCTTGCGATGCAAAGGCCAAACAGGGTGATGGCGGTCCATTTCAGACCGCTGATAGCTTTTTTCGGAAACGGACCGCGACGGGCAGGAACGCGCTTTTGCCCACGCAGAAAAGGGGATTCTTCCTCAACGTCGAGATCCACCAACCGCGCGTCGTCGAGTACTTCGCGCTCGGGCTCTCCCGGCGGAGGATACAACTCTTCCTGCACGATGGTGGGACTGCTTTTCCGCGCCATCTAACCAGGTAGTTGTCGTAGAAAATCGCTGAGCGAGCATTACTATAACTGCTTTTCGCAGATTGAAACAGACAAAATGTTGGTTCGGTGAAGGAATTTTCGCGTGTGTTTGCGCGGCCCGGATGAGGATCGTCGAAAATAAAATCGGGACCGATTTTCGGTCCCGCGGAGTACCAACTACGCTTGGGACAGTGCTCTAGATCATTCCGTCATCATCGTCGTTATCGACCTGCACGTGCACCGGCGGAATTTTCACAGCCGGAATTCTCACGGTTGGCACATCGATGCGAGGAATCGTGACCTGCGGAACTTTGATTTCCGGGATCTGAATCGCAGGAACCGTAACCGCGGGAACCGTCACCGCCGGGACATTGACGTTCGGCACAAATGCGCGAACATTGACGGCCGGTACGTTGACTTCGGGAACCTGCACCATGAAGCGATGGGAGTGCGAGCAAGGCTCGTCCTGCTGCATCTCGACCACTCGCTGGGCACGCTCGACCTGGTACTGAGCCATTTCCATCTGGCGCTGCATACGTTCCATCTGCCGGCGCGAGATCTGATCCTGCACCCGAGCCAACCGGTCCTGAGCGCGCTCATAGCCCGACGTGTCGCCTCCCAAGAACGTCTCGGCGATTGCTACCAACCGGCATCCTTCATTGCGCACTTGCTGAACCATCACAGCGGAGCGATCGGCGATCCGGTGCGCCCATTGGAACTCGCCATCCTGATAAGCACCGTTGATGCCCAGAGCCAGAACGCCTGCCGCCAACCAATACCATGCTTTGTCTGACGCCATACCGAACTCCTCAGCTCTCTCTTGATGTCACTTAGACGGAAGGGCGTTGCGATTGTTATCAGTGGATACGAGGATGCAGAAAAATAGTTCCCGAAAGTTTCGAGCAGTCTCGAATTGAGACATAAGCGGAGATGAAGGTCCGCGAGATTGGCAAGGCTCTTACTAAAGGGTGAGGTGATACACTCCCACGCGCTGATAAATCTGCTGGTTACAGTCACATGCGAGTGCGGAGGGCCCATGGTTCGATCCTTGGAGTTGTGGTTCGGTAGTGTTCTGATTTTGGTAAGCCTCGGAGCCGCTCAATCGGGTATCTCGCCGGATATTCCGCAGCCCGGATCTGTAGAAGCCATTGCAACGGCCACCGGCGATAGCCGCTACGTGTCACCGTGGGTTTCGTATCTACCCGATTCCAAGACAGTCCCCTCACCGCTCTCGTACCTGGGCCGGATCGCGGGGGCTCCCGGTGACCTCGCCGGCACCGAAAAGACCTACGGATACCTGCGGGCGCTGGCTGCCGCATCGCCACGGGTCAAAGTTTTCACGATCGGACACAGCGAGGAGGGGCGGGAGATCGTTCTGGTTGCGATCGCGGACGAGGCGGGCATCCGAAGTCTGGACCACCTGAAAGCGGCAACAGCGGCTTTGGCGGATCCACGAGTGACCGATCAGGCTGCCGCGGAGAAACTGATCGCCACAGCCCGACCTATTTACTACTTGAATGCCGGCCTGCACTCGGACGAGACGGGATCGACCGAGGCCATGATCGAGCTTGCGTATCGGCTCGCCGTGTCAGAACAGCCGATGATTCGCAGGATTCGCGAACAACTGGTCGTCATCATTAATCCGATCTGCAATCCCGACGGCCGCGACAAAGTGGTCGACTGGTTCTACCGCTACCTGAAGGGCAAGACTGACTTCGGCAATCTTCCGCGGCAGTCACCGCCGTACTGGTCGAAGTATGCATTCGTCGACATCAACCGTGACTCGCATCAGCAGACGCACGAAACGACGCGTGCTGTGAACCGGATGTATTTCGACTGGCATCCGACGGTGGTTCACGATCTGCACGAAGGCATGCCGATGATGATGAGTTGGAACGGCACCGGCCCTTACAACCCGAATGTCGACCCCATTACCTATACGGAATTTCTGGAATTGAGCTTTCACGAAGTCGAAACCATGACCGCCATGGGAATGCCGGGTGTTTCGACATGGAACTTCGGCGAGGCGTTTTCGCACATGTACCTGGACTCGGTGGGCATGAACCACAACAGCGTCGGCCGCGGATATGAAACGTGGGGCAATGGATCGTCGGAGCGTATGAAGCGCGAGATCCGTCCCGACGAGGCGACCCGGGAATGGTGGCGACCGCTGCCTCCAGAAGCGGGTGAAGTGGTGTGGGGAGCGCGCGACAATTTGAATTATCAGGAGACCGGCGTCCTGGCTGCGCTCGACTACGGCTCGCGCAATGCGAAAGAGCTGCTGCACAACTTCTATAAGAAGGGATGGGATTCGTGGCAGGCGGGGGTCAACCAGCCTCCATACGCGTACATCATTCCGGCGGGTCAGGGCGACCCAGCGCGCGTGGCCGCAATGGTGAAACTGTTGCTCGGGCAACATATTGAAGTCGGCCGGGCCAACTCTGAGGTCAGGGTCAAGGAAGGGATGTTTCCAGCGGGCACGTACGTGGTGAAGCTCGAGCAGCCGTACCGGAACTACGCGGTCGACTTGCTATCGCCCCAGCACTATCCGAAAGACAGCAACGAGCCGTATGACGACGTCTCGTGGGAGCTGCCGGCGAATTTCAAATTGCAGGCGATTGCCAGCGAGGATCTGGCGGTGAAGTCGTTGGCGACTTCACCTCTTAAAGAGACGCCGCGCGTTGAAGGACGAGTTTCAGGCAGCGGGCCTGTGTTTCTGTTGAAGGATACAGGGCAGGAGGGGTTGCTGGCAGCGCGATATCGGCTGTCGAAGTTCAGCGTGGGGATTGCTGAGCGATCGTTCAACGCAGCGGGAGCTGACTTCCCTGCTGGATCGTGGATCATTCCTGCGCAAGACGGGCTGGGCGATGCTGTGAAAGGCGTCGCGAACGAACTGGGCCTGGACTTCGTAAGTGTCTCGGCGGCGCCTGAGGTGCCGCATCACGCGGACAAGGCAGCGCGCATCGGATTGTGGGTGCCGTGGGCGGACACGGATTCTATTGGATGGATTCGCTACATCCTCGATGAGCGGCAGGTGCCTTACACGTATTTGCGCGACGAAGATATTCGCGCGGGCAAGTGGCAGAGCCAGATCGACGTGCTGCTCTACGGCCACGTGGACCTAGAACTCGCCGAGCAGATACAGGGTCTGCCGAAACGATGGGGACCGATGCCCTACAAGAAAACGCCGCAGACACTCAGCTTCGGCACCCCCGCTGAGTCGGACGACATCACGGGCGGCGTGGGTTGGGAGGGGCTGGATCAGATACAGAAGTTCGTCGAAGGCGGCGGACTCATGGTGACGCTCGGCAGCGGCTCGATGCTGGCGCTTGAGGGCGGCATCGTGCGCGGGGTGCGTCGGTCGTCGGGAGGCGTTCCTCGCAGCACACAAGGCGGAGGATCTGCCTCGGCCGCAGCCGCGCAGAATGCCGCGACCCGAACGCCGGGCGCACACGTGCGGGTGACATTTGATCAAACCGATTCGCCGCTTGCATACGGATATCCAAGCCACTCCTGGGTCTTCCGCCAGAACTTTCCTCTTTACGACATTCCTCGAAAATGGCTGCGCATGGCGTATTGCACCACGTGCCTGGATGGCCCGGAGGATCGCAGTTCAATCGTCATGGAGTGGGGCGATCGAGGAGCGCCGTTTGTGGTGAGCGGGCAGGCTTGGGGTGAGGAACGATTGATCGGGCGGCCGGCGATCCTGGACATGCCCGTCGAGCGCGGCCACGTGGTGACCTTCAACTTCAATCCGATGCATCGCGATATGAACCGCGGCGATCACCGACTGGTGTGGAACGCGATTTTGAATTGGGAGGCGATTTTAGCCAAAAAGGCCGGCGGTCACGGCGGAGCGGTGATCACAAGCGAGGTGACGGATGCGAAAAACAATTGCGCGTCACGCGGAGCGCTTGGCGGTGAGTGTCGCCGATGAGTGAAATCGCCACGTGAATGGCGGTCGAAGAACAAATTGAGAAAGGGTTCGGGCTTGTAGCGCTCGCGATAACCAGCAATTGTTGGTTGCCCAACAGTGCTCATTGGCCCTGACCTGAGGGGTGGAATCATGTTTCAGCTAACGCGGATCATGCGGACAATCATCGGTGTAATTCTCGGGCTGCACTTTCTTGTTGCATTCGTTTCCGCCCAAGCCCAGATAAGCGACGCAGCGGCGTCCCGTCCCGCTTCACCGGCGGCCCTCATCGGACTTCCTTCGGCAACGGTCACCACTGAGTCCCCTGGACTGGTGGCCACGAGAATTGTTCTTGCGCGTTATACCCTTCCTTCGCCCGATCCCAATCTGAACGACACGTTCGTAATCAAAATGCGGATAAGCGTTTCGGAAAGCGGCGACGTAGAGACCGCAAAGGTGATAAAAGACACTGCCAGTGACCATGGCGCGGACGAACTCTACACACCGGCGCTGGAGGCGATCCGGCAATGGAAGTTTGAACCGTACGCCAAAAAAAGGACCGCCAAGAAGTTCTCTACCGCGATCTTCTTGCGCTTTGTTCCCAGCGATAGAGTCTTCCGAGATGTCTTGGAACAGAAACCTGCTGGTGCAGCGGGTCAACTGGTCGAAGTGACTAATCTGGAAGCGATGAGCACGCTCACGCGCCTAGTGGTGCCGACGTACCCGAAAGAAGCGACAGAGATGCGCCTCCAGGGGACAGCGGTGGTCGGAGTCACGATCGGGAAAAACGGCGAGGTGGCAGACGTCAAGCAGGTCTCCGCTCATCCGCTAATCGCCCGTGCCGCAGTGGACGCTATTCGGCAGTGGCGTTTCGAGCCGTACAAATTGAACGGCGAGCCCATCGACCTGTTCGCCAAGCTGACCGTCCTTTTCGTTCTAGGTGAGCATTGAGAGCAATCGTAACGACTCCAAGCAGCCGGGGCGGTCCGCTAGTAGAGGTCAGCGCGCCCTTGTGCGATGAAAAGGCGAGACGGCAACGCCGTCTCGCCCACACGAATTACTGCTTCAACGTACTGCTACTTCAGCGTCGCAATGTCGATCACGAAGCGATAGCGCACGTCGCTCTTCAGCACGCGCTCATAAGCTTCGTTCACTTTCTGAATCGGCACGACTTCGATGTCGGACGTGATGTTGTGCGTGCCGCAGAAGTCGAGCATCTCCTGCGTTTCCTTGATACCGCCGATCTGCGATCCGGCGAGGCTGTGCCGTCCACCTGTGAGCGAGAATGCGGCAATAGAGTGCGGCTTTTCAGGAAGCCCCACGATGACCATCGTCCCGTTGAGGCGCAAGAGGCCGAGGAACTCGTTCCAATCCAATTCGCCCGAAACCGTGTTGAGGATTAGATCGAAGCTTCCTTCCAGCTTTTCAAACGTGGCGGGATCTGACGTGGCATAAAAATGATCGGCACCGAGGCGCTTGCCGTCGGCCTGCTTCTTGAGCGATTGGCTGAGAATAGTGACCTCGGCTCCCAGCGTATGCGCAAGCTTGACGCCCATGTGCCCGAGACCTCCCAGTCCGACGATGGCCACTTTCTTTCCCGGGCCTGCGCCCCAGTGGCGCAGGGGCGAATAGAGCGTGACCCCGGCGCAGAGCAACGGCGCGGCGCCATCGAGCGGAAGATTGTCGGGGATGCGTAGCGCGTAATTCTCGTCGACGACGAACTTGTCGGAATAGCCGCCATAGGTCGGATTGCCTTCGTTGTCGCGCGCGTTGTAGGTCCAGACCGTCTTCACGAGGCAATACTGCTCGAGGTTGGCTTTGCAGGCAGCGCAGGTGCGGCACGAATCCACAAAGCATCCGACGCCGACCTTGTCTCCTATCTTGTATTTGGTGACCTTGTCGCCAACAGCGGTCACGATACCCGTAATCTCGTGCCCGGGCACCATCGGGAAAATACATTCTTCCTGATATTCGCCCCATTCGTCGCGAGCCTGGTGAATGTCGGAGTGACAGATGCCGCAAAACTGAATGTCGATCAGGATGTCATGTTCGCGGAGTTCGCGCCGTTCGAACGAAAAGGGAGCGAGCGGGGCGCCTGCGGTGGGTGCAGCGTAGCCTTTGGTTTTGACTGCGATGAGTTCAGAAGTGTTAGGCATGATGAATCCTCTGAAAAGATTTTTGGTAAGACGGATTTTGAGGAAATCGGGCCGGGTGCAGATCAGCCAAGTGGCAAACGACCCGACAAGGATCCTCGCATCAGGGTGATCGGATGTTCCAGCGTGGCGAAAAGCCGCAGAAAAAACTGCAAAGCGCCAGCCCTCTATTTCAATGCGACATATAAATAATTTTGATTGGACTTCGCACGGATGGGTTCCTACAGTTTATTTGGGAGAAGACTGCGTCCGACGCTATCGGAGCCGTCTTGCATGCATTCATGGCGATTCCGGGGGTTCAGCTTGGCGAGGAAAATGATGGCGTCGAGAATCTGGGTAATGAAGGCAAAAAATCGCAGGAGAGCCAGGTTCTTCCATCCGATGAGATCAGCAGTCTCGATTTAGAGGGCGGCAAACCGGCTGAGACTCTGATGAATGTAGTGGCGCTGATCGCGCGGCGATGTCAAACCGATGTTTGCTCTGCTTACCTGCTAGAACCTGACCGCACTCACCTTGTACTCGCTGCAACGTTGGGCCTTCGTCCAGCCTGCATCGGACAACTGCGAATGGGAATTCATGAGGGGCTGGCTGGCTTGGTCGCAGAACAGGTGCGGCCAGTCGCAGTCGAGCAGGTCCGCAATCATCCCCGCTTCAAATATTTCAGCGAGGCTGGCGAAGACGCCTACCAATCGTTTCTCGGAGTTCCGCTCGTTGACCGCGGTGTTCTGCAGGGCGTTCTGGTCGTGCAGACTGTCGAGCCGCGAGGCTTCACAGAAGACGAGATTCGCATGTTGACCGAGGCAGCGGCGCAGGTGGCTCCCGTTGTGAGCGAAGCACGAAATTTGGATCGCTTCATCGCGCCCGCGCAGGAACGACTCTGGGCGTTGGCGCGAAATCTATGGTGGAGCTGGGACCATGACTCGGCGGGTCTGTTTTTGGATCTTGATCCTGTCCGCTGGCGGCAGCTGAATCAGAATCCGGTGTCGCTGCTGACGGAGTTTCCTTTGGCGCGGCTCGAGCGCCGCGCGACGGAACTCGTGCTTCATAGCCGGATTAACTACGCCTTCCGCCGAATGCGCGAGTACCTGAACGCGGAGCGAACCTGGGGCGCCCGGCATGCAGGCGTTCTTCGTCCTCGTCCAGTCGCGTATTTCTCTGCCGAATTCGGACTGCATGAATCGTTGCCTGTCTACTCGGGAGGTTTGGGAGTGCTGGCAGGCGATCACATCAAAAGCGCTTCCGATCTCGACATCCCGCTCGTCGGCATCGGCCTCTTCTATGGCCAGGGGTACTTCCTGCAACGACTCGATCGCAATGGATGGCAGCAGGAAGAATATCTCGAGACCGACACCAATCAATTGCCGATGGAGCCCGCGATTGGCACCAACGGACGTCCGGTAATCGTGCAGATTGAAACGCGAAAGGGATCGATTCACGCGAAAGTGTGGCGCGTGCAGGTCGGGCGCCGCGATCTGCTGCTGCTGGATTCCGATGTCGAAGGCAATGCGCCCGAAGACCGCGAACTGACTTCGCGCCTTTACGGCGGAGATCGCCGCACCCGGATTCGCCAGGAACTTCTGCTCGGCGTCGGCGGCTTCCGCGCATTGAAGGCGCTTGGGATCACGCCTGGCGTTCTTCATCTCAACGAAGGTCACAGCGGATTCGCAGTTCTTGAGGCGATCCGCACCCGTATGCAGGAAGAAGGACTCGGCTTCGATCGGGCGGCCGCTCGGGTTTCACGCGAGGTCGTGTTCACCACGCACACGCCGGTTCCCGCCGGGCACGACCGCTTCGCCTCCGATCTGATTGAAGAACACCTTGGGCCTCTGCGTGAGCAGCTTGGGGTTTCGACCGAGACTTTGATGGGGCTGGGCCGCGAGGATCCGAACAATCATCAGGAAACGTTCTGCATGACGGTACTTGGGCTCAGGCTCGCTCGCCGGGCAAACGCGGTGTCGGCGCTTCACGGCGAAGTGTCACGCGCAATGTGGACAGGGCTGGCTCCGGGAAAACCCGAGGACGAAGTTCCGATCGGCCACATCACGAACGGCGTGCACGTTCCTTCGTGGCTTGCACCACAGATGTTCCGACTCTATGACCGGCATCTCGGTCCGGGCTGGCATGAACACAGCAGCGACGCGAAGATCTGGGAGGGCATTGAAAACGTCAACGACGGCGAACTCTGGGAGACACACTTGAATCTCAAGTCGCGGCTTCTCGATTTCGTTCGGCGCCGCGCTATTGAGCAGGCGGACCGTCGGGGTGAATCGCAGGAGACGCTGCTCGGCTTGGTCAAGATTCTCAGCCCCGACGCGCTCACGATCGGATTCGCCCGCCGTTTCGCCACCTACAAGCGCGCGAATCTCATTCTGGCCGACATGGAGAGCCTCGCCTCGATGGTGAACGATCCCAAGCGGCCCGTACAGTTTGTCTTCGCCGGCAAAGCGCATCCCCACGACGAACCCGGCAAGCGAATGCTGCAGCAGATTGCGACGATGATGAAGAACCCGGAGTTCGCCGACAAGTTTGTGTTCGTCGAGGACTACGACATCAACGTTGGCCGCCACCTGGTGCAGGGTGTCGACGTGTGGCTGAATAATCCGCGGCGGCCGCTCGAGGCTTCCGGGACGAGCGGACAGAAGGTCGTGCTCAACGGCGGACTCAATCTCTCGGTGCTCGACGGTTGGTGGGCCGAGGCGTATGACGGAATGAATGGGTTTGCGATCGGTAGCGGCCGCACGCACTCGGATATGAATGTCCACGACACGCGCGATGCCGAAGACTTGCGGCGCGTGCTGCGTGAAGAGGTGATTCCTCTTTATTACCAGCGCGACCAGGATGGCTTGCCACGCGGCTGGATCAAGCGCATGAAGCGAACGATCCGGACATTAGGCTGGCGCTTCAACGCCGACCGCATGGTGATGGACTACACGCGCAAATGCTACGTCCCAGCCGCTGGAGGAATTTCGAGCGAGTTGCGAGCAATTTAGCTAGTGGAAAGGGAGTACGGACGACAACTAGGATAGGGCTCTGTTTGGGGCGGTTTCGGTCAGCCGGAAAGGAGCTACCTGATGGCCAACAACATCGTGATACTGCAGAACGATCCGGCACGGGCAAGAACACTTGAGGCGAGCGTGAAGTCGGTATCGTCGGCGGTCTTTACGGTTCGATCGATGGCCGAACTGCGAAAACTGGTGGCGCAATCGTCCATCCGCGTGGGTGTCGTCGATCTGGATCTAGTCACGTTTCAGGAGATCGCACGGCTGCGACAAATCGGAATTGAGATTGTGTGCACGCACCACGCGCCAGATGACAGGATGTGGACTGACGCGCTGGGCGCCGGAGCCTTCGATTGCTGTTTCGATGAGGATGCACCGTCGATATGCAAAGCGGTGCAGAAAAGCATGGCGGCCTAACGGCTAGCTCGCGCTTGTCGCAGCGGCACGAGTCTGTAATTTTTCCAGAATCATTGGTCCCAGTTGCGAAACGCTGCCCGCGCCCAGCGTCAAGATCATGTCGCCTTCATCCGCTTGCTCTGTCACTCCTTCGATCGCGTCGGCAAAAGAACTCGAATAACGGACATTCTGATCAGGGGCAGATTTGTGGATGGTCGCCGCGAGCGCTTCTCCCGTGACGCCTTCTATGGGCTTTTCGCTGGCGGCATAGATGTCGAGCACCGAAAGCGAGTCGGCGTCTTTGAAAGCGACCGCGAAATCGTCCACAAGTTCCTGCGTACGCGTGTAGCGATGCGGCTGGAAGATCACATGTATTTTGCGGAAGCCACATTGCTTGGCGGCGGCCAGAGTTGCTTTGATCTCGGTGGGATGATGGCCGTAGTCGTCGATCACGCTTACGCCGGCAACTTTGCCGCGCAACTGGAAGCGACGATCCACTCCGTGGAAATTCTCCAGTGCCTCGCGAATGTTCTCCAACTGGAGATCGAGCCCGATGCCGACAGCGATCGCGGCCGTCGCATTCAGGATGTTGTGGACTCCGGGAACGCGTAGCTTGAAATCTCCAAGATCTTTTTCTTCAAAGACCACTCTGAAATGGCTCAGCGGACGATGCTGGCCTGGTTGCTGTTCTATCTTTCCCGGTTTGATCAGGAAATCGGAACCGCGGCGCGTGCCGTAGGTGACGACTCTTCGCTGCACTTGAGGAAGGAGCCGGCGCAGCCCCGGGTCGTCGTTACACACAACCACCATCCCGTAAAACGGCACACGATCCATGAACTCCAGGAAGGTTTTCTTCACGTCGCGCATGTTGCGATAGCAGTCCATGTGCTCGCGATCAATGTTTGTGACGATCGAAAGAATCGGCGACAGCTTGAGGAACGAGCGATCGCTCTCATCGGCCTCGGCGACGAGATAGTGGGACTTGCCCAGCCGGGCGTTCGAACCCATCGCGTCCACGCGCCCGCCAACGACCACGGTTGGATCGAGCCCTCCGGCGGCGAGAACGGCGGCAACCATCGATGTTGTCGTGGTCTTCCCATGCATGCCGGCGATAGCTATGCCGTACTTCAGGCGCATCAGTTCGGCCAGCATCTCGGCGCGTTGAATCACCGGGACGTGGAGTTTGCGGGCTTCGGTGACCTCGGGATTATCCGTGGAGACGGCCGAGCTGGTTACCACGACCTCGGCACCGCGCATGTTTTCGGCGGCATGGCCTTCGAACGTCATCGCACCAAGCGAGGCGAGGCGCTGCGTCACCGCCGAAGTCTTGAGGTCGGAGCCGGAGACCTTGTAGCCGAGATTCAGCAACACCTCGGCGATACCGCTCATGCCGATGCCGCCGATGCCTACAAAGTGAATGCGTTGGATTTTGGCAAACATGAAATAAGGTTTTAGGTCTCAGGTCTTGGGTCTTAGGTCTTAGGACATCGCAACCCACGGGCGCTGGTCATCGTGTTGAGCGCCCGACAGCCAGCCTTGATCATAAAACAAGTCCGCGATGCAGAATGTGTGCTTCGCCACCATGCCCGCCCTAACCAGCGTTAGATTGGCTACGCACCAATTCCGCTGCCATTTTCGCGACATCCTGCGCGGCATTCGGATGGGAGAGCTTTTTTGCGGCTTGTCCCATTTGCTCGAGCTGTTGTCGATTTGCGAACAGGCTGGCAACCGTTTCGACCAGACGATCTGGAGTCAGTAACGACTCCTCGAGCAGCATTGCGGCGCCGGCCCTAACCAAAGCTTGTGCATTTACCTTCTGGTGATCGTCGGCGGCCCGCGGAAAAGGAATAAACAGCGCCGGCTTTCCAGCCGCGGTGACTTCACCGACTGTACTCGCGCCTGCCCGGCAGACCAGAACGTCGGCGCGCGCAAAGACCGCGGGCATATCAGTGATGAAGGCAGACACCTCCCCATCGATGCTCGACCGTTCATATGCGGAGCGAGCGTCGTTGTAGTCGCGCTCTCCGGTCTGATGAATGATGCGAAGCCCGGGGACTTTCGCGCGCAACTGGGGCAGCGCCTCGATCGCGGCTGCGTTGATTGCGTGGGCGCCCTGGCTTCCTCCGAAAATCAATAAGGTTGGAGGAGATGCGTTCGCCGCACGAGCTGCAATCTCAAAAAACGCCGGACGAACGGGGACCCCCGTTACTTGGTATCTGCGAAAATATCCCCCGGTCTGCTCGAACTGCACGGCCGCGGTCGTCACCCAGCGTGCGATGCGGCGATTGGCGAAACCCGGCACAACGTTCGGTTCGAAAGCGATGGTTGGAATCCTTTTCAGGATCGCCGCAGCCATCGCTGGACCGGAGGCGTATCCGCCGACTCCGATCACTACGTCGGTGCGGAAATCAGACAGTATGTTCGACGCGCTCCACACGGCGCGCGGCAGATCGGAAAGGGTGCGCAGGCGCGTGGCGAGGCTCACGCGATTGAGAGCACCGACCTGCACGAGCTTCAAATCGAATCCAGCCGCGGGCACTAGGCGGTTTTCCATGCCACGTGGGGTGCCTATAAACAAGACATCGGCTGAAAATTCTTTTTTGAGTTGTTGGGCAATTGCGAGCGCGGGAATCACGTGTCCACCAGTCCCGCCACCCGCCAGAATGGCACGCATCAAATCATTTTCAATTTTTGGTTAGGGATTGTCGATTGATGAATTAGCTGCGACCCACGAGCTACGAGTTGGAACGCTATGGTTCAACGTGACGCGGCCATCGCCTGCGATGCTTAGCTCCTAAACTCGAGTTTGAAAGTGGAGGTCCGCCAACGAAACCCGAGGCCTAAGCCTGAGACCTGCTGTCATTCTGCCTGCTTCGAAATATTCAGGAGCACGCCCACGCACGCTAGCGTAATGAAAAGCGATGAGCCGCCATACGAGACGAACGGGAGCGGGATTCCTTTCGTCGGCATCAGGCCGAGCACGACGCTGATGTTGATGAATGCCTGCAGGATGACCATGCTGGTGATGCCGACCGCGAGGTAGCGTCCGAAGAGATCGCTGGTGAGGAGTGCAGTCCGCGTGCCTCGCCATAGGAAGACGGCGAAGAGCACGACGACGAATAGCGATCCGACCAGGCCCAATTCTTCCGCGGTCACCGCAAAAATGAAGTCCGTGTGCGGTTCGGGTAAGTAGAAGAGCTTCTGCTTTCCTTCCATCAGGCCAAGTCCGGTGAGGCCGCCCGTGCTTACGGCGATCAGCGACTGAATGATGTGGAAGCCAGTGCCTCGCGGATCGGAATATGGATTGAGAAATGCGAGCATCCGGTCGCGGCGCCAGCTGACATGAAATAACAGGAAATACAGCGGCAGGATCGACGCGGCAAAGGCGTATCCGAAGTAACGTAGCTGCATTCCCGCGACAAAAAGGATCGCCGAGGTAATGCCGGCGCAGGCGATCGCAGTCCCCAAGTCCGGCTGAGCGACGATAAGGAGCAGAAAAATCATAGTCGGTGCGACGGCCGGCAGCAGAGTGTTCTTCCAGTCTTCGATAGCCTTCGTGCGGCTCTCAAGGAAAAACGCCATAAATAAGATGAGCGCCGGTTTTGCCAATTCAGAAGGTTCGAAGGAGAATCCGCTCCAACGAATCCAGCGATGTGTATTGTGCGCCCGGTCGAGGAGGAACACTGACATCAGCAGCAGTGTGGTGATCGAAAGCAGCGAGAAGACCGCAGCCGGATGCTTGTAGCGGCGGTAATCGACCTTCATCGCGACTGCCATCGCCACGACACCAGCCACTGCCCAAACCAACTGTTTTTCCAGGAAGCCGTAAGCTGAGCCAAAGCGTTCTTTCGCCATAACCGCCGAGGCGCTGAAGACCATGATCAGACCGACAAAAACCAGGAGCATGGTGACTGTGAAGAGCCACCGATCGACACTGACGCGCTTGGCCATGACGTTTTATTTCAGCACGGGGAGGGGACGCGCGAGGATTTTAGATCGCAGTTTTTCGGCGAACGATTGTCGAGTGTGGTTCCTTCTGTTCCGGAAAGACATTCGCGATCTGATCAGGGCGTTGTTGACGGGCGGGGACGCCCGTGTCTCCATTTCGATCGGATAAGAAAAGATTCCGTGTTCGGTGTTTGGTGCTAGGTACTAAGTGCTCGGTATTCGCTGCTCAGCCGAAACTTCCAGCGCGTGTACGACTTCCTTGAACACACGGCCACGGTGGTTGTAGCTCTGAAACTGGTCGAAACTGGCGCATGCCGGAGCCAGCAGCACGATGTCTCCTGCTTTTGCCACGGCGGCCGCGCGGCGGACGGCATTGTCGAGGGTCTCGGCGTGAACGATATCGGTAGTGCCCTTGATGTGAGATTCGATCTTTTCGGCCGCGGCGCCGATTGTGTATACGCGCTTCACCCGCTGACGCAGCAGATCGTTGAGGACGGTGTAGTCGCTGCCCTTGTCCTTGCCACCGAGGATCAGGTGAATGTTCGCGGGAAATGACTCGAGCGCCTTGATCGTTGCGTCGACATTCGTGGCCTTAGAGTCGTCGTAGTACTCAACACCTTTCACCGTCGCGACGTACTCCAAGCGGTGCTCAACCGCCTTGAAGTCGCGCACGGCTTTGCGGATGAGCTCTGGCGTGCATCCCATGAGTGCACCGGCACACACTCCGGCGAGCACGTTCTCCACGTTGTGCGCGCCTTTCAGGGGAATCTCGCTGACCAGCATGATCTCGCGCTGCCCGGTGGCATCCCGGCAAAGGATCTGGCCGTCGCGCACCCACGCTCCTTGCTTCACTTCCTTCTTGCGGCTGAACCAGAAGACTTGTGCGCGGGTTCGTCCGCCCAGCGTCAGGCAGGTTGAGTCGTCTTCGTTAAGGACAGCGAAATCGGACGGCTGCTGATTTTCGAAGATCCGCGCTTTGGCGTCCACATACGCCTGGAAAGTGCGATGGCGATCGAGATGATCGGGAGTCAGGTTGAGGACGACCGCAACTTTCGGACGGAAAGTCTGAATCGTTTCGAGCTGAAAGCTGGAAACCTCCAGCACGATCACCGCCTCCGGCTTCGCCTCCGCAACGAGAGAGATGGCGGGAGTGCCAATATTTCCGCCCACGAGTGTCGGTAATCCGCCCGCCATCAGGATTTCGCCGGTCAGCGTGGTGGTTGTCGTCTTCCCATTGGAACCTGTGATCGCGACGATCGGGCCGGGCAAATGCTGGGCAGCTAGCTCGATTTCTCCGATGACCGGCTCGCCCGACGCCCGGGCCTGTACGAGAGGCGGAGCATCGACGGGAACACCCGGGCTGACGACGATCAGATCTTGACCGCGAAAGGTCCGCTCACCATGACCGCCTGTCTCTACCGCGATCCCATGATCGAGCAGTACGGGAATTTCGTCGCGCAATTGATCGGGGGATTTGGTATCGGAGACCGTGACTCGTGCGCCACGCTCCTTCAAGAACAGTGCCGACGCCACACCCGACTTGCCCAGTCCAACTACCAGAACGCGTTTGTCTTTAAGTTCCACCGCGATCAATTTCTACCACAGAGCCACAGAGACGTTAGGCATAGAGGGAGAAAAAAAATCTCTCTGCGCCTCTTTGTCTCCGTGGTGGACTTTTCTCATGAAACGAAATACTAGCGCAGCTTCAACGTCGTCAACGCGAACAGCGCGAACACCAGGGATGCGATCCAGAAGCGTACGATCACCTTCGACTCGGACCATCCCAACAATTCGAAGTGATGATGGATGGGCGCCATCTTGAAGATTCGCTTCTTGCGCAACTTGAAACTGGCAACCTGCAGAATCACCGAAAGGGCCTCGATCACGAACACACCACCGATAAACGGAAGCAGCAACTCCTGCTTGATCATCACCGCCACTGTGCCGATGGCGCCGCCGAGAGCAAGCGACCCCACGTCGCCCATGAAGACTTCCGCAGGATGCGCGTTGTACCAAAGGAATCCAATCGCCGCGCCAACCATTGCACCGCAGAAGATCGTCAGCTCTCCGATCTGAGGCATACGCTGTAACTCAAGATAGGAGGCAAACGTCGCGTGCCCACTGACGTAGGTCAGCACCGTGAGCGCACCCGCCGCAATGACCGTGCATCCGATCGCGAGCCCATCGAGTCCGTCGGTAAGATTCACCGCATTGCTCGATCCGACGATCACGACACAGACAAAAATGACAAACGGAATGAATCCTAACGCCCACAGGTGCGGATTATGCACCCACCGCTCGACCACCAAGTCAGGACGGAACTGCTTGAAGAAGGGGACGATCAGCTTGGTCGAGTACATGCCCTTGGTCTGCATGACGATCAGCACAACCGCGATCAGCAGGCTGGTCAGAATCTGCAAGCCTAGTTTCGCCTTGGCCGTCAGACCCAGATTGCGACGGTGAACCACTTTTATGTAGTCGTCGGTAAATCCAATGGCGGCGAATGCGCAGGTGGATCCGATCGCGATCCACACAAACGGGTTGCTCAGATCGGCCCACAGCAAGGTGGGAACGACGATCGAAATCGCGATCAGCAGCCCCCCCATAGTGGGAGTTCCTGCTTTTTTCTGGTGAGCTTTTGGACCTTCCTCGCGGATGTACTGGCCTATTTGAAATTCACGCAGTCGGTTGATGACGAGCGGCCCCACGATGAGTCCGGTGAACAGAGCGGTCAGACTGGCAAACGCGGTACGGAACGTGAGGTAACGGAAAATACGGAATGGCGGGAAGTAGTGGAAGAGCTTGACGAACAGCAACCAGTAAAGCAATCCGCCTCCGCGAAGAACGAGTCGTTAGTCGTCAGTCTTCAGTCGCCGGCTGGCCTGCGGTCGACCGACCTGTTGAAAATTTTAAGAACTACGAACAGTCCGATACAGGCACAAGCTGCCAGTGATTTGCCCTCAGCTGCCCGCCAATCCCTTCCACTTTTCCAGTGCCTTTTCCAGTTTCACACCACGCGATGCCTTCAAGAGCACCACGTCTCCATCTTTACTTTCGCGCGCCAGCCACTCGCCGGCCTCCTCGGGGGTGGCCAGAAACTCGGCGTGCGTGCCCGAAGCCTTCGCCGCCTCCACCATCGCGCGTGCCAGCCCACGCACGCCCAGCAAGACGTCGATTTTTTTCTCACCAATGTGGCGTCCGGCGGCACGATGCATCTGGTCGCCGGAGGGGCCAAGCTCAAGCATTTCGCCAGCAACCACAATCCTGCGCTGGGCCGGCATGGCTGCAAGGGCATCGACCATCGCTTCCAAAGCTTTCGGATTCGAATTGTAGCAATCGTTCACCACTTTGATGTTACCCACCTGAACGACCTGCCCGCGCTTGTCGGCCGGCGCCAGCGTCCCTAGCGACGCGACCACATCTTTCAGCGGGATGCCACGCTCTACACCCACAGCCGCCGCGGCCAGCACGTTGTGAATGTTGTGCTCGCCGACGAGTTGCAATGCCGCTCGCTCGCGCTGGCCGCCGACGACTAAATCGAACACTGATCCCTCGGCGCCTCGCGATTCGATATTTTCCGCACGAACATCGGCCGGCTTCTGCGTGGCATAGAAGATCACCTTGCCCCTAAACCCGCGGCCAAATTGCGCAACGTACTCGTCGTCGGCGTTCAGAACCGCAGTTCCGTTGTGCGGTAAGGACTCGATCAGTTCGTACTTGGCGCGAGCAATACCGGCGAGCGAATCAAAGAATTCCAAGTGCACCGGCGCGACGACCGTCACCACGCCGATATCGGGCTGCGCAATTTTCGCCAGCGCGGCGATTTCGCCAGCGTGCGACATCCCCATCTCAATGACTGCGACCTCGTGCTCCGATTGCAGTTTCAAGAGCATCAAGGGAAGCCCAAAATGATTGTTGAGATTTCCTTCTGACTTGAAGACGCGGAATTGACTGGCGAGCACGTGGGCGATCGCCTCTTTGGTCGTGGTCTTTCCGGCGGATCCTGTGACACCCACTACTGGTTTGCCCCACAAGCGCCGGACCGCGGACGCGAGTTTCTGCAAGGCGACGAGGGTGTCGTCCACCGCCAGCAGGCATGTTTTCACGGCGAAACGAGCCAACTGATCTTTGCGCACGACTGCCGAGACCGCGCCCCGTTCGAGCGCCGGATGCACGTAGTCGTGGCCGTCCAGACGTTCGCCCTTGACCGCGAAGAACAGTTCGCCGGGCTGTATGGTGCGCGAATCGATCGAGTATCCCTGTGCGATCTCTTTGAGTTCACACTCCCCGGTTGCGCCGAGGAATTCCTCGATCTTGGAGAGAGGCAGCTTCATGCTTGTTTTCCGGCGGTGGCCTTCGCGGTCTGGCACTCGTAGCCCACCTTGGCGAGCAGCTCGCGCGCGACTTCGACGTCGTCGAATGGAATGGTTCCCTCTTTTGAAACCTGCACCTTCTCGTGCCCCTTGCCAGCAATTAGCAGAATATCGCCGGGGACGCATTCCCGAATCGCCAGTCCGATCGCCGTGCGACGGTCGGGCTCCATCGCAAACTTTGTTCCGGAACGCTGCAAACCGACCTTGGCGTCATTCATGATTGCCAGCGGGTCTTCATTGCGCGGATTGTCGGAGGTCAATACGACAAAACTGCTTCCACGGCCGGCGGCCTCGCCCATCAGAGGACGCTTCGCGCGGTCGCGATCGCCACCGCAGCCGAAAACGGTGATGACCCTTCCCTTCCGTCCCGCCTGCGTGACGAACTCTTTTGCGAGAGCCGTAAGATTGCGAAGTGCGTCGTCGGTATGAGCGTAGTCGACGACGACCGTGAATGGCTGGGTGCAATCTACGCGTTCGAAGCGGCCCGGAACCCGCGTTAGGGAAGCGATTCCGTTGACTACCGCTTCGCGCTGGCAACCGCGTGCAAATCCCGCAGCGGCAGCAGCTAGAATGTTATAGACGTTCACTTTTCCAATCAGCGGCGAGAATGTCGGGATCGCACCATCGGGCGTAACCATGTCGAAGCGCGTGCCCTGCGACGAAATCGAGACAGATTTCGCGTGGAAGTCGCCTTCTGACCATCCGTAAGTAAGGATCTGAGAGCGCCGCTTCTTACTTATGTCAACTAGCCGACGGCCGTACTCGTCATCTAAATTTAATACGCTCCCCCGTGGCGGCTCGGTTCCACAACCTTCAAACAAGATCCTTTTCGCGGAAAAGTAGTCGTCCATCGTGAGGTGATAGTCGAGGTGGTCACGGGTCAGATTGGTAAATACGGCAACGTCAAACGGCACGGCATAGACGCGCTGTTGCGCGAGCGCATGCGATGACACTTCCATCACAGCTTCCGTCGCGCCATTGGCCAGCCCTTCGGCGAGCATCTGATTGAGTTCCAGACCTTCCGGTGTCGTGTGAGGGGCGGGAAGAACTCTACCGGCAACGTGATACTCAATTGTGCCGACGAGCACGCTCTTGCGGCCCGCGGCCAACAAGATCGATTCAATCAGATAAGTTGTCGTGCTCTTGCCGTTGGTTCCGGTCACTCCCGTAATTGCAAGGCGTTGGGCGGGACGCTTGTAGAAATTCGCGCTGATCCGGCCGAGCGCGCGGCGACCATGCGGCACTTGCGCCCATGCGACTCCCGGCCGCGGCATTTCACTTGCAGAATCACTGACGACGGCCACTGCGCCATTCGCAATCGCTTTGTCGATGAACTTATTTCCGTCGCTCGACTCACCGCGCATGGCGACGAAGACAAATCCTGGTTTGACGCGTCGCGAGTCGTACGCGACGCCTGTCACGGGAGGATTGCCGGCTTGAGAAAGAACCTCGGCTCCTTCCAGGATCTGCTCGAAAGTCATTGTGCTGATTTTATGGCATGAGGCGAGTTGGACTGTTAACTGATGGTGCTAATTGTGGGATTGGCCGCGTGGCCAAGACCCTGACTCTATTATTTGCAATGAAACCCAAGCGGAATGGGCTCACCGCCCAAATTTCACCAGCACCCTCGACCCCGCCGTCACATGACTTCCCGCGGCCGGGGATTGCTCGCGGGCAATACCGCTTCCTACAGGATTCAGCTCAAGCCCGGTCTCCTGTGCGGTTTCGATCGCCCCGCGAACACTCTTCCCGATAAACGACGGTACCTCAATGCCGCCCTGCTCCACATCGAGCACCACGGTTCCATTGGTCGGTGACTTTGCAGTCTCCGGCGCGGCTTCCTGAATTGGATTTTCTGCGGCCGACGGCGGAATCGATACCGGTTCCTTCTGTTTCAGTGCTGCAGGCACGACCGCGCCTTGAGCCGCGGAGGGCTTCGCATTCGTAGGCATCTGTAGCGGCGTCGCAACGGACTCTGGGGCGGTCGCATCCGCTACGTCGAGCGCTGACCCCAGATGATCTGGCGAGCTCTCATCGAGATCCGAGTCCTTCACTTTGTTCTGCGCCAACCAGAGCGGCCGATTTGTCGGCAAAGTCATATCGTGCGGCACGTGCATGTACTCGAGGACCTGCTGTGCGATCCTTTGGAACACCGGCGCGGCGACTTGTCCCCCTTGGTGCAGGCCAACTGCCGAGTCCAGGATCACCGCCACCACCACGGCCGGATTGTTGATCGGGGCAAATCCTGCAAATGATCCGACATACTTTGTATGCGAGTAAGCCCCGGTCGTCGGATCCACCTTCTGCGCGGTGCCCGTTTTCCCGGCGGACGTGTAGCCCTCGAGAACAGCCTTTCTGCCCGTTCCATGCAGGACGACCGCCCGCATCATCTGCCGCATCTCGGCTGCCGTCATCGGGGAGATTACACGTTGTTCGTTCTGCGGATGGTATGCAATCATCAGCGGCCCGCTCTGGGGCTCGGTGGTTGTCGCCACAATTCGAGGCGCGACCCGCACACCGTCGTTCGCGAACGTCGAAACCATCGCAGCGAGTTGGACAGCGGAGATGCCGATCTCCTGGCCCATTGAGATAGCGCCGATGGATACTTTGGACCACCGGTTCACCGGCTTCGTCATGCCGCGGGTTTCGCCGGGTAGTTCAATGCCCGTCTGCTGTCCGAAGCCATAGGCGCGGATGTAGTGGTACAAACGATCCTCTCCCATCCGCAGGGCAATCTTGATTGCACCCACGTCGCTCGACTCTGCCAGAACATCCGTAACCGACAAAAGTCCATGCGGCTTGCTGTCGCGGATCCGCATGCCGTTGATGACGATCGATCCCATCTGGCAATCGAACATCTCCTGCGGATTGGTCAGCTTCTCTTCCAGAGCGCCCGAAATTGTGACCAGCTTGAACGTTGAGCCCGGCTCGTAGATATCGCTGACCGCGCGATTTTTCAACGCCTCGTTGCGAATCTCGCGCTTGACATTGGGATTGAACGTCGGTCGGTTCGCCAGAGCCAGAATCTCTCCCGTGTGTGGGTTCTCCACGATCACCGTTCCTGCGATCGCTTGCGTGTCCTTTATCGCCTGTTCCAACTCGCGTTCGGCGATGTACTGGATTTTTTCATCGATCGTGAGAACGATATTGTTGCCGGCCTCGGGCTCCTTCTCGATGCGCCCGAACCATTTCTTGCGGGCATCGACCGAGATAAGCATCTTCCCCGGCTTGCCCTGGAGTTGATCGTTGTACTCGCGCTCGATCCCGCTCAGGCCCTCGTCGTCCGTACCGACGTAGCCCAACACTTGCGCGCTCAGCTCGCGCTTCGGGTAGAAGCGCTTGGATTCTCTCTGGAAGTGAATCCCTTGCAGGTTGAGCGATCGAATGCGCTGGATCGTCTCGGAATCGCCTTTACGCGCAACCCAGCAAAAGGTCTTGCGCGCACGGCAGTCGGCTAGCATCATGCGCGCATCGGCGCCTGTGATGCGGCTGATCAGGGAGATGGTGTTGGGAAGATCGGGAATTTCGGTGGGCACCGCGAACGCCGAATCCACTTGTACCGACATCGCCAGTTCGTTGCCGTGGCGGTCGTAGATCAGGCCACGCTTGGCCGAGACGTTGATCGAACGCTGCTGTTGATGTTCGGCCCGTTGCTCGAAGTCGCCGTAACGAATGACCTGCAGATAAACTAGGCGCAGGCAAATGATGCAGAACCAGAACAAAAGGAGTCCGCCCAAGATATAGAGGCGGCGATTCCCGGCTGTGGACTTCGCTGACACCGTTAGTCGTCCTCGTTCTGGGTGCTGGCGTTGAGCATGTCGATTTCAAAATTCCAAAAGCACCGACAGACAAACATGGCGGCTCACCGAGTCCAGTGATGCCGCCAAAGAGTCTTTCCGGGGAAGGGCACTTCATCCTTCCGGGCCGATTTGCTCGACCTCTCTCGATTTAAGATCTAGATCGCTGCGACATCCAATTGCCAGATGTCAGACGCTCGAAATTTCCAGCTATCGCACCGAAATCATCGATACTGGCACCGCGCTCGCCATTACTGGAGCGCCGCTGTCGCCGGACGCGTCCAGATTCATGACCTGTCCCGCCTGCGGAGATTGAAGGCCAAGCTTGCGTGCCATCACATCTATCCGCTCCGGATCGCGTAACGATGCATCTTCAAGATGCAGAGAATGATTCATCTCGGCGATACTGTCGCGCTCGATCTTTGCCGATTCGATCTTGTAGCCGTACTCAATGGCTTTGAAGTGCTGCCACGCATACGTCATGACCAACAGAAACAAGCAGACCATCGCCGTAACGAACTGGCGCATCTCGCGTCCACGCCGCAGATCTTCCACCTTTACCAGCCGTGAATTGTCGATGGACTTCGCGAAATAGATTTCCGGAGTCCCAATCCAGAAAGACTGCCGTTGGCTTCCTGCCACCACGCCCCGTGCCGCCGCTGCTGCTGCCATTTATGCCACCCCGAGAAGATTTGCGTCTGCCTTAAACGTCTGGTGATGCTTCGCGTACCAGCGCTCCAGTTCGGACTCTTCACTGAGTTCACGCGCGTGAGCTTCAGCCTGTTCCACCGTTTTCATGATTTCGTCGATGATTGTTCCCGTGTACATGAGCCCTCACTCCTGTCCTACTTTGTTCTCTCCGGGACAGCATCGAGAGATTGGTAGGTTTTTGTTTCGCCCTTTTCGAAGAGACGATGCCGTCCCGGAAACCTTGCCCCGGCACGCCTTCCCTGATGCGTGCCGGGCTTCCTTCACCCGGACTTCGTTTCCCCAGCGCAAGAAGCGGTCACGCCGGGGACCTCCGACGGGTTCTTCGGAGGAAACGTCTTCTATCTTGCCGGCGAGACGCCGGCGCTACAGCCTTTCCGCTGCCCGCAACTTCGCGCTGCGCGCTCGCGGATTGCGATCGATCTCTTCTTCGCTCGCCGTCACCGGCTTCTTAGTCAACAACCGGTAGACCCCTTGTTTTGCTCCGTCCCGCATCGCATCTTTGACGATGCGGTCTTCCAGCGAGTGAAAGCTGATCACAACGAGCCGTCCGCCGCGTTTCAACAGCTGCGGGGCTATCTTCAGCAAATCCCGCAGGTCGTCTAATTCGCGGTTTACGAAGATTCGGAGAGCCTGAAAGGTTCGCGTCGCGGGATGAATTCTTCGTTCTGCCTGATTCATTGGCCGGGCCGCGGCTGAGACGACAGCTGCAAATTGCGCAGTCGATCGTATCGGCCGCGACCGGACAATGGCTCTGGCGATTCTCCGCGACCTCCTTTCCTCACCGAATTCGTAAATCAGGTTGGCGAGTGTGACCT
>Ga0126371_10000794_pt1 | contig 26452 bp, 21 predicted proteins | sample PanSoiMetaPlot_4_FD_110145 | JGI IMG/M metagenome (GOLD analysis project Ga0126371, IMG submission 110145) | Tropical forest soil microbial communities from Panama - MetaG Plot_4 | ecosystem: Environmental > Terrestrial > Soil > Tropical forest > Bulk soil | place: Panama | collected 2016-02-17 | reverse complement strand
TGTTCGGCGTTCAAGGCTTCCGGCGACGTCAGCAACACTGCAACGGCTGGTAGCTGCTAAGTGACCTTGGGGGAGCGGTTTGAACGCCGTTCCCCCGGTTGCTGCGATGTCCGCCTCTGTGGACTTAGTGTCGGGTTCCCTGTGAATTCGGCAGCCCGCGCCGCCTAGTTTTCGCTTGAATCGATATCTCAGCGTTTTTCCGCGTTTTGCATCTTTTGGCGCATCGGCCAGGAATGCGCATTCGCTTGTTTTTTCTGATAATGCGAGAAATCTCTTTTCGGCTCGCCAGCCCTTAATCATCACGTAAGGGTTTAGCCCTATAGTTTCATAGCTCCCGGACTTGTCGTTCTCAGGAGATGCGAGTCCGCGGGGGAGTGCGCCCGATAGATCGGGCGTAATTGCATATGCAACTGGCAAGAGAGGCCATCATGCTTAACCTTGTGACTCGCTTTATCAGAGATGAAAGCGGCGCCGCGGCGGTCGAATACGGCCTGCTTGTCGCCGCGATTGCCGCGGTCATCATCCTGACCGTGTTTTATCTGGGTGGTTACGTCGAGGGTGCGTTCTCGACGACCTGTTCGGCGTTCAAGGCTTCCGGCGACGTCAGCAACACTGCAACGGCTGGTAGCTGCTAAGTGAGCTTGGGGAGCGGCGTGAATGCCGCTCCTTTTTTTCTGGCTGTTCTAGGCCCTTCGCCGCAGTCGAGACCGCTATGGCCGCTGTGGCAGAAATGTGTTAGCTAATAAAGCCGAAGGGTTAGACCCTCTCAAAGGGCTTCAGAAATGAGACAGCGCGCGATCCTAATGCTCGGCCTTGCCGTTGTGCTTGGAATTGCTGCCGTATTCCTTACCCGCGGATTTATTTCGCGGCACGCGCCAACGACACAGGCGACAGGAAGCGTCGTTGTTGCGAAAGTGGCGCTAAATTTTGGTGATGAGCTGACACCCCAAAACTTGATTTCAGTGCCTTGGCCGGCCGAGAGCGTGCCTGTCGGCGCCTTCGGGAGCGTCGCTCAAATGCTGCCATCCGGCGTCAAGCGCGTGGCGCTACAGCCAATCGTCAAGGGCGAACCGGTTCTCCTCAGCAAAGTGTCGGGTCCAGGGGGGCGCGCTACGCTCTCGGCTGTGATCCACCCGGGTTATCGTGCCATGACCATCGGGGTGAATGACGTCCTCGGCGTAGCTGGTTTCGTGCTTCCGGGTGATCAAGTGGACATTATGCTAACCCGTCGAAGCGACTCGACGACGGAAATCCTTTTGCAGGGCGTGCGCGTATTGGGCATCGACCAGGATGCCAATCAGCAGAAGGACAAACCTGTCGTCGCACATGCAGTGACGTTGGAAGTAACCCCCGAACAAGCAGAAAAATTAACGCTGGCACCAACTATCGGCACATTGAGCCTCGCGCTGCGAAAGATGGGTAATAGTGAGGAAGTTGCAACCAAACCCGTCGGCTTGGGCGATCTTCGAGCGTCAACTGATCAATCAGCAAAAACCACATCGGCATCACCACAGCCGGTTGTTGACACGGCGTCAGTGCGGATTTTGCGCGGCGTTACGCCGACGGAGTATGAAGTGGGAATTGTTGGCACCGGTCCAAGGTCGTAGCTAAATTTCGGGTACTAGCGGGGGAGTAAAACGGATGAGTGTGATCAGAAGATCAACTCAGGCGGAAATTGGCGAAGGCGGTGGGGCCAAGGATTGGGTCTTAAGCCGAACGTATCTCAGCCGAGCCCTAACATATTCACTGGTCATCGCGCTCGGCGTTTTCGCAGCTGTGCTGCCGAGCTTTGCGCAACAAACGCCAACACCTAAGCCGCAGTCAGCTAAGCCGCAACACCCCGAGCGCGTGGTTGTACCCCTGCGTCCGATCGAGGCATTGGGTATGGAAGTCTCCATGAACAAGAGCCAGGTGCTTCACGTCGATCGGCCGTTTACGGATCTGGCGATCGGGAAATCAGAAATTGCGGATGTGATCGCCCTAACCAATCAGTCAATCTATGTACTTGGTAAGTCAATTGGGGCCACGAGCCTATCCATTTATGGACCGAATCACCAACTGATTGCGGTCGTCAATGTTGTGGTTACACCGGATACCGGCGATATCAAGGCTGAACTCCATCAGGTTCTACGCTACGAGCGAATTGAAGTTCGCGCGGCGAACGGATCGGTGATTTTAGGCGGCCTCGTTTCGACCGCCGAAGCGGCTGGCAAGGCGGTCGAGATTGCCCAGCAGTATGCACCCGGCAAGGTCGTCAATATGATGACAGTAAAGGGGACGCAGCAAGTCATGCTCGCGGTCAAGGTCGCTGAAATGGACCGCACCGTTGCGCGTGATTTGGGCATTAAGCCGAGCGTCTTATTGGGTAAAAATAGCCGTTCGAGTTTCAACGTGACGACGCTTGATGCGGTCAATCCGAACGCATTTGCCTCGGGTCTGCTGAACTGGTCGACGGGCTTTCTCTCCCTAAGCACCTTAATCGACGCCCTTGAGCAAAAAAATCTGGTGAAGATTCTTGCTGAGCCGGACCTAGTTGCGCTTTCCGGCGATACTGCAAGCTTTTTAGCTGGTGGTGAATTTCCAGTTCCTGAAGTGCAATCATCGACCGGCACCCTTCCTACGGTTACCGTCGAGTTCAAACAATTTGGCGTCAGTTTGGCTTTCACACCGACCGTGATTGATGGCGACTTGATCAATCTCGTCGTCAGCCCTGAGGTTAGTCAAATCGACACGAGCAATGCGGTCACTGTTTCTGGCTTCTCGATACCAGGTATATCGACACGCCGTGCGCGAACGACAATCGAATTGCGCGATGGCCAGAGCTTTGCGATAGCAGGCTTATTGCAAAGCAATATTACGGATCAGGTTCGGCAGCTCCCTGGGCTAGGTGAGGTGCCGGTCCTTGGGGCACTTTTCCGAGATTCAACGTTCCAAAATAATGAGACCGAGCTTGTCATTATCGTCACGCCGAGCTTGATAAAGCCGGCGCCGGCGGGAAGCTTGGCAGCACCCACTGATACGTTTGTTCCTCCCTCCACAGCCGATCTCTTCTTCAAGGGCGATGTCGAAGAGCCTGAGTCAGGTCTACCATCGGCTCGCCGAGCGCTCGGCGCGAGCACCGGCGGTGGGTTGGATGGCCATTACGGCTATATTATTAAGTGAGGCTATCATGCGCGGTTGGGCACTTATCTGCTCGTCAGCCCTGCTAGTGGGGCTCGCCGGATGTTATCCCGAATATCACCCTGAAGATCACGGCGTGGGTGATGCGGTCGTGCACAACGTCGTCGAACAAGTTGTCGACCCTAAACCCAATGAAACCATTGCTCCTCCGAACCTCGACGGCAACCGTGCGGCTGCTGCCTATACACGGTACCAGGCTGACAAAGTCATACAACCTCTTGGGGAAAGCGTCTCCGGTCTAGGCGGCGGATCTGGCGGGGCGGCGCCCGGCGGCGCGGGTGCGGCGGTGGGCGTAGCCCCGCAGTGACTGGGGTCAGGTTGGCTGGTTAGGACTTCTTCACACTATCTGCGCTATGGTTTGCCAATGACGGCAACACGACAGAACGCCTCCGATCCGCAAGCGCCCCGGACTGGCGCTAAAGTTCGTTTGGTAAGCCCCGAAGCGTCGGGCGCCGAACAGGAGGCTACGACCATCGGAAACCCGCTCGAAGTCCTGGCGATGCTACGGACGCCCGCGGTCAAGAATGCGGTCGTCGACGCACTTACTGGTGTCGAGAACGTTGGTGTGCGGGCGGGTCAGGGTGAACTCGCGAAACTTAATCTACAAATGCTGGTCGACACCGAAACCGAGGTCTTACTAATCGACGTAGATCTCGGCGACCCGCGGGAGCTTAAGCAGCTCGAGGAGCTTAAGCGCAAATTGCCGCACGGCCGGACAATAATTGTCACCAGTGACAATCCTTCGGTTGAAGGAATGCGATCGTTGATGCGGTTGGGTATTGCGGATCTCGTGCCGCAACCGGTGCAACGAACGGATTTGCTGCGAGCGCTTGCCGCGGCTATCGAGCATAAGCCGCGAGTTGCGCCTACGCGTTCTGATGCGGAAGGGCGAGTAATCTGCTTTTTCAGCGCGTGTGGCGGAATGGGTGCGACAACGCTCGCGGTTCAGTCGGCTTGCGCGCTCGGTGCACGGACCAAGAAGAGCGACAAGAAAGATAGCAAGTCGGATAAAGCAGACAAGAACGACAAATCGAATGTATGTGTTCTCGATCTTGACGTTCAGTTGGGTAGCGCGGCGCTTTATCTTGATTTGCCAAGCAAAAGTAGCGTGATGGATTTGCATGCGGCGATCGGCCGGGTTGATGGCTCGATGCTTCGAACCGCAATGGCGCACCACCGCTGTGGGGTCGACGTACTCGCAGCGCCAGCTCACGTTCAGCCACTCGAGGATCTGTCGCCCGAAGGCATCATGCGACTGCTGCTTATTGCGCGTCGTGAATATCGGGAAATCATGGTTGATTTGCCGCCGGTTTGGACGCGTTGGACGCGTGCACTGATCCGTGGCTCCGACGCTCTGGTATTGATTTTGCAGCCGTCCGTTCCTGCCGTTCGGCAAGCCAAGCGCCAACTCGATACGTTGCTTGAAGAAGGGCTGGAGGACGTTCCGGTTACGGTGGTCATGAACCGTGTTGAGCAGCAAAGTCTCTTCCGCCGTTCACTGAATGAAGTGACGTTGGCTGACGCTGCGGCAGCACTAGGACGCCAAATCAACTACACGGTTCCGAATGACTATGCGTCGATGATTCAAGCAATCAATCAGGGATTGCCGCTCTTCGAAGTGACAGGCGGTCAAGCGATCGCGAAACGAGTTTCTGAGAACATTGACGGCATTTTGGCGCAGGTCGACGCGCATCACGCAAGCGCCAAGCTGGCACCGTAGAGGATCGCGGGGGCTTTAGATGTTCCAGCGCATTCTCCAATCCGGCCGAGTCACCGCGGAAGAGCTGCCCGACGGCCCGAAGCAAAAGGAGCCGCGCCTTGAGGTGAGCTCGACGCTCCCAGCGGTTGTTCGGCCGCATACGGAATCGGGCGTCGATCTCACAGACCTTAAAGTTCGAATTCACCAACAGCTTATCGATGTGATGAACCTCGCTGCCATCGAAACGATGACAGCGGAAGAGTTGAAGAACGAAGTTGGTGAGCTTATTCGCGAACTCCTGACGCGCGATCAGGTGCCGCTGAATCAGCGTGAAAAACAGCGGCTTACAACCGAGGTGCTCGATGAAATCCTCGGGTTCGGCCCTCTCGAGCCGCTCCTTAAGGATCCGACTGTATCGGATATTCTCGTCAACACCAGCCAGCAGGTTTACGTCGAACGCGCCGGCAAGCTTGAATCGACATCGGTGCGGTTCAAAGATGACCGCCATTTGGCGCGCATCATCAACAAGATTGTCGCCGCGGTGGGACGCCGTGTCGACGAGTCTACGCCGCTGTGCGACGCTCGTCTTGCTGATGGATCGCGTGTCAACGCTGTCGTTCCGCCAATCGGGGTCGACGGTCCGTTATTGTCGATCCGAAAATTTTCAAAGAAGCCGTTCAACCTGGAGCGCCTGGTTCAGATTGGAACGATGGCGCCGGAGATGGCGCATTTTCTTGCCGCCGTTGTTCATGGACGCCTCAATATCGTCATATCAGGTGGTACGGGCACCGGTAAAACGACGATGCTCAATGCGTGTTCGCACGCGATCGATCACACCGAGCGCGTCGTCACAATCGAGGACACCGCAGAACTCCAACTGCAGCAGCCCCATGTTGCGCGCCTCGAGACCCGGCCGCCTAACCTAGAAGGCCGTGGCGAGATCACGCAACGCGACCTTGTAAAGAACGCACTGCGTATGCGTCCCGATCGAATCATCCTGGGTGAGTGTCGCACGGGCGAAGCATTCGACATGCTTCAGGCGATGAATACAGGTCACGACGGCTCGATGTGTACCGTCCACGCGAATACATGCCGTGACGCCGTCGCTCGCCTCGAGATGATGGTCGGAATGGCCGGCATCGATATGCCCCAACGTTCGATACGCGCGCAGATCGCTTCGGCCATCAACGTCATCATCCAACTTGAGCGTATGTCCGACGGCGGTCGCAGGCTCGTAAGTATCCATGAAATTACCGGCATGGAAGGGGATACGATTTCCATGCAAGAGATTTTCCGTTACCGCCGGATTTCCACCGACAGGCAAGGGAAGGTCACCGGCCAATTTCAGGCAACCGGTGTTCGCCCCCGTTTTGCCTCAGAGCTCGAGGCGAAGGGAATTCCGCTGCCGCCAGCGTATTTCATACCTGACAAGCCTCTCGGCGCCGAGGTAAAGCAGGATGGGTGACCTGACTACGCTCGTATACGTGGTTGTGTTCATCGCGATCCTTCTGTTGGTTGAAGGCTGTTATTACCTGGCTGTCGATGTGCGCGGCGGCGGCCGACGCAACGTTAACCGGCGCCTACGAATGATGGCGGATGGCCTCGATAGTGCTACGGTCATGTCGCGGCTCCGGCGCAAGCCGCTGAATACTCCAGAAGGCCTCGGCGCAAGACTGGCCGAGTTTCCGATATTAAAATTCATCGAGAAACTGCTTACGGAAGCAGGTCTGACGATCACGCTCGCCCAGTTCGCTTTGCGTGTCGGGATCGGTTACGTAGCAGCGGTGGCGCTTGTAGTCGCTGTGAATGCGGTCCGGCCGCTGCCACTTGTATTAGTTTTGGTAATCCTGACGTTGGCAATGACTGGGGGCCCAATCCTTGCCCTGCGGCGAATGGCGCACCGACGCATGGCGAAAATGGAAGTACAGCTGCCCGACGCGCTCGACATGATTGTCCGTAGCTTACGTGCGGGGCATCCGATCTCGTCGTCGATCCAGCTCGTAGCGCGCGAAACCGGAGATCCAATTGGTACTGAATTCGGCCTTGCGTTCGATGAGATGACCTATGGCCGAGACCTGCAAGAGGCACTCGCGAACATGGCGCAGCGGGTGACTCTTGCCGACATGAGCTATGTTGTCGTGGCAATCAAGCTGCAGGCTATTTCGGGCGGAAACCTTGCGGAAGTGCTTGGCAATCTTGCGCGGCTGATCCGAGAACGGCAGCGCCTTCGGCTCAAGATTCTGGCGCTATCGGCCGAAGGGCGCTTTTCCACGAAGATACTCTCGGCTCTACCCTTTGGTATCCTTGCAATCATCTCGATCGGCAATCCACGCTACTACGGCGCCGTCCTCAACGATCCGACATTGCAATACGTTATGGGTGGAGCGCTCCTCGCCCTCCTCGGTGCCGTCCTACTCATGCGCAAGATTGTCAATTTTCAGGTCTGAGCGCAGATGCAGCTCATCACCGACTCTCTGCCATTCATCTTGGTCTTCGCTACGGTGGCGTTTGCTGTCGTGGCGATAGGATCGTTCTTTACCACCGATGGGACTATTCAGCGGCGCCTGGAGATCGGCGCAGCCGACGGCGACGCCGGTAAACGTGCCCGCGCGGCAGAGACCTGGTTTTACCGCGCAATCGTCCAGCCGCTCCAACGCTATATCTTGCCCCCAGATATTAAGGAGCGTTCGAGCCTCAGGCTTCGGCTTCTGCAGGCCGGCTATACGGCTCCGACCGCGCCCGCCGTCTACTATGCAGCACGCATCGCGCTCGGCATCGGATTACCGATCATTGTCGGGAGTCTTGTGTTGTTTTTTGCCACGACAGTCCCCTCGATCGTTCTGCCGGTCACCATCAGTGGCATTATTGGTTACATTATCCCGACATTTATCGTGTCACGCCGCGTTTCTAGCCGTCAGCGGCTAATTCGCGTGGGTTTTCCCGATGCACTCGACATGCTGCTAATGTGCGTCGAAGCAGGACTCGGCCTTGACGCGGCCATTAACCGAGTTGGCCAGGAAATTCGCCTACCTCACCCATTGTTGGCGGAGCATTTCGATCTCCTTGCTGCGGAAGTCCGCGCCGGCAAGATGCGCGATGAGGCATTTCGGGCGTTTTCCGACCGCCTCGGGGTTGAAGAGGTGCGGGCGTTTGTCTCGCTTCTGGTCCAAAGCCAAGAGCTGGGAACCAATATGGCCGATGCCCTGAGGAGCATGTCCGAAGATATGCGGCAGCGCCGCTTGTTACGCGCCGAGGAGCTCGCCAATATGGTCAGCACGAAGCTGTCAATGGTGTTGGCGCTTATTATCGTGCCGGTGCTTTTGGCCGTGATCATGTCACCAGCGGGAATTACCGCAGCGCGAAATTTCATGAAGCTTCACCATTAAAGGCATAGGTCGCACCTTCAGAACGGGGGGAAAGAGCCTTGGAAAAATGGATCTCAATAGCTGCAGTGACGATGGCGGCAACGGTTGCTGCATGCACGGCATCGCAGGACAACTTCAAAGTTCAACCGGTGCTATCGTTCGACGGAAAACCCATTAAAGACAGCGGCGCAGCCGAATATCAAAAGGGTAAGCAGCTGTTAAGCCAAGGGCGATTTGCGCTCGCATCCCAGGCCTTTCAAGCGTCGCTCTATGCCGGGGGTGCTTCCGTCGAAGTCCTAAACGCGCTCGCTATCAGTTATGACAAACTCGGGCGTTACGATCTATCGGACCGTTATTATCAGCGGGCCCTCACACTCGACCCAAACAATCAGCAGACCGCTAATAACCTTGCCGTTTCGTTGGCGCAACGCGGTGCACCGGATCTTGCGGCAAAAGTCCTTGCTGATGCGCACACACGACGTCCAAGCGATACGACGATCGCGGATAATCTAAAGCTTGCTCAAAAGGAAGCAACCGTGGAACCAACAGCTGCCGCTGTGGCGCCGCTCCCAGCCCCGAGTGCGCCCCCGGTTCCGCGGATCGAACAGACGAGTCCATCAACTCAGCAGCTTGTAACCCTCGGTGCGCGGGCGGCGGCCGCACCACATCAATCCGCATTGATGCCCGCCACCGCTGAAGCGCTGTCCGCGAAAGCGAAAGTAGACGAGACCCAGCGACCCATCCTCGCTGCATCGGCCAACCCAACGTCGACCGTCAGCGCACCGCCGGCGATTGCGCAAAAGGTTGCGACTGTCCTTACACCTCACGTGAGCATCATACCTCCGAGCCCAGCAACTCAGCAGTCTGTAGGTACTGATGGAGCGCGCCCGGAGGCGAGACTGAGACCCGCCGCGAGACCTCTCGTGGTCAGCGGTACCGTTGAAGCGGAACCCACGATGGCAGATGAGACCTTAACGGTCAGCACGCCGGTGCAACGGCCGATCGTCACCAGCGAGGTGCTCGCACCGCCGCCAATCGTCGGAAAAGCCGAGCCACCCGCGGCCAAAAAAATTGCAATGGGGTCTCCTTTGCAGGCGGCCAGCGTACCTCCCATGACGAGCCATCCGACGGCTGTAGCACCACAGATGGCGAGCGACATGCCGGTGGTTCACGGAACCTTATCGGCAACCGAACCACCACTGATGACATTAGCCCGCAGCCGCCTCGGCTCTCGCGTCATTGCGAGTGAGAACATTCAACCGCGTGATATGGGCCCCCCAAAATCCATGGCGCCCGAGTTTGCACTGGCGCGACTGGGCGCGCGGGTTGAGGTCGCTAACGGCGCTGGGCGTCGCTATATGGCCGCTCGGATGAGAACTTTCCTCGATGGCCGCGGATTTGACGTGATGCACATTGCAAATGCGCGAAGTTTTGATCACGTGCAGACGGTCATCGTCTATCGTGACGAATACAAGCGAGAGGCCTCGGAGCTCGCGAATAGCCTAGCCGTAAAGGTGGAACTCATACGTGTGGCAGACGCGCCAACCGGCATCCGGCTCATTCTCGGCAGTGACCTTGTGCCGTTCGATCGCACACTCGAGCGCGGAGGGTGAGACGTGGCTGTGAACAGATTGCCTCATGGCACCGGCAACTTACTGGCCGCCTTCTTCTTTATTCTCACCCTTTCGGGGTGTGCGGGTAATTCGCCAGATAAACACGCCGACCAAGGGGCGCTCGCAGCGAAAGCCCAGTCCAATCAAATCACACCGACAATGTTAGCATTGCCGGAAGCAGCATACGAAGCCGGGCGCTACAATGATGCGCTCCAGCTTTACCGTGAGCTTCTGGTCAGAGACCCCAATAATACAATTGTGAAGCTGGGCATCGCCGATTGCGAGCTTGCATCTGACGATCCGAGCGACGCTAACACGCTCTACGAAGAGCTAGAGGGCGACCCATCTATACACGCCCGTGTACTGCAAGGACGTGGAATAGCGCTGCTCAGGTTGGGACAAAATGCGCCTGCCGAGAAAGCGCTAAAGGACGCTGTTGCAGCCGATCCGAAGCTTTGGCGCGCTTGGAATGCCTTGGGCGCTTTATATGACGCAAGCCACAACTGGGATGATGCGGACCAGGCATATGCGAAGGCTCTCGCGCTGATGCCTCGATCGGCGATCGTCAATAACAACCTTGGCTTTTCACTGCTAAGTCAGCGCAAGCCGGTTGAGGCAATTAAGTCGTTCCAAACCGCCCTGGAAATCGATCCCACGCTGCAACCGGCGCAAATGAACCTGCGAATTGCACTGGCGCTCAGCGGGCGCTACGACGAAGCGATGGCCGGGGCCCAGGGATCAGATCTGGCCGCGACCCTCAATAACGTGGGCTTTGCTGCAATGGCGCGTGGGGATTATGCGAAGGCCCAAGCGTATTTCACGCAATCGGTCAACGCGAGCTCGAGCTACGAAGAAATGGCGTCGAAGAATTTGGAGGAATTGAAGGTCATGACTGGAAAAAATCAGAGTGGTCCGGGAGGTACGTGATCTGCAATGTTTAGCGAGCCGTTTCTCTCGGAAAAAATCATAATTGCGTGTTATGCGGCGCCTTTGTTGGTCGCAGCAGGTTTTGACTTCTGGACGTACCGCATTCCCAATGTGGTACCGCTGTCAATAGCAGCGTTGTATTTTGGGTGTACGATTTATTTCTTTTGGGGAGCGGATATTAATTGGCTTTCCCATATCGGCGCGTGTGTGGTGGTTCTCGCAGTGGGCCTCGGCCTCTTTTACTTTAATATATTCGGAGGCGGCGACATTAAGCTATTAGCCGCCGTGGCCTTGTGGACTGGATTCACGAGGGAGTTGATTGTGTTTCTTTTGGTCGCTGGTGTGGCGGGCGGCGCGTTAACGATCTTGTTGTTGATACTACGCAACACCTTATCATCCTTTCCGGTTCTTTTTCCGGCTTACATGCCGGCTGCGCTGCAAGCGCGTGCGCCGGTTCCATACGGCGTTGCTGTTGTAGCTGGTGCACTGTGGGTGGCTTCTTCCATCCCTTTCGTGCTGGCGTGAATGCCGCAATGTAGATGACCCGATACCGCGAGCCAGCAGCGCTAGTCGGGTTGATCGGCACATCCAACGAAAAAAGTGATCGGCGCGACCGGATACGCTCCACGTTTGAGTGTGTAGCTTACCTGTTGCTCGGGGCCCTGACACTATCCCCTCTGTTGTGGGCGAAGATTCCGCCTTTAGTGGATTATCCTAACCATTTGGCCCGCATGGCCATCTTGGCTCACGTGGGAAACTCCGCCGTCGCCAATAACTACATCCCCGATTGGCGGTTGCTTCCGAATTTAGCGATGGATCTCATCGTTCCCCTCTTGGCGCACATTCTGCCTCTGGATATCGCAGGTCGCCTCTTCATTGCGGCAGCAATATCGCTGCTCGTGATCGGCACTGCGCTTCTTCGCCGGACCCTACATGGCAAGGTCGGATTATGGCCATTATGCTCATTTCTGTTCACCTATAACGCCGTGTTGTGGTTTGGCTTCCTCAATTACTTATTTGCACTTGGTGTTGCTATAATTAGCTTCGCCGGTTGGATCTCATCCGCCCGATGGCAACCAATTTCTCGCGCGGTAGTATTTTCCGCTGTCGCCGCCTTTCTGTTCATCTTGCACCTATTCGCACTGGGCGTATTCGGGCTTCTAATTGGTTCTTTTGAAGTTGGAAAATTTCTTCGTGATCGCGACGCCAACGCCGCGGCAAGGCGCTTTGCGCTATTGCTCGTTGTATTTATGCCATCAGGTCTGATGTGGCTCTGGTCCGTTGGCCACGGAGGACCAACTTACGTGTCCTACGGAAGCGTGAACGATAGACTTGTCGCATTCTTGGCGCCAGTTTCTTTCAACTATAAGCCGTCAGTTTTCGATCTCTTCCTCTTCGCCGTAACCATTATCGCCGTCGGCATCGGGTTTGTTTCTCGTTCAATTTCAGTCATGTCGCAAATGCGCGTTCCGTTGTGCGCACTGATCTTAGGCAGTGTTTTCATGCCTGAATGGGCTCAGGGGAGTTGGGCTGCAAGCTTCCGCTTACCGATTGTCGTGCCCTTTGTATTTATCGCGAGCGTTCTCGCCGACGAGAAGCGAACGAAAATTACAGCGCCTGTTGTTTTAGTCTCATTAGTATTCCTCTGCACGCGGGTAGGGGCGGTAACGGAAATGTGGCGTGATCTCAATCAGCAATTTTCCGAATTTCGATTAGCCCTTCGAGCAGTACCCGTCGGTGCACGCCTATTCACAGTTCACGGGCCTATGCCGTGGTTGGCAAAAGGAATTCCTAATGTTCCCAGAGAGCTGCAGACGCTTGAGTGGGTTAATTACTCACATTTGTCCGCACTTGCGATCATAGATCGGGGCGCGTTTATCCCGTCGCTCTTTACGGACTGGTACTCGGTACGGCCGAGTGTGCGCAACCAGGGTCTGTCTCGCTTCATGACCTCGGCAGCACCATCGGATCTCGAAGATCTTCAGAAGCTCGCCTCGGCCAGCCCAACGGACACTATAAAGCTACCTCGCAACGTGCTCGGCGAATTACCGTGTTGTTTGGATTGGCCACACACATATCAGTTCGTAGTTTGGATTGATTTCGGCCACGTCCCGCGTGGCATACCGAAGAATTTAGAGCCGTGGAGCGCAGGCGCATTTTTTCACATTTATCGCATCGTACCTGGATTTCCGGCTTCCTAAGATAGGTGCTGATTATGGGCGTTATTTTGCGTTTTTGCCTTTACCTAAAAGGACGAAAGCTGGATGACAATTAGTAGTGCATCGAAAAGGATCGTGCTCGTCATCCCCGTTTACGACGACTGGCCGAGCTTGGAGCGCCTCCTTAAATCAATCGACGATCAGCGAGGTCTTGATGGCGTAGAATTTAACGTTCTCATCGTGAACGACGGCTCCCATATGGCGCCATCGATAGAGCTGTTGGCGGAACGTGTTTTCAAACACGTTGGCAGAATACGACGGGTGAACCTCATCGGCAATCTGGGGCACCAGAGGGCAATCGCCGTCGGACTCGTGACAGCGGCAAAAGAGGTCGGAACGTATGGCGTTATCATTATGGATTCCGATGGCGAGGATCGCCCTGAAGACGTTCCGAGACTAATTACAGCTGCGATGGAAAATCCTGGAAAAATTGTCTGCGCCAGGCGATCGAAACGATCCGACCCAATTGGGTTTAAAGTTTTATATCTCGTGTATAAGAGTCTGTTCCGGGTATTGGCGGGCGAATCAATTGATTTCGGGAACTTCTGCTACATTCCGCGTAGCGCGCTCGATAGCGTGGGATATTCGCCTTCTCTGTGGAATCATCTCGCGGCCACTCTGGTCCGTTCGCGTCTTCCGCTCATGCGAATTCCGACCGAACGAGGCCGGCGCTACACAGGTCGGTCGAGAATGAACCTTGATACCCTGGTCGCTCATGGATTGACCGCAATTTCTGTTTATTCAGACATCGTTCTGGTGCGCATCATAATTGGTGTACTTGGAATTGCAGCGATGGTGACAATCGGACTTGCTGCAGTTGTAGCGATCCGTCTATTTACTGAATTGGCCACGCCGGGTTGGGCATCAACTGTGGTCGGCTCTCTCAGTATTGTACTCCTGCAATCGGTGGTGTTCGCGCTCGTTTCGACATTTGTGCTTTTGAGCGCTCGGAGCACGAAGCCGGTAATTCCAATGATTGATGGTCCACAATTTATAGCCTCGATTGAATCGTGCGACCCCGCCAGCGCCGAAGATGCGATAGCGTCGTGATGCGCCAGGATTATATCCAATTGGGCACTGGTGATGTATGCGCCTTCCGTTCTCGTGTTCGCGGGCGAGCTCGATCGAGTTCGTCGTGGATGGCTTGCACTGAACGCGGCTCAAACTCGGTGACGCGGTTTTGGTAATGTGGGCGATGGCCAAAGGAGGGATAACGGCGGCTGAAGGCACACTCGAAGAGGCTGCCGCTATTTAAGTCCATGCAAGATAACGAACGTTTGAGCGCTCGCAGTATGAGTCAGATGGGGACGGTCCCGACGCGCTTGACAGATCGCCGCTTTATGCTCTTGGCGTTGTGGGCGATCCTGTTCGCGATCTATGCGGTGTTATTTGGCCTCAATCTAAAGCAGTCTCAAGGTGTATTACACTTTGGAGTTGTTTCCTACACTTCCCGACTTTGGCCACTTGCCGCGATGGCCGGTTTGGCAATCGGTTTTGCCGCTATTGTGAAGGGGCTAAAGCTCGATCCCACGGTTTGCTCCATCGTTGAGAATTGTTCAGCTAATAGGTCCAAGGTCGCTTGGACTCTCATCAGCGCGGGAATAATCGGATCGTTAATAGCTGTATGGGCACTGCGAGCCTTTCCTAATTCGTCCGACGAATACGACTATCTTTTCCAAGCCAAGACGTTTCTCGCCGGTCGCCTTTGGAATCCTATCCCGCCACAACACGAATTTTTCGCGTTCGACTGGCAGTTTTTTCACGATGGCAGGTGGACAACCTACTACCCGCCCGGCTGGCCACTGCTGCTCGCGGCGGCGCAAGGCCTTCAGATGCCGGCGTGGGTGGTTAGTCCATTGCTTGGAGGAATTTTACTTTTCGCAATGTTCAAGCTTGGGGAGCGTCGGGACGGAAATCTTGGGGGGGTGTTCGCTGTTGCATTGACCGCGTTATCGCCTTTCTTCCTTTTTAATGCTGCCTCCTATTTTATGCACGTGCCCGCTGCTGCCGCTGGATTGCTATTTTGTTGGTTAGGTGCGGATTTTCTCGAACGGCCGATCGCCTCACGGGCATGGCTTACAGGCATTTCTCTGGGGGCCCTGGGACTGATTCGCCCTGAAGACGTTCCGGTCTTCTCACTACCATTTGCCGCCGAATTTCTGTGGCGGGCTCGAAGCGCCCATTATCGTCATGTGCTGCTTGTGGTCCTTGGCGGTCTGCCGTTCCTTGGTTGCCTCGCTCTATATAACCATGCGGTCGTGGGCTCGGTCATACCGAACATTGCTTCGTTCCGCGCTACATCAGCTCATTTCGGCCTGTCCGGGGTCAATATGTATGGCCAACAACGGACTCCGCTCGAAGACCTGAATTTCGCGGCATCACGCATAGTGATGCTCGCTGAATGGAGCTCCCCGATATTGGTTCTCGGCTACGTTGCCGCATTCTCGTGGTTAGCGGCAAAACGTCGTCTAAGCTTTTACGACTTCGTTTTTCCGCTTTTTGTAATAACTTACCTGTTTGTCCCATTCTGGGGCGGCAATCAATACGGTCCACGTTATTATTTTGAGGGGTATCCGTTTATCGTTCTAACGACCGTTTCTGGCCTCGTGACATTACTGAACAATAAACTGCGGGTAAGCCGGCAATCCTTTGCCGGGGCCATGGTTTTGGCGCATGCGGCCATATGTATAGTTTCCGTGACAGTCATCGCGCTCTTCATGCGGACGGTGGTCAACGAACGGATGGATCTTTATGACCAGGTTCGAGCCGAACATCTGCGTAATGCCGTGGTTTTAATTCGCTCATCGACCGGGCGCATTCTTCCAATGGGGCCGACGGAATTGACCCGCAATGGCATTGCCCACGATGGAAATGTAATTTACGCCCTTGACATTCCGCAGCGCCTCCAGGATTTGGAGCGGCTTTTTCCTCATAGGCAATTTTATATTTACAGTCGGGATCCGGAGAAGGCCAAAGGTACGCTTCAACCCCTAACCTGAGAAAAGCAAATGGCGACACAGTTTTTTCAATATGCCCGGTCGCATGACGCAACCACCCAGGCGTTCTTTCCAAACACGTGGCGGAACGCCGTATCGAGAACGCAACTAATTGGAAAGAGGTAGGTATCGTATAAAATAAGGCCCTTCATCGGAATCCTACCGTCCCTCGGCCCGGCCGCTCTGTATGCGAGGCTTGCCCAAAATCCCAGGCTATCTGAGTAGCCTGCTCTCTCGACCTTAAATCCAGAACGGCAGCATTTTTCCACCAATTCAGCGAGGCGGTAGCGTCGAACGTGACCGACGTCGCGATCCATTGCGGAGTAAAGCATTTGGAAAGCAGGCACGTAGACGTACAACCGTCCTCCTGTAGCGAGTTTCATATATATCTGTGTCAGCGTCTCTTCATCATCGCGGATATGCTCAAGCACATTAAGTGTATAGGCCGCGTCGACGCTCCCGTTGGGGATATCAGTGAGCGAGGCATGCACCTCCAGTCCTTCCGCAGCCAGAACTGAGCGAAGCAATGGCTCCGACTCCACGCAAACGACCTCATGCCCTTGATCTCGCATCGGTAGCGCAAACGTTCCCCGTCCAGCCCCAAAATCGAGAATGCGCCGTCGCCCCGCCATTGCGCGGCTGACTTGGCGGAGCAAATGGCCGTTGTAATTCCGGGCCGCGGCCATCACTTCCAAATTCTTTGCGCCGTCGCCGATGCTGACTTCCAACATCGCTATTCTCTCCTAACTGACCAACGTTACCCGCGAACTAGCGTTTGTAACGTTGTCTTAGCCGTTCTAAAACGATCGCCGCTAGCACCCCAAGAACGTCTCTGGCTTTGATCTTTTTCCCTTCTCCATATGTCCTGCCGTGATAACTAACAGGTACTTCGTAAATTTTTGAAGCTGTACGCGCCAGCATGGTGAGCATCTCTGCGTGTTGTGCCCACCCAGAGATCCGCAAGCTGTTTGGATCAATCAGTTCGCGCCGATAAACGAGATACCCGCAATAGATGTCCGTGAAAGTAGTGTTGTTGCATATATTGAACAGTAGCGTAATTAGCAAATTGCCAATCTTGTGGGTGAAGTAAAACACACGCGTGAGTTGAGGCGCAACGAAGCGACTGCCAAGTACAACGTCGGCTTCATGGGAAAAAATTGGCTTAAGCAGCATAGAAAAGTCGTCTGGGTCATATTCGAGGTCGGCGTCTTGAATCAGGGCGTATTGGCCGGTGGCTTCCTTCAGGCCGTCCCTTACCGCCGTTCCCTTGCCTCCATTCGTCGCGCGCGTGACTAGACGGGTGTAAAGATCCGGACGGACTAACAGCAATTCCCTCGTTCTATCGGATGAGCCGTCGTCGACGACAATCACCTCGATCGAGATGTTGTCAGTATTTTGTGTGGCGACCTTTTCGAGAACTTGGATAACCGTGCGTTCTTCGTTATAGGTTGGAATTACGACGCTGAGCGTTAACATTCCGGTCCGCAAATCGTCTGAAAAAGAGAGCCCGCTACCTTTTCGGATATCTTCTCCGAGTTCGGTTCGATTGGGGCGAATGGTGGATACTTTCGCTTTCAAGTCGTCCATCTGATGTCCTTGCGATCAGGAATCGCCGATTGACACAACAGCATTAGCGCGATGAATGAAGTCCGGCAGCCCCTGGCCCATAGAATGCTCGTATCGCAAGGCCGGCGCGGCTGGATTGAATGGAATTCCGAGTGTTGCCCGCACCTCGCGCTCGACTTGATCACGTAGCGTGACGATACGCTCCGCCGACAGGTGATCGGTGAACACGAAGGCGCGATAACCGCCGTCAGGATCGCCTTTGTAGTAATCCGCCGTGGTTGTGTAATCGACGTCGTACGCATGTAAGCGATCGCCCGTCCGTGGTTGAGTGTAGGTCCAGACGCTAGGCTGGTGCGGATGCGGCAACGCTAGGTCGTAATAGGGCGTGCCGGGATACGTTGTGATCACTGTACAGTCAAAATCGTCGACCTGGCTGCGAATGAGCCAGTCGCGAATGTCGCCGATGCTATCTTCGTTCTCGCCGGGATGGCCGACTGACATCAAGGCTTTCACCTTGAGTCCATGCGTCTTAGTGATCTCGATGCAGCGGTCATTGTCATCGCGGCCGGCGCGCTTTTCGATGTTAACTAGGATGCGCGGATTGGCGGCCTCGAAGCCGCACAGCAGCCAGCGGAACCCCGCGCGGCGCATCGCTACCGCTTGCTCAGCCGTGAAAAGCTCGGCTTTGACGAATCCGCGCAGACGAAATTCAACGCCGAGCCGCATCTGCAAGTCGGTCAAGCCGTTCATCATTTTGACCATGCTCTTGCTGACGTTCAGTTCGTCGTCATAGAACATGAAGCCGGTGTAGCCATAGGTCCGATGCAGATTCTCGACTTCGGCGAGAACCGAGGCGACGGAACGGTTGCGGATCAGGCGCAAGCTTTTGCTATTGCGACCACCGCAAAAGCCGCAGCCGAAGGGACAACCAAGTTGGGCAATGACGCTAGTGGCGGCATGGCCCTCGATCGAGTACCGATAGGATCCGAGGTCGACGAGATGGCGCGCGGGCTGCGGCAGTTCGGTAAACATCGCGTCGCTTAGGAAGAATCCTCCCTTCGGATCATCGCCGTCGACGACCTTGGGCGCGCCATCGGCGAGCGCCGCGAAGATCGCAAGTTCGCCATCGCCGCTGCACAGAACGTCGAACGCCCCTTCCAGTTTTGCCGCTGCATGTGCCGCGCGACCACCGGATGCGCCGCGTCTACGCTCGACTTTGAGGGCCGAATAGACCAGCGTGACATGCGGTCCGCCAAGGATGAGCTTGAGGTCGGGCCGTTGCGCGCGGATCGTAGCAGCGATTTTCATCACCGCGGGTAACTGGGGTGTCGTCGCTGTGATACCGATTGCGACGTCCCGCGATGTAGTAAGATAATCTGACAGCGCGCTGGTGAAGTTTTCAATGCCGGAGAGGTCAAGGAAGTTGACCGCGTAGCTCCTCGCCTCGAGGCTCGCCGCAACCTTCAGGATGCCGAGGCTGACGAACACCCGCTCGTCGAGCAAGAACGCCGAAGGCGGGATAATTAGGCAGATCGATCGCCCATAGGCTGCGAGGCGAACCTTGGAGGGCGCTTTCACGTCAGACTGGTGACATCGGGGCGCTTCTACCAATAAGAGTCCCCCTTGAGACGATCGCCATCGTCGGGCTGATTACCGCCTGTAGGGCCACACCAACATCAGACTACCCATACCGGTTCCCAATTAGCCGTGGATGACGAATTACTTAGCACATTATTTGTACAATATAAATGAGACGGTGCCATTTTCAATCGATGTTAACTGCAACCAATTAAGAAAAAGCGAATGCGCAGTCCGGACGAGTATGGGATTTCATAAAGCCCAGGCGTCGCTGGTCGCTTACTCATATCGCTGCAGGGCAGACGTCGCTGCGCTACAACGTAATCCACTCAGCATCAACGACCCCAACGTTCCTCAACTTTCGATTGCGGCCTGCGTCAGCGATGATTGCGCCAGCACAAGCCAAAATGGCTCGTTTCACATTGGAGTGTTCGAAAGCTCACCGAAGCCACCGCAGTCGATCCAAACGCGATCAGCAGCACGGATGTGCACCTCAGGCCAGTAAAAGAGATTTGGGCGGCGCGTTTGAGGCGCCGGAGTGATCTTCCTTGACGTGAAAGGGGAAGGTTCGGGGCCGATAATTTGGGGTTGTTTCGCAAAACTGCCCCTTGCGCCCTACGCTCCCGATATCCCTACGCGTCCTACCCTGTACCTTCTGCGGCGCCACCGGTACCGGCGAACGTCTGGTATTACTGGTGCTCAAAGAAGGGATATTACCCCATTTCTCGTCCTGCCCTGAGGCGTGGCAGCAAGTCCCGACGCAACCGCCAAATAGATAACATCTATTACCTCGCTCGGGTGGTCACGTTGTCCCGACCTGCGCGGCCCTCAAAACAATGCTGGCGCGCTCAATACGCCCAGCTCTTCGCCTATTCGACGATCCGACCGCACTGGCAGTCGGCCCCGACCCGATTCACATCCTGTAAGTGCGCCAGCCAATTTCCTGCCCGCATGAATTGACGGAAGTTCGATATAGCGCCGCGCGGCCCATGCAACAGCCACCGAGACCAACGGCACGAGTGCGGCGATGATCCACGGTCGCACCAGACCATCTAACCCAATCACCATGCCAAGTAGAATGATAGGATGAATGAGATAAAGGCTAAACGAGACCTCGCCGAGAAACACAGCAGGCCGAACAGCGAGGATCCGTTCAAGCGCTGGCGAGATGAGGGCCAGGGTGATAATTCCTGTGGACCCCAATCCAACGAGGAATACGGAGATCGCCCGGAATGCGGGATAGGTCAATTCCTTCTCTACGCAATACAACGACAGCGAGATAATGAACATCGCGCAAATCATTGACGGAGCGAGTCGGCCAGCGAGCCGCCGCAAGCGCATGCGATGGCGCGCCAATTCGATCCCGACAACGAAAAGCCAGAGGAATTGCCCCGTCTGGAGGAGAGAGAGACCGACATTGTGTGCAAATGAGGAGACGGCTTCGGTATCTCGAATGTGATAGATGCCAACCATGCACGCCGCCGAAAACACTAGAGCGGCCGAGACCCGCGAAACTGTCGACCGTGTCAGGCCCAAAGCCGCAATGAGAAAAGGAAATATGATGGAGATCCGCAATTCGTGAACGAGCGACCACGTAACGGGGTTGATATTATTGATGTGCTGGGAAAATCCCGTCATGACGAGATGGCCGATCACCATACTGGCGGAAATCGCCTCCGACCAAAAAGTCCTGAACCAATCTGTTGTGCCGGGTACAGTATGCGGAACTACAAGCGCCCTGACCGCTAAAGCGAACACCGACGCCGCGACGTATGGAACATAGATCCGGCACGCGCGACGTATAAAAAAGCTCGATATTGACGGCGGACGGCCATCGACGAATGGAATCGCAAGGACCAAGCCGCTCAGCACAAAAAACAAAATTACCGCGGATTCGCCTGCAAAGATCACACCGAGGGGCGTCCGTGTGAGCGCAAAGGATATAATCGCTCCAGACGGCAGGCTTTCGATCCACGAAAAAAAGGAATAAGTGCTGATGATGTGGAGGAAAACCACGGACAGCGCGGCGAGCCCACGCAAGGACGTCAGTGATTTGTTTTCGCGACCCATGAAGCCTGCCGCTTGTTCAGTGTAAAATAATCGCAGGTGGCGGTAACTACTTTCTAAACTTTCGTTAGTGCTAGACAACCATTAGATTTGGCGAAAGCGCGGCTTTTAGCCGAGCGGCAATGACCGCCATCCGAAGGAAGAACGTGCGCACTTCGTTGATCTCCGGCTTTTACACTTCTGCGATCTTTTTAAGCGCCGCTCTGATCTTCTGGGTCGAACCCATGGTCCCGAAGGCGGTTCTGCCGTTTATGGGCGGGACGCCGGCCACATGGGTGACGGCATTGATGTATTACGAGGCGATTCTATTTTTTGGGTACTTCTACTCTTTCCTTTTGACGCGCCGGTTTTCGACCCGCAGCCAAGCCGTAATCCATCTCGTGGTGCTAGTCATAGCTGGACTTGCACTGCCCCCGACGCTGCCGCGTCCGTTAGCATCTCTCGCAAACATGCCAGTCCTGCAGGTGCTCTACATGCTGGCTGGCGCCGCCGGCCTGCCGTTGTTCGCCCTGTCCGCAACGGCGCCTTTGCTACAGCATTGGTTTGCAAGAACAAGCCACGCGTATGCCGGCGACCCTTATTTCCTCTATGCGGCCAGCAATATCGGTGGTCTTGGGGCATTGGGTGCCTATCCGACGCTCGTCGAGCCCCATATCGGACTCGCGAGCCAGGGCAAACTTTGGACCGCGGGCTTTGGACTCGTAGCCCTAACGATCGGCGGCTGCATTTTTTTGACTTTTAGGTCGGCATTCGACACTCGGCCTGTCTCTAAACCGGACGACACCCCACATTCTCGCGCTGACACGGCGCGGCTCCGGCTGCTGTGGGTTCTTCTTGCCGCTGTTCCATCCAGCCTCCTCGCGGGAACAACGACGCGTATAACCACGAACATCGCCGCCGGGCCACTTTTCTGGGTCATTCCCCTCGCCGTTTACTTGCTGAGTTTTGTGCTGGCATTCTCCCGGCGCCGGATTTTGCCTATGCGTCTTGCGCTATGGCTGCAGGTCGCAGCGCTGGTGCCAGTCACTGCCGGGGCGTTCGGCGTGGCGCTCATTGGACCATGGCAAATGGTCGGGGCCACCGTTGCGCTTTTATTCTTGTCGGCCTACATCTGCGACATGCGTCTCGTCGATAGCCGACCCGCTCCTGAACGGATTACCGAATTTTACTTGCTGATCGCCCTCGGCGGCCTCCTTGGAGGCGCATTCAACGCGCTCGTTGCGCCGAATATCTTCAAGGATGTGACTGAGTATCCTCTGGCGCTGATTTTGGCGGTCGCACTTAGGCCTCCGAGCGGAGCCGCGCAATGGAAGGGGTACCGGCGTGACTTGCTCATCCCATTGGGAGCCGGCATTGCCGTTGCAATCGTAGTGCTGACAAGCCCAGCAGAGAAAATCGGGGCCAACTTCCATGCGCTTGGATTCATTCTGGCGCTGGGGCTTATCGGCGTGGCTATGGCGCCAATTCGCTTTGCTGCTGGATTAGCGATTGCCTTTGTAGCCGCAACCCAAGCGCCCAACTTACTTTCGACGACCCTCTACCAGGGACGGAATTTCTATGGGGTAATCAGGGTAAGCTATGATCGCGCTCACGACATGAATACATTGGTCAATGGTGCGGTTGTGCACGGGGAACAGTTGCGTGCACCCGGGTTACGTCGACGGCTCACCACCTACTACAGCAGGGGTGGGCCGTTTGGCGACGTAATCTCCGTACGCATGGCGCACCAGCGAACGGATGCTGTTGCGGCGATCGGTTTGGGTGCTGGCACCGTCGCCTGCTCTGGATTTTCCGGAGCGCAGTGGACATTTTACGAGATCAACCCGGCCGACGTCAGAGTCGCGTCGGATCCACATTATTTTTCGTTCCTTTCGGATTGCGAGCCGGACGCACACATTCTTATCGGCGATGGCCGATTGCTTCTTGCTAAGCCCCCGCAGCGATTCGATCTGATTGTGCTGGATGCCTTTAGCTCCGACGCTATTCCCATGCATCTCCTCACGCTGGAAGCATTTTCCATGTACCTCCAGAAGCTCCAGCCAGGAGGCATGATTGCTATAAATGTCTCGAACAAGTTTGTGAATCTGAGCCCGGTCCTGGCGGCCGTCGCAAAGCGGCTTAACCTGGCGGCAGTTTGGCGCTTCGACGGAACTGTGACGGAATCAAAGGCGGCCAGTAAGTGGGTCGTGATGGCCCAAAGGCCCCAGACTATCGCGCCCTTTCTTCAAATCGCTGGCTGGAACCGTTTAGAACCTAGTCGCACGGATTTATGGACCGATGACAAATCGGATTTGTTTCCGCTCCTACAATTTCGCTCAGACGTGAAGCAGTGAAGAGAAAAGGTCTTCTTGCACCGTTATTCGCGAGCTTTCGAAGTGGATCCATGAATGCGTTGTCAAAACAATTCAACTCCGGGCTCCGCCAGCCCGCGAGGTAGACGGTCGACGCGGTTGAGGCGGGCCTCGCCCAGGAAATCGCGATTGCTGGATGGAAATTAGCGCGCTTGCATCGCATCGAATCTCGCCTGTTCGCGACGGAAAAAGGCCGTTATCGAAAGATGCGTCAGGGAGGCGAATGAAACCAAGCAGGCCTGCGCTGACGATTATAATTATCTTCCAACCCGAGCCTCTCTAAAAATTCGCGAGGAAGAGACCGACGAACCGGACGCGGAATATATCGTCAATCCGGCTCGAATCTTCAGACAGCTCGGCGATCAAATTGCCGCGCTAAGTCGGTATCGCGGCTCGGTCGAGCGCACGTCTTTCCGCGCGCTACACGAGCTTGAGCGTCTCCAGCGCCGCCGCCAGGGTGAGATCGTCGAGGCACCGCTGGCCCTAAACGTAAACATTGATGAAGAAAGCCGCGATTAATCGTGAAGGAAACCTGATGCGTGCGCTGGCCATTTTTACAAAACGAACCCAATTTTACCCTTGTAGATCAAGGCTATGGTTCGGGCATCCGATCGCGCTATTTTTTTTGGCCATCATCGCCACGCTGCATTGGCCAGCGCTACCATGCTGCGCCCGCCGACGTACGTCCAATAGCCACTCAGGCTGATTGCATAGTAGGGGCGGTATTGCGTGTCGCGGTCGGCCGGTACGATGTTCGGGTTGAGATTATCGAGAATATAGGAGACTCCGCCAACATCGGCGAGCACGACAGCATGGTCAACACCGAGATCGGTATCGCGCACGAGCAGAACGCGGATTTGGGTGTCGCTGACGCCGGCCGCATGCAGCGCCATATATTTGGCGATAGCGTAGTCCTGGCACTGGCCTCCACGCGCGAGGAATTCGAACGGCGCTTCCCAATAGGACAAACGGTGCCAGTTCTGCCATGTCGACACATAAGGATAGCGATTGATGAAACGATTGACGGTTTCGAGCTTCGCCATCAGTGGCAGGCCACCAATACGGGTGATGAGCTCGCGCCATGCCTGCGGCACGCAGCTGTGCTCGGCGACACGGATGCACACCGCCGTGTATTGCAGCTCCTGAGCGGTGCGCGCCATAACATCGGTCCAAAGGGGAAATCCCGCCGTGCTATCGTCAAACACGGTGCCGGCCTGAAAGGGCGCATCCGTTGCGTGGTCGGCGGACGCGGCACGCGTCGGAGCCGGCGCGGCGAGGGCACACATCGCCAGCACGGTGAAACTTGTGAACCGAAACTTTGACATGGCGAACCGCAGTACCGCTCGAAGCGGTAGCGGCGATGAGATGCTGATTTATGGAGGGACGGGCTGCGACCAAGCCGGGGCTCAACAACGGTCTCCGGCCGTCGAGGCGCATGCAAGTGCCGCAGATCCAGCAATCGAGGCCGCCGCGGTAGCGCCCGCAGTCGTTAGCGTTCGCTCTGCGTCCAATTTGTGATGCGTACGGCGGCACACATTTTGTCGCCACGTGATGCGACAGCTGCTACGTACGAGATCACGATCGTAGTTGTCTTGCCGTCGGAGAATGATGTCAGGCCGCAAGCCCGTGGCACTGGCCCAACAGTGAGCACGTCCCGTTGGCCACGAATTCCCACGGAAACATCAAGACAAATGGCGCCTGCAACAGTAGCCACACGCTGTGGAGCCGGAGCGAAGCGATGCTGGTGAGGAAGACCGCAAGCCAAAGCCAGGCGATCCAGATGCAGATCGCAACGACCCCAGCTGTAGGCGCCGCATGGTTCGCAAGAACCATCCAGCGCAACGGGCCGACGCCAAAGCCAAGAGCGGCGACGATGCCCGAGATCATAAAAAACGGCATCAATCGCCGACGCACCATATCAGCGCGCCGGGCGCGCCGCACATGAGAACTGAATCGTCGCCGCGCCATTGGTCTCCCCCCGCAGCTTCGTCGCCAGTAAATGCGATCCTAAACGGTGTTCGGCTAGAAAACTTCTATGGTGTGGCTTTTATTTATACTAGCGAATTGCAATCACTTCACCAAGCCGAGCCTCAAACACGGCAAAAACCGGCGCTTTGGCCGCCTAATGGAAAATTAAGCCGATGGCGATCATTATACTCCGCTGCGCACGTCGATCGCCGGGTCGTGGAAAAAGAGGGTGGCAGGGCATGATAAGGATTCTCGTTGGCATCTTGATCGGAATCGCGTCCGCTGTAGTCACGCTCACGCCCGCCGCTGCCCAATCATTTTCAGACCAGCAGAAGCAAGCGATCGAGCAACTGATCCATGATTACCTGCAGCAGCATCCCGAGGTCATCGTCGATTCGCTGCGCGCGGCGCAGGCCAAGGCTGTCGCGGAAAGATTGGCGCAGCAACGCAAGATGGTCGTCGCTAAGCGCGACGAGCTTCTACACGATCCAAATTCTCCAGTTGCCGGCAATCCCAATGGCGATGTGACACTGGTCGAGTTTTTCGATTACCGCTGTCCCTACTGCAAGGCGATCGAACCGTCGCTCGAAGCCTTGATAAAAGAGGATGGCAAACTCCGCGTCGTCTACAAGGAGTTTCCGATTCTGGGACCCGTTTCCGTATTTGCCTCGCGCGTCGCCATCGCGGCGCAAAAGCAGGGAAAATATTTGCCCTTTCATGATCGCATGATGGCAGTTAAGGGCAACATCGATGACGACGTTGTACTCGAGGTTGCAAAAGAAAGCGGCGTCGATATGACGTTGCTCAAGGCCGACTTGGCCTCAGAGCAAACCGACCAGGTTATCAAGCGTGACTATGCGCTTGCTCAGGCGCTCGGCATCGACGCAACGCCCGGACTGGTTGTTGGCGATCGGCTCACCATG
>Ga0126371_10000793_pt1 | contig 26477 bp, 22 predicted proteins | sample PanSoiMetaPlot_4_FD_110145 | JGI IMG/M metagenome (GOLD analysis project Ga0126371, IMG submission 110145) | Tropical forest soil microbial communities from Panama - MetaG Plot_4 | ecosystem: Environmental > Terrestrial > Soil > Tropical forest > Bulk soil | place: Panama | collected 2016-02-17 | reverse complement strand
TCCGCGCTCGGCTACTTCGTGCTCGAACCTAACCCGCGCGGCAGCTATGGACAGGGCGAGAAGTTTACCCAGGCCAACCGCAAGGATTTCGGCTACGGAGACCTGCGCGACATCCTCGCCGGGGTGGACACGGTGACGAAAAAATATTCAATTGATCCGCAGCGCGTTGGCATTACCGGCTGGAGCTATGGCGGATTCATGACCATGTTCGCCGTCACGCAGACCACTCGCTTTCGCGCCGCCGTCGCCGGAGCGGGCATCGCCAACTGGCAGAGCTACTATGGCGAGAACTCCATCGACCAGTGGATGATTCCGTTCTTTGGCGCGTCAGTCTATGACGACCCGGCAGTCTACGCGAAAAGCTCGGCCATCAACTTCATCCGTCGCGTCAAAACACCAACACTCGTAGTCGTAGGCGACCGCGACGGTGAATGCCCGATGCCGCAATCTTTCGAGTTCTGGCACGCGCTGCGCGATGAGCATGTGCCGACAGAGCTTGTCGTCTATCCCAACGAAGGTCATCACTTTGCCTCGCGCGACCACCAGGTGGACGTGCTGGAGCGAGCACTAAGCTGGTTTGAGCAGTACATGCCGGCGCAGTAGCTGGCCAGTAGCTCACATGGAATCCCGGGTCTCAAAAAATGAGGCCCGGATGTCCCTCGCATTCATACCGCCGCTAACATCGTATGGATTCTTCCCCTTCCTCTTCGCCGCGCGCAGAGTCCGGGCCGGAACGGTGGGATGCTCGGCTCACACCTCTACACAAATCCCGCCAATCCCAGCAAGATACCCGGAGATTTTCCTGTTGACGCATCCGTAAACCTTATGCCAGATTAGTCTGGCTGTCCCAAGAACAGCTATGCAACAACTCTCTGCAGTTTGCTGTTGCTGTTTGATTTCTTTCCTCTCGCGTTCTGCTGAGGTCTTGTAGGTCATTCCAGTTCCATCGGTAATTCGGTCTCTACTGTCGCTGCGCTCGCTTTGAATTGGCGAGCATAAACCCCCACACCACCCACGCAGGAGATGGAATTCCTATGTTGCAGAACCCAAAACCCACGACATGGGCCTGGGCAGGCAGCGTGATGCTCGCTTGCACGTTGCTCGCTGCCCCTGCTCTTTACGCTCAGCTTGAGCGTCCGCGAGTCGCAGACATTTCTTCCGATCACGGCGCCATCCAACCCACGCAGCAGATCACGCTGACCGTGCATCTGAACATGCGCAATCAGGCGGCCTTCGACAAAGCTGTTGAAGACCTCTACACGCCCGGCTCACCCACCTATCATCAATGGTTGACGAACAACGAGATTGCACGTTACACTCCCACCGCGGCTGAAGTTGAAGTCGTCGAGAAAGAACTGCAATCGCATGGTCTTTCGATTCTCTCGGTGAGTTCGGACAACTTATCCATTCGCGCCCGCGGTCCGGCAACTGCTGTGGAGAGCGCTTTCCAGACGCAGATCCATGAATTCGAGCGCCAGGGAAAAATCTTTCACGCTAACGTAACCGCGGCAACGCTCGCCGGTCCGGCAGGCTCGCTTGTTCACGGAATCACCGGGCTTACCAACTTTCAGATGCAGCCCCAAATCAAATATCAGGTTGATCCCAGAACAGGTAAGCGCCGTAACTCGCGCGCCACGCTGCCCGCCGCGCGGATCAAGCAAGTCAGCGGTACATGGTCCGGGATTGCCACAAACAATTGCTTCTCCAAACCGTCATCGATCACGCTCACAACATCAGGCGCCTCTCTGCCCGTTGGCGTGTATTTCGGCAATAACTATGACACGGCCTTTAACAGCAATCCATCCCTTCTCTGCGCCTGGACTCCATCCCAACTCCAGACGCATTATGGCCTGGACCAGGCATATAAAAAGGGCCTCGATGGAACCGGACAGACCATCGTCATTCTTGCTGCACCCACAGATGGAGCACTGCTCACAAGTGACCTGGCCTTGTTCTCGACTTTGTCCGGTCTTCCAGCAATTACCTCCTCGAACTTCAAGGTCTTATATCCAGACGGAAAGCCAAGCACCCTCGCGCTGGAGCTTGAAAATGCGCAGGACGAGTCATCGCTCGATGTCGAATGGGCGCACTCCATCGCTCCCAAGGCCAGGATCATTATCGAAATCCTGCCAACATCCGACTGGACAGAATTCGAGTTTGCTATCGACTACACCAGGAAAAACAAACTCGCTGATGTCATTTCAGTCAGCTATGGCTTACCTGAAGCTCTTTTTGGAGCCTCTACCGTCAATGGCTTTGAGCAGGTGCTGAAGAAGGCGGCCGCAGCCGGCATCGCGGTCAATTTCTCCAGTGGAGATGTTGGAGACGAAGGCATCGGCTCACCCAGCGGTGGTGGCGCTCTCTACCCCTCAACTTCAGCTTATGACACGGCCATTGGGGGAACCAGCATCGGCATTCCAAACGGCACAGCCAATGGCGCTGAAGTCGGCTGGGGTAATAATGCAACCATTCTTTCCGCTGCGCTGGATAGTGTTTTCGATCCCCCGCTTGCATTCGGCTTTCAGGGGGGAGCGGGCGGCGGTGTAAGCGGCTTCATTCGCAAACCTGCATTCCAGAAATCTTTCTCCGGAACCGCGCGACAGGCCCCGGACATCGCTGCTCTGGCTGATCCAAATACCGGAGCGGTATTCGTTCTGGACGGTACGCCTATTGCGGGTATTGGTGGAACCAGCCTGGCGACTCCTGTTTTCTCCGCCATCTGGGCGATTGCCGACCAGAAGGCTGGAAAAGCCCTTGGCCAGGCTGCTCCACTTCTCTATAAACTCCCGGCCTCCGCGATCAACGATGTTGTGCCAGTCAGCAGCGCCACAAACGTGGCTGGAGTAATCTTTGATTCGAATGGGCCAACCTTTTATTCATCAGACACTCTGCTGGCGCCGCTTTTTACCACCAGGGAGTATTACAGCGCGTTCCTGAATATTGACGGCGAATATGTCGACTTCAGTTTCGGAACCGATACCTCACTGACCGTTACTCGGGGCTGGGACAATGTCACCGGCCTAGGGGTCCCGAACGGACTTTCCTTTATCAACGCGGCGGCCAAGGCGAAGTAAGACCATGGCACAGGGACACAGGGCGCAGGGTACAGAACGGCGTTGACCGTTTGGAACCTGTGCCCTGACTCCTTGATCTGTACCATATACCCAGACACCCGCCGTCGCTTGCTGAAGTCCATCCAAGCTTTTACACTCAAATTTCGGAACTATATCCTTGTAGAGACTCCCAGAGCATCTCTGGCAGTGACAACCGCCTGCATGGCAAGTCCATACAGACGGGGAGGTTTCATGCAGCGGTTTTTCGCCCTGATTGCTTTATTTGTGCTTTCTATCCCGGTCGGCATTTCCATCGCAGGCTGCGCCGGCTCCAACCCCAATGATTTCTGCATTAAGAACGGCCACGGTTACGGCGAAAAGGTCACCGATCTTGACCACATTAATCTGGGCCCCGCCTCCACTGGCCTTTCGCTCTCCTATGGGCAGACAGGTCAGGTGAACCAGCCTCAAGGCTTTAACTGCAACGGCGGCAACGTCAGTGTTGCGCACTATATCTTCGGATCGACGAACCTGAATATCGCCGACATCAATCCCTCGACCGGGGCTATCTGCGCAGGTACATGGAATCGCCACAGCGCCTCCGGCATTCCGGACTTCACCATCTGCACGCCCCCGGATGAACCCGGAGTGGCCCAGGTGACAGCCAGCGCCTCCGCAGTAACCAGTAATCCGGTGAACGTCTATATCCATCCGTCGATTACCGCTGTCACTATCGGCTCGCAAACAGCCTGCGTTTCGCAGAACCAGCAACTGGGAAGCCCTCTCACCTCAAACACAACTGTTTTCGGACCGGATGGGGTGGCGATCAATCCGCAATATGTGGGCACCGTCACCTACAATCCGGTGAATTCGTCGATTGTCACCATCAACAATACAACCGACACCACCAGCACGAATCCGGTGAACGGCCTTGCCACTGCCCATCTGCCGGGATCCACGGTCATCAACGCTGTGCTCTCAGGCACAACTTCCGCGGCCGGATACTTCTACACATGCCCGCCGACCGGCATCAATCTCGCGCTCAACGGCTCGACGGGTGTTCCGACTCCGGTCACGGTAAGCGCTGGCAGCCCGCAGAACCTCACCGTCAGCTCGCTGGACAAGAACGGAATATCGATCAGCGGTCTCTCGCTCGACTACACCTCGACGGAACCCAAGCAGATCGCCGTCAGCAGCACGGGCACCGTCACTGCAACATTTCCGACAACGACAACCATCTCTGCAATATGCCAGCCCGGCACCTGTAATCCCGCTCCGGTGAACATCATCGGCCAACTCGGCACCGGCCTGCCGGTTGTCAGTAACACCGTGATTGTGAACACGCCGGGACGCAGCAGCAGCAAGCTATGGCTGGCCTCGTCACAGTCTTCTTACTTCACGCCGATTGACCTTACATCGAGCGGATCACCCACGCCCATCAAGCTGCCCTACATTCCGAACTCGATGGTGCTCGACCAGAACGGCACCAACCTTTACTTCGGCAGCTATCACGAACTAATGATTGTCAACGCGGGAACAAACACGATCAGCAAGGAAGATCCTAATGTTCCCGGGGTTGTGCTGGCGGTTTCACCTGATAGCTCAACCGTGGTGATCAACGATCAGGTCAACCAGATCATCTATCTCTACAACGGAAGCAAGAGTTTATTCACCAGCGTCGGTGGACTCGCCACGCGCGCGCAGTTTTCGCCCGACGGGAAAAATCTCTACATCATCGGCCCGAATAATTTCTACGTCTACAACTCAGTTACAGGCTGGAGCACGTACACGAATTCAAATGGTGGCACGAATGTCTGCACCGCGAGCCAACTGAACAATAACAACGATCCGACCAAATTCGACCCGTTCTGCTCGCCGGACGTCGCAGTGGCCATTCCCGCCATCGGCCCGTTCATCACCGGCTCGAACACGACCGCCAACGGCTTCTGCCCCAACACGACAGTGAATCCGCCAATCTATTACCCGCTTGCTGCGACCATTGCTACGGCGTCTGACCACCTCACTGCGACCAATGACGGCAACCACATTCTGGGCGCAACTGCCAATCCGGCGCAGCTTGCTGACATCTCCGTAAAGATACCGACAGGAGCGTGCCCGTCCAGCAATACAGGTATTCAGCTACAGCAGGGCACAAACTACGCCATCAATACAACTGCGCTGGCCGGCATTACGCCGACGGAAATCAGCGGAGTCGTTTCCTCGCCTGATGCAACCATGTCGTTCGTCACCTATACGGCCGCGAGCGCAAGCGGCCTGCTGCCTGCCTACAAGCCTTCGACCAGCTTCGGCACGTCTGGCACGCTGACGAATGTTCAGCTTTCCACCGGGGCGCAGGCGCCTGTCTCCGGTGTATTCAGTCCGGATGACTCAACCTTCTTCGTCGGAACGTCTGGCGACAACCTGCTGCACATAGTGGATGTCCCTAGCCTCACCGATACGAAGACGATCGATCCTAAGCTGGTGAATCCCAGCGGTACGCCGGTGCCGGTGCAGTTTATCGCTGTACAGCCGCGCTCTACAACCTAGGCTCATTGCACGGTCAACGCAGAAGGCCCGCGGATTTTTATCTGTGGGCCTTTTCTTCATTCGCCCCACTTTAACAGGGCGTTCACCTTACCTTCACAATACCGTCAGAGTTACCCTTTACCGTCTTTATAGTTAGTGCCCGAACACAGAGCTGTTTCAGTGCGTACGTTCGTTTTATCGCTCAAGCATGACATTTCTGATCCCCTTGAGGAGGCTACTATGAAGCGCATACAGTCATGGGCATTTGCCCTCGTTGTTGCCATCTTTCTCAGCGTGTCACTCACGGCTCAAGTCAATACAGCCAGCCTGTCCGGCTTGGTTAGCGACCCGAGTGGCGCGGCCATTCCAAATGTAACTGTCAGTGTCACAAATCCGTCAACAGGATACACGCGCACCGTGACCACGGACAATACAGGCTACTACGCTTTCCAGAATTTGCCCATCGGCGATTATTCCGTACGCGTGGAGGCGCCTGGTTTCAGCACTTATGAAGAAAATGTAACTTTGAATGTTGCAGAAAAAGGACGCCGCGATTTCTCGCTGCAGGTCGGTTCCGCGCAACAGACGGTGGAAGTGAAATCCGAGGCCACCATGCTCTCTCCCGATGATGCATCGATCGGTACGGTCGTCGGTTCGCAGACCATCGAGCAGACTCCGCTCTATCTGCGCAACTGGGACGACCTGCTGCGCATCGTTCCGGGCGTGCAGATTGCCCGCTACACACAGCAGAGCGGCGCTACGTCCGCGGGGCGCACAGGCGACTTCAACGTCAATGGCATCCATTCGCTGCAAAACAACTTTATACTCGACGGTATCGACAACAATACCTTCTCCGAAAACGTGCAGGAACTTAGCACCGAATCGGCTCACCCCTCGGTTGACGTGATCGCCGAATTCAACATCATCACCAATCCGTATTCAGCCGAGTATGGACGCGCGCCCGGGGCTGCGGTTTCCGTGAACACCAAGAGCGGCACCAACCAGTTTCATGGCCTCGCGTATGAGTACCTGCGCAATAACTACTTCGACGCCAATGACTGGATCTCCAACCACAACCATCTGCGTAAACCGGAGAACAACCAGAACCAGTTCGGCGGCAATTTCGGCGGCCCGATTCTCAAGAACCGCCTCTTCGGTTTCTTCAACTATGAAGGAACGCGCATCAAGCAGGGAGTCTCACGAACAGCCACTGTGCCGCTCGACAATGAGCGCATCGGCGACTTCAGCCCGGCAACGGGTGCCATTGTCGGCGTAAAGTACCCCACCATTTATAACCCGCAAACCGGCCTGCCTTTCGCTGATAACAAGATTCCGACGGGCAGCATAGATCCTGTCGTCGCCTCGCTGATTGCGCTCTTCCCCGAACCGAACGCTCCGGGCAACGCAGGCGCGCCTGATCTGAACAACTTTGTCCGCAACGCGCTCGCCGAAGACAACACCGATAACTACAATGGCCGCGCAGACTGGACGCCATCGCAGAACAACTCTATCTTCGTCCGCTATAACTACTCCAATCGCTTTCGCTACATCCCCGGTTATCTCGGCGGACTCGCCGATGGAACCAGCACCTCCGCATGGGGCCGGCAGTTCCTCAAGAACCACAGTGCGGTGCTCGGCTGGACTCACGTCTTCAGCCCCAGCCTGGTCAATGATTTCCGCTTTGGCTGGATACGCAACTACTCCCATGCTGAACAGGATCCGTTTGCTTCGACCCAACATGCCGGCAATTTCGTTCCCGGCATTCCCATCAACCCAGCAGTTGGGGGAGGCGTCCCGTTGACCACATTTACCAATTACGCCTTCCTGGGATCACCGGACTTTCTGCCCAAGCAGCAGGTGCCGCAACAGTACCAGTACAACGACACGCTCTCGCTCATTCGCGGACGGCATTCTTTCAAATTTGGCGGATCGCTCTACCTGCCAATGCGCAATCTCTTTCAGGACGAGCCCGGCATGCGCGGCGACTTGACCTTCAGTGGCAATTTCACTTGCGAACGCAATGCTTCCAGCCAGTGCGTCTCCGGCACCGGTTTCTCTTATGCCGATGGATTGCTCGGATTAGTGGCCAGCAATCAGCTCACCAATGTTCATTTCGTCGATCAGCGCCTCTGGATGCTCGCCGCATTCGTTGAAGACGACTGGAAGGTCACTCCCAAGCTAACCTTGAATCTCGGCCTGCGGTATGACTTCGCAACCCCGGCGCTTGAAGGCGACAACCAGATGGCCAACTTCGATCCCGCTTCTGGCTCGCTCGTCTTCGCGCGCGACGGCGGGTTACGGTCGCGCGCGCTGGTCGAAGTCAACAACAATAACTTCGGCCCGCGCTTCGGCTTTGCTTTCTCGCCCGATCAGAAAACCGTGATTCGCGGGGGATACGGCATCTACTACACGCTCTTTGAGCGCTATGGCAGCGAGGACCAGCTCGCCCTCAATCCGCCGTTCCTCATCAACAAGACGCAGTCAGCAGCATCCACTTCAACCACGCCGGTCATGATCGCGCAGCAGGGCTTCCCCTCGAATTATCTTGATCCCTCTACGATTGACCTGAACAACCTCACCGCCTTCCACATCCGCGCGCTGGATTCGCACGATCCCGCGCCCTATGTGCAGCAGTGGAGCTTCGGTTTCCAGCGCGCCATCGGCGTGCTTACCGCGGACGTGAACTACGTCGGCACCAAGTCCACGCACCTCGATATTATCCGCGACTACAATCAGCCATTGATTTCCGGAAACACCGTACAGACCACGACAAACAGTGCCGGCAAGGTCGTACCCGTCATCCCTTATTCCAATTTCGGCCAGATCGAATACACCGATCCAATCGGTTTCGGCAACTACAACGGTGTACAGGCCGGGCTGACTGGTCGCTTTCACGACGGCCTAAGTCTGCGCGCGGCCTACACTTATGCGCACAGCCTCGATAATGCTCCCGAAGAGCTTGAATCGAACTCCGGAGACGCGCCGAATGGACGCGACGCAGCTGCATGGTATGGCAACAGCGACTTCGACATCCGGCATCGCGTCGCCGTCAGCTATGTTTATGAGCTGCCCTTCGGTCACGGTAAGCAGTATCTCAATCACGGGCCAATGTCGTGGATCTTCGGCGACTTCCGCACTTCCGGCGTCTACACCTTCTACTCCGGCCACCCGATCACCGTGAACTCCGGGGGAACGCTGAATAACGCTCTCGATCCTTACGGTTATGCAACGGCTCCGCCGTTCGTCATTGGCAAGCCGCACATCGTTGGCGACCCCACCTGCTGGTACTACGTCGCAAAGAACAAAGCCTGCACAGCGCTGGCCTCGAACCTTTCTGACGCCTATGCTCTGCCTGCTGCCGGAACATTCGGCAACAGCGGCCGCAATACCATCATTGGGCCGCGCACCAATGTCTTTGATGCAGCCCTGCTGCGAGAATTCCCCATTGAGCCTGTCAACATCGAGTTCCGCTGGGAGGTCTTCAACGTGACCAACACGCCGGAGTTCGGCCAACCCAGCAACAACTTCAGCAGCAGCGCCGGCGGCAGCATCACCTCGCTGTCAGGCGATCCGCGCGTGATGCAGTTCGCATTGCGGCTATCTTTCTAAAATTGAAAAACAGAGAGGGCCTGCAATGATGCAGGCCCTCTCGTAATCCGCTAAACTTCAAGTTTGTCATCCTGAGCGAAGCGAAGGAACTGCTTTCGCTTCGGATGCCACTAATGCCGAATAACGATGATAAAGCTCCCCATACATACTTTTCTTCCTTTATTCTGTCTCGGACTCATCTGCTCCCCATCATTCCAAGCACAAACCAAGCCCGACATCACCCTCAGGGGCACAGTCACCGGAAGCCAGAACCATTCGTATGTCGAAGCGCCCTTCACCGTTCCTGAGGGAATCGTATCCATCACAGTTACATTTCGATATACCGGGCGAGATCAGCGCACTACGCTCGACCTCGGCCTCTTTGATTCCGAGCGTTTTCGCGGCTGGAGCGGCGGCAACAAAGATCAATTCACAATCAGCGTGAGCATTGCCACGCCGTCCTATCTGCCCGGTCCGCTGTCGGCGGGACAATGGAAGCTCATCATCGGCGTCCCCAACATCCGCGAGAACGTAACATCGCATTACGAAGCTGACATCTTTTTCACCCGCCGCGCACACGAAACTACGTCATTTGCCGACGCGCCGCTGCGCGAAGGTCCGGCATGGTATCGCGGGGACCTGCACATGCACACCGCGCACAGCGACGGAAGCTGCCAGAGCCAAGGCGGGAAGAAGGTCCCGTGCCCGGTATTTCTCACTGCTGAAGCAGCATCGGCGCGCGGACTCGACTTCATCGCCGTCACCGACCACAACACCACATCACACTACGACGCGCTGCGTGAGCTTCAGCCATACTTCGACAAGCTGCTCTTTATTCCCGGGCGCGAAATCACTACTTTCTGGGGACATGCCAATCTCTTCGGACCCACTGATTTCGTCGATTTCCGTGTCGGAACAACCCTCCCATCGATGCAGGTTCTCTTCGAGCAGGCGCAGCAAGTGCACGCAATTCTCTCGATTAACCATCCCAACGCGCCAACGGGCGAAGTCTGCATGGGCTGCGGCTGGACGCCGAAAGAACCCATTGACTCGCATCTCATCACAACCATCGAAGCCGTCAATGGAGGCGACGAGGAGGGCCAATACGCCGGAGTCAGCTTCTGGGAGAAGTACCTGAACCAGGGTTATCGTGTGACTGCCATCGGAGGCAGCGATAACCACAATGCGCTGCTGCCCGCCGGAACGAAGAACGCCATCGGCAGCCCGACGACTGTCATCTACGCGGACAATCTTTCGGTTGCGTCGATCCTTGACGGCATCCGAAAGAGCCACGTCTTCATCGATCTGAGCGCCTCGCGCGACCGCCTGCTCAATGTTTCAGCCGAAGACGGCGGACGGAAGTCGCTGATGGGCGACGCGCTCGCAACCCCGTCTGGCTCAACAATCAAGATATCGGCACACGTCATTGACTGCGCTGGATATAAGCTGCGCTTCCTGCTCGATGGCCAATCCGCAGACGCACTCGATAGAAGCATCACACAGTCCGACCAGACCATCGCGCTTACACTGCCAGCGGACGGAAAGAAACACTGGCTCCGTCCTGATGTCATCACGCCGGAAGGTAAGCTGGTACTCCTCGGCAACCCCATTTATCTCAACCACACGGAAAACCAAGAATGAAAAATGATGCTGTCATCCTGAGCGGAGCGAAGAACCTGTTTTTTGCTCGCTCTACCGCCGTCCTACTCTCCGTTCTTTCAATCTTTCTCCTCGCCCCCGCACTCCACGCGCAAAACGCCGCCCATCCCGGCGCCCGCAGCGTCATGGACGCGCACAACTGCTACCCCTACTTCGAATGGTGGTCCGACCGTATCGACCGGGCGCTCTCTGCCGGAACGCCGTTGGCCATCGAGCAGGACCTCGCCTGGTACACCGACAAGAAAACCGGCAAATCATGGTCCATCGTGACCCATGGTCTGCCTGCCGAAGCCGGCGCGCCGACCATGAAGCAGTATTTCTTCGAGCGTGTGCGCCCCATCGTTGAGAAGGCGCTGCGCGACGGCAACCACGGTGACTGGCCGCTCATCACGCTTAACCTCGACTTCAAGACCGAAGAACCCGAGCACCTGCGCGCCGTCTTTGCGCTGCTGCAGCAACATCAGGACTGGCTTACCACCGCTCCGCGCACTGCCGATGCCGCCACACCGCAACCGCTCGATGTGAAACCCATTCTTGTGCTCACCGGCGAATCCGATGCGCAGGAAAAAGTCTTCTATGATGAAGTTCCCGTCGGCGGGAAACTGCTGGTTTTCGGCGCCGCGCACACCAATACCAAAGACCCTATGGCTGCTCCCGAAGTGCTGGAGCCGGGCCGCGCAACCAACTATCGCCGCTGGTGGAACAATCCCTGGGGAGTTGTCGAAAAGGGTGGCCAGAACAAAGCCGGCGACTGGACGAAAGAAGACAATCTCCGCCTGCGCGCGCTGGTCGAACACGCCCATCAGAATGGCCTATGGATCCGCTTCTACACACTCGACGGCGTGGACAACAAGCAGGACCTGAGCTGCCACGGCTGGTTCTCCAGCTACAATTTCGGGACTCTTTCCGCCGCCGAAGAACGCTGGCGCGCAGCGCTTGAAGATGGTGTTGACTATATTGCCAGCGACCAATACGAACTGCTGGGCAAGTTCATTCGCGAGAACGCGAAACAGCACTAAAGTTTAGCGAACTCTCACGCTGCATGCAGAATTATGGATCATGGCTGCGTCCGAACCAGCGACAATGGGCGCAGCCATGCCTCTGTTTGAATCAGCGCGCCTTCGTCTCTTTGAGAAATTCGCGGGCGCAGCTGCGCATCGCAGGCCGCCGGAGCCCATACATCTGGTGACAGGACGACGAGGCGAGCTCGCGGCATTCTTCTACCTGCGTGGTCAGGGATACATTGTCGTTGCCCGCGGCTGGCGCTCGGGCCGTCTACGCGGGGACATAGACCTCATTGCATGGGAAACAGACACCCTCTGTTTCATAGAAGTCAAAACGCGCACAACCCGTGATGTGGCTACAGCCGAAGCAGCCGTTGACGAAGATAAACGCCGCACTCTGCGCTGCCTGGCCCGCAGCTACATGCGCCAGCTTCCGATCCCAGAGACATCAGCACGTTTCGACATTCTCTCCATCTATTTCGAAAAAGAAAAAGCCGCAGAATTTGAATTATTCCGCGGTGCATTTGACTGGTCGTAACACGAGGAGATGTCATTCTGAGGAGCAATGCGACGAAGAATCCAGCGAATATTTCGAGAGGCAATGCTGTCTTAAGTTTCGAGCGAGAAAGATTCCTGTTTCTTTGCCTAGGCCAAGGTCTTCTGGATTCTTCCGCTTCGTTCCTCAGCGTCAGAATGACGAATCAGAATATTTAACCCTGCGCGTCCTTGTACTCTTCGTGCCAGGCCATCTGGATCGCCTCAAGCTTCGACTCATTCGACTTCGCCGGATCATCAGCAAACCCGTCCAGTTCCGTCACATATTTGTGCAGGTCGGTGAACCGGACCGTCAGCGGATCGATATCCGGAAACTTTTCCTGCAACTGAATGCCGATCTCTTCCGCATCCGTCCAGTGAATCTCGCGCGCCATTATTTCTCCTCCGCCAAAGCAAGCGGCTTGCCTTCGGAAACATAATTCCGGTTCCACTTGGGAATCTCAACGACATAAGCTCCCGGTTTCGTAATAACTGCTTGGCAGCCGAGCCGCGAATTGAGTTGCAGATCGGCGGCCATGTCCAGGCGGTCAAGCTCGTCATCATCGGCTTCGCTCAGGCCCTGCCCGCCGTCTTTAATCCAGACATGACAAGTCGTGCAGGCGCACGCGCCGCCGCAGGCATGATCGAGAAAAATACCGAAATTTTCCGCCACATCGAGAAACGACATTGGCTTGCCGTGATGTTCATAGGGCATTGTGCCGAACTCGAATTCCACGGTCTTGCCTTCAGGCAAAAAAGTCACGCGCACCATGTTCGGCGCAGGGGGAGTACTCAAATCAATCTCCTTCTCGGTAGTCACACCACTCATAGACTAATCCTTGCCGGGGTGCCCCATCCTATCGCGCTTTTTTCGAAAGGGTGGAAGACCACGGTTCCTAATCCTTGCCGATCTCAGCGGGCGCAAATGGATGTGGCGCCGTCGGCCCCTCGCCCAGCTTATCGCCAGCTGAATCCATCGTCTCGCCTTTGATGGCGCTTGAGACCGCGGCATCCATCATCAGCTCGGCAAAGCGCCGCGTGGCCTTGTCCAGCGCTTCGGTGCCGACACGTATCGCCTTCAAATCGCCACGCTGTTTCAGGATGAGCAACTCGACTTTGAGCTGCTCGATGTCCGCGCGCTCATCATCCGTTAAAAATTGCCAGGCTGCGTGTTTCGGGGCTTTCTCGACCGCGGACAGAATCGTGTCCGCCTCGTTGCGCGCTTCAATGAGTTGCCTCTCGGCAAAATCGGCCTCGGCGTAGTCGAATGATTCAAGAATCATCGATTCGACCTGCTCGTCGGTAAGGCCATATGTCGGCTTCACCTCGATCTCTGCTTCCTTGCCCGAGCGCTGCTCGCGCGCTGAGACATGCAGAATGCCGTTGGCGTCAATGAGGAACTTTACTTCGATGCGAGGCAGCCCGGCAGACATTGGCGGAATGCCTTTCAGATCGAATCGCGCCAACGAGCGGCAATCTTTGGCCAGTTCGCGCTCGCCCTGCAGAACGTGGATGGCGACGTTGGCCTGTCCGTCAACGCCAGTAGTGAAGTGCTCGGTCGCAGACGCAGGAATTGTCGAATTGCGCTGAATGATCTTCGCCACCACTCCGCCCAGCGCTTCAATGCCAAGCGAAAGCGGCGTCACGTCGAGCAGCAGCATGTCTGCTGTCGCTGTCGATCCGCCGCCGAGAATGTTCGCCTGCACTGCCGCGCCAAGCGCGACGACTTCGTCGGGATTCAGTTCCGTGTGCGGCTTCTTTCCGCGCTGGTTCAGATGAAAAACTTCGTCCGTGAGAGAGCGCACTGCGGGAATACGCGTTGATCCGCCAACCAGCACAACCTCGTCGATCTGCTCCGGCGTCACGCCAGCATCTTTCAGGGCCTGCCTGCATGGCTCGATGGTGCGATCAATCACCGGACGAATGATCTGCTCGAATGCCTCGCGCGTCAGCTCGCGCTGATATTTCTGCCCACCTGGCAATTCAACGCTGATGCGCGCGGTCTGCTCCGACGAGAGAGCAATCTTCGCCGAAATCACTTCCTTGCGAATCGCCTGTACCGTCTCCGGACTCGTGCGAAGATCAAGCCCAAGCTCGCCCTGAATGTCGTCGAGAGCAATTGCAATGAGCAGATTGTCAATGTCGTCGCCGCCCAGGTGCGTATCGCCGTTGGTGGCAATGACTTCAAAGATGCCTTCGTGCAGCTTAAGGATCGAGATATCAAAAGTGCCGCCACCAAGATCGTAAACAGCAACGATGCCTTCGTTATTGCGATCAAGCCCATAGGCCAGCGCCGCGGCCGTCGGCTCATTCACCAGGCGCAATACTTCAAGTCCGGCCATGCGGCCCGCGTCTTTCGTTGCCTGGCGCTGCGCGTCATTGAAGTACGCAGGGACAGTGATGACAGATTTCGTAACCGGAGCGCCGAAATACCGCTCGGCATTTTTCTTGAGCTGACGCAGCACATAAGCGGAAATCTCCGGCGGGGTGAATTCGGCATCCCCAAGCCTGATGCGCAGCACCTCACCGGACTGGAGATCGTCAGCCAAGTGAAACGGAAAGAGCTTCAACTCTTCCTGCACATCCTCAACGCCGCGCCCCATCAGCCGTTTCGCGGAATAGATGACTCGCTCCGGCGTCTGAATCAAATACTGCCGCGCACCATTGCCGACGACGAATTTGCGCTGGCCGTTGCCCGTCAGCGCAACCACTGAGGGCACAAGGTTCGATCCATCCTCGCCAGGAATCACCACCGGCTGTTCGCCCTGCATAAAGGCGACCAGCGAGTTGGTCGTACCCAGATCGATGCCGACAATCCGTTCCTGTTTCTGCTCTGCCAAATCGTCCTCGTCTTATCGCGCGCCCGCCGGCGGGTTCAGCACATACTGCGCTTCGCCCCTGCCGAATGACCAGTCATCCAGATCGTTCTCCGTGAGCACGATCATCACATTGTCCGGCGCAATCGCTGTCCGCTCCTCAAACAGTCTCGCAATCTCGCGATACAGCGCCTGCTTCTTTTCCGTCGATCGTCCGCGGCGCAGCGTGATTTGCACCACAACGAATTCACCGGTGCGCGTCATGCCCATGAAACTCGGATCGGCAATCAACTCGCCGTCGGCATGGGCCGTCAGCATGACAAACTCGTCGCCTTCCGGAATGCCGATGGTGGCGCGCATCGCGTCGTAAACCGCGTCCGCCAGCAGTAGTTTCTTCTCACGTTTGACGGCCTCGCCAACATCAATCCGAACCAGCGGCATTCCATCTCCTAAAAAATCGAAATTTCTGGGCTAATGCCCGATAGTTTCTGCTCTGTGTTCACTGGCCTAAAGGCCTGTGCTTTTACCTTTGGGCTTATACGAGTCTCTAATACCGTTTTCCTAATTGTCTAAAGCTTCGTTCACGTCGCGCACCAGGTTTCGCACATAACGGCGTCGGTCAAGTAACGCGACCATCTTGTCTTTCGTTTCTGTCTTCGAGGCTTCATCACCCTCATCGAGCGCCGCGTCCCATTTCGTCCAAAGCGCCTGCAGCTGCGAGTCGGATTCCGCCATCTGGCCCTCGAACTGCGCCTTCGCTTTCTCCAGATCGCCGCGCAACTGCGGGTCATCCTCGCCCATCTTGCGGTTCATGCGCATCTCTTCAAGCTGCATGTTCAGCTCGAAGACTTCTTCCAGAAGATCCGGCGGCACACGGGACTCTTTCTTCGCGCCATTCTCTGCGCTTCTGTCCTGCTCTATCTCCACCCCTTCGAGACGCAGCAAATACTCCGTGCGCATCACTGGATTCTTCAATGTGCGATAAGCATCATTGAGCAGCGAGGTCTGCTCCAGGCTCCACTGCTGTTCATGCTCGCTGGCCTGCGCATATACATCCGGATGCAGCTTGCGGCTCAACTTGTAAAACGTCCGCTCCAGATTCGCAGTTTCCAGTCCCAACTTGCGCGTCAATCCGAAAGCATCGAAGTACGTCACGCCGGCAACAGGAGCCTGCACCTTTCCGCAGACACCGCAAAACGGTGCGCCGGTAGTCAATACAGAGCCGCACGACCAGCATGCCGTCTTCACGGATTGTTGCTCAGTAACAGTCATGCAAAAGTTTTAAGCCGCTCTCTGTGAGCGGCTTCGTCAGGCTGAGAATGACGAGCCGCAGCCGCAGGACTTCGTCGAGTTTGGATTCACAAAGTTGAAGCCCTGCCGCAGCAACGTCTCTTCGTAATCCAGGACCATCCCATGGAGATAGATAAACGACTTGGGATCGACGAAGACGCGCACGTCGTCGAACTGATAAATGCGGTCGCGCTCGCGCGGCTGCGTATCAAAGCGAATATTGTAGGACAAGCCTGAGCAGCCGCCGCCCTGAACGCCCAGACGCAATCCGCCTTCGGTAGGCGAAATCCCTTCCTTCGCCATCGCAATGCGGATGCGCTTCAACGCGCGTTCCGTCACCTGCACGCCTTTCTGGTTCGGCATCAGGTTCTCGGCATTCAGAACTGTCAGTTCAGCACTCATTCTTCAATCTCAGTTGTTGCACAAACCGCGGGTGCCCATCCTTTCGGAACGAAAGGATGGGAGAGCAAAATCCTCTACTACGCCCCAACCGTCTGCGCCGCGTTCGCCGCTTCGCTGACGCCATTCTTCTTCTTCCAGTCGCCAATCGCGGCGCGGATCGCGTCTTCCGCCAGCACTGAGCAATGGATCTTCACCGGAGGCAGCGAAAGCTCCTTCACGATGTCGGTGTTCTTGATCTCCATCGCCTGGTCCACGGTTTTGCCCTTCACCCACTCCGTCGCCAGAGAAGACGAGGCAATGGCCGAACCGCAGCCGAAGGTCTTGAACTTCGCTTCCTCAATCACTTGTGTCTCGGGATTCACCTTGATCTGCAAGCGCATGACGTCGCCGCATTCTGGCGCTCCCACGAGGCCCGTGCCGACTTCCTGGCTCGCTTTGTCGAGTTGACCAACATTGCGCGGATTGTTGTAGTGGTCAATTACCTTATCGCTATATGCCATGTCAGAATCTCCTTCGATTCCTGCTTAACAACCAAATACTTGTCATCCTGAGCGCAGCGAAGGATCTGTTTTTCCCTTTTCGCCTGCGCGCAGCGCTCTCAAATCAATGCGCCTGCCACTCAATCTTCGTGATGTCGATACCTTCCTTCACCATCTCATACAACGGTGAAAGCTCGCGCAGCTTCTGCACAATATCAATTACCTTGTCCGATACATAGTCCACTTCGGCCTCGGTATTAAACCGTCCCAGCCCAAACCGGATCGAGCTGTGCGCCACATCGTCTCCCAATCCAAGAGCCTTCAATACATAGGATGGCTCAAGTGTCGCAGAGGTGCAGGCCGATCCGCTGGAAACCGCAACATCGTTGATGCCCATCAGCAGCGACTCGCCCTCAACATACACAAAACTCATGTTCAGGTTGCCCGGCAGCCGGCGCTCCATCGAGCCATTCACATGGATGTAGTCGAGGCTTGATTCCAGCTTTTTCTTTAGCTTATCGCGCAACGCTGTAAGTCGCTTCGACTCGTTCACCATCTCCGCGCCGGAAATCTCGCAGGCCTTGCCCAGGCCCACAATGCCGGGAACGTTCAGTGTTCCCGACCTCATGCCGCGCTCGTGGCCTCCGCCGTTGATCTGCTCGGAAATCTGCACACGCGGATTCCTGCGCCGTACATAGAGCGCGCCCACACCCTTCGGACCGTAAATTTTATGCCCTGAAAGGGACAGCACGTCGATGTTCATCGCGTTCACATCGACCGGAACCTTGCCCACAGCCTGCACTGCATCGGTATGAAAGATCACGCCCTTTTCGCGGCAAATTTTTCCAATCTCAGCGATGGGCTGCAGCACGCCGATCTCGTTATTGGCATACATGATCGTGACCAGAATCGTCTTGTCATCAATCGCCCGCTTCAGATCATCCAGATCGATCAACCCGTCAGCCTTCACCGGCAGATAGGTCACGCGGAAACCGGCCTTCTCCATGCGCTTACAGGTGTCAAGCACCGCCTTGTGCTCCGTCACCTGCGTAATGATGTGGTTGCCGCGCTCGCGGTACATTTCGCCCACACCCTTGATGGCGAGATTGTTTGACTCAGTCGCGCCCGAGGTAAAAATAATTTCCTTGGCCGTTGCGCCAATCAGTTTCGCAATCTGCTCGCGCGCTGCTTCCACCGCTTTCTCGGCTTCCCATCCAAAGGAGTGGTTGCGGCTCGCCGCGTTGCCGAAAGTGGTCGTAAAGTACGGCATCATGGCGTCCAGCACGCGCGGATCGAGCGGCGTCGTCGCGTGGTTGTCCATGTAAATCGGCAGCTTCACGCCCGCCGGCACGCTGATGTTTGTTTCCACTACGCTGCTCATGTTTCTCTTCTCCTCAAATCCCGCCGGTTACATTGCCTGCAAAATCTTTTCGCCTGAAGTGCTGCGGATCGTCACCAGTTCGCGTACCGTCCGGCTGCGGCCTTCTTCCACCAGGTCTGAAATATGGATGTTCTTCAGCACACTTGAAATCGTCTCGTTCACGCGCGCCAAAGGTTCTTTGATGGTGCAGCTGTCCGTAAGGTCGCAGTTTCCCTCTTGCGTGAAGCACGAAGTGATAAAAAGCGGCCCGTCAATCGCGAATATCACCTCAAATGCCGAAATCCGTCGCGGATCCTTCAGCAGCGAATAACCCCCATTCATCCCGGCATGGGACTTCAGCAATCCCACCTTGGCCAGCCGCTGTAGAATCTTGGCCAGCAGTTGCGCCGGAATGTGATACGCCTCGGCTATGTCCTTGGCGCTCAACGCGGTCGCCTCCGGATGCTCCGCCAGGAACTTCAGCGCCATCAGGCCGTAATCCGCTTTTTTGGTGAGCCTCAGCATCGATTTGTCGTTACATTACCCCACGCACTAATGGCATGTAACTAAAGTATACGACCGCTGGAGTCCGAATTTCAATGCGTACGCACGAATATTGAAATTGGGTGGGAACCGGCGGACGTATTCCCGCGTAAAGTTTTCTACGCAGAATTCATCCGATTCCGTTTGACATCGGGCGCGTCCTATATACAATCTTGCCGATATCACCTGAATTTCACTTGTCGATACCCCTCATGAACACGCCCTGCAAACACCCTAAAGTCCGCGTCGTAGCGCGGGACGAGGACGTTGAATACGTCGAGTGCCAGGACTGCGGCGAGGTCTTCGACTCGAACGAGTTCCAGGACATGGCTATCGAAGAAACCGTTCTTGAGGACGAGGAAGAGTAGCCGCCCACCTTAAAGTGTCATCCTGAGCGGAGCGCCACAGGCGCGGAGTCGAAAGCCTGCCCTGAGCTTGCCGAAGGTGACCTGCTTTTTCTAGGTAGCAGCACATACTGGTGCCCCATTTATCGAATGCAAATAAATCATTCCGAATGAAAAAGATGAAAAAGCACCCTTGAGCTTTTGTGCTAGTTTTGTGCTACACCATCAACGGTAGCTACTTTTAACACGAAGTAATTGCTGAATAAGAGACAAACCACTCAGAGCGGTAGTCCGGCGGACATTTGCTAGTCTTGTCATGCGCCATGAACAAGACAATTAACGAGAAAAGATGCGCGGAGGAGCGCCCAGCTTCTACCGATATTGAAAGGAAAGAGACACCATTTGAGGCAGTCGCCAGCATCTGCTCAGTTCTGGTGGTGGGATTATTCATCCTGACATTCTTAGCTCAGAACTATGTGATTCCGTCAGGCTCGATGAAGAATACGCTGCTTGTGGGCGATCACCTGGTCGTCGATCGGATCACGCTGATGTCGCCCGCTTCGTGGATGCCGCTGATAAGATACCGCGAGCCGAGGCGCGGCGATATAGTGGTGTTCTACAAGCCCGTTTATCAGCCTGGTATTGATGCGACTGACGCCGATGGAACTCCGCAGTACACTCCCCTGGTGAAGAGATTAATTGGCGTACCGGGCGATCATATTCATCTACGCAACGGCTTTGTGTTTGTGAATGGCGTCGCACAACCTGTGGGATTTGCGCAGCCGACCACGACAGATAACTTCAACGAGTTTCTCGATGATTTCCCCGCAGTACCCCCAGCAGAGGTATCTGGGTCAACAGAGTCGTGGACTGTGAACTTCTCAAGTTATATCCATGACGGCGACCTGGTGGTTCCACCCGGCATGTACTTCATGATGGGCGACAACCGGCACAACAGTCTGGACTCGCGCTTTTGGGGATTCGTGCCCAGGGCGAATATCATTGGACGGCCGCTAATTAATTACTGGTCGTTTGAGGCTACTGAAGGGGAGTACGAAAAGATGGGTGTCGGCCAGAAGTTTGCGTGGATGGGCCACGTTGCGCTGCATTTCTTCTCGGATACGCGGTGGAAACGCACATTGAAAGTTATGCGTTAGACCAATTCGAGATTCACTCGGGAAATAGGCCGATTTCCATTTCTTGTCGTATCACCGCCTATCCGGACATTAGGGGTTGGTAAGCACCCGCACCTCTTCAATTGGACTAGGTTGGAATAGGCCGATGGAGAGGCCCGCAGACTGAGAAACTAGCCGAAGACGCAGCACGAGGATTTTGCGCTAATTTGTGCTACGCCCAGCACTTTCTTGGCCATTTAGACCATTCTGAACATCTTAGAATCTTTAACTTACGTATTTTCAATATACCCGATTGTCGGTGCACCATGTCCCGATTTTGGGACGTAGGATAGCACGGACTCTCGATTCTCCAATCCAGCGCAAACATGGGTGCCCCATCCTTTCGCGCTTTTTGCGAAAGGGTGGGAAGGGTAAATTACCCATTCGCCGCAGCCGCGCTCGGCATGCTCAACCTTCTTGCCACTTGCCACGCATATTGCAGCCCTGAAATAATCGTGAGCGCAATCGTCGCATTCAACGACCAGTGCCGGACAAACAGCACCCATGCCGGCGCATAAAACCGGCTCAACAGCACTGTCACCAGCGCAATAATCTGCGCCAGTGTATTGGCCTTCCCGAAAATGCTTGGACGGAAATCCTTCAGGCCCATCGCCGCATACAGAAGCGCCGCCACCACTATAATTCCCAGATCGCGTCCGAAGACCAGCACCGTCACCCTTCGCGAGATAAAGCCTTCATGGTGCAGCACCAGAAACAGCGTACTCAGCAGCAGTTTGTCCGCGACCGGATCGAGATACTCCCCCAGCCGCGTCCGCTGATGCAGCACGCGCGCCAGCAACCCATCCAGCCCATCGGTCACGCCGGCAATCACAAAGAGCGTGAAAGCCGTGCGGAAGCGCCCATCCAGCACCGCCAGCACCAGAAATGGAATGATGCAGAGCCGCAGAAACGTCAACTGGTTCGGAGTGGCACGAAAGGCGTTCATTTAAACAGCGTACAGCGTGCAGCGTACAGGGCGCAGGGCCTAAAGCACAAGACGCAGACAGCGTACAGGGTACGGGGCACAGGGCCTAAGTTATGAGATCTTTCCCCGCACGCTGTACCCTGCGCGCTGTCCGCTGTATCTTGGTAGGCGATGAAAACTGCCCTCGGATTTCTCCTCCTTGCCGGCTCAATCGCTTTAGCTCAATCTGCTCCATCGCGTCCGCCGATCACCGGCATTTCGCACATCGCCGTCTATGCCGCGGATACTGCCGCAGCCCGTCACTATTACGTGGACCTTGTTGGGTGCGCAGAGGGCGCAGACCCAGAAACTCCAGCCGGTGTTCGCTATTACGTAAACCCTACTCAGTTCATTGAGGTCTTACCGCTTCCAGATAAGAATTCTCCCAATCGCCTCGATCATCTGGCCTATAAAACGGCAGACGCAGAAAAATTACGCGTGTACCTCAAAGTAAAGGGCGTTTCGGTCCCGTCCAAAGTCGAACAGAGCAATGATGGCGGTCTTTGGTTCAATGTAAAAGACCCTGAAGGCAACACGGTGCAATTCGTAACTCCTCCAGATGAAAACCCATATCGCCACCATTCCACTGTCTTGCCGTCATCCAAGACCCTGAACGCACCGAACCTCGTCGGCCACCACATCATCCACGTCGGCATGCTTGTCCACAGCCGCGAAAAAGAGGACACGTTCTATCGCGCTATCCTCGACTTCCGCCCGTACTGGTATGGAGGCATGAAGCCGGACAAAATCGACTGGGTCTCGCAGCAAATGCCCGAAAGCCACGACTGGCTCGAATACATGCTCACCAGCGGGCCTTCCGGCGGCGGCATTCAGGACATGTCGCAGAAGCAGCTCGGCGTGCTCAACCACTTCTCCATCGGCGTCATCAGCGTGCCCAAGACCTTCGACACGCTGAAGGCCGCCAACCGCCTCTCCAGCCCAAGCGACCACACCCAGATCGGGCGCGACGGCAAGTGGCAGCTCAACCTCTTCGACCCCGACGGCACGCGCCTCGAATTCATGGAATTCTCCAACGTGCAAAAACCCTGCTGCTCCGACTTCACCGCGCCTAACCCGTCGCCTATAGAGTGAGCAAAGCAACGATGACCGCCGATAAGAGCTTCAAGACTAAGTACGAAACGGGCATGATCGAGCTCCCCTTCGACGTGAGGAAGCACTTCGGCAAAGCCCGTCCTCCGGTTCGCGTCACCATCAACGGCTATACATATCGCTCAACCCCAAGCGTGTACGGTGGCAAGTACTTCATTCCCGTCCGCATGTCGAACGAGAAGGCCGCGGGCATCAAGCCAGACGAAATAATCTTGGTAACTATCGCCGCCGATACTGAAGTCCGCGAAATCGAGCCGCCGCCCGAACTGCTGGCTGCGTTCAAGAAAGACGCGACGGCGAAAGCTCGCTGGGAAAAACTCAGCTACACGACCAAAAAGGAACATGCATTGGCTATCAACGAAGCAAAGAAACCAGAAACACGCGAACGCCGTCTGCAGAAGATCCTTAATGACCTGAAGACGAAGACAAAATAACAACATCATCTGGCCCGCGAAAAATAGAGGATCGAACTCTAAAAACTGGCGATTCATAAATGAAATCGGGTACATTAACCCTCGAAGCCATGCCAAACCGCCGAACCTTCCTGAAGTCAAGCCTCGCAGCCACCATCGCAACCGGCGCCGCATCATTCGCCAACGCGCAAACCCAGGAGACAGGAAACGCGCCTGAAACTAAAGCGCCGACGCCGCGCAAAGGCCGCATCCGCCAGTCTGTCTCGCGCTGGTGCTACAAAGACATTCCGCTCGACCAGCTCTGCCAGGCCTCGGCGGAGATGGGACTCAAAGGCGTCGATCTACTCGAAGTCAGCGAATGGGATACACCGCGCAAGTACGGCCTCATCTGCACCATGGGCTACGGCGGCGGAGGCACCATCCCTGACGCTCTCAACCGCCTTGAGAACCATGACGCCATCGAAGCCGCGTTCCGCAAGAACATCCCCCTCGCCGCCAAGGCAGGCGTGCCCAACGTCATCACCTTCTCCGGCAACCGCCGCGGCACGTCCGACGAGGAAGGCGCGAAAAACTGCGTCATTGGCCTTAACCGCCTGAAGAAGATCGCCGAAGACAATGGCGTCAACGTCTGCATGGAGCTGCTGAACAGCAAGCACGACCACCACGACTACATGTGCGACCACACCGCCTGGGGGGTGGGCGTGGTCAGCCAAGTCAACTCGCCGCGCATCAAGCTGCTCTACGACATCTACCACATGCAGATTATGGAGGGTGACCTCATCGACACCATCCGCGCGAACATCCAGTGGCTCGGCCACTTCCATACCGGAGGCGTTCCCGGCCGCCACGAGCTAGACAACACGCAGGAAGTGCAGTGGGACGGCGTCATGCGCGCCATCGCCGATCTCAACTTCCCCGGCTACGTCGCCCATGAGTTTGTCCCGTCGCGCGACCCTCTGACTTCGCTCAGACAGGCCGTCGACCTGTGCGATGTATAGCAACCCTCAGGATTACCTTATAAAGAAGCGCGCTCCATCATGCTCACACTCTTATGGAGATGGGCCGCATTCTTATTAAGCTGGACCGCAATCTTATCAAGCCGAGGCTTCATTTTCTCAGGTGCAACGGTGGTCGCCATACTTATTTCTTTGATCGCTGTATCGTAATCACCCCCTGCCAGAGCCTCGCGCGCGTGCTCGGTGTGCGCCATCCAGCCATCCGGCTCTCTCCTGGCCTTCTCGCGGATAGCTTCCGAGACTTCATCGAAGCAAAGCTGCCCATTCACTTCTGGCCCGCATACCATGACCTCCGTAGGTCCAGCCATCACTGCCTCATGTGCAATCAAGGCTTGCTGGCGTTGCAACAGCGGTTCTTCGCGGCCAATATCCGTCATGGCCAGAGCCATTTTGATTTCGCTCTCCCAACTTGCAAAGTCCCTGGAATCGTCCGCGGCTTTTGCATTCCCCGCACCCAGGTCATTATTGAATGCCACGGCCTCGCTCTTCGGTAGAGCACCTGCATTGGGAAGGTAGCCCCATACGGCACTGGTCAGATAAAGAAATCCGCACAGGATTCCTGCCAGCACTCCGTGCCAGGGTGAGCTCGGCTCGCTGTACCCCGCCAGCCGCACCAGAGTAAACGGACTTTGCGGGATCGGCGCGGCCGCCGGATTCACAGATTGATGAACGGGTGCTGGTTGTAATCGCGGCGTCGAAGATACCGCTTGCCTGGGCCTGGACGAATTTTCATCCGGCGCCGCTTGATTCCCGTGCGTTACCGGCCGCCGTTTCTCCTCCGCAATCGCCTGCACCAGCCGGGCACGCTCCTCGCGCAGCTGGCTTACTTCGCTCGAATTGTCTTCCTGCTTCACTGGAGCCGGCGGCTGCTCCGTCTCATGACTTCCAGTTGGTAAGGCGGCCAGTTGCTGCTGAATCTCAGCAATCTTTTCTTTCGCTGTTTCTACATCCGGATAGTCATCTGTGTACCGCACGCGCAGGTCATCCAGCCTCTTCTCCGCTGCACTAAGTTGCGTCTCCAGCGAACGTCGTTGCTCGCTCTCCGGATTCACTACGTGCGTCGTGACATCGGCCTTCGCAGGAGCGGTTGTCTGCAAAGGTGCTGGAGTCAAAGCTGAGAGCTTCTGATCTAACGAGGTCAATTGCCTCTCCAAGTCATTTGTCTCGCTGGAGCGAACTTCGACAGATTGCCCGGGACGATGGGATACCGCAGGCGAAGGCGCCGTTAAAGTTGCCGTCGCCTGTGCCGCCGGAACAAGTGCCACTGGAGCAGGTACGGCCGGAGCTGGATTGGCCCCAGTGGTTGAGGGTTTCCATGTCACCAGCAGATTCGCAACGGCGTTCGCCGTTGTCGCCGAAACCTCTTTATCGCCATCGCGATAATTCACCTCCAGCAGGTTGGCGGAATGCTGTGCCATCTCCAGTCGCGAGCGAAATACTGCGACGTCACTCGTCGCACCCGTCCGCTTCGCCAATGCCTTTACTGCTTCATCGTTCAGAATCGAAAACGCCACCGCTACGGCAGGCTCTTTCGCCTGCACAGCAGCGGGCTCAACCTGCCGCGCTTCATCCACATCGAACAGCACTTCCGCCGTCGTCGGTCGTGCGGCGCCGTGTCGCGACCAAACAATAAACCCGCTCGCAATCGCGACTGCAATGCCCGCAGCCACAAGCTTATGTCGCAGCGGCAAAGCAAGAAAGCACAGGAGAATATTCTTCTCTTGCATAGCTCCCTCGATACACGTCGAAGATGAAATGGGCAGATTGAGATCTAGCGAAGTGAAGCACGCGTCGCCGTGGCTTCCGCGATCTTGCCCGGAGTCCACCACAACGTGAAAACAGCGATTGCCCGGTCGTTTGTTGGCGTGCCCGCGACCTTGTAGCTACGAACTTCAATTTCCTGCGAAAAACCAAGCCCCATCCGCAAATGCAAGCTGCCCTCTACGAACGTTCCGTGATAGGACTGCCTGGTCGTCGGATTTACTCCCTGAATTCCGTTCAAACTGGCACGCATATCCACCACACCATGGAAAGAGTGGCGAATACCCGCCGCACCCGTACCCAGAAACACCGTGTGCTCCAAAATACCATCGCTCAGATCGCGTCCGCCGGAAAGATACAGATCGGTTGATTGCGTAAGCTTCGCATAAATAGCTGCTGTCCCGATAAACTGCACGCTCTTTCCGCATGCCGCGTCGGCC
>Ga0126371_10000792_pt1 | contig 26486 bp, 21 predicted proteins | sample PanSoiMetaPlot_4_FD_110145 | JGI IMG/M metagenome (GOLD analysis project Ga0126371, IMG submission 110145) | Tropical forest soil microbial communities from Panama - MetaG Plot_4 | ecosystem: Environmental > Terrestrial > Soil > Tropical forest > Bulk soil | place: Panama | collected 2016-02-17 | reverse complement strand
TCCGCCCGTCATCGCATCTTTTGCATTCAAAAAGAGATTCAGAAATACCTGTTGGAGACGTCCGGTGTTTCCCTGAATCGGCGGCAGATGTTCCGCCAGATCGTCTTCCACAGTGATACGCGCTGTCTTGAACTGATGTTCCAGCAACGCGAGTGTGTCGCTAATGATTTTGTTTACGTCGACGTCGCTGAACTCGGCCCCGCTGGTCCGCGAGAAGTTCAGCAGGTTGTTGACGATCTCGGAGGCGCGGAAAGTCTGCCGCGTGATTTTTTCCAGCAGTCCCGCTTTCTGCGGCTCGGATTGCAGTTGCTTGGCCAGCATCTGGGTATATGACGAGATCACGGCCAGTGGCGTATTCACTTCGTGCGCGACACCCGCGGCCAGCAAACCGATCGACGACAACTTGTCGGCCTGCGAAAGCTGAGTTTCGAGCGCGACCCGCTCGGTGATGTCGTCCATGATGATGAGGCGTCCGATGACGTGGAACTTCTTCGTCACCAGGGGCGCAATCGCCGCATTGATGGTGCGCACCTCGCCCGCCGGCGTGTTCAGGCGGAATTTGTACAGGTTGTGAATGCCCGGGTTCTGCCGCACACGATAGAACTCTTCTACGAATTCCGCCGGGAAGACTTCACTCAGCGGACGCGTAAGAGCCTGCCATCTCGGCAGCGCGTACATCACCTCCATCTGCGAGTTCCACGACTCGATGCGGTCTGCCAGATCAACGGCCAACACGCCAACGTTGATCGACTCGACAATGTTCTCGTTAAAGTCTTTCAGACGCTCGTACTCGGCGACCTTCTGTTCGAGCGATGCGTAGAGACGCGCATTCTGGATCGCGATCCCGATGTATCCCGCCAGAGTCTCGAGCAGTTCGACGTCTTCGCTGGTGAGGAAATCGCCTTCCATCGTCTTACCGAGACCGAGTACCGCGATCGGCTTCCGCTGCGCGCGACACGGAATGTAGTAATTCAGATCGAGCCGCGCGATTGCGTTCTGGGCGGACGGCGTTTCGCGTGGAACCTGGTGCGTGTTATCGAAGAAGAGGTGCCCGGCTTCCATCTCCGGCCGCTGCGCGCTCAGGAATGTGAGATCGAGTCCGCTGGTTTGCGCCATGCCGAATGACTTGGCCAGGACGAAGACGTCGCCCTCTTCACCCGTCCGCAGGAAGATCGCCAGGCGATCCACGAGCAGAGTGCGCGACAAACGATCGACGACAGACGTCAGCATTTCGTCGAGATCGGTTTCCGAACTGAGTTCGCGCCCGAACTCGATCAACGTCTTCCGGTAGTCATAACGCGTGCGGTAGAAGAATTGATCGACACGGTCCTGAATCCATTTCCGCACCGGATCGAAAAGCAGTGCGGTGACCACCATCGCGAGAATTAGACCCGCTGGACCGCTGCTAGGAATGCGCGCGTGAACCAATTCGACGATTCCCGCCACCAGCGCAAAGTACAGCCCGACGACTGCGGCTGCCGCGAGTGTGTACACCATGCCGCGCTTGAAGATCAGGTCCACGTCCATCAAGCGGTAGCGGAAGATTGCGTACCCGAATGTCAGCGGAAGCAGGCCTAGCGAAAGTACCGAGACCTTCATTGCCGCGGTAGGCAGCGAACCGCTCAAATACGGAATGACGTACAGCAGTGTGAAGGGCGCGATCGCGAGAATCGTGCCGCGCGTGACCCACTTCAATTGTTGGCGCAGGATCGGAGAACTCGCGCGCCGGTAGCTGTTCCAGAGAACGCCCGCCGATACCACGAAGAAAGTGGCGAGATACAGCATCTCGAGGCGATCGAGGTTCCAGCGCAACCGTTCGCTCGCGCCCAGGAATCGCAGCGCGAGCAGGTGCATGGCAACTAGAAACGTTCCGGGTACATACACCAGTGGCACCACCCAGCGGTGCTTCTTCACGAACGAGCGCTTCTCAGGGAACGTCAGAACGAAGTGCAGGAACAGCGCCGGTTGCAACATCTCGGCAACCACGTTGCTCAGCAAGACGATCCAATCGAATGCGTTCAGCTTTCCGGTGTAGTGGAACGAATAGAAAATGAACGAGACCAGGCAAAAGATGTAGAAATGCGTGGAACTCGGAGCGGTCCAGCGTCGCAACAGAACATACACGCCGATGCCAAGATAGATCAGCGCGATCAGCCGCAGCCAGTTGTTCAGGGAACGGTCTGCCGGAGCAAGCACGACATTTACGTCAAGCGGAACCGAGCGACGAACCACCGCGTAGGTCGCCTTCTGCCAGACGCCCACGCCGAACAACTGGCGCTCGAGCGTCGGAGTGTTTTTGACCTCCCGTCCGCTCACCCCGGTCAGCACATCACCTTCGCGAATGCCCCCGTTGTCACCGGGCCCATGGGGTTCGACTTTGTCCGCTACGAGATGCCCTCGGCTTTCAAGCCACCAGACTCCGTCGTACGGGATCTGAAACTCTTGTTCCTTCTGGAAATTGATCCAGGCGAAGGCGCAAGCCGCCACCGTTACCAGGAACAGCAGACCAGCCGTAAACCGTAGTTGGAAGTCTTTGTTCATCGAGCCCATCGGGGACACGAAGGCGACAACGCCGGACGACTCCGAATTTCCCCTTGTTCGCATGAGCAACTTCGCTGCCACGGCGGGACCCCTTCCACAGAGCCCTAACCCCAAGCCCAGCAGTCACTTCCACGATTATAGGCAAGGATTCGAATGAGGGATACGGCTTTTGGAAGGTTTATCTACGAATCCGTATTGCCCTTTGAGATCTTGTATTTACGAACAATTACATTCGACCACGGACGAACTCCCCGCTCCACAAGCGACTCGAGTAAAATCCTGATTTCCATGACAACCTACGAACAAATCGCCGATCTCGAACGCCGCTACCTCCTGCCTACCTACAACCGCTATCCCGTGCTTTTCGAGCGGGGGAAGGGCGTCTTCCTGTACGACCTCGAGGGGAAAAAGTACTTGGATCTCGTGTCGGGCATCGGAGTGAACGCCCTGGGTTACGCACATCCCCGGATCGTGAAAACGATTCGCGATCAGGCGGCCAAGCTCGTCCATATCTCGAATCTTTACTACCACGAGTACCAGGGACCGCTCGCCGAGAAGCTTGCTTCGTTGTCGGGGTTGCAGCGTGTTTTCTTTTCGAACAGCGGCACCGAAGCGATTGAAGGTTCGATCAAACTTGCGCGTCTCGCGGCACATCGGGTAGGTGGCCCGGAGAAGAGCCGGTTCATAGGATTGGAAGGTTCGTATCACGGGCGGACCTTCGGGGCGCTGTCGCTCACAGGACAGGAAAAGCATCGCAAGGGATTCGAGCCGCTGCTTGAAGACGTGACATTTGTTCCGCGCAACAACATCGAGGCGTTGCGTGCTGCCGTGAACGAACAAACCTGCGCCATTGTTCTGGAGCCGATCTTCGGGGAAGGCGGCATCTTCGAGTGCTCGGTGGAATTTCTGCGTGAGTGCCGCGCCCTGGCCGATCAACACAAACTGGCGTTGATCTTTGACGAGATCCAATGCGGGCTGGGACGAACAGGAACGATCTTCGCGTATCAGGCGTTCGGCGTAACTCCCGACATCGTCGCGATCGCGAAGCCCATTGCTGCCGGATTGCCGCTGGGTGCGTTCATCGCGAAGGAAGAATTCGCCACGGCGATTTCTCCGGGGCAGCACGGCACAACCTTCGGCGGAGGTCCGCTCGCCTGCCGTGTCGCGCTTGAATACCTAACGATCCTCGAAGAAGAGAATTTGTTGAGCAATGTCTCGACCGTCGGTGGTTACTTGAATCAGCAGCTGAAGCAATTAGTCGACGACTACGCCGCTGCTAGAGAAGTTCGTGGGCGCGGATTCATTCAGGGAATCGACCTCGACATTCCGAGCCGCCCAATCGTCGAGCAGGGATTGGCGCAAGGCGTCCTGTTCAACAGCACACACGACACCGTAGTGCGTTTCCTGCCTCCCTTCCTGCTGCAGGAGCAACACGTCGACAAGGGAATTCGCGTTCTGCGCAAATTTCTGGGTCGGAAGCGGCGACGCGCGGCGTGAAAAAATCGGGGAGCCGAAGCCCCCCATTCACAGAAGCGACAGAGGCGATATCATTTAGTGAGAAGGTTGCGTGCCCGGAAAAGTTGTCCGCGTATGCGCGAAAGAATTCTGTGAATTCCCATCTGACGGAAGAAATTCCATCCTCGGCTTCGCCCAAGATGGAAGAACTATTTGCAGAGGTTGACGGTGCACGCATGCGCTATCTGCGCGCGGGTTCCGGTCCCCCGCTAATACTGGTTCACGGCCTGCTGGGTTATGCATTCTCGTGGCGGTTTACGATTCCCGTCGTTTCACGTTACGCGACGGTGTACGCCGTCGATCAGGTCGGCACAGGATTTTCCGACCGTCCGGAAAAACTTGATTGTCATCTACGCGCGGCAGCGGGCCGGCTCCTGAAATTCCTCGACCTAGTTGGTGTCTCTTCCTTCGATCTGTTGGGTACCTCACACGGAGGTGCCGTCGCGATGATGGCCGCTTCCATGTGTGCACAGCGTGCGGACCTGCACTTGCGAAAGTTGATTCTCGTCGCGCCTGTGAATCCGTGGTCGATGCACGGACGAACCTACGCTCCGATGCTCGGAACGCGTATCGGATCGGCGCTGTTCCTGCGCGCCATCGGCCCGATGAGTTGGGCGTACCCATATCTACTCGCCCGACTCTATGGAGATCCGCGCAGAATTCCCCCGGGAACATTGGAAGGGTACGTGGTTCCGACTCGTCTGCCCCGCAGTTTCGAGTACGCGCTTTCGATCGCGAGTCACTGGACAGAAGATTTGCGGGAACTGAAGTCAGTCATTCCGCTCCTCGCCGACATTCCAACGCTGTTGATGTGGGGCGAGAGAGATCACGCGGTGTACGTTCAGTCTGCGGAGAACCTGCGAACTTTTTTCAAAAAAAGCGACCTGGTGACGTTCCCCGGCGTCGGACATCTTGCGTACGAAGAAGTACCTGATCAGTTCAACGAGGCGCTCATAGAGTTTCTCGTCAGGCCAGTATCAAGCAATGGTCGCTCTTCGTAAGAATCACCGCCCGGCACGGTAAGATCATTGCTGCTCTCCCGCGAGCCGCGATGGGACAACAGCTTCTCGCCGCACTTCAAAATTACGTCGTCGAATACGGCTACTGGGCGGTGGCGATCTCTTTGCTGCTCGAGAACGCCGGCATTCCGGTGCCAGGCGAAACTATTTTGCTGCTCGCCAGTTTCCTCGCATTCTCGCGCCAGGAATTACAGCTTCCGTACATCATCGTGGTTGCGGTCTGCGCCGCTACCCTCGGAGACAATCTCGGATTCGCCATCGGATACCGCGGTGGTCGCCCACTGCTTGATCGATATCAGGCGACCTTTCGGATTCCCACCGCGGCCATCGAGCGCGGCGAGCGGCTGTTTGAGCAGTACGGCGCGATCACGATCTTCTTCGCGCGCTTCATCTTTGGGTTGCGCGTAATCGCGGGTCCCCTCGCTGGCGTCCTGCGCATGCAGTGGAAGCGCTTCGCGATATTCAATTTTCTCGGCGCCCTCTTGTGGGTCAGCGTAATTTCGCTGGTCGGCTACCACTTCGGAAAGCACTGGGACCGGCTGGTTCACTACATGGAGAAGCTGAACATCGGGATCGCTATCCTGGTCGGAACCGCGCTTCTCGTGTTGTGGCTCTGGCGGCGCCTTCGCAGTATGCGGTGATCCCTGTCCTTGGCAGAACGTCTGTAGAGTGGAATAATCCTTCGCCACCGCGTGCGAGGTTTCTGTGAATTTGCGCCTCCTGCCCTTCGTCTTTACTGTCATTGCAAGCATCACCTTCGCTCAAACCTCTGCCAACGATTCCAACTCGCAGTTAACGGTGCAGGGACGCGTCGTTCAGGATCCCGGCGGACAGCCGATCCGCAAGGTCGATATCCAGTTGATGTCGCGGGATCGCCGGGCAAATGAAAACTACACGACGAGCACAGACGCTGAGGGCAAATTTCAAATCGACGGAGTGAAACAAGGAACGTATCGCGTCATTCTGGAGCACTCGGGCTACATACAACGACGCGGGCGCAGTAGTACGACCTTAAGCTTCACTTCATCTGCCGACAACCAGGGACTCGTGCTGCATATGCAAGTCGCGGCCACGATCTACGGCAAAGTGCTCGACCGTGATGGCGATCCGATGCCAAATGTTGGTGTCCGGGCTGTTCCAGCCCGGGCGGGTGGTGGCTATGTCGGACGCGCGGAGGGTTTCGGGAACACCAACGACCTCGGCGAATATCGCATTCCGAATTTGCGACCGGGAAAATATTTGGTTTCAGCGGACGCGCACGAACGCAAAGGAGTGAGATTGCCGGATCCTCCGGGAGGAACAGATCAAACGGGAAAAACGAATCAAACGCATTTGGAGTACGTCGAGACGTACTACCCTGATGCGCTCGACAAAGAGCACGCGGTTCCGGTTGAGGTGCACTCTGGCGATGAATTACCGCTGAATATCACTCCCCTTACGAGTCCAACATTCTTCATTCACGGAACCGTGACCAAGCCTCCGGGCGCTGGCCTTTCGCAAATATTGTTGCTCTCAACAGAGGGGAGTGATCGGCCAGAATCGCCAATCGTAGACGGCGGGCAATTCAGCTTTCGAAATCTTCGGCCCGGCACGTACAGGGCCTACTTGGTCATGATCGACATCGAATCGATTGCCGAGCGGCAACGAAAATCTGAGTCGCAAATGCCTAATCTAGAAATCATGCGGCTCAGTCCGCCGCTCGTCATCACGAACGCCAGTCTCGACGGGGTTCAACTCGTTTCAGAGCCCGGAGGCCGGGTGCGTGGCCGCTTTCGCATGGACAAGCAAAACAAAATGGACTGGACACAGCTGAGCGCGACGTTGACTCCCGCCGATTCCTCAGAACTCCTGTCGGGGAATCTATCGGGAGGCTTCTCGGTTGCACGTGTGCAGAGCGACGGATCCTTCGATCTGCCGAACGTAGGCGCCGGAGAGTATCGCCTGTCGATCACTGCCAATTCGAACAACCTGCAGGACTACTACACGAAGGCGGTTAACCTTGACGGAAAAGATGTTGCCGACACGGGCTTTTCAGTCAGCGGTGGGACGTACTCTCTTGACGTCGTCGTCAGTGCCGAAGGCGCAACCATCGAGGGAACGGTGGTTGACAAGAAAGGAAAGCCGGTTGCCGACGCAACCGTGGTCGCCGCACCAAACGGGGAACGCAGAAAGCGGCTCGATGTGTGGGCTCAGGATACGAGCGATCCCCAGGGGCACTTTCGCCTTCGCGGGCTTATCTCCGGCGAGTACACGGTCCTCGCCTGGGAAGATCCTGACGGCAATGTCCGCGATGCCGATCTGCTGACTAGCTACCAGGATCGCGGCGAAAAAGTTCAGCTGGAAGATGGCGCGAAAAAAACCATCTCGGTGAAAGCGATCGCTGCCTCCGACGACGACCTCTAACTGATCGCTGAGCAGGTTACGAAAGCGCCTCAACTTCTTCGTATTTGTTTCCCATCCTCGTGGATGCTAGCCTCAAAGCTGTATTTCCTCGTCCATGAGCGCTTCTGATCAGGCCCATGATTCGCCATCCAGCTCGCGTCCTTCGCGGCTGCGCGAACTCCTGCGCCTCGAGGCGGTCGACATCTGGTTCAAGTTCCTGCTCGCCCTGCTGGGACTGGCGCTTGCGTTCGGCGCGGCCATCTTCTCCACGGTTTCTCGCGAATCGGGCAATGTCTGGGCGACGCTAATTCTCGCCTCCGCGGCACTCATTCTCGCGACGCTGGTTGGACTGACCACGGTGCCTCATCTTGCACGCCGCGTGGTGGTGGCTCGGCTGCGCGACGCGATCGACTATGAAGTGACGCGCGTGGGCATCGTCTACGCGCTGAGCACACTGCTGATCGGTATCGCGGCCCTGAATACGGGCAACAACTTGCTCTATATCATCGTGGCCGCGATGCTGGCCGCCTTGTTAGTTTCTGGCGTGGTATCGGCGATTGTTCTGCGCGATCTCGAACTCGACATTCGACTTCCCGATCACGTCTTCGCCGGAAAGCCCGTGCTCGGGCGAATTCTATTGCGTAATCCGCGGCGCTGGCTGCCTTCCATCTCGATCCACGTCGTCCCCTCAAAAAAGAAAAAGCCTGAGAAGAAGTGGTCGTGGGAGCCGGCTGTTTTCGGATTCCCGCCCAAGCGTCCGCCGGAGCAGCAATGGGTACGGTTGCCCGATCGGCGCGTGCGCCGGATCGTGAACGACGGCAGTATGCCCGGACTGTTTGAAGGGTTTGCGTACTTTCCGTACCTTCCCGCGAAGGCTGAAGTCTCGGCGGATCTCGAACTGCGCTTTCAGCGACGCGGCCGTTACGTCGAAGAGGGCTTCGGTCTCGCCACACGATTTCCGTTCGCGTTTCTCACCAAGACGCGACGAGTTCCGCTTGCTCGCACAGTGCTCGTCTACCCCGGCGTTGAGCCGACCGACGAATTTCTCGACATCCTGCCGATGATTACCGGTGAGTTCGAAACGTTCGTCCGCGGACGAGGTTACGACCTCTATCGCATCCGTGAATACATGCCGGAAGATTCCGCGCGTCACGTGGACTGGAAGGCCACCGCAAAATCCGGGTCGTTGAAAGTCCGCGAGTTCAGTCGCGAAGATGAGCGGAAGCTGCGACTCGTCTTCGACAATCCGGCGCCCTCTGTTCTCTCACCCGAAGCATACGAGCGCGCAGTGGGTTTGGCAGCCTCGTTAGGCTGGCACTTCAGCAACGAGAATGCAGACGTCAGTTTCGTCTCCCAGGGATACAAGGGCGATCCCGATATCTACGAATTTCTCTCGTATCTCGCACTGGTCGAGCCGAAGGCGGACGATTCGGTGATCGAAAAGCTGCCCACATCCGGACACTACAACATCGTGCTGACGACACGTCGCCGCGGAACCATTCCCACGAATCTCTGGAACACGTCATACATGATTTTTCTCACAGACGACCGGCCGTCCGGTCCCGACGAGCGCGCGCGCATTCCAGAGAAGTTACTTCGATCCAGATAGCTTGGCTCGTCCTGCGCCCGCATCTCGCTCGTTACCTCACCGCGAACAGTTGGAAGACCTTTCCTGACAGCTGTTTCGCGCGCAAATATAGGGCGATCTCTGTATTTGTAGGCTGCTTGGGCCGTGTTATTTCCTTGCAAAGTGCGGACGGTTCCGTCGTATACTCCGCGCGGCAACACCGCTTTTTGCCGCCGGATCGTGACCGTCCCCAAATCTTGAGCCAACCGAGGAGGTGTCCCTTGTCGTGCATCTACGACCTCATTAAGAACCAGGACACGTATCGCGCGGACGTGGAGCAGACTGTTCTCGATGTGGCCCGTGCCATGGTGGAACGGAACATCGGAGCAGTGCCGGTAGTGAGCGAAGGCCTTCTGGTGGGTGTGTTTTCAGAACGTGACTTAATGCGCCGCGTGGTGGTTGAGGGACGCGACCCGCAGCATACAAAGATTTCCGAAGTGATGACAGAAGATCCCCTCACCGTCTCGCCTCAAGAGGACATGGAGACTTGCTGTTTCCTTATGCAACGCCATGGGTTCCGCCACCTCCCGATCTGCGAAGGCAAGCAACTGAAGGGCATGGTTTCACTGCGAGACGTCATTCAGCACGACCTCTCCGAAAAGGACTTCGAAGTCCGCATGATGCGTGCCTATATCCACTCCACACCCTAGCCTCAGCGGGTGGTTACCGTGGACCTGATTTCGCGGTCGCGGGGTCACCCGCTTTTCATAACTCTTTGATGTACTTTGACTTCCGCGTGTACTAAAGTAACAGTTACTGTTAATTACTTTGGTGCATTGATCCTTCGAGCAAACCTGCTAAGGTTGAATCGTACAGGACCAGCTTTCAGCGTCAATTTGTGGAATTTTCCGCCGATTCGTCGGTGGAGGGTGAGCGTCACAGGGGATGAACCCGAAGATACAGCTCGCGTATAACGCGTTATGGCTCGCGCATCCATTGCTCCAGTCAATGGTTGTGGCCATAATGCTTTGGCGCAAGCTCTATCGTTCGTACCCGTTTTTCTTCTCATACGTGGTGTTCCAGATTGTCGCGTTCGCCATAACGTTCCCGGTTCGCGAGCAATACCGAATTTTCTTTGCGGCTTATTGGGCGGAGTCTGCGGTCAGCGTGATTCTCGGGTTCTTTGTCATACGCGAAGTTTTCTTGGATGTTTTTCGTCCGTACCACACGTTGCGCGACTTGGGTTCAGTGCTATTCAAGTGGGCCGGCCTGGTGATGCTGATGGTTGCTGGTGTCATGGCGGCCTCAACGCGTGCAGGTGCCGATGAGCCGGTGGTGAACGCAATTCTCACCTTGGAGCGCAGCGTTCGCGTTGTGCAATGTGGACTCGTGCTTTTCTTGCTGGTGTTTGCTCGCTTCCTCGGTGTCAATTGGTGGCAGAAGAGTTTTGGTATTGCGCTCGGTTTCGGTGCGTTTGCCAGTGTGGAATTATCGCTGGTCGCATTGGGCAGTCATGTCGACAGTCAAATACTAAGCAGCTTTATCAACATGGCTGCCTACAATCTCGCGATCCTCACCTGGTTTACGTACATGGTTTTGAAGAGTCCGGTTGCCAGTCAGACTGCATCCATGCTGCGCCCGCAGCGCTGGGAGCAGTCGTTGAACGATCTACAAAATCCCGTTGCGGCAGACTCTCTCATTCCGATGTTTGAGAGCATGGTCGATCGTGCGCTCTCTCGCACGAACGAACCGCCTGCGTTGCAAAACGCCACTGCCGCGTACGAAGAGAGTCGCGCTCGCAGCGCCAACGTGGACTACTCTCCCGTGCGCGCTGGTTCCAAGTCTTAACTTTTCTTAACAAAAACTCATTGCGATCGTAGCGACCGCGGACTTTCGCGCTGCGAGAAAAAAATCCTGCAAACCTACGAATGAAATCGATTTCAAATCGTGTGAAATCGATTGCGGACACCGCGGTCTGCGGTAATTCCCGTAGCCATTTCGGCTATGTAAAGCAAAATGGCTACTCTGCGATACATTTTTGTTAGCAACCGGTAATAGGCCCCATATGGGCAAGCTGTTGTAAACAAGATGTTTAAGGTGCAATCGAACGATATCTGGCACAATTTTGGGAAGGACTTAGGGGCAAAATACGTAAAAATACGTAGGGGGCTTGACTAACGACTGTATAATGCGGGCGCGTGAAAAGCCGCACCTCCGGGTACGGCTCTTAGCGCAAGGAGAGAACCCAATGAAACGTGCGACCAGGGCGATGTTGCTGCTAGCAGCCCTCGTGAGCACATATGTAGCAGCCGCCGCCCCTAGAGTTCCCGCTCCGGACGGTGGACCGCTACCCATGTGCCCACCCAGTAAAGGACCAAATTGCAGCTTAAAGTAGAAAACTGCAAGGTCACCAAAGTAACCTGCTGGTAACGCGCTTTACTGATAACTGAGATCTGTGGCCGACGTGAGACCATCACTCACGTCGGCTAGCTTTTTGGAAGAAAAACCCCCACTCCCATTTTTCTACGCCGCAGGCACGCGCATGTTCTCGCGCAGTCGTTCCGCTAGCATTTGCGGATCGCTGATCGGCGGCTGGCAGGTGAAGTTCGAGCACACAATCGCCTTGGCTTCTTCGCTTCGGATCCCGGGCAGATGTGGAATCGTTTCTCGCAGCGCGGGTGGAAGATTTTGTGCAACGACCTCATTCTCGCTGAACCGCAACACAGTTTTGTTGAAGAAGAACTCGGCCTTGGCTTGCGCAATAAGCGCTTCAGCGTTCGCCTCGCCGCCGACCACTACGATCTGTGTATGTGGTTGCGAGAAGTGCACTCCGGCTATTCCGTACGTCGCGCCGAAGATTCCGAACTGCTCCGCTGATCCCGCGAACACTTCCATCGTTTGCTCCGCTTTATCGCGGTAGGCGGCGTCATTGGTGTACCCGTGCATCCGCAATAACGCGATCGCCGCCATCGAGTTGCCGGCCGGCGTCGGCGCATCCTGGAAGGGCTTGCGGCGCGTCGACAGCACGCCAAGAGTTCGAGAATCGTTATCCGTCTCTACCTCGGTATCGAAGAAACCACCTGAGATAGGATCAAAAAATTTGCGGATCGTTAGATCGGTGATGCTCTTCGCAAATTTGAAGTAACTGAAGTCGGCAGTGGCTTCGTAAGCGTCGAGACAGGCCATCGCTGTGAACGCGTAGTCGTCGAGCAACCCACTCACTTCACGGTGGGTCGCTTTCGGATCCGAATATGCGATTACGTGCAGCAATCCTCGATCCGGTTTCCAACCTTCGCTCAAAATCCGGTCCAAGGTATGTAACGCGAAGCGGCGCGCGTCTTCGAGACCGAGAACTTTGGCCGCCTCGAGATACGCCGACACGCATAAGCTGTTCCACCCCACGTAGACTGTCTTGTCCACGTAAGGCGTGGGTCGCTGCAATCGCGCCGCATACATTTTCTTTTTTGCCGACTTGAGCAACTCCTGAACGCGGTCGGTCGAAATCTTCAATCTTGCTGCGATTTCATCGATAGGCGCACGCACGTACAGCACATTCTTCGCGGTGTTGTGATGCATCTCGCCGACTTCGTTGATGTCGTAGCGAAGGCAGGCTACTGCCGCTTCTTCCTCGCTGAGCACGCTCCTGGTTTCTTCGACGGTCCACGTAAAGTAGTCGCCGTCGTCGTCCATCGAGTAATCGGCATCCTGAGATGCGTAAAATCCTCCGCGTTCCCGGTCGCTCAGCCACTCATCCGTCCAGCGAATAATGTCGCGCGCCACATCCGCGAAAAATTCGTTCCTTGTCACCTGGTAGCCGTGAACATAGTTCTTCAACAACTCCGAGTTGTCGTACGACATTTTTTCGAAGTGCGGCACCAGCCAGCGTTCATCGACCGAGTAGCGATGAAACCCTCCGGCGAGTTGGTCGTACATTCCACCGTTCGCCATGTGCTCGAGCGTAGTAACGAATACGTTCTTGATCTGTTCGTCCCCTGTGCGCGCATAACGTTCGATCAGCAGATCCAGCGTGGCGGGATGCGGAAACTTCGGCGCCTGTCCAAAGCCGCCGTTGCGCGGGTCAAACATTCCCAGAGCTGATTTCACGATTGCATTCATCACACGCGGAGAGAATGTTCCGCTTCTTCCCGTGAACGACTCGGCGTGTGAGATTGCCTGCTCCACCATCTTCGCTTGCTCTGCGACGTCGGCATGCTTCTCGCGAAACGCGTTTGCAATAGATGTGAGCACGCGTTTGAAACTCGGCCGTCCCCACTGATCATCGGGAGGGAAGTATGTTCCCCCGTAAAAAGGCTTGCCGTCGGGAGTCAGGAAGGCCGTGAGCGGCCATCCGCCTTGCCCGCTGATCGCACTCACCGCCGCCTGGTAGCGGCTGTCGATATCCGGGCGCTCGTCACGGTCCACTTTCACCGCAACAAAATTCTCATTCACGATCTGAGCGACTTGCGGATCGTCGTACGACTCTCGATCCATTACGTGACACCAGTGACACCACACGGCGCCGATATCCAGCAGCAGGGGTTTGTTTTCGCGCTGGGCGGTGGCGAACGCCTCTTCGCCCCACTCGTGCCAGCGGATGGGTTGATGCATTGCAGAGCGAAGATAAGCGGAGGAAGCCTGCGCAAGGGAGTTGGTTGCGTCAGAGGACATGCGTTCAGTGTAATCCGTCCTCGCGCCTCGTAGGGCCATAGCGCGTGGTGCGCGTGCTCTGATATTCTGCGCGGCTCTGTGCTCGGAGGGGGAATGGGAAACTTGGGGAAGTGGTTGATTCGGATGTTGTTGGCGCTCATCGTTTTATTGCTGATCGCGATTCCCTTGATGGTGGGATGGCGACCGTTCCTTGGTCCGAAGGCTCGGCCGGTTACCAGCCGCACGTTCGAACGCACGCCGCAGCGCCTCGAACGCGGACGTTACATCGCAACCGCGCTCAGCGGATGCGTGTACTGCCACTCGCCGCATGATTGGAACGCACCGGACGACCCGATCGACACCACCAGGCTGGGGGCCGGCGGGGTATTGCCATTTGCCGATCTTCCAGGACGAGTCGTCGGTCCGAACATCACGCCTGACCCCGAGACTGGCGCCGGCCGCTGGTCCGATGACGAGATGGCGCGCGCGATTCGCGAAGGCATCGGCCATGATGGCCGCGCGCTGTTCCCGATGATGCCCTACACCCACTATCGGAACATGTCGGACGAAGACCTCGCCTCGGTCGTCGTCTACTTCCGATCGTTGCCTCCAATTCACAACGCGCTTCCAGCAACTGAGATCATCTTCCCCGTGAAATACCTGATTCGCAGCGTACCAGAGCCCTTAACCGCGTCGGTCCCTGAACCCGACAAGTCAGACCGCGTGAAATATGGCGCTCACCTGGTTGATCAGGGCGGATGCACGGACTGCCACACGCGGCAGGACCGCGGGCAACCCTTGCTGGGCATGGATTTTGCTGGAGGATCCGTGTTTGCCGGGCCGTGGGGAAGCGTGGCGACCGCTAACATTACTCCAGACCCTTCCGGCATTTCCTATTATGACGAGGCCCTCTTCCTCGACATGATGCACACGGGACAGGTAAAGGCGCGCAAGCTTAGCGCAATTATGCCGGTGATGATCTATAAGAATCTTACAGACGACGACATGAAAGCGATGTTCGCTTACCTGCGTACACTGAAGCCAGTGAAGCACCGCGTCGACAACTCAGAGCCGCCCACAGCTTGCAGACTCTGCAAGCAGAAGCACGGCGGAGGAAGCGAGAATTAGTGGAACGCATGCTCGCGGAAGACGCGAGGCGAGTGTAGGTGATTGGAGCGGGGCCTACAGCCACAGAGATTTATAGGTAGGTAGTTAGCGAAGAAACCCACGCTTACGCGGCCCGCTCCAAATCGTGCCGCGGCCACTTCCCAAGATCCGCGCCGGCTTCGTACGTGCTTCGCGCGAACGCGAGCAAGGTATCGTGCGGAGACTCCGCCGTGCGCACCGCTTCATACGGCAGCAAGAATTCCTTCATGAGTGTGTCGTAGTACGCTTCGGGCGGTTTCACCTCCCGTTGCGCAAAGCCTTCCGGTTCGGGCGCCGCGTACGCGTAGTACGACGCTTCTTTGATGTCTCCTCCACCCGGCCAGAATCCACAGCTGATTACTTCGTGCGAGTAGGCTTCGCGCGTGATGGGATCCGCTCCCGGGCGTTCCGGTGCACGTCGTCCTGAGAAACGCGTCACCGCCAGATCGAAGCTGCCCCAGAAAAAATGCACTGGGCTGCACTTGCCGATAAACTCCGCACGAAATTCTTTCAGCACCGCGTCGCTAGCTACCAGGATTCGCCAGAAGCGATTGGCGAATTCCGGATCGTACGACGCATGCTGCGTGTCCTGATCGAACGGAATGGGATTCGGAATCTCCGCCGGCATTTTCCAGATCTTCACGGGAATTCCCAGCGCATCAAGCGCCGACATGAACTCGCGATAAAAATCGGCAACCGACATCGGCTTCAAAAGCAGCGTGCGGTTTGCCTTGTGATCGGTCTCGATGGTCAGCTTGTGATCGATGAAATCAAACTGCACTTCAAACATGCAGTTGCCGTGTGGAATCGGAGACGTGGTGAGGCCCCTTGAACTCACGTAGAGCGGCACCTCCCACCAGTGGTTCATCCGCGGACTCAGCGCCAGGCGCACTTTGCCCACCATCTGCGTCCACATATGCAGCGTCGCGTACGTGTCCTGCCATGCGGCCAGTGGAAGTCTTGGCCACGGATCGGGATGCGGCATGGGAACGGCGTTCATAAATCCTCACTCATCGCGAGATACGATTCTTGGCTTCAAGAATTCGTGCAATTGTAAAACTCCTGCTTCGACATTGCAGGGGCACGCGCGGAATTTATACGTCGTGCAAGAGAAAAGGCCGCACCGGGATCTGTGCCCAAGTGCGGCCATAGTTTCGCAAGCATTTTCTACGTTCCGAGATACATCACGTGCACGTACGTTCCGAGGCGCTGGTTGTATGCGAGGTACCAGCCCACGTGATCCGGATCTTCATAGATCACAATCTGATCGGAGTTCCACAGCCAGTCGCCACAATATTCGACATCCACTGGTGCGACGCTGAAGTAGAAGCCACCGAACCAGAAACGTCCAGGTCCGCCGCCGGCCAGTCGCCAAATATGCTGGGGTCCGAAGCCAGCAGTAAAGTGCCCATACTCCCAGGGATGGTCTAGATGGAAGCGCGCATCGGCGCGTCCGGTGTCGTGTCCGACCCAATGCCCGTCCTCATGCACATGCGGTGCCTCCGGATGACCCGGTTGATCGCCGAAGTGACGATTCTCTTCAACGGGATGCGGGTTGCGTGTTGGTTCCGGGCCGTGTGCCGGGGGCGCGTGCATCTGCCCTCCGTGCTCTTCACCGTATTCGCCATGTTGCGCGAATGCTAAAAAGCAGAAAACCAAGGGGACTGCGAGAACAGCCAAAGCTCTCTTCATTCTCTATCCTCCAGTTTTTCGAGGACGCCCCACGCATAGGATGTCATGACAGCTCGCTTGGTTGGTAGCGATAGGAAGGGTGGAGAGTCAGCTGGTGGCAAGCAACTGCCGTGCGATCCTTGCATACAGCGCCACGGCTTCGGTAAGTTGCTTTTTCTCGACATACTCTCCATCGGTATGCGCGACATGAATCGATCCCGGCCCGATGAGGAGCGGCTCACCCCAATTCGTCAGTGCAGGAATATCGGTGGTGAACGCGGCCACCATAGTCGGCAGTCCGTCGACCTCGCGAAAACGCATGAAGGGGATCTCGAGATAGAAGTCGACCTTCGCGAGATTCCCGACCGTGGCGACAATGCGTCGGCGTAGTTCTTCCGTAGGTCCGATCAGCCGATAGAGCAAATGCGCTTTCGCATGATCCGGAATGACGTTGGGCGCGCGGCCGCCTTCCATTAATCCGATGTTGAAGGTGCATGGTCCGACGTCGTGAGCCGACGGCAGAGGCATCTCGCGAAGCCGCGTCAGAGCCACGATCAACTTGTCGATGGCCGATTCGCCCAGTTCGGGATACGCGGAGTGCGCCATCCTTCCCGACGCCACCAGTTCCACGCGCAACGTTCCTTTCGACGCCAGTGCAAGATGATTTTCGGTCGGCTCGCCGTTAATCAGGAAGCGCGCGCCGATGGGCTGATCGTTCGCGACCTTCGCGCCCGTGCTGTCCCGCTCCTCTCCCACCACGAACAGCAGACCAACGTAGATGCCCTCGCGGCGCAGTTGTTCCGCCGCTGCAATCTGAATCGCGATGATTCCCTTGGCATCACACGATCCGCGTCCGTAGACGCGCGTCGCGTCTTCGGAGGAAGGAATGAACGGGGGCACCGTGTCCATGTGCGTCGAGAAGACGATTGCCGGTTTCGGCTGCTCCGGCGGCGTGGCCAGAACGTTGAAGCGATCGCCTTCGACCGGCATCTTGCGGACCTTGTAGTTGAGTTGCGCGAGTTTTGCGGCGATTGCCTCTCCAACCGCGGCCTCATTGCCGGTAATCGACTCCATGTCGACGAGCTGGCGCGTGAGCGCGACTATATCCATGGCAAAGAGAATAAATCAGAAAAGTCACGATGGAGCGGCGGGCGTCCTCTGAATGGCGGGCTCGTCCGCCACCCTGAGCTCGCGCTCGTTGTAATCTACCCTCGTGACCGAGTCTTCCGCAGCCATGCGTTCTTTCTTCCTCGACGGCCCAGCTGGACGACTCGAAGCCCTGCTGAACTCCGGATCAGCCACAGCGACTCATGCAGCCTTGGTTGCCCATCCACACCCAGTCTACGGAGGCACGTTGCACAATAAAGTCGTCTTTCACGCGATGAAGGCGCTCAACGGTTTCGGATTCCCGGTGCTGCGCTTCAACTTTCGTGGAGCTGGACTCAGCCATGGCGAACATGCTCATGGGCACGGCGAAGTCGACGATGTACGAACGGCGCTCGACTGGCTCGATCAGGAATTTCGTCTGCCGTTGGTATTCGCGGGATTTTCTTTCGGCGCCGCCGTGGGACTCCGCGCCGCCGGTCCCGACTCCCGGGTCAAAGCCGTCGTATCGCTGGGAACGCCGATCTCTCCAGTCGACGACCGTTCCTACGACTATTCGTTCCTCGGGTCTTGCACAAAGCCGAAGCTGTTCGTCAGTGGCTCACGCGACCAGTTCGCCTCGAAGGCAAAACTAGAAGCACTAGTGGCGCCGTTGCCGGAGCCCAAAAGGCTCGTCATCATCGAAGCCGCCGATCATTTTTTCGCAGGCCGACTCCGCGAGATGATGGAAGCAATCGAGGTATGGATAAAGGAAGTGATCGGGAGTTGACCAAGCTCCTAGCGCTGCCGAGGGGGATGCCAGCGCTAATTCGCCGCTGCGTCACCATGCGTTTTTGCAGCTTTTTCCAGAAGTGCCGTGAATGCCTCCGCATTACGCCTTTCTGATGAATCTTGCGCCAACGCATTTGCGCGCGATACTGCAGTTCTCGCAGCATCAAACTTGTTCATCTTGGCTAGAACGCTCGCCAATGCCAATTGATACCTCGAATTGGACGGATCGAACAGTATTGCCTGGTTCACCAGAGCCCGTGCTTCCTCCAATTTCGATGTACGCAGAGCATGGAGCATTTTTGCAGAGGTCTGGTTGGATAGGTCTTCAAAGCAACATCGGGTTGATGTCGAATAGGTCCTCCAGATCTGCACCGAGCCGAGGGTTCAGTCTGAGCAAACGCTATCTTCAGCGTTAATGCGACCGGTTTTACAGCCAGATACTACCATCGCCCGTTGACGACTGGCCGCCGATCATTTTTTCTCGGGCCGACTGCGCGAGATGCGGGAAGCAATCGTACAATGGGTGCCCCGCGCGCTCGGTGTCGAGGTCGCAAAGGACAGTCTATGAGACCGGTATTGACGCTTCTCGTTTTCGCAGCCGCCGTCTCAGCGCAAACCCCGCCGGTGCCGGCTTCGGTCAAATCGGCAAAAACGGTCTTTCTGCAAAACGATACTGGCGTCTCATCGGTGCAGTGGAGTGCGCAGCAAATTCTGCGCGGGTCACAACTGCGGCCATCAACGGAGCGCGACAAGGCCGACTTGGTTTTTCACTTCACCCAGGTCTCCCATCTTCCCAGTCCAACGTCAATTCCTCTCGGCACCAAAATCACCCCCACCAGCATGATGTCTCTCGCAGTCCTCGACGGATCGGGGACGTCGGTGTGGGAGCAGTCACGAGAATGGAAAGGCCCCCATAAACGCATTGAACTGCTTAAGCCGCCCGATTCGACTGAGAAATCCCGGGAGGAGTTTATGCAAACATATCCCGCTGCCTGCCTGGTCGATCAATTCCTGAAGCAATTGAACCCTTGAGATGAGGGAAGAGTTCATGGTCTCAGAGGCCGCCCCGTCAATGCGCGAAACTGCCCGCTCCATTTTCTTCCATGCGCTGCGCGAATCGTCCATCGCCAAAGCGTTCGAGCGGCACGTCAACTATGAACGCGGCATCCTTCGCGTCTGCGAAGATCTTTACGATCTCAATGCCTACTCACGAGTGTTTGTTGTATCGATCGGGAAGGCCGGACATACGCTGGTCGAAGCTCTCGAAGCCCAGGTCGGAAGCCGCCTCGAAGGAATCGTCGCGAGTTCCGTCGACCCGGGCTCGCAGGTGCATGGCTTCCGCTACTTCAATGGTGGCCACCCGACGCCGAATCCGGACTCGGTCCGTGCCGCCGAGGCCATCCTGAAGTCGCTGAACGCGCAATCCGCTTCGTCGCTGGTGATCTTCATGCTCAGCGGCGGCGGATCCTCGATCGCCGAGAAACCCATCGACGACGAGATCTCATTGCCCGACCTCATCGCCACCTATCGCGCGCTCGTGCTCTCCGGCGCGCCCATCGCGGAGATCAATGCGATCCGCAAGCATCTCTCCGCAGTCAAAGGAGGCCGTCTGGCGCAAGCGGCATACCCCGCACACCAGGTCTCGCTGCTCATCTCCGACGTGCCCGACACGACGCTCGATGCACTTGCGTCTGGCCCGACCATGCCTGACTCAACGACGGTCTCCGACTGCTATGCGCTGCTCGAGAAGTACAAGCTGTACGAGCAGTTTCCCGAATCTGTGCGCGAACTGTTTCAGCGGCATGCGCTCGAGGAAACGCCCAAGTCCGATGATCCGGCCTTCGTGCGTGCGCGCTGGTGGCCCGTGCTTTCGAACAAGACTGCCGTCGAGCAGGCGGGCGTGGCGGCGGCAAAAGATGGGTTCGCCGTCGAAGTCGACAACAGCTGCGACGACTGGGATTATGCGCGCGCTGCGGATTACCTGCTCGACAAGTTGCGCAAATTGCGCGAGAGCGTTTCGCGCGTGTGCCTGATTTCCGGCGGGGAAGTCACAGTGAAGGTGACGAATGGCGGAATCGGCGGCCGCAACCAGCAGTTCGCCCTGTATTGTACGGACAAGATCGCCGGCGACAATATCACCGTGCTGAGCGCGGGCACGGATGGAATTGATGGAAGCAGCCCTGCTGCTGGCGCCGTGGTGGATGGAACGACGATAGAAAGAGCAAAAGTCGCAGGGGTCGATCGCGCGGCGGCCCTTGCAGGGTTCAACGCTCACCCGTTGTTCGATGCGCTCGGCGACGCCATCATGACCGGCCCTACCGGGAACAACGTCCGCGACCTACGCATCCTGCTCGCGTATTAGAAACACGAAAGGCACCGAAATTCTCGGTGCCTGATCGTCTGAACAGCTTACGCCGTCTTCTTCTCCGGCATCTGCTTCATTGCATCATCCATCGCCCGTTTCATTTCTTCGGGGGACAGGTCTTTGATGTGGGTTGCCATCGACCACTTGAATCCATAGGGATCCATGACGATGCCATAGCGATCACCCCAGAACTGATCCATCAACGGCATCTTCACCGTTGCGCCCGCTCCGGTCGCCTGCTTGAACAGGTTGTCGACGTTGTCCACATACACGTGCAAGGTGATGCCGCTCGTTTCACCGCGAGGTGCCGGCGAACCACCCATCTCGGGGAATTCGTCGTTCAGCATGACGATCGAATCTCCGATCTTCATGGCTGCGTGCATCACTTTGCCGTCAGGCATGGTGGCGACGTTCAACACCTGAGCACCCAGGGCCTTCTTGTAGAACTCGAGTGCACCTTTCGCATCGCGCACGGTGAGGTGAGCCGTAATGCTGTGATAGCCGTCAGGAATTGGTTTTACGTGGCTGGGCATAAATAACCTCCGTGATAAAGAAAGTGGAAATGCTTGAGTTAGGGAACTGACGCACAAAAAGTTTACTCCCCGGGAATAGGAGCGTCTACCAAGGATCTTCCTCAACCGAGCGCGATTGTCAGTTGTTGCGGAAAATTATTCTCGGCAGTAGCAACTTCTTCGACATCGAGCGGACCAGCATCACATCCAGCGTGGCACTTCCCGCCGGAAAATCCACTGTGTCGTTCGAGTTCCGTTACCACGGCGGCGGAGCCGGCAAAGGTGGCGAGGCTGTTCTGTTCGTAGACAACCAGGAGGTGGGCAAGCAGCGCATCGAGCGGACTTCGCTGGGCGCTTCGGTATCGACACGTTTGGCGTGGGGTGCGACACAGGATCACCCGTCTGCAAGGAATACAAGCCGCCATTTCCGTTCGTAGGCGTCATCAAAAAAGTGGACATCCTGCTCGGCGACCCAGGCTTGAGCGAGGAGGAAGAACAAGTAATGCAGGAGAAGTTCCACGCGGGTATGAACTACTGAAGCACTGGCAAGAGTATGTGATGGTCTTGGCCGAGGCTGCTTGGACGGCAGTCTCCGGCTTAGCTGTCGTCATCAAGTCGGAGCTGATGCGTCAGAAGAACTTCGTCACGCCTTCTTCGAGCACCACGACGCGGTCTTTGATACCCGCCTCGTGCGCTTCTTTTTCAAGAAGCTGCAATGGCTCGTCGACCGGTTCATGCGACAGGCGAAAACTTCCGTAGTGCATGGGGACCATCCAGCGCGCATGCAGATCGAGAAACGCGCGGGTGGCGTCTTCCGGATTGGTATGCACGGTGCGGAAGGTCTCGGGATTGTAGGCGCCGATCGGCAACAGCGCGACTTCCGGGGAGAGTCGCTCGCCAATCTCCTTGAAGCCATTGAAGTACGCGGTGTCGCCTGCGTGATACAGAGAATGCTTTGGCGACTGCAGCACGTAGCCGCCGTATCCACGATGCGAATCTTTCAGAATTCGCGCTCCCCAATGGCGCGAGGGAACGTGTGTGACGGTCAGGTTGTCATGACGGTAGTGATTCCACCAATCGAGTTCGATGATTTCTTCAAATCCGAGATCCGAAACAAGATCGAACACATGATGCGGCACAACGATAGTGGGTGCGCGTCCCGTTGTGCGGCGAGTATGACTAACGATCGCGCGCAATGAAGGCCGATGCAGATGATCGAAGTGCGCATGCGTTACGAGAACCAGGTCAATCGGCGGAAGATCGATGATTCGCACACCCGGCTTGCGTACCCGTTTCAGCAGAAAGAGCCAGCGCGCAAAATTCGGATCGATCGTGACGTTCTTGCCGCCCATCTGCACGAAAAATGCGGCGTGCCCGATAAATGTCACTCCAAGCTCACCGTTGGTGACCAGTCTTGGTTTGTGAGTGCTGCCAGCCCGGGGAGTTACTGCGGAGTGACGGACGAGCCGTCCGAACTGAGTTGCGCGTTTACGTAGTGCCGGATTCCGAAGAGTTGCCTTAATCATTAATCCCTGTGAGGTCCCGATGAAGCGGCCGACCCCGCCGGCCGCTGCTAAAAAATATTTTTGGCCGCAATCGAACGTGGCGCCTGTTTTGGCGCGGGCCAATTCCGTTTATAAGAGAAACAGTAACTCCTATTTTACGGCAAGGCAGCGCAGATTGCTTGACCATCATTACGATCGTCATATCTAATCCAGATACTTACACATAAGCCGATACGGGGTTTACCTGTCTCGGCTTTCTTGCCCGCGGCTGCGCCGGCCCGGGTCTCAGCCTTCAAATTCAATTTCGGAGAGTACCGCGATGCGCGTTGCATTCTTAGGGTTAGGGATTATGGGACGGCCGATGGCCGCAAACCTGGTCAAGGCGGGATACGAAGTCGCGGTATGGAATCGAACTCCGGGCAAAGTGGTTGAAGGCGCGCGAGCTGCGCAATCGCCCGCCGACGCTGCGAACGGCGCCGAGGTTATCTGGATGTGCGTCTCGGATACGAAAGCTGTGGAGACGGTATTGTTCGGGCCGCAGGGAGTTGAGTCCACGATTGCTTCGGGCGCGATTGTAGTCGACTCAAGCACGATCTCCCCGACCGCTGAGCGCCAGTTTGCGGATCGGTTGCGCGCCAAGGGCGTTGATTACGTGGATGCGCCCGTCACCGGATCGAAAGTTGCGGCCGAGGCTGGTTCGCTGATTTTCATGGTTGGCGGCGATGAAGCTGTTCTCGCCAAGATCGATCCGCTGTTTAAGGCAATGGGCAAGCAGATCTTTCGGATGGGTGAAACCAGCAAAGGCCAGGCTGCCAAGCTGGTGATGAATCTTCAGATCGCGCTGATTTACGAAGGCTTTGCCGAGGCGCTGACGCTTGCGGCGAAGCTTGGCGTGAACCTCGAATCGCTCTTGCCGCTGATTCAGGCGTCGATGGTGAGGTCAGGCGTCGTTGAGTATAAGGCGCCCTTCGTCCTGAAGCGTGACTTCACGCCGAATTTTCCTTTGCGGCTCATGCTCAAAGACATCCGCCTGGCGCGCGATGCCGCCAAAGAAGCCCGCGTGAAGTTGCCGGGACTGGAAACCGTGGAAGAAGTCTACGAGATGGCGGCTGAAGACGGACACGAGGATCTGGATTACGCAGCGACACTGACCTTGCTCGAGAAATGGGCCGGCGTCGAGGTGAAGGGCGCGGCCTGACGAGATATCGGCAGAGCACGGCCGCGAGCGGGAGTCGACTGATCATGATCTTAGGTTAGCCCCAGGCTAACATGAGCAGGTCGGGGATCGTTGGTAGGCGATGTCCGCTCTCGACCCATAGTCCGAATCGTCTGAGGCCGTAAACGTGCACCTGAGCGCATCCTGGCGCCCGCAATCGCTATTCTGTGAGATGGTTGTTGGTGTCCTGGCGAGGCGCGCAATTCCGACCATAAAAAACAGTATATATCTACTAGATATAGAAAAGATCCGCGCTGTGGATCCCCGACTACAATGCCGTCGGCCAGAGTCTTGGCACTTCTTCAGGGATGGTCATCCGCGATGGGAATCGTTCTTCAGTTGGTGGTGGGAGCAGTCATTGGCATCCTGGTCGGTATTACCGGGACAGGCGGAGCCTTTGTGATTCCGGCGCTGATGTATCTGTTCCGCATGGATCAGCTTCGTGCGCAAGGCACGGCGTTGATGATCTCATCGGTTCCCATCTGGATTATCGCGTTCATTCCGTATGCGCGCACGCACCAGTTTGATCTCAAGCTGGGCGTTCTAATCGCGCTCGGAATCTGCGTCGGCAGTTATTTCGGAGCGAACTGGGCGCAGCATCTTCCGTTGCCGGTCTTGCGCCGGGTGTTGGGGAGCGTGTTGTTGCTGATCGGCGCACGGTTTCTGCTCCAAGGCTGAGTCGGACGACCCCGTTCTTTTCAGCGAGAGTCGTTTCTGAACGCACAACGCGTGTGACCTTCTGAACGACTCCGCGTCTAACGCGACGGCTTACAGTTCGCGGGCGTGCGAACTCACCTCACATGTTCCGTTCCGGAATCCGATGAAAACACACAAGCTGGCTGTTCTGTTTCTCCTCTGCCTGCCGTTGTTTGGCGAAGACGTATCCATGTTTCGTGGCGACGCGCAGCGCAGTGGTGCGTATCAAGCCGCGGGGGTTCCACAATTGCATGGTGTGAAGTGGAAATTTCGAACTCGCGGACAAGTGATTTCTTCGCCCACGGTTGTTGGCAACACGCTTTATGTCGGAAGTACCGATCACATGCTCTATGCGCTCGATCGCGACTCGGGCACCCTGAAATGGAAATTCAAGACCGATGGCCGAGTCGCTTCAAGCGCCGCGGTGGCGAAGGGTGTCGCGTACTTCGGCAGCTACGACGGGAACTTCTATGCCGTAAATACGGCGGACGGAAAGCTGAAGTGGAAATTCCAGACAGGGGGCGAGCATCGCTTTGCGGCTAAGCATCTCCATGGCTCTCTTCCGGTTGCGGAAACCATGCCGGATCCGTTCGACGTCTATCTCTCTTCGCCCGTTGTTGCAGACGGTTCCGTGTATTTCGGCAGCGGGGACGGCAACGTCTACGCACTTGATGCAACAACCGGAACGCAGAAGTGGAAATTCGCGACCGGCAATGTCGTGCATGCGTCTCCTGCGATTGCGGACGGAACAGTGTTTATCGGTAGTTGGGACACTAACTTCTACGCGCTCGACGCCGCTACCGGCAGAGAGAAGTGGCGCTTCAAAACCGGCGAGGATCACGACATGCACAATCAGGAAGGGTTGCAAGCTTCTCCGATTGTGAGCGATAGCATCGTCTACGTCGGCTGCCGCGATTCGAACTTCTATGCCCTAGACGCGAAGACCGGTCAGAAGAAATGGGCGTTCAACAACAAGGGCTCGTGGGTGGTGGGATCGGCTGCGGCGCAGAACGGAAAAATCTACGCGGGGACGTCGGACTCGGGCCTTCTGTACGTATTCGACGCAAAATCAGGTGCTTCGACAGAACTGATGAGCTCCAAGAAGTGGCCGATGTTTGCATCCCCTGCAATCGCGGGCACAATGCTGTACGTCGGATCGAACGAAGGCAAGTTGTTTGCCCTGAACCTTGCCACCCAGAAGCAAGCGTGGGTTTTTTCCACCGAAGGTTCGCAGAAGAACGGCGCGACTTATACCAAGTCGGATGGCACTCCCAACTACGAGGCTGCATTCGCGGGAGATTTCTACGACGACATGGTGACCGGGATGCAATCGATGCTGTCGGTGGGGGCGATTATGTCGTCGCCAGTCGTGGTGGACAATGTTGTTTACTTCGGAAGCACTGACGGGAATGTGTATGCGGTGAATTAGGTGTGGGTATTTGTAAGGCCCAGGCCCGGCATTACTTCCACATGAACGGCAACCAGAGACTTGGGAAGAAAGGCGATGCGTACCAGGTTGGCGTCGCGGATCCCTTGGTATTCATCATTCGGAACGCGGATGCGCATGCCCTGCAACCAGACGTAGCAGAATCCTCCGCGAGAAATCTCCGCCCGCTCCGGCGCGCCGTCGAGGACGTGGACCACTCCGCCGTTCAGGTCCTGCGTCAGATGAGTGTGTTGTCGAATTCGAATGAACCAGAAAGTCGCGGCACTCCCTCCGAGAAACAGCGCTAAAAAGATCTGCAGGAGGGCCTCTTCCGTGCGCAAGTACCAGGCGACGACAGCGTATAGCACAGTTCCAAAGACAGGTCCGAACCAGAAAGTCCAGT
>Ga0126371_10000791_pt1 | contig 26508 bp, 19 predicted proteins | sample PanSoiMetaPlot_4_FD_110145 | JGI IMG/M metagenome (GOLD analysis project Ga0126371, IMG submission 110145) | Tropical forest soil microbial communities from Panama - MetaG Plot_4 | ecosystem: Environmental > Terrestrial > Soil > Tropical forest > Bulk soil | place: Panama | collected 2016-02-17 | reverse complement strand
GCGGTGAGCTTGCGAGCTGGAATTCGGTGTTCCTGGTAGAAAGCAAGCTGCTTGCGTAGGAACAGTACTTCGGCACTCAAGGCAGTTCGGGAAGAAAGTGACAATCGCAGAAACTGAATGCTCTGAGCGACTGCAGTAATAAGGATAACAAGCGACGATCCGAGCAGCTGCACGGTCTTGAGCATGCTCACCTGTGGACTGACAGCTTCAAGTCTGTGGCTGGGAGCTGAAAGTTTATATCAGCGTAGTCTGGGAAGGTAGCACCTTTTCATGTGCATACGGACTTTTTGCGGAGCACAAGGGGTCCCTCTCGCGCTGTTGGCACCTTTACATGACGATGTTGTCGTTACATCTCGATTACACTCATCATCGCGTCAATGATCGCTTGTTCACGAACGATGGTATTCCCCTGAGTGCTTTAGAATTGACATATTCTTCCATGACCAGACAACACCTTCTGATCTCGGCCGAAATTCGGGCAAAGCTTGAAATCACTCGGGTTGCGCATCTGGCCACAGTAGGCAATGAGAAAGGCCCGCACGTGATCCCTATCTGTTTCGTCTGGGATGGGTCGGTTTTTTATTCTGCGATTGATCACAAGCCCAAAAGAGTAGCTGCACACCGCTTGGTGCGGGTGAAGAACATTCGAGATACACCAAAGGTGGCTTTGCTTCTAGATCAGTATGACGAAGACTGGACATGCTTATGGTACGTACTAGTGCGAGGAAAAGCAGAGTTTGTCTCGGCAGCCGCAGAACAAAGGGGAGCCATTCAGCTATTGAGAGCGAAATATCCGCAGTATGACGCGAACATGCTTACCGACGACGCCCCGGTGTTACGGATTACTCCCGTGCGAGTTGTAGCATGGGGAAAAATCTAGAAGCTGCAGTTCCGCGGTAGCAGCCCACTATGCATTCACCATCCCGCGGAGTTGTTCCAGGAGAGCTAGCCAACGATCAAGCGACTGACCGTCGGGAGCAAATGCCGGATCAAAGAAGATTTCACTAGCCCCGATTTTTGCGCAGGCCCGTACATCATCCGCAATCTGTTCGAGTGAGCCCGAGAAGATAGCCCTGTCCTTATCCAATGGTTTTTCGGTAAGCCCCAGACCAGCATGAACCACCATGGAGAGGGCCGAGGGATCGCGCCCTGACTCCCTCGCCATCTGCTTGATGCTTCCGAACATCTCCGTCATAGCGGGGACAGGAAGGAAGACGGGATTCCATCCGTCTGCCAATTTTGCCAAGCGTTTGAGCGCTGCCGGCACGAAGGCTCCCATGTAAATCGGTGGATGCGGCTTCTGTACAGGCTTGGCGTCAATATAAGACTTGGGTACAGTGAAGAACTTTCCGCGAAACTCAACTGGATTCGTGGTCCAGATCGTTTTTAGCAATGGCACAAACTCATCAGCCATCGCCCCTCGTTTGCTTATGTCGGAACCAGTTGCATCCATTTCATCTTTTGACCAGCCAAGGCCTAACCCGACGCACAGCCGTCCGCCGGAGAGAATATCGATGGTAGTCAACCGGCGCGCCAGCATCACCGGATTGTAGTAGGGCATATCGAGGACGCTGGTCCCCAGCCTGATCTTTTTTGTTTGACCGGCAATGAAAGTGAGCGAGTCAAGTGGATCAAGCGTGTGCCTGTAGACTTCGGGCAGTGACCCGTCTGGTGTCCCCGGATAGGGCCTTTGAGGCTTCACTGGGTACAGCAAGCGCTCGATCGTCCACAAACTGCTATAGCCAAGATGTTCGGCACGTTGCGCGATTTTCGTGACGGATTCCGCCGTAGCGATTGGTCCGATGTTGGGCAGGGAAAAGCCGATCTTCATCGCAGACCCCCCAAAGATGGCGGGTATTTAACCACAAACACATGGTGTTCACAAACGGAAACTTAGAGCACCGTGTGTGGGGTGGCGCAAAATCCGGATATCGCTCACCGACCTTCAAAAAGGCGAAGAAACGGCGCATGCTTGTGATATCGCCTGGTTACGACACTTGACAGCCGGGGCGAGGACCTACGTGACTGCAAGTTCTAGTCCTGCGCTGAAGCTCCTGCAAGCCGCGTATTCGATGTGTACGACCCTCCGAGCAACTTGTGAGTGAGATTTTGACGAACCGTGAACGATAAGCGGCCTCATCGCCAGCAGTCCACCCTGCGGGACCACACAGTCGATCGGCGAAATCGACTCCGCAAGCCGGCAGTCCTCGATTTCCGACAAGTTTCGTGTCGCGAGCCCGCTAGTGACGATCAATTCCAACAAGCGCTTGATTGTTCAGAAGAACGAATATATACGATATCGTAGTGAGCTCTTCACTCATCCGCGACGTTCGCTATTCCCTGCGACACATTCGCCTTTCGCCGCTATTCACGATTACGGTCGTTCTTACTTTGGGCCTCGGTATCGGCGCCACCACGGCGATCTTCTCGCTGATTTATACCGTAATGCTGAAGTCTCTTCCCGTCCCCGATCCCGGCAGCCTCTACCGCATCGGAACTGGAAAGACTTGCTGCTATTCGAACGAGCTGCAAGGTGAATGGGGCATCTTTTCCTACGACTTTTATCAGCGGTTGCGCCGCTCCACTCAGCAATTCGAGCATGTCGCTGCATTCCAGGCAGAGCCTCACATCCTTAGCGTGCGTTATGGAAGCCACGTAGGGCAGGCCCAGGCGCTGCTGGGCGAATACGTAAGCGGCAATTATTTTCAGACGCTGGGCGTCCAGCCGTTTGCCGGTCGGCTCTTTACGTTTGCGGACGACGAGAGGAACTCTGAGCCAGTCGCTGTAATGAGCTATCGCACTTGGCAGGACAAATTCGGGGGCGATCTCTCGGTGGTGAATGCCAATTTCACTTTCGAGGGCTTCAACTTCAAAGTGGTGGGCATCACGCCACCTAGTTTTTACGGCGAAACGATGAGCAATATCCCGCCTTCGCTGTGGATACCTCTTCAAACCGAGTATCTCACCGACGCCGACGCCTCCTACAACCTCGTTCCCTCGAGCGCATGGCTTCGCATAATCGGCCGATCACGGCCAGTAGCACAGCTTGGGGGCGCCTCATTGGAACTGACCTCTTTTCTCCGGCACTGGCTCGTTTCCGATGCCGACATGATGCCGAGTCGTCGAGTGGAGCTGGAACAACAACTTCCAAAGCAAAGGATCGAAATCGAGCGCTGCGCGACTGGGATCGGCACACTGGGTGACGAGTACGGCCGGAGCTTGAAGATCTTATTCGCCGTGTGTGCGATGGTCCTGTTGATTGCCTGTGCGAATGTGGTGAACCTGCTGTTTGCCCGAGGTATGACGCGCCGGGCGCAGGTGTCCATCCAGAGTGCGCTCGGCGCTTCCGGGGCTCGGCTGATCCGGCAGGCGCTCACAGAGAGTCTTATTCTTGCCCTTTTGGGCGGAATCGCAGGCGTGTTTTTGGCTCTTGTGGGAGTCCATCTGGTGGTGATGCTTGCCTTCGGATCCGGGAACGGGATCGCGATGCATGTGGGACTGTCGTGGCCGATGCTTGGATTCTGTGCGGTGCTGGCGCTAGTGAGCGCTGTCTGTTTCGGGTCCGTGCCGGCGTGGCTGCTGGCACGCACCAATCCCATCGAGGCGATGCGCGCCGCGGGGCGCGCGAGCGCAGAGAGCCAGCCGCATTTACGCGAAATACTTGTAGTGCTGCAAGTGGCGGCCTCAACCAGCCTGCTGGCGGGAGCGAGCCTGTTAACCAGAAGCTTGCTTAATATCGAGCGGCAGGACTTCGGGTTCACTACCCAAGACCGTATCGTCTTGCGCATGGAAGAGCCCCTGGCGGCATATAGTCACGAGCACCTGAACGTGCTCTACCGCCAACTCCAGGATGCGCTGGAACGCTTACCAGGTGTGCGCAGCGCCAGCCTGGCGCTCTACTACCCGTTCACGGCGCATTGGGACCAGCTTGTAGTCAAACCCGGAGAAGGGATGCCCAGCACCGATGGCTCGCGGAAAGTGCTGTGGGACCGTGTGAGTCCGAGGTACTTCGTTACCCTCGGGCAGCAACTGCTCGAAGGGCGCGAATTCACAGAAGCGGATAATGCCTCGTCGCGACAAATCGCTATCGTCAATCAATCATTCGTGCGCCGGTACTTCTCAGGCGGCGATCCGATCGGCAAAGTCTTCGGCTTCTCTACTCCCGCTAACAGCAAGGACTTCGAAATTGTCGGCGTTGTCCGCGATGCCAAGTACACGAACCCCGAGGAGGCGCCGGAACCAATGGTGTTTGCACCGCTTGCCCAGCATTCCGACTACACCGATGCTCCCGCGAAAGACAACGAAAAGTGGAGCCATTTCATTACCGGAGCGCAATTGTGGATAGACGGTAATCCGGGGCAGCTAGACCACCAGATCCGGGACGTGTTCCGGGATGTGGATCCGAACTTCGCAATCGTCAGCATTCAGCCGTTGCAGCAGCAGATCGACGTCAACTTCGATGAGCGGCGTCTTCTTGTGCGACTCTGCGGGTTGTTTAGCGTGCTGTCGCTGATTCTCGCATCGGTTGGCTTGTATGGCATCACAGCCTACAACGTTGCGTCCCGCACCCGCGAGATCGGAGTGCGCATGGCAATCGGCGCCGACCGGGCGCGGATTGTGCTCTTTGTACTTCAAGCCGCATTCGCACACACTCTCCTCGGGCTTGTAATCGGTCTGCCGGTGGCATTGATGATCGGCAGGTCACTGGGGTCGCGACTTTACGAAGTGGGCGCGATCGATCCCCCATCACTTCTGCTGCCGGCGGCCGCACTGTTGCTCTGCGCTGGCGCAGCAGGCTTGCTTCCGGCCATACGGGCGGCTTCTATTCAGCCAATTGAAGCTTTACGGGCTGAATAGAACTTAGTTGCCGGCCGCTTCAGGCAGTTGGACTTTTACCTCGTTGTAGCATCATCGGCTTGTGCTGGCTGAGAACTTGGCTGGGGAGGTCCGCCGGGCGTGCAGATCTGTTGGAAGGCCATTTGTTTGAGGCTACCATTGCGCAGATGCAGGATTCCCAGTCTGGATCTCCTCAGAATTCAGCAAATGTCTGCTGTGCTCTCTCGGGGCCTGGAAAGCAGCGCCATCTTTGCGCCCGCGTACTGAGCGTACGGACGGTGTCCAATTCATTGGAATTATCACAGTCTCAGAATCAGCGTTCCCGATTGCTCTGAAAGCCGACCGGCAATGCGAAGGCGACATACGCTCCTGGTATGGGCGCCTGCAGCGCAGGGTGGCCCGGAAGATCGTGCGTATATGTAGTCGCCTGCGCAGCGGCACAGAATACGATATATTCACGTCCATCGATCTGATACACCGCCGGCATTCCCTCGACGGCAGCATCCACCTCCGCCTCCCACAAGACTCTGCCCGTTGCCGAATCCAGGGCTCGAACCTTGCGGTCGCGCGTGCCCGTGAAAATCACACCACCCGCGGTCAGCACGGGGCCAACCTTGGGAAAGTGTGAACCCGTGTCCTTGAAACCTTTCGCCGCCAACCCCGGAATTTCGCCCAGGGGCACTTGCCATTCGATAGTGCCTTCATTGAGGTCGTAGGCGGTCAGTGTGGTCCAGGGCGGAGCGACTACGGGCAATCCACTACTCGCGAACATGAAACCGAAGCTGCTTCTATAGCGGAGGCTTTCTGGCGAAACAAAGGGCGTGGTTCTAGCAGCGGAATTCTCGTTCGCTTCAGCAGCAGATGCGGGCGCTTTTTCTGGGTGCAACACATACGCCACAAGCGAGCCCAACGCCGCATCGGAGAGAGAGGAGATCGCTGGCATCTGGCCGCGTCCGTGTATAACAACCGTCCGCAGGTCATCGCTGCTAAATCTCGATCCTATGCCGACGAGGGATGGCACAGCGGGAGGCTGCCCAGCCAACTCGGTGCCGTGACACGATTTACATCTCAAGTCGTAAACGCTCCTTCCCCGCTGCTGAGAAGTAGGGCCTGGCGGCAACGGCCCGTCCGCCCTCTCATTTTGAGCGCTCAATTCCAACTTGAGCAGACAGGGCAGATCCTTAGAAACGACGAATAACCTACCGTGCGCGGGATCGACTGCGGCACCTTCAAAATTCGCACCGCCGTTATTTCCTGGCATTTCAATTGTGCCGGTGACATCGGGAGGAGTGAACAAGCCTTGATTCCGTGCTCCTTCGACCGTCTTAGCAATCTGCTGGCGTTCCTCGGGATTTAGGAACGGGCTTAGGTCTTTACTGGTGAAGCTCTGACGGGCAAACGGAGGCGGCTTCAGGGGAAATGGCTGGGTAGGCCACGTCACTTCGCCAGGCATTGGTGACGATGGCACCGGGCGTTCTTCGATAGGCCAGAGCGGCTCGCCCGTTTCGCGATTGAACACCCAGACGAAACCTTCTTTTCCGACCTGCGCGACCGCATCCACGCTCTTGCCAGCGTGGTGGACGGTCACAAGCATCGGAGCCGTTCCATTGTCGTAGTCCCAAATGTCGTGGTGCACCATTTGGAAATGCCAGATTAATCTTCCAGTGCGCGCGTTGAGCGCAAGCAGGCAATCGCCGAACAAATTCGCACCTGTTCGATTGACACCGTAGAAGTTGTACTTCGGGCTTGCGGTCGGAACGAACACGATGCCCCGTTTCACATCTACTGTTAGCCCGCTCCAGGCATTGGCTCCGCCGACTGTCTTCCACGCGTCCTTCGGCCAAGTGTCGTAGCCAACTTCGCCGGGATGCGGCACCGTGTGAAACGTCCAGACCAATTGACCAGTCCGAACGTTGTACGCGCGAATGTCGCCGGGACCAGACTCGTATTCTTCATTTGTGGCCGATCCAAGAATCAGCAGGTCTTCGAACACTCGACCCGGAGTAGTCGATTGAACCAGCTTCAAACTTTGGGGATCGCGTCCGAGGCCTTCTCGCAAATCGACTCGGCCATTCACACCGAAATTCTGGATCGACTGACCGGTGCGGGCATTAGTCGCCTGCAGGAAGTTGTCGGCCGCGAACAGCAAGCGACTCTCCGAGTGATCTGCACTTTCCCAATAATTGATGCCGCGGTTCGTGATGAGCTGAGTCTTTGCCCCGGTCGGATGAACCCACAACTCGCGTCCCGTCGCAGCATCGAGCGCCACGATGGAGTTGTTACGCGCCAGAACAAACATCGTTCTGTCGACCACGAGGGGGTTAAACAGATATTTGTTGCCATCGCCCGTCGGATAACTCCACGCGACCCGCAACTGGCTCACGGTGAATCGATTGATCTGGTCAAGCGCCGAAAACTGGGCTCCATCGGGAGCGCCCGCGTAATCACTCCAGGTAGAGTGCTCGGTTGCAACTCGGTCAGCACCGACGCGGGCAGAGTTTTGCCGGGAGCTCACGCCCCTATGTGCCTGCAATCTGATGCCCGGCGAAAAAGTAAGAATCAGTCCTGAAACAGCCAAAAACGCAATCAGTGGTCGATACATTGGTGTCCTTGAAGAGGTGCTCGTTCTTGCCTCGTGGCTTGTAGTACGGTACCAGAATTGTCCGCTAGGCAGGGTGATGGCCCGCGATAAAGATTCATGCTCCTGACGACCGACAGCACATCTGCCCTATAATTTGGAAACACCTTTTCATCTTGGCATTGTCATGAAATTTGCACGGCTATTGTTCATTTGCGTGGTGTCGATTTCGGCCTATTCGAGACCCTTGCCGCAAGTGGAGAGCTTGGCTCTGAAGTCCCAACAGGCTAAGCAATTGATGGCGGAAGGCAAATTCCAGCAGGCGATTGCTCTTTACCGTGAACTGAATGAGGCAGTACCCAATAACCCGGGCTTGAAGTTAAACCTGGGCATGGCCTTGCACTTGGTTGGCAGGAAACGGGAAGCGATCACGGAATTGGAGCAGGCGGTGAAATTAGATCCGCAGTTGGCGCCTGCCTGGCTTTTCCTCGGAACCACGCGTCTGCAATTAGGAGAGGCGGCCGCGGCTCTTAAGCCGCTCAGGACCGTGGTCCAATTGCAACCGGACCAGCACCAGGCCCGGCAGATGCTCGCAGACGCACTACTCTCGTTGGACCGATTAGACGACGCAAGCAACGAGTACCATCGGCTCGCTAGTGAGGATCCGGAGAATGTACAGGCTTGGTACGGGCTCGGGCGTACCTACGAATTGCTTTCGAGCGCCACTTTCGAAACGTTGCAGAAATTGGCTCCGGAATCGGCCTACGTGCTTTCCTTGCTGGCCGAAGCGCGCTTGCGGGAACAGCAATTCTCAAGCGCGTTCTACCTCTATCGCCGTGCACTGGAGGGGATGCCAAATCTGCATGGGTTGCACAGCGCCGTTGCTGAGATTTATCGGCAATCGGGACACCCGGAGTGGGCAGAAACTGAACAACAGCGGGAAACCGCACTTCCGTCGCTGGATTGCAGCTCGCGGACGCTTGAATGTCACTTCATAACCGGTCAGTATGACGATTTGATTGCCGCTGCCAAGTCGGCCAAGACACCTGAGTCGCTCTACTGGACGACTCGTACCTACAATGAATTGGCCCTGACTGCGTTCGACAAGCTTGGTCAATTGCCACCGTCTCCCGTGCTACATGAGCTAAAAGCGCACATTTATAACAACCAGAAGAAATACAGTGAGGCTGCCGCCGAGTGGCGGAAGGCGTTGGAGCTCTTGCCGGCGGACTTGCAGATCAAGAAAAACCTTGCGCTTAGTTTGAAATTTGGCGAAGACTACAGTGCGGCCTTGCCGCTGTTTCAGGAACTTTTGCATCAGCAGCCCGACTCCGCCGAGTTCAATTACTTTGTAGGGGACACCCTGCTCGATCTGCAGCGATCCAGGGAAGCCCTGCCGTTGCTGAAGCGCGCCGTGCTTCGAGATCCAAAATCTCCCGCCGCACACAAGGCGCTGGCCCGGTGCGAACTCGCAATCGGAGAGCCAGCGAACGCCATTCCGCATTTGAAGCTAGTACTTGCCAGTGACGAAGATGGCACGTTGCACTATCAGCTCGCGCGAGCCTACCGAGCTAATGGCCAAATCGAACTCTCCAAGAAAATGCTTAGCGATTACGACTCGATGCGGCGCTCCATCGCAGCGCGGAACGAAGCCGCCAAGCAAGAGACGGAAATCACGGCTCCATGAAGCCAAGGTGCCCACGTTTGTCGCAACTATTTCATCGGTTCGCGCACTTCGAGCAGTTGGTTGGTCTCGACATTCTGCAGGATTTGAACTGTCCCGCTGGGCCATCGTATTTCGATCCGCTCTATCTTTTCGAGCTTGCCTGTTCCGAAGTGCACCATCGCAGGGCTGGAGGAGGCATATCCCACAGCCGTAGTGACATGATTGAACTGATTGCCTAAGTGAATCTTGGCTCCAATGCCATCGCGGTTGCTGCGAGTGCCTGTTAGTTTCAACACAAGCCAATGATTCGGGTCAGGGCTTACGTTTTGCCATAGCTCGGTGGGCTCTCCTAATGCGCTAACCACCACGTCGACTCTTCCGTCATTGTCAAAATCTGCGAAAGCACTACCCCGATGGGCGCGTGCCAAGGTGAAACCTGCCTCTGACGATACGTCGCGAAATGTGCCATCGCCCAGATTTGCATACAGGCTGTTCGGCTGCTTGTAGTGCGTAGACTGGAACAGATCGATCAGATCATTGACGTCGGAATTGGCGGTGAACAGATCTTTCCAGCCATCGTTATTGAAGTCGAACAATCCGTTGCTCCAGCCGCTGCGTGGAACAGAGAGCTGGGCTAATTGGCTGCTGTGGGTTGCGTCCAGAAAGGCACCTTTCCCGACGTTGCGAAACAAAGGAAACGTCTCGCCGGCCAGGGCCGTGACGTTGATGTCGCAAAGCCCGTCATTGTTGAAGTCGCGAAAATCAGCGCCCATGCTGGCGATGGGCGCACCGTTATTGGTCAACGCCACGCCGGCTTCGAGACCCACCTCTTCGAATGTTCCGTTGCCTCGATTTCGAAACAAAAAATTCGGCAAATTGTCATTTGTGACAAAAACATCGGTGTAGCCGTCGTTATTGTAGTCCGCGAAAGCGACACTCATGCCTCTGCCGATATGCCCGAGAATTCCAGCCTCTTTGCTGACATCTTCAAATGTCCCATCACGACGGTTCCTGTACAGCGTATTCGGGAGCCCATCCAAATATTTCGGATGGCAGTAGACACGCAGGTTGCGCTCACGGTCCCCACAGTAACGGTCGAAGTCAGGAGTCCAGTGCGAATAGTTGACGACGAACAGGTCCAACCAGCCATCATTGTCGTAATCGAACCAGCCCGCGGCAACCGACCACTTGTCGCTCTTGATCCCCGCTTTCTCCGTCACGTCTTCGAATTTTCCGTTGCCCAGATTGCGATAGAGAATATTGCGGTAAACGCCGGCCACGAACAAATCCGTGTGCCCGTCATTGTTGTAGTCAGCCGCGGCCACGCCCATCGAATAGCCCGTACCCCCAACACCAGCTTCTAACGTGACGTCCGTAAATTTCATTCCGCCGTCGTTCCGATAAAGCCGGTTGAAAAACTTCGGCGAGTCCTTCTCCAGGCTCGGAATGTCCGCACCGTTCGTGAAGAAAACATCGACCTTGCCGTCGTTGTTGTAATCGAAAGCGGCAACTCCTCCTGCCATGGTTTCGATCATGTGCTTGCGCGGAGTCGGATTGTTGTGAAGGACAAAATCCAGCCCGGCTTGCTGCGCGATTTCTCTAAAGCGAATGGGAGAAATCGCGGAAACCGGCTTCACACCGACTTTTGCTTTAGGACGTTGTGGAAGCAGCAGGGCGCAGGCTGCAGCCAGAAAGTCTCTTCGGGAAACCATCGGAAGGGATCGGCTCACACTGGAGATTATTCCCGGAGTCATGAAAGGAGTCTAGCTGCGGGTTGGCATACTCATTTCAGCTGCGCCCCAGAAGTAACCGGTCAATGCGGCCGCTCACGTCGCGAAGGTAGGATTCGTCGCCTCCCTCGAGCTCGGTGATAGTGCTGCTAGAATAACCAACATCAGCGAACGCCTGCCGCACGGCGCTCCAGTCCACATCGCCATCGCCCAGGTTCACCCATGCATATCCGTCTTCCTTGCGTTTGAAGTCTTTGAGGTGAACCTTGACGATCCGTTTGCCGAGCGTATGAATCCAGTCCTGCGGATATCCATAGAGTACGACGTTGCCCACGTCGAACCAGGCTTTTATCCAGGGACTCTGGAATTCATCGATGTACTTCGCCATCTCAAGAGGACTGAGCAGGAACTTGTTCCAGACTTCCTCGATCGCGATGACGACTTTGAGCTCTTCTGCGAGAGGAATTAGCGTACGGATCTGCTTTTGCGACCGCTGCCACGCATCGTGATATGATGTTTCCGCGTTGACGACCGCCGGCACAAGCAAGACCGTATCTGCCCCCCAAAGTTTGGCGTTGTGAAGAGAAGTGCGCATTCCCGTAAGGCTCTTTTCGACCGACGCCCGATCGCTCGAGGACAAGGGGTACTTCCAATGGTCCATATTCATCACTGAATCGATACGAATGCCCGCCGAGTCCGCGGCCTTCTTGATTTCTTCGGCTTTCCCCGCATCTGATTCCGTAGGCACCTGCACGACCTCGAATCCAACATCGCGTGCCAGCTTGAAGCGTTCCCCGTAACCGAGCTTCTCTGGCAGCATGTCGAAGACAAGACCCTTCTTGATGGCCAGCGGCGCAGGTGGTTCGAGGAGCGGACTGCTTGCTGCGGCCGATGTCGGGCGCGCAAGAGCGGCAGTAAGGCCAGCTGCACACACCGTTGTGGCCGAGGATTTCAGAAATTCGCGACGTGAAGGTTGACCCATTTTCGCCTCAGCCTAGCTTGTGCAAATCGATTTTGGGATCCCACACTTCCTTCGATTTCAAGGTTTCATCCCAAGTCACCTCACGGCCGGTATAGGCCGCAGTGCGCGCCATCATGCAGGACAGCGCCGATTCAGATCCCTTCGCCGCCTGATTGTGGAATTTACCGCCCGTGATGCTCTCGACGAACGCCTTCTTCTTTTCCGAATCGGCCAGTTCCAAGTTGGAGGTAAAGTTCCCGGTTACGGAAAACGATTGCGCGTCGCCGGTCGGCTTTGTCGAAGGGCCGTATTGCCAAGGGTCGTCGCCCCAGATTCCCAGCGGTCCAGTGTAGGGCGATTGTGAAGTGCCCTTCGTTCCGAAAAAGCGTTCCGTCACGTCCCACCAGCCTTTGGCAAATTGGGTTGAGCTGAACGTCACGTCCACATTATTGGGATAGTGGAAGACCACGTTGTAATTCCCGTAGCAATCGCCATCATCTGACGGACGCCCCTGCCGTCCTCCGGTCGCCGAAGCCTTCACCGGATGGTCTTTGAGAATCCAATTGCAGATGTCGATCACGTGGATGTTCTGTTCCACAATAATGTCGCCGGATAGAGTTCGATCGTGAACCCAGTTGCGCAATCGACGCTCGACCGGCGACGCATTCGGCCAGGCTGGCCGATCGATGTAACCGGTCAGGTAGTGAGCCTCGCCGCAAACGATGTTGCCGAGAGATCCATTGTGAATACGGTTCACCATTTCGACGAATGGAGGACAATCGCGGATCTGGAATCCCACATCCAGACTCAGTTTGTTATCGACGCGTTGGCCAATTTCGATCACCTTCAGTGCGCCGGGTACATCGACAGCCACCGGCTTCTCCAAATAAACGTGCTTGCCTGCAGCGACGACCGCCTCCAGGTGCTTCGGATGGTAGTAAGGCGGAGTAGCGATCACTATCGCATCCACTTCCTTGGAGGCCGCAATGCGTTGGTACGCATCAGGGCCCACAAAAAGCTGTGAAGCATCCAGTGCCGCGTAGCCTTTTCCCTGTTGCATCTCATCGAAGTGCTTGCGGGCGATGTCGATTTGATCCTGGAACATGTCGCCCAGCGCAACTACACGAGCGCCGCCCGTATCGACAAGATTGCTGGCATCCTCGGTCCCGCGGCCGCCGCAACCCAGTAAACCGACGCGTACGGCGGAGTTGACGGCGGTGCCGCGCACCAGGCTGGGCTTGATCAACATCGCCCCGGCTGTTCCCGCGGCGACCGCGATGAATTTTCGCCGGGTGACTTCATTTGACAGAAGCTGCTCTGGATGCATTGCCATATGCCCCCCCAACCTAACCGATCAATTTTTCCAAGTACGTTTTCTCCGCGCGTACGTCTTCGAGTTGCTGCGGACCGGAAATCTCGCGTTCAATCGTGACTGCGCCGCGATAGTTCATCTGCTTCAAGCGCTCGATGATACGAGGAAAATCCACTTTGCCCTTGCCAATGGGAACTTCTTCGCCAAGTTCCTTGGGGTTCGTAGGCCACATTCCGTCTTTGGCGTGAATCCCCTGCACGTACGGGCCGAGGATTTCAATCGCATCCACGGGATTTGCCTTGCCATAGAGAATCAAATTGGCGAGATCGAAGTTTACGCCCTGATTGTCCAACCCGACATCGCGAATCGCCCGCACCAGCGTGATAGGGGTCTCCTGGCCGGTCTCGTAGCGGAAGTTTTGCCCATTGTGTTTGCAATAGGCAGCCACCTCTCGCATCGTTCCTACGATCTCTTTGTACACCGCATCATTCGGATTCTCGGGGATGAATCCGCAGTGCGTCTGCACGGCCGATATGCCACACTGCTTCGCGAAATCTGAAGCTTTCTTGATGTGCGCCAGGCGCTCAGCACGCGTGGCTTTAGGAACCAGACCGATCGTCAGTGGCCCCTGGTAAAAGTCCCACACCTCTTTCCCTGGGCCACCCACCACTAGCGAGGTCGCCTCAATCTGGTATTTCTGCAGCGACTCACGGAGCCGGGTCACGAGATTCGTATCAAATTCATCGACAAAGATCTGGCTCGTCGGCAATCCAAGTTCGTGGACCTTGGCGAGGGCTGCGTCCGGATCCTTCCCAATGCCGACGATTAATCCGAGTCGTAGTGGTTTCTTGCCCTCATCAGCCGCAAGGGGCGGTATCGACGTCTCAGTTTGCGAGGATGAACGCCGCGGACCAGAAACAGTGTTTGCCAGTGCAGCGCGCCGCAGGCCAACGGTCGCGGCGAGAGCCCCGCCAGAAGATTGCAGAAATTTCCGCCGATTCAATTTCTTCATGTTGCCGAATTGTAAGCTTGACGATTAAGGCATCGCCAGAGGCGGTCGCTAATTTTCCTTAATCTCAATGGCTTTCCATCGCATCTTTACACCACCGCCGGTGTGAATCTGCAATGCGATTACGCCCTCGTTGAATTTTGGAGAAGGGTCGGTATAGTCCACAATCTTCACGCCATTCAGACCGGTTGTGATGTGCGAGCCTTGTACGGAGACTTCGAGGTCATTCCATTCGCCGGGCTTGAGGGCGTTTTCACCTTCCGCTGTCGGCTGGGCTACCCAACCGCGTCCACCGCTTTCGTACAACCCACCTGTGTGCTTTCCCTTGCTTGGATCGACCTCCACTTGCATCCCCTCGATGTCGGGGCCGTGCTCCGGATCGATGCCAGTGATTTTAGAATGGACGAAAACCCCGCTGTTCCCTTCTGCCTCGCCCTTGAATTTCAGGCGCAAAACGAAATTTCTGTATGTCTTTTCCGTGGTTAAATAGCCGTACTTGTTCGCAGTGCTTTCGCAAAGGATGGTGCCGCCGTCAACGACCCACTTTTCGTCGCCATTTTTCTTCCACCCGGAGAGATCTTTGCCGTTGAACAGCGGAGTCCATCCTGATACCGCCAGGCTGGCAGAGCCGAGCGCCAGTAGCAACACCACGGCGAACCTGCATCGCTTCATCGTAGAGTTTCTCCTGAGCACCAAATAATAACCCCCGGAGGCACGGTCTGCATGCTCCCGGGGGCAAATGATCTACTCAAAATGCCAATCGTAGTCCGAACCGGAACTGGCGTTCGTCGTTTTTGGCGTTGGTGATCGTCAGGAAATCTCCGCTCGTGATGTCGCCACTGGGGTTGTTGAAGTGTGGTGCGTTGAACAGGTTGGCTGCATCGGCGCGGAATTGCACTTCAAGCTTCTCCAAAGGTCTGAACGTGCGGAACAAGCTGAAGTCAAAATTCACCGAACCCGGTCCTCGCAAACTATTTCGTCCAACGTTGCCGTACCTGACGTCCGTGACCGGAATGAACGCGCTCGGATCGTAAAATGGATTTCCAGACCCGACGCCGCCTAGTTTCCGCGCGGGACCAACCTGGTCCGGTGTCTGGGTTTGGTCGACTGCGTTCAATGATGCACCGGAAGCGGTCAATTGGAATGGTTGGCCAGCAACAGCGCTGAAGATACCACTGGTTTGCCATCCGCCGAGGACTTTTGCCGCCGCCCCTGAACTGGCCCAATTCTTTCCAGAGCCGAATGGTAGCTCGTAGATATACGACAACTGGAAGATCTGTGGTGTGTCGTAACCGGCGGGTGCTCGGTTCTTCCTAATTACATTGGGGTCGTTCCAATTCAGGCCGGCCCAGCCATCATCATCGGTCATATCGATGGCCTTTGACCACGTGTACGCTCCCTTGACCATAAAACCATTCTTGAACTGGCGGTTGAGGGAGGCCTGCAGCGAATGATAGTTCGCACTGAGAAAACCCTGCCAATACAAGGTACTTGCAGTTCGACCGCCCGGACTCAGGGCGTCTCCAAACTGCGGCTTGTTGTAGGGCTGGCCCGCCGGTCCCGTACCTGGCAGGGATGAGTTCACGTCCAAATCGCCAAACGCGTGAACGGTCTGCGTACCGACGTATCCGACTGACGCAAGGAAACTGCCGGGCAGCCTGCGCTCTACGATTAAGTTCCAGGACTCGATGTAGCCGCGCTTTAACTCCCCGGGCCCCACGCTACGCTCCAAAGCTTGGGCAGGCAGTTTAATTGTGCCGCTGCTGATGTCCGGACAGCAAATCGCCGGAATACCCACCGGAATGGGTCCACTCGGAAGTGGAATTGCCAGCGGCGAGAAGGATCCCGCCGGCGAAAACGAGTCCACTCCCTCAAAGTTCGATCCGACCGTGAAGGGATAGAACCCCCGCAGCGGCCTGGCGAGCGGAAGTGGATCCACCGTGATGCCAAACCCGCTGCGCACGACCATCTTGTCGCTGACCTGGTATGCCAATCCGATGCGAGGGGCAAAGAGCTTCTTGCTGGTAGTGACTCCGAGATGCTCGGGATTTCCGCCAATTCCTCCCAGTAACACATTCAGGGTCGTGAAGTCTAAACGGTCGAATCTGGCGACGCTATCGCGCGTCATCAAAGGATAATATTCGTAACGGAGACCCAGGTTGGCGGTGAGCTTGTTGCTAACGCGATAGCGGTCTCCGAAGAAAAACCCGAACTGCCATTCCTTCGCCGTGGCTTTAATGAATTGCTCGCTCTTGCCCAACCCACTTACTACCGATCCGCCAGGCAAGCCCAGCAAAAACTGCGCCCAGGCGTTGAACTGGTTTGGAGCAGCCGCAGTTGGATCATTTAAAGCCGTCGCATGACCGTCAAAGTCAAATTCGCCTCGCGGCCCCGATCCCAACTCCGGTTGCCAGTGGTTTAGATGATGATGAACGATGTCCGTCCCCGCGCTGATCTGGTGCTTACCCTTGGACCAGCGCACATTGTGGGAGCTGGTAAAGCTCCAGTCATTGCGGAATGCTGGATTCCAACCCTCTGGGTTCCCAATGTCCGCAAAACTGGAAACGGCGAAGTAAGGGTACCCGCTGCTACGCAGGTCTGAACCGTTGTTGGTTCCGGGGAGGCCAAGCACGTCCGATCCGATGTTCGTTCCGTAATCCGGGGTCTTGCCATATTCGCTCATCCGCGTAAAGCCCACGTTGCCGTCAACGACAAGGGTCGGCGAGAGTGTCAGCGTGTGACCAACCGTAACCAGTTGCACATGGGAATGAAAGTCGCCCAGACCGCCATCGCAAGCACAGTCACCAATGGCCTTGCCCAGACTCGGCACGCCATGAAACACGGATTTCATGGTGCTGTACTTTACGAAGATGCTGTGATTCGTGGTGCGATTCCAATCGACCTTGGCATCGACGTTATTCCGATTGAGCTTTTGTGTGGCTTGGAAGAAATAATTGTCGATGTCTCCGGCTCCCGGCACGTTTGGTGGAGGAAGATCAGCGATGATCTTCGCCGCAATCGGATCAATCGGAATGGCTGCCTGATTAGGGAAGGGCGTCCGACCTGCGCCCCAAACGCCGTTGGCATCTTGATGCCCGGTGTGGGGATCATAGATTGTCGTTGGCGTGCTAAGGCCGGTGAAATCTCCATTGCGAAGCGCCTGTGTCGGCACCGTAACCAGACCGGTGTTGCGCGCGTCCCGTTCAAATGTACCGTCCCAACTTCCAAAAAAGAACAACTTGTCTTTCTTGATCGGCCCGCCGAAAGTCCCGCCTAGATCGTTAAGGATGCTCGTACCTTTTTTCGGAGCGACCGCGGGCGTTTCGAAGTACTGTCGGGCCCTGAGCGCCTGGTCTTCGTGGTATTCAAACAACACACCGTGGAACTGATTCGAACCCGACTTGGTGATCACCGTGATCGCCGCGCCTCCGGTCATTCCTTGCTCAGGATCGAAGTTGTTGGTAGAGACGTTCACTTCCTGGATGGTCTCCGCTGGCGGCACATAGACCGTGTGGTGCGGCAGCCAGACGAATACGTCGGCAGCGCCATCCACTCGCGTGTTGTTATTGTTTCGGTTCGTACCATTGATATTGGTGGTCAGGGCGCGTTCTGGCGTATCTGCAATCGCATTTTGGAAACCTCCCGGGGTCGCTCCTGGCACCAGGTTGATCAGCGTCTGATAGTTCCGATACTGATTGAGCGGCATCTCCAAGATTGCTTTCGAAGGAATCTCCGTGTGAACGTCGGTTTTTTCGGTTTGGAGCGTTACTGCCTCCGCCTCGACGGTGACCTTCTCGGATACCGAGCCCACTTGCAAATTGAAGTTGGTATTCGTGACGACGTTCGCACCGATGTTGACACTGGTTTGCGTGAGCGGCTTGAAACCACCTGCGCTGACGGTGATGTCGTAGAGGCCCGGAGGAAGATCCGTAAGCGTGTAGAACCCACTGGCGTCGGCATCTGTTTCTTTCCTGACGCCCGTCGCCTTGTTGAGCGAAGCCACGTGCGCTCTGGGCACGGCCGCACCGCTCTGGTCAGTGACTGTTCCGCTCGCGGAACCGAAAAGCACCTGAGCGTTGGCTGTCCGGACGTATCCGAAAAGCGTGAGAGCAAGAACCCCCAAGGCAAGCAGAACAACAGATTTCTTTCTTAGCATCGCCCTGACCTCCTTCATGACAATGAACAAGCCGAGCAGCTTGCTGCCGGTGCGCAAAAAACATGCCGACACCCGTTGGACCTGGCATCGTGCCAAAGCCCACATTTCGACGAAAAGGTGGCACAGCAAAAAAGTTGTTGGAGAGCCCCAGTTACAGTTGAGGAACGCTACCAATGTGGGGAATCATTGTCAAGAACTTTCGATTACTTTCGGGAGCCTTCGACGTGGCACCGACATCTTGATTGTGTCCGGCCGCCTCGGTCGGGCAAACCCGGCACATGTCGGCACTCCGGAGAGGGGACTCTGTAATACGACCCTCCTGTTATGAAGACTCATCGGGAATGACACGGCCAGTACCCTGTCGAATCTCAACAATCCGATCCGAATCGATTTTGTCCCATGCTTCCCGCTGCCCATTGGGCCAGTGGACGATTAAACTCTCAATCTTCGGATCCTCCCCCAACCCGAAATGAACTCTTACGTCGTTGGCACTTAAATAGCTGGAATCGGTGTGGACACGGCGCAGCAGGGTTCGTCCTCGCTGGCGGACTTCCAGTTTGGCGCCAATTCCAAACAGATTCCCCTGCTTTGCTTGCACACGAACCAGAAGCCAGTGATTCCGATTGAGAGAACGACACTGATTCAACAGAAGCCGCACCGGGCCGTTGTTGTTGGTGACGACAATGTCGACGGCTCCATCATTATCGATATCACCAAATGCAGCGCCGCGACTCACCTCAGACAGAGAAAAACCGGGTCCTGCCGCCGACGTGACATCTCGGAACTTCTTTCCCTTGCCTTCGTTGTGAAACAACAGATTGGGCTGCCCAAACGGATACCGAGTACCTCTCAACGATTCGATCCGATTCACCGCTCCATTTGCAATGAACAGATCTAAGAGCCCGTCGTTGTCATAATCAAACCACCCCGTGCCGAATCCGGTGTAAGGAAACGTCGGCAAGAATAGACCAAGCTCTGTGGAAGCGTCATGAAAATTCCCCCTACCATCGTTCAGGTACAGGTTGCTACCTTCGTTGGTCAGATTGGTCTTGAGGATGTCCTCGTCGCCGTCCCCGTCGAAATCGGCAGCCGTGACGCCCATGCCCGCCTGGGGTAATCCGTCTGGATTCAGGGCTGCACCCGAGACAATGCCCCGTTCCTTGAAGGTCCCGTTCTTTTGATTGATCCAGAGGTGTGCGGCAGCTCCGTCATTCGCGACGTAAATGTCGGGCCAGCCGTCGCCATTGAAGTCAGCACAAACAATACCCAGCCCAGGGCCCATCGCGGTGCCGATCCCTGACGCTACTGTGACATCTTCAAACGTGCCATCACCACGGTTATGGAAAAGCCGGGAGGGCACCGGCTGGTACATCTTGGGCGTACAGTAATCCCGCTCTCCCGTCGAAGCAAAACATTGCCGGTTGCCCTTAACCGTGAAGTCGAGGTAGTTCGCGACAAAAAGGTCGAGACGACCGTCGCCATCATAGTCGACCCACGCCGCGCCTGTGCTCCAGCGAGGGTCATCCACACCGGCCTTGTCGGTCACATCGGTGAAGGTTCCGTCTCCGTTATTGTGATACAGCACATTGCGACCGAAATTTGTGACATAGAGATCTTGAAAGCCATCGTTGTCGTAGTCTCCAACTGCGACTCCCATACCGTATCCGATATGTCCCACGCCGGCTTGCTCGGTGACGTCAACGAACTGCAGCTTCCCCGTTTCGCTGAGCAAGTTACGGAACAGGCGGTTTCCGGGTTTCCACCCGGGCGGCGGCGGGAATTTCGTGCGACGCGGATCTTGCGCCGGATCGAATGTCGAACCTTGAATCAGATAGACGTCGAGATCGCCATCGTTGTCATAATCGAAGAGAGCCACACCGGCGCCCATGATTTCGGGCATGTAGTACTCGCCAGTGGCGCCTGTGAAATGCCGGAACTTCAGTCCGACGTCGTTCGCAACCTCGCGAAACAATGGGACCTGACGACTGGAAAGAGGATTGGCAAGAAGACCGCTCCCACTCAGCAGTCCCATTAAAAAGACCTGCAAGAAGTCACGGCGAGCGAGTTGGTTCGGATGATCCGCGGCCGGTTTCCCGTTTCTCACTGTGCTGGGCTCGGTGACTCTAAGGCGTGTAGGTCGCGGTCGATGCTGGCGAGCAGGTCAGACTGGCCTCGTGCCGCGGCCTCCTCTCGTGCCCGACGAATATAGCGCAAAGCACTCTGGCGATCCCCCGAGCGGGCAAAAGCTGCACCCAGCGCATAAAGGTACCGCGGACTTTTTTCATCTTCTGGCTCAATAGTTCTCTCGAGTTCGCTGATGCCTTCCTGGTATCTTTTCTGATTCACCAATATCCGGCCGAGATTGAAGTGCGCCTGGCGATCACTGGGTTTGTTATCGATGGCTTTCTTGTATTCCGCGGCGGCCTCCGAAAAAAGACTCCTTCTTTCCAAAAGATAACCAAGATTGTTGTGAGCGTCGGCATAGTATGGATTGATGTCGATTGCTTTGCGAAATGGATCTTCTGCTCTTTCGTACTTGCCGGTACTCAAGAGAAGCACTCCGTAGTTATAGAAAGCCTCAGCCGAACTGGGATTGAGTTGGATGGCGGCAAGATAATGCTGCTCCGCCTTTTCGAATTGCCCTATCTCCCCGTACAACCTGATTAAATTAATGTGCGCTTGCGCGAGATTGCCGTCGATTGCCAGCGCTTTCTCGTGAACCGCAGCGGATTGTACCAGTTTCCCCTGCCTCTCCAGATCCATCCCCATCTGCACTTGAAAGATTGCACTTCGGTTGAGACCTCTAACGTCACCCATCAATGGGTCATCGGCTGGAGGAGCGTCAGTCTTGTGTTGTTCGAAAAGATGAAACTGTTCTTCAGCTTTTTCTGTCTCCCCAAGTGCCCCATACGCCAGTGCCAAGGCATAGTGAACTGCACCATAATTTGGAAACGAGGCAAGTGCCTTGCCAAAGGATTCGACCGCTGCTGTATAGTCGCGCTGCTTCGACTGAATTCGGCCCATTCCGTAGTGTGCGTCAGGATTGTCGGCATCTTGCTTGAGGACCTGATTATAGAGTTCCTGGCTGGCTCCCCACTCCGCGGAGGCAAACAAGCAGTTCGCAAGGTGCAGGGCCGCGGGAACGTAGTCCGGGTCAATCCGCAGCGCAACCTGGAGATGCGAGCGAGCCTGATCGCAGTGTCCCTGATCGGCCTCCAGCACGCCCAGATAATAGGTCCAGCGAAACTCGGCGGGCTGAAGTCGTGCGGCGTACTGGTAGTACATTTTGGCTTCCTGGGCCAAACCGTAGGTCTGAAGAATCATGCCCAGAGTTCCACTCGCCTGCGCCTCGTTCGGGTGGGCCCGCGCATAATCGTAGGCTTTTTGAATCTGATCTCGGATTACGCCAGAGAAGGCGTCGAGTGCCAACTGCGGAAACTTCGGAGCACGCCCACTACTTTGAGTTCCCGCCAAATGAGCAGTGAAAGCAAGAAACACTAGTAATAACGTCAAAGTAGCGCTTTTCCGCACCAAGTCCGTTGGATACGCCGAGTGCCCCATCGCGCGATGGATCCTTAAACCAGTTCCAAAATTATAAATGTGCGCTGGAACAGCAGCGGGCACTAAATCCTTTACTAAATCCTTTCCCCTTGACACGGCAGGTTGTTTCTCTACACATTGTTCCCGGAAAGCACCCTCACTTACACACAAAAATGGAGAAGCCATGGACTCTCGAATCTCGCGGCGATTTCCTGAAGACAGCTGGAGGGGCGGCGACCGCAATTCCTCTCGGTTCCATTGGCGACTCGGCAAGCGAAGGGCGAACGCGGAGCCAATCCGCACGGCCAGCGCACCTGATCGGATCGTGGATATGCATATGCACTTTGATGAGAAGAATCCAATTTCATTCGCGATCTGGTGACGCTAGCCCAGCGGATCAATCTTACGGCTTGCCTGCTTACCTCCCTATCCTCATCGTGCGCAGGTGGCGGACGCGGCGAAGCAGTACCCAAAGCAAATCGTTCCCTTCGGTTTTGTTAACCTGGACGCCAGCGACGTTCTGTCGCAAGTGAAAGACTTTCGCGCGCTCGGCTTTCGTGGGCTGGGGGAACTTGAATTCGTGAAAAAGCCTTATGTGGATCCGTCCTATCTGCCCGTTTATGAACTCGCCAATCAGTATGGCTGGGTACTACTTTTCCACACGGGCATTGTATTGCGTCGCAGCGTCGATCAACCCGAGGACGTGGCCTCACACCGAATGCGGGCGTTTTATTTGGAGGAGATTGCGCGTCGTTTTCCCAAATTGACTGTAATCGGCGCTCACTGCGGTAATCCCGAATACGAGTGGGCTGAGAAGTTGCGGGTTGGAACCCAAACATCTTCTTTGACCTGAGTGATTCCACGCTAACCAAAATGAGCGCTCGACTCGAGGAATTTAAGAAATTTTTCTGGTGGTCCGGGCAAGGCGAATGGAAAACCGCAACGCCAGCGAACGATGAAAGCGCGTTCATCAAGCTGCTGTTCGGGTCTGACAGCGGGCTCGATGGAATTGAGCACGTCGTCAGTCAATATCGCGCCCTTTTCAAATCCTGCGATGTCCCTGTCAGCGTGCAGCGGATGATCATGGGTGGGACCTTGGCAGGCATGCTTCGACTGTAACTCTCCGAGTTCGCCCTTTTCGCAGGCGAGGCTGGAATCATCGGCTTGTTGTATGCACGGCCACCGTGAAAGCAATTACATTCAGGGTGAACGGCTATTCTGAATTATTCGTTGCCGCGGTTAGTCAGACAGACACCGGCGCGCTCGGGCCTTTAGGGAATGCTTGTGGCCGCTCCGACACTTTCCTGCATATTAGGAACAATCGTCAAAACATTAATATTAATCAGAGACGCCAAGCCTTTATGGTCTGCTCTCTACCATCGTGTAACCCTAGTATTCGCAGAGTGCTTATGAAAATCAGAGGTTATAACCAAAAAACTCCACAAAACTCCATTGCCACACTCACTCAACCCCGGCGTTTTTCTGTTCGTCGCATTCTGCCGATCTGGCACGAGGGATTAGGTCACAACTGTCGGCCAATCAGGAACGCGTGCAAGTTACGCACCGACTCATGCCTCAAGGCTATACCTTTTCACTTGACAGCGGGCCCGATCGCAGATAGCTTTCCTCAGCTTGGGTGCATCCGTGAAATGCTTGCGCTGGATGATTGCGATCGCGTGGATTTTTGTGCTTCCAATCTGCTCCACCACGATTCAGACTGACGATCCCAACACCCCTTACAATGAGTCCGACGTCCCTTTTAACCTTATGCCTGCCGTTAGTGTCGATATCGCCGTTCATCCTTTTACGACATGCATTCGACGCCTCAACGGAATGGTCCGATCGCACCAAGGTGGCGCAATCATCGAGACAATATCAAGGATGTCGGTCACTGGCCCTTCAAACTTCCGACTGAAGCTTCTTAGTAAAACCTTACTCTGTTAGACACCTTTCTCTTCACACTGCTGCAATTAGCTAACGCGTGAGTAGGCTGTTTCACTCACCAGTTCGGTAATTGCGTGAGACCGTTTGTTCACCTCAGAACACACCCAGTCTCCTTCAGTCAGGGCGAAAGCACCTTGGCTTGGATCTGCAGTGCCGAATTCGATAAAACAGCCTCAGGAGGGGTAAGAACTTTTAGCTACTTCAGGGAGGAGATATGCGCTGTTCCCGTCGGCAGCGTATCGGTGTCGTGTTGACATGCGTGATGGCCATCGGCATGCCTTCGTCTGAGACTGACAGTTCTGACTCGCTATCGATCCGTGAGTGGCCCAGATTGCTGCAGCAGGCACAACGAGGCAACGTAAAGGCACAAAGACGTGTTGCCATCGCCTTCAAGAAGGGCGACGTTGTGAAACAAGATTTCGCAGAGGCAATAAGGTGGTTCTCCGAAGCAGCAAAAAAGGGTGACCCAATTGCGGAATTCAATTTGGGTTCCATGTATCACGACGGACAGGGTGTCGAGCGCAATCAGACCGCTGCCGTGCAGTGGTTTGAGAAAGCAGCATCTCACGGTCTAACTGAAGCCCAGTTTAACACCGCTCGTTGCTATGAAATTGGCATGGGTGTGCAGCCGAATCTGGCCAGGGCATTCAACTTTTATCGCGAAGCTGCGGAAAGGGGTTATGCTCCCGCCGAAAATAACCTTGCTCACATGTATGAAACCGGTGAAGGTGTTGCCCGCAATCCCGTCGCGGCGATGACATGGTATATGAAATCCGCGACGCAAGGTCATGCCAAAGCACAGTTCAACCTTGCGATCATGTATTCCCACGGTACCGGCGTTAGCGTTGACTACAAGAAAGCAGGCGAATGGCTACAGAAGGCGGCAAAGCAGGGACATACCGAATCGCAAACAGCGCTCGGTGACCTCTATCTTCGAGGCTGGGGCGTTCATCAGGACGGTCGTCTGGCTGCATTCTGGCTCCAGAAAGGTGCGAGCCAAGGCGATCCGGCGGCACAAACGGAACTGGGCTTACTTTACTTAAACGGTCTAGGCGTTGCCCCGAACGCTGCGCTTGCAGCGATGTGGCTTTCCAAGGCGGCAGAACAGGACCAGCACGAGGCACAAGCCGAACTTGCATCGTTATACGAATGGGGACGAGGCGTGCCGCGTGATCTGAACCGAGCGTATCTATGGCGGCTCTTGTCGCACGACGGAGCATCACCGCCGAATGATCAACTTCGCAATCTTGCCAATCAGATGGACGACAGTGACATCGCCAATGCTGAACGTCGCGCTTCTGAGTGGCGTCACGCGCATCCAGCTATGCGTAAGGCCGAATTCGAATCAGCTCTCATGCCATGTCCATAGGGGACGCGAAGGCTGTGGAAAGAACAAACTATGCACCGCAATGGCACACCGGCGTACAAGCAGATCCAGAATGAGATCCGCGAACAGATTGAGTTGGGGTACCTGCGTCAGGGAGATGCGGTGACCTCCGAACGCGAACTAGCTAAGCTCCACGGCGTTAGCTTGATGACAGCCCGCCAAGCACTCGTGGGCCTGGAGCGGGATGGAATCGTCGAGCGCAGGCGGGGGGCCGGAACATTCGTGGCGGTGCCGAAGATTCATTTCAATAAACTGATGAGTTACACCGAGCTCATGTCGAGCCGGGGTTTGGCTCCGCGTTCGCGTATTTTGTTCGCCGATGTCGTACACGGTGAGGAAGAAGTGGCTGCGCGGCTGTCTCTACAGGCTTCGAGTCCAATTCTGAAAATCAAACGCCTTCGCCTCATCGGCGAAGAACCCGTTGCGTTGGAGACTTGCTATCTCGCGGCGAATGAATTTTCTGCCTTGACGAGTGCAATCCTGCCCAGGTCATCTCTGTTCTCCATGTTAAAGCGTGACTATGACGTGGAACTCGCATATGCGGATGAAGAGATCGACATTAGCGAAGCGGATGCGAATCTAGCCGCGCTCATGCAAGTGCACCGGGCTGCACCGGTTATGCGGATTCGGCAACTCATCTACTCCACAAAGAGCAAGCCCATTTTGTACGTGGTCGGCTATTACCGTTCGGACCGGCATACGCTCTTTATCCGCCGCTTTCGATGATTCGATGCCAAGCGTAGACTATCTTGACCCTATATTGCCCAATCATCAACAGAAGGGCCCAAAAGCAACTGTTTCAAAATCTCTCCAGGAACTCCCTCCACGAACTGCGGGGAGAGACTGCATTGGTTATTTTAAGCGGCTGGAGCAGCTTCGATGATTTGCAATCCTAGCTGGGCGGCTTTTCGCTTGAGATGGATGACTTGCTGTTTGCGGTGTTGGGCGTCATAGAACTCGGCTCCTTGGTCTGCATATTTCATTCCGTAGCGCAGCATGCGGTAGAGGAGCCGGGCGAGTTTGGCGGCCATGGCCTTGGCCGCCACCGGCGGTTGTGCATCGCCAAAATTCTGTCCAGCTCTGAAATCAACAGCTTGCACACATTCCTCAGCGGCAGTTTCCGCTATGACTCCTTATGTTCCGCCACGTCGGATTATGGTTGGGGGTGTTCACCCGCTGCTTGCAATCGCATCGAAGCCTGCTCCTGGAAAATCTCGCCCTCCGGCAACAGCTGGCCGTGCTGAAGCGCAAGCATCCCAGACCCCGGATGGGAGCGGTTGACAAAATCTTCTGGGTATTCGCCTGTGGTTTTTGGGGTGCTTGGAAGCAGTCTCTGGTGCTCGTCAATCCGGAGACAGTCGTTGGCTGGCATCGCGCTGGTTTTCGACT
>Ga0126371_10000790_pt1 | contig 26522 bp, 22 predicted proteins | sample PanSoiMetaPlot_4_FD_110145 | JGI IMG/M metagenome (GOLD analysis project Ga0126371, IMG submission 110145) | Tropical forest soil microbial communities from Panama - MetaG Plot_4 | ecosystem: Environmental > Terrestrial > Soil > Tropical forest > Bulk soil | place: Panama | collected 2016-02-17 | reverse complement strand
GGCTACCTCGGCGCCGGTAAGACCACTTTGCTCAATCGCATCCTGTCGGAGCCGCATGGCAAGAAGTACGCGGTGATCGTCAACGAGTTCGGTGAAATCGGCATCGACAACGACCTCGTTGTCGGCGCCGACGAGGAAGTGTTCGAAATGAACAACGGCTGCATCTGCTGCACGGTGCGCGGCGACCTGATCCGCATCATCGACGGGCTGATGCGGCGCAAGGGCAAGTTCGACGCGATCATCGTCGAGACGACGGGGCTGGCCGATCCGGCGCCGGTGGCGCAGACGTTCTTCGTCGACGAGAACGTGGGCAAGAAGGCCAAGCTCGACGCCGTGGTGACGGTCGCGGACGCCAAGTACCTCAAGGACCGGCTGCGCGACGCGCCCGAGGCGAAGAACCAGATCGCGTTCGCGGACGTGATCCTGATCAACAAGACCGATCTCGTCAGCGACGCGGATCTGCGCGAGGTCGAGGCGCGCATCCGCGGGATCAATCCATACGCCCAGCTGCACCGCACGCAGCGCTGCGCCATTCCGCTGCCCGAGGTGCTCGGCCGCAACGCCTTCGACCTCGACCGCATTCTCGACATCGAGCCCGCGTTCCTGGAAGAGGGCAACGGGCACGACCATCATCACGACCACGACCACGGCCATGATCATCACCATGATCACGACCACGATCATGGCGGCCTCAAGCACTATCACGACGAGGACATGCAGTCGTTCTCGGTGAAGACCGAGAAGCCGCTCGATCCCGACAAGTTCTTCCCCTGGATCCAGAACCTGGTGGCGCAGGAGGGACCGAAAATCCTGCGTTGCAAGGGCATCCTGTCGTTCAAGGACGACCCCGAGCGCTTCGTGTTCCAGGGCGTGCACATGATCCTCGACGGCGATCACCAGCGGCCTTGGAAGGACGGCGAGGAGCGCGTGAGCCGCGCCGTCTTCATCGGCCGCGACATGCCCGAGGAGATGATCCGCAAGGGCTTTGCGGAGTGCGTGGCGTAAGCGGATGAGCGACGTCCGTACCGACACCGCCTCGATCGCCGATCGCGTCCGCCCCATCGCGGCGGGCGGCGCGGTCGTCGCCGTGCACTTCCTCGGCGACGTTCCGGTCTTCGTGCTCGGCGAGGAGACCCTGCTGTTCTGGCGCGACGGCGAGGAGCAGCGGGTCGCGGCGCATGGCGGCGGGATTCTGTCATCCGCGTGCGACGGGGCCCGCATCGTCACCGGCGGCGACGACGGCAAGGTGGTGGCGACCAATGCGGCGGGCGAGCGCGAGACGCTCGCGACCGATGCCAAGCGGCGCTGGATCGATCACGTGGCGATCAACGACGACAGCGTCGCCTGGGCGTGCGGCAAGCAGGCTTTCGTGCGCACCCGCAAGAGCGGGGACAAGGGCGAGCGCAGCCTCGACCTGCCGTCGAGCGCCGGCGGACTCGCATTCGCGCCGAAGGGTTTCCGGCTGGCGATCGCGCACTACGACGGCGCGACGCTCTGGTTCCCGAACGCGCCGGATGCCAAGCCTGAATTCCTCGAGTGGAAGGGCTCGCATCTGAGCGCGACGTACAGCCCGGACGGCCGCTTCCTGGTCACCTCGATGCAGGAGCCGACCTTGCACGGCTGGCGGCTCGTCGACGGCAAGCACATGCGCATGTCGGGCTATGCCGCCAAGGTGCGCTCGCTGAGCTGGGGCCCGGGCGCGAAGTGGCTCGCGACCTCGGGCGCGAGCCAGCTCGTGGTGTGGCCGTTCGCCGGCAAGGACGGGCCGATGGGCAAGTCGCCAAAGATTCTGAGCCCCGCCGACCACCGCATCTCGGCGGTCGCGGCGCATCCCCGCCAGGAGGTGTGCGCCGCCGGCTACGAGGACGGCATGCTGCTGCTCACCCGCATCGAGGACGGCGCCGAGGTGCTGGCGCGCGCCGGGACGGGCTCACCGATCTCGGCACTGGCCTGGAATGCAACCGGCAACCGGCTGGCGTTCGGGACGGAGGACGGCGCGGCGGGGGTGATTGGGCTGTAGGGTGGGTTAGCGGCGACGCCGCGTAACCCTTCACTTTTCGGGATCATGCCGTAGCGCCTCTGCCACCTGCCTCACCACGCCTTGCCAATCGCCCGGCGCCGGCTGCCGAAACAGCCGCGCGGTCGGGTACCACGGGCTGTCGCCTCGGTCGCGCAGCCAGCGCCAGTCGGCCGAGAACGGCAGCATCACCCACATCGGTTTGCCCAACGCGCCGGCGACATGCGCGATCGAGGTATCGATCGTGATCACCAGGTCGAGCATCGCGATGATGGCGGCGGTGTCGGCAAGATCGGCAAGGCGCTCGCCCAGGAAACTCGGCATGCCCGTCGATTGGAACAACGCCGCCTCGCCATCCGGCAGTTCCTTCTGCAGCGCGACGAATTGAACGTCGCGCAGCTCCAGCAGCGGCAGCAGGAGGCGCAGCGGCAGCGAACGGCGATCTTGCGGCGACGCCGCGCCCCTAGTCCACATCAGCCCGATCCGCGGACGCGCGAGCCCTTCCAGAACGGCGCGCCATTTGGCGACCCGGTCGGCCGGCACCGACAGGTAGGGCACGTCGGCCGGGATGGTCTCGAGCGTCGTCTTGAAGGCCAGCGGCAAGCTCGGCAGCGGACAAAAAGCGTCGAACGGGGGAACCGGATCCCCCTGGCCACGGATGACCGAGACGCCCCGAAGGTCCGCCATCAACGCCGTCAGCGGCCGCTGCACCGCCAGAATGACCTTGGCGCCCAGCCCCGCCACCGCCGGCACGAAGCGCGCGAACTGTATGGTATCGCCCAGCCCCTGCTCACCGTGCAGCAGAATGGTCTTGCCGGAAATGTCCCATTGATGCAGCCACAGCGGTTGCGCCGGTCTCTTCTTTCCCTTGCTGAAATTTGCGGTGTGAAGGCGCCACACGTAGTCCTTCCAGCCGGCCGCATAATCGCCCAGCGCGAGCCGCACGAGCGCTTCGTTGACATGCGCGTCCACGTGACCGGGCTCGATCGCCCGCGCGAGCTCGAAGCAACGGAGCGATTCCTCGTGGCGGTTGAGGTCGCGCAGCGTCAGGCCGAGATTGTTGTGGACGTCGGCATGGTCGGGCTTGATGGCGAGCGCCTGCCTGAAGCTTGCCACCGCTTCCTCATGACGTCCGAGCGCGTGCAGAAGAATGCCCATGTTGTTGTGGCCGTCGGCGTACGCCGGTCGCGCCGCGATGGCGCGGCGAAAGCAGGCAAGCGCCAGCGCGGGGTCGGTCGGCCCCAGCAGCACGGCGAGAGCATTGTTGGCGTCGGCATGGTCAGGCTGCAGGGCGATCGCACGCTCGTAACATTCGCGCGCTTCGGCGAGGCGGCCAAGCTGCTGCTGGGCGCGTCCGAGGTTGTAGTGGGCTTCGGCCCGGTTCGGCTCCAGCTCGATCGCCTTCCCGAAGTGCGTCAACGCTTCGCCCGGACGGTCCAACCTTCTGAGCGCGATGCCGAGATTGGCATGGGCTTCCGGGACGTTCGGCTCGCGCGCGATCAAGCGACGAAGCAGGCGCGCCGCCTCCTCGAGCTCGTCGCGACCGAGACAGAGCAGGCTCAGTTGATGAAGCGCGGCGCAATGATCGGGATTGCGCTCAAGCAGGGCGCGATAGAGCTGTTCCGCCGCCGGCAGGTTTCCCTGGCGCTGAAGGGACTGCGCCTCATCGAACGCCGCGTCGCTCGCAGGCGCTTGCGCCGGCACGGCAATTTCGGTCTCGTTCAAATCGGCGCCCCTGAAAACCTCATCGTCCATCCCGATTCTCACTATGACCGTCCCACTATAATCCAACACGGCACCACGGCCGCCATCGCGGAGTTGCGCTCAGGACGTGCATCGGACGGTAATACGGTGCATCCAATATCGAATTTGGGTTGAAAAGGACCACACGCTTTTGTTGTGTTGACGGCGGACACTCGTACCGCCTATGGTTTCAGCTTACGGTCGCGGGAGAGTCACAAAAAATAACTACCCTAGCGTGATCGGCGCCACGTCATGAAAGGCGCGTGGGAGGCGAGCGATGCCAAACAATCTGTCGGGCCAAGTCGACCTCGTTGCGGCAATCGAGGGCACGCCGCTTGCAGGCAACACGGACGTTGCCAGCTTCACGGACGGCACTCTCACGGACACGGCGGCCAATTTCAACGCGACCATCGACTGGGGCGACGGCGTCACCACCACCGGCACGGTGGTCGGATCGAACGGCTCGTTCACGGTTCAGGGCGGTCACACTTACGCCGACGACGATTTCGTTTTGCCCGTCGTCACCGTCACCCGCACCACCGACAGTTCGCAGCTGATGCTGTTCGGCGGCGTCAACGTCGCCGATGCTGACCATCTGTCCGGCAACAGTGCGCCCGCCATCACGGCCACCCCGAACCAGGCGCTCACCAACGTCGTGGTGGCGACCTTCAGCGATACTTACACGGGCCATGCGGATGGCAGCGACTTTACCGTCAATATCGATTGGGGCGACGGCACGACCACGGCGGGCACGCTGACCGGAGCGGGCGGCTCTTTCACCGTCACCGGGTCGCACACCTATGCGACCGCCGGGCAATTCACCATCACCACCTTCATGGGTGACGATTCGCCGGACGCCTCGTTCGCCTCCGCGAATACGCAGGCGGACATCGGCTTCGGCGGGACGCAGGTGCTCAGTGCGGCGAACGAGACGGTCGCCATCGCGGCCGGCACGACCGTCGCCACCTTCGCCGACAACGCCGGCCTTGCGTCGACCGATTACACCGCGACCATCGACTGGGGCGACGGCACGACCACGGCGGGCGTCGTGTCGGGCTCGGCCGGCTCGTTCACGGTCACGTCCGCGGTCAGCCATACCTACGCCGACGAAGGCCAGTTCAGCGAGGTCGTGACGATCACCCGCACGACCGACAGCGCCAGCATCGCGCCCTCCGGGACCGTCGCGGTCGCCGACACCGACGTCTTCGACGGGTCCGGCACGACCATCAAGAGCGACCCCAACGTCGCCTTGACCAACGTGAAGGTCGCGACCTTCACCGATTCAAACACGGCGAATACGGCGGACGACTTCGTCGCCACCGTCGACTGGGGCGACGGCACGACCACGCTGGGCATGGTCTCGGGCTCCAGCGGCGCGTTCACCGTCACCGGCTCGCACACCTATACGCAGAACGGCCAGGACGCGATTTCCGTCAATGTGACCGAGGAGTCGGACAACCCCGAAGCGATCGCCAACGCCAACATCGCGAGCACGGCGCTCGTCGGTATCGCTCCGGTCTCCGGTGCGTCGATCAGCATCGTCGAAGGCGCGGCCGTTGCCGCCAACACGCAGGTCGCGACGTTCAGCGACAGCAACGACCTCGACACCGCCCTCTCCTTCACCGCCAGCATCGATTGGGGCGACGGCACCAGCACAGCCGGCACGGTTACGGGTGCGCTTGGATCGTTCACCGTTACGGGCGGGCCGCACACCTATACGGGTGCTGCGGGTGAAGAAGGCGGGGATACGGTAACGACGACGCTCACCCGCATCACGGACAATTCGACCGCCACGGCATTCGGGGCCGTCTCTATCGGTGAAAGCGACGCCTTTACCGTCACGGGCACCAACGTCAGCGGGAGCCAGGGCACGCCGATCGACAACGTGCAGGTCGCGACTTTCACCGATACTTATACGGGCCACACGGACGGCAGCGACTTCATCGCCTTGATCGACTGGGGCGACGGAACAGGCTCCGCCCTGGGGACGGTCTCGGGCTCAGGCGGCTCGTTCACCGTCGATGGCTCGCATACCTACGCGGACCCCGGGAACGATACGATCACGGTGAGCGTGTTTGACTCGGGAGGTTCCGCCAGCGCGGATGGAACCTCGACGGCCACGATCGCTGCGCGAACCCTCACGGGCCAAATGGTGCTCGCTGCGGCGACCGAAGCCACCGCGCTGCCCGACAGCACCGTGGTCGCCACTTTCAGCGACAGCCTCAGCAGCGACACGGCCGGGGATTTCACGGCGACGATCGACTGGGGCGACGGCAACACCACCACGGGCACCGTGGTCGGCTCGAACGGGTCGTTCACGGTCGAGGGCGGGCATACATATGGCGACGAGGGCAGTGACCCCGCGGTCGTGACGTTCACCCACACGTCGGACAACGCGAGCGCGACCGCCAGCGGGTCGGTCGCGGTCGCCGAAGCCGACGTTCTCACGGGGCACGGAACGATCTTCAGGCCCAAGGCGGGCCAACCCTTCACCGGCACGGTCGCCACCTTCAGCGACACGGACACGGCAAACGTCGCCGGCGATTTCGCCGCCACCATCAACTGGGGCGACGGCTCCACTACGTCGGGCTCGGTCTCGGGCGGAAGCGGCACGCTCACCGTGAGCGGGACGCACACCTACGCCCACGCCGGTCACGAGAACGTGACGGTGACGCTGAGCGACGACGCGCCCGGCACGGCCACCGCCACCGCGATGTCCGCCGCCAACGTCTCGACGCTTTCCAAGAACGACTTCAACGGGGACAACCAATCCGACCTGTTGGCGCAAAGCACTTCGACCAACCACCCGGACGTGCTGGTCGAGCTGCTCAACGGCACGGCCATCTCATCCTCGGCGACGATATCCACGCCGAGGGGCTGGGAGGTCGTCGCGTCGGCCGATTTCAACAACGACGGCAAGGCCGACATCGTCCTGCAGAACGCCGACGGTACGCCGCAGATCTGGCTGATGAACGGCACCAGCGTGACGAGCACCGTCACGCTGGCCAACCCGGGCTCGGCCTGGCACGTGGTCGCCGCCGACGACTTCAACAATGACGGCAATCCCGACCTGCTGTTCCAGAACCAGGACGGCAGGACGGCCGTCGCGTTGATGAACGGCACGTCGGTCGTCAGCATGACGACCGTGGGCAACCCGGGAACGGCGTGGCGCGCCATCGGGGCGGGCGACTTCAACAACGACGGCAACGCCGACATCCTGTTCCAGGATACGGACAACAACAACGGTTCGCCGCAGATCTGGGAGATGAACGGCACCTCGGTCATCGCCACGGCGGTTCTGCCCAACCCCGGCAAGGGCTGGCAGGCAATCGGCACCGGCGACTTCAACGGCGACGGCAACGCCGACATCCTCTTCCAGAACAAGGACGGCACGCCGCAGATCTGGGAGATGAACGGCACCTCGATCCTCGCCGAGGCGACGCTGGCGAATCCGGGATCGAGCTGGCAGGCCATCGGAACCAGCGACTTCAACGGCGACGGCATGTCCGACATTCTCTTCCAGAACAGCAGCAACGGCACGCCGCTGGTCTGGGAGATGAACGGCACCTCGGTCGCGACCACCTTCACGTTGCCCAGCCCGGGATCCAATTTCGTCCTCAAGGACGACGGGCCGATCGAGCACGGCGCTGGTCCCCAGGGGGCCGGGCCACATGCGAGCGCGCCTGACTCAAGTATTGCAACCGTGGTCGCGCCGCCGTTCACGGGCCTGGTCTCGATCGGCGGGCCGCACACCTGAGAAGTTCCGCTACTGCAACGGCGCGCCCGTGACGATCTCTCGGGCGCGCTCGCGTTCGCCAACTCCTGGGCCCCGACCAGGCGCATCCAGACCGTCACGGGGCGGATACGCTGCAGCCTGCCGGCGAACGGAGATGACGTCTCGCGGTTCGGCCCCGCCGCCTCGGCGGCACGGCCGGCTCATCAACCTCGCATTCACGCCGAGCTTCCAGGCGTGAACCGCCAGCTGAGCTCAACTCACCTAACCAGCACGTTCCGGAATTGCCACGGATCGCGCTTGTCGATGTCCTCGGCAAAGAGGCCCGGGCGGCCGGTGAGCGGCGTCCAGTCGGTGTACTGGCCGATCACCGGGCCGAGATAGGGCATCTGCACCTCGAGGCAGCGGCGGAAATCCAGCTCGTCGGCCTCGACGATACCGGCTGTCGGGTTCTCCAGCGCCCAGACCATGCCGGCGACCACCGCCGAGGTCACCTGCAGGCCGGTCGCGTTCTGGTAGGGCGCGATCCGCCGCGTCTCCTCGATCGAGAGCTGCGAGCCGTACCAGTAGGCGTTCTTCTTGTGGCCGTAGAGCAGGACGCCGAGCTCGTCGATGCCGTCGACGATGTCGTGCTCGTCGAGAATGACGTGCTCGCCCTGGCGCGCGCCGCGGCCGAACATCTCGTGCAGCGACAGCACCGCGTCATTGCACGGGTGATAGGCGTAATGGCAGGTCGGCCGGTAGAGCACCTTGCGGCCCTCGCGCAGCGTGAAGTAGTCGGCGATCGAGATCGACTCGTTGTGCGTCACCAGGAAGCCGTACTGTCCGCGCGCGGTCGGCGTCCACGAGCGCACCCGGGTGTTGGCGCCGGGCTGGGTCAGGTAGATGGCGGCGCCGCAGCCGGCCTTGTGCCTGCGCCCGTTCGCCGGCATCCATTTCTCGTGGGTGCCCCAGCCGAGCTCGGCCGGCTGCTGGCCCTCCGACACGAAGCCCTCGACCGACCAGGTGTTGACGAACACGTCCATGGGCTTGGGATGCCGCGCCCGCTGGGTGTCGCGCTCGGCGATATGGATGCCCTTGACGCCGAGCTTCTTGGCAAACCGGCCCCATTCCTCGCGTGTCCCAGGCTCCTTGAACGTGACCTTCAGGTCGCCGGCGAGGTTGATGAGCGCCTGCTTGACGAACCACGACACCATGCCGGGATTGGCCCCGCAGCAGGAAATCGCGGTGGTGCCGCCCGGACGCTTGCGGCGCGCCGCCAGGACGGTCTCGCGCAGCGCATAGTTCGAGCGCGACTCCGGTCCGAGCTTGGGATCGAAATAGAAGCCGGCCCAGGGCTCGACCACGGTATCGATGTAGAGCGCGCCGATCTCGCGGCAGAGCTCCATGATGTCGAGCGAGGAGGTATCGACCGACAGGTTGACGCAGAAGCCCTGGCCGCCGCCGGCGGTCAGCAGCGGGGTCAAGAGCTCGCGGTAGTTCTTGCGCGTGACGCCCTGGTGGATGAAGCGGATGCCGCGCTCGTCGAGGAGCTTGCGGTCTTTATCCTCTGGATCGATCACGACGAGGCGCGTCTTGTCGTAATCGAAATGGCGCTCGATCAGCGGCAGCGTGCCTTTGCCGATCGAGCCGAAGCCGATCATCACGATAGGGCCGCTGATGCGGCCATGCACGGGCCATTGGGTCATCCAAATCTCCGGAGTGCGCAGGCGAACGCGAAAAACAAAGGTGCCGCACGATTACCGATCGCGCGGCACCGAGGGAAGTGCTCCAGCCTTGTCTACGGCCGGTTCATGCCGCCTGTGCGACGGCAACGGTTGCGGCGGCGCGGGCGGCCGGACGGCGGCGGGTCGCGGCGCGAATGGCGCCGTACGCGCCTTCGAGCGCGCCGGTCGTGAGCTCGACACCCAGGAGCCGAGCGGGCTCATAGGCGCCCGGCATCGTCAGGTCGCCGGTCTTGTCGGCCGTGAAGCCGAAGCGGGCGTAATAGGACGCATCGCCCACCAGCAGCACGGCGGCGTGGCCCGCCTCGCGCGCGGTGCGCAGCGCGCGCCACATCAGGGCGGCGCCGATGCCGCGGTGGCGGCGACCGGGATGCACCGCGAGCGGCCCGAGCAGCAGCGCCGGCCGCCCGGTGCCGGCGAGCACCGGCCACAGCCGCACGGTGCCGACGACCTCGCCCTTGTCGAGCGCAACGAAGGCCAGCGCCGGCGCGCGGCCGGCGCGCAGCCGCTGCGACGGCTTCTCGAAGCGGACCGGGCCATAGGCGCGGTCGAGCAGCGCCTCGCGCGCCGCGACGTCGCCTGCATTTTCGGAACGGATCGTGACCATGGCATTCCTCCGCGCCCAGGCACGGGCGCACCAGCACGCTGGTGCGCCCGCCCGGACACGCGCCGAGGCGCGTGACTAGATGTGGAAGGACTTGAGCGGCGAGAAGCCGTTGAAGGCGACCGCCGAGTAGGTGGTCGTATAGGCGCCCGTGCCCTCGATCAGCACCTTGTCGCCGATCTCGAGGCTGACCGGGAGCAGATACGGCTCCTTCTCGTACAGCACGTCCATCGAGTCGCAGGTCGGACCCGCGATCACGCAGGCGCTCATCTCGTCGCCGTCACGCGGCGTGCGGATGGGGTAGCGGATCGACTCGTCCATCGTCTCGGCGAGGCCGCCGAACTTGCCGATGTCGAGATAGACCCAGCGGACCGGGTCGGCCTCGCTCTTCTTCGAGACCAGCACGACTTCCGCCTCGATCACGCCGGCGTTGCCGACCATGCCGCGGCCGGGCTCGATGATCGTCTCCGGGATCGCGTTGCCGAAGTGCTTGCGCAGCGCCCGGAAGATCGCCGTCCCATAGCTCTTCACCGCCGGAACCTCCTTGAGGTACCGGGTCGGGAAGCCGCCGCCGAGGTTCACCATGCTGAGGTTGATGCCCCGCTCGGCGCAGGTGCGGAAGATCTTGGCGGCCGACTTCAGCGCCGCGTCCCAGGCCTGGGTGCGCCGCTGCTGCGAGCCCACGTGGAACGAGACGCCATGGGCGACGAGGCCCAGGCGGTGGGCATGCTCCAGCACCTCGACGGCCATCTCGGCGTCGCAGCCGAACTTGCGCGATAGCGGCCATTCGGCGCCCGAGCAGTCGTGCAGGAAGCGGCAGAACACCTTCGAGCCGGGCGCCGCGCGGGCGACCTTCTCGACCTCGGCCTTGCAGTCGACCGCGAAGAGGCGCACGCCGAGCGCGAAAGCCCGCGCGATGTCGCGCTCCTTCTTGATCGTGTTGCCGTACGAGATGCGGTCGGGCGCGGCGCCGGCGGCGAGCACCATCTCGATCTCGGCGACCGAGGCGGTGTCGAAGCAGGAGCCGAGCTTGGCCAGCAGGCACAGAACCTCAGGCGCCGGGTTCGCCTTCACGGCGTAGAACACGCGCGTGTCAGGCAGCGCCTTGGCAAAGGCCTGGTAGTTGTCGCGAACGACCTCGAGGTCGACGACCAGGCATGGTGCGTCGTCCTTCCCCTCCGCGCGGCGGTTGCGGAGAAACTCGCGGATGCGCTCCGTCATGGCGCTCTCCCCACGGATCAGGGGCGGCGGACCGCCCGATGTGATGCGGGTTCGCCTGCTTCGCCGCCGGCCCGCGATGGGGACGCGCCAGTGGCGAGAACCGGGAAGACCCGACCGTGCTGCCTTGGTTTGGATGGGGAGACCCCGTCCGCACGCCCGGCAATGATGAACAAGCCTCTTCGGTAGCCCGAGCCGGAGGGTGGAATCCCGGCAGAGACCAAAAAAGCCCGCTCCGTCGTTGCTTTAAGCCGCGTCCCCCGTGGAGAACGAGGTGCGCCGGTTTCGCCTCCGGCTGTCAGTCAAGCGTTCGGAGCTGCAAGCGATCGCAGACTTTTGTGTCTGATGACACGCCGTCTTGGCGATCTCACTCCGGGCGGCTGTCCGGCCTCTTGTCCGGATGCCCACCGACCGACACACGGCCACAGGCACGTGCGAATTTGGGCAATCATGAAATAAGTGGATTCCGATTTTCATTCAAGAAAAAATCGCAGCGCGTGCAAAGTTTTTTCACCACGCGCGCGAAAAGAGTTTCGAGAAGCTTAACCGCCAGCCCCTCGAGCGCCGCTGGGAGCGACGCGCGGGCAGCGCTCGCGTCGTCAGTCGCGCGTGGTGAACGGCTCGACGTGCATGCCGTTGCGCACGAAGGTCGCCATGACGGCGAGCCCGATGAGGAAGAAGACGATCTGGAAGACGTAGACGCCGGTGGTGCCGAGCCCGAGCAGGCTCGCGACCGCCCAGCCACCCGCGAAGGCGGCGCCGAACACCTCGGCGCTGATCAGGATCGCGGCACTCACGACCGTGGACACGTTCTGCCACAGAATCCGCCGCGGGCCCTTGGTTGAAGCTACGTCGCGCATCGCATAAATCCCTGTCTGGCGGCCGCAATCTCCATCAAATGGGCAGCGCGATCAAGTCCGGCAAGGCGCCCGAAATGCGGCCGGCCAGGCGAATTTCCGAGCGAGGTTTCATGAGCCAAGCCCCCTCCACGCGTCCCGCATCCGGCGACAACCCCCTGCTCGCCTCCTGGGACACGCCGTTCGAGACGCCGCCCTTCGCGGCGATCCGGCCCGAGCACTTCGGCCCCGCCTTCGCGGCAGCCTTCGACGAGCATCGGCGCGAGGTCGCGGCAATCGCCACCGAGGCGGCCACGCCGAACTTTGACAACACCGTGGCGGCGCTCGAACGCTCGGGCCGGGCGCTGGCGCGGGTCTCGACGGTCTTCTTCGCCCTGGTGGGCGCCCACAGCAACGAGGCGCTGCTCGCGCTGGAGCGCGAGATCGTGCCCCGCCTCACCGCCCATTGGGACGCGATCCATATGAACCAGGGGCTGTTCGCCCGTGTCGCGGCCGTCAAGGCGGATGCGGCCGGTCTCGATGCTGAGCAAGCGCGGGTGATCGAGCGCTACTTCGTGACCTTCCGCCGGGCGGGCGCCGGCCTCGACGAGGCGGCGCGGCGGCGGCTCGCCGAGATCGGCGAGCGCCTCGCGGCACTCGGCACCCGGTTCAGCCAGCGGGTGCTGGCGGACGAGCAGGGCTATGTGCTGCCGCTCGAGGGCGAGCAGGACCTCGCCGGCCTGCCGGAGCATCTGCGCGCGGCAGCGAGCGCGCTCGCGCAGGAGCGCGGGCTCGATGCCCCGGCCGCGATCACGACGTCGCGCTCCAGCGTCGAGCCGTTCCTCGCCTTCTCGCGACGGCGCGACCTGCGTGAAAAGGCCTTCCGCGCCTTTGTCGCCCGCGGCGAAGGCGGTGCCGACGACAACCGACCGGTGATCGCCGAGATGGTGCGGCTGCGCACCGAGAAGGCAAGACTGCTCGGCTATCCGACCTGGGCGGATTACGTGCTCGACGACGCCATGGCGAAGACACCCGCGGCCGCGCGTCGTCTGCTGGAGAAGGTCTGGGCCCCGGCGCGCGCGCGGGCGCTCGCCGACCGCGACGCCATGCAGGAGATGATCCGCGCCGAGGGCGGCAATTTCGCCCTCGCCGCCTGGGACTGGCGCTACTACGCCGAGAAGCTGCGGCAGGCGCGCTGCGACATCGCGGAGGGCGAGTTCGAGCCGTATCTGCAGCTCGACCGCATCGTCGCGGCCGCCTTCGAGACCGCCCGCCGGCTGTTCGGCATCACGGCGACGCCGCGGAACGACGTGCCGGTGTGGCACCCGGACGTGCGTATTTTCGAGATCAAGGCGGCCGACGGGCGCCACCTCGGCCTGTTCTTCGGCGACTATTTCGCCCGGCCGTCGAAGCGCAGCGGCGCCTGGATGTCGAGCCTGCGCGACCAGCGCAAGCTCGACGGCGAGGTCCGGCCGCTGGTGTTCAATGTGATGAACTTCGCCAAGGGCGCAGGTGGCGGCCCGGCGCTGCTCAGCCACGACGACGCGCGCACCCTTTTCCACGAGTTCGGCCACGCCCTGCATGGGCTCCTCTCGGACGTGACCTACCCGCTGATCTCCGGGACCGGGGTCGCGACCGATTTCGTCGAGCTGCCGTCCCAGCTCTACGAGCAGTGGCTGGATACGCCGGAGATCCTCAAGGCCTTCGCGGTGCACTACCGCACGGGCGAGCCGATGCCCGATGCCCTGATCGCCAAGCTCAAGGCGGCGCGCACCTTCAACCAGGGCTTCATGACGGTCGAGTACGTCTCCTCGGCCATCGTGGACCTCGATTTCCATTCGCTCGCCAACGCCGACCAGCTCGACCCGGCGACGTTCGAGCGCACCGCGCTCGAACGCATCGGCATGCCGGAGGAGATCGCGATGCGCCACCGCTCGCCGCATTTCACCCATGTGTTCGCCGGCGACCACTATTCGGCAGCCTATTACAGCTACATGTGGTCGGAGGTGCTTGACGCCGACGCATTCAACGCCTTCCAGGAGACCGGCAACGTGTTTGACCGCGCGACCGCCGACCGGCTCTACCGCTTCATCTACTCGGCTGGCGGCTCGCGCACGCCGGACGACGCCTATAAGGCCTTCCGTGGCCGCCTGCCGACCGAGGAGGCGCTGCTCGAGCGGCGCGGCCTCGCCGACGCGGCGGCCTGATCCCGAGGACCTGATCATGGACCTGCACAGCGCCGGCCATCGCATCGGGGTCGTGGCGGCGCCACATGCCGCCGCGGCCGAGGCCGGCCGCGCCGTGCTCGCCGAGGGCGGCAACGCCATCGAGGCAATGGTCGCAATGGCGGCGACGATCGCGGCCGTCTACCCGCACATGAACCACATCGGCGGCGACGGCTTCTGGCTGATCCGCGAGCGCTCCGGCCGGGTGCGGGCGCTGATGGCGGCGGGCCGCGCCGGGAGCAACGCGCGGCGCGAGCTCTACCGCGACCACGAGGCGATCCCGGCGCGTGGGGCGCTTGCCGCGCTCACGGTCCCGGGGGCAATCGCCGGCTGGTCGCTGGCGCTCGAGGCCGCGAAGGCGCAGGGCGGCCGCCTGCCGCTCCAAACCCTGTTGGCGCACGCGATCCGGCATGCCCGCGACGGCTATGTGGTGACCCGTAGCCAGGCCCGGCTGACGGCTGAGAAGCTTCCCGAGGTGAAGGATGCGCCCGGCTTCGCACAGGCCTTCCTGGTCGACGGCAAGCCGCCGGCGGCCGGCACTACGCTGCGGCAGAGCGCGCTCGCCGCAACGTTCGATCATCTCGCCCATGCGGGGCTCGACGACTTCCACCGCGGCGACGTCGGCCGCGAGATCGCGGCCGACCTCGAGCGGATCGGCAGCCCGGTCACCCGCGCCGACCTCGCGCAATGCCGCGCCACGGTCGCCGAGCCGCTGAGCGTCACGCTGCAGGCCGGCACGGTCTACAACGCGCCGCCGCCCACCCAGGGCCTCGCCTCGCTGATCATCCTGGCGCTGTATGAGCGGCTGCGCGTGGACGAGGCCGAAGGTTTCGACCACGTCCACGGGATCGTCGAAGCCACCAAGCGCGCCTTCCGGGTGCGCGACCGCATCATCACCGACCCGGACCGCCTGCCGGCACCGCCCGAGCGCTTTCTCGAGCGCGCATTCCTCGACGCACAGGCCGACAAGGTCGACCGCCGCAAGGCGGCTCCCTGGCCGGCGAAGCCGGGCGACGGCGACACCATCTGGATGGGCGCGGCGGACCATGACGGCATCGCGGTGTCGTACATCCAGTCGCTCTACTGGGAGTTCGGCTCCGGCTGCGTGCTGCCGGCGACCGGCGTGCTGATGCAGAACCGCGGCGCGAGCTTCTCTCTCGATCCGGGCGCGCTCAACGCGCTGGCCCCCGGCCGGCTGCCCTTCCACACGCTCAACCCGGCGCTGGCGGTGCTCGCGGATGGCCGCGTGATGGCCTACGGCACCATGGGCGGCGACGGCCAGCCGCAGAGCCAGGCCGCGCTGTTCACCCGCCACGTGCTCTATCGGGCGCCGCTCGACCGCGCCCTCGATGCGCCGCGCTGGCTGCTCGGCCGTACCTGGGGCTCGCCGCACACCAACCTGCGGCTGGAGTCACGGTTCGACGGGAACCTGATCGACCGCCTGCTGTCGGCCGGCCATGACATCGACGTCCTCGCCGAACCCTATTCGGACACGATGGGCCACGCGGGCGCGGTGGTGCTGCATCCCGACAGCACGCTCGAGGGCGGTCACGATCCGCGCGCCGACGGCGGCGCGGCGGGGGTGTAGTCCATATGCGTCCTGCGCGGCCTTGTGCCGGGCGTCCACGTCTTATGCCCAGCCACGACGGGACTAGGCGCCATACTGCTCGTCGGTAACGTGCTCCAGCCAGGCGACGTGGCTGCCGTCCTTCGCTTCCTGCATGGCGATGTGCACCATGGCGGTCTTCGGGCCGGCGCCATGCCAATGCTTCTCGCCGGGAGCAATCCATACCGTGTCGCCGGCGCGGATCTCGCGGACCGGGCCGCCCCACAGCTGGACGCGGCCGACCCCGGAGACGACGTGGAGGGTCTGGCCCAGCGGATGGGTGTGCCAGGCGGTGCGCGCGCCCGGCTCGAAGCTCACGCGGGCGGAGCGAAGGATGGCGGGCGCCGGCGTCTCGATAATCGGGTCCTGCCAGACCGTGCCGGTAAACGACTCCGCCGGCATGCGGCGTGACGGACGGGACCCTGCGGCGAAAATCTCCATGGCAGTATCCTTTCGATGCACGGATTGGATTTCGAATTGGGCGCCGGTGGGCGCTCGGCTCAGCGCGACGGCGCGAAACCGTACAGGGTTTCGGGATTGCTGACGAGAATGCGTCGGCGCGTCGCCGCATCCGGCGCCCACTCGGCGAGGAGATCGAACAGGACCGCGTCGTCCGGCTTCTCCTTCTCGGTCGGATGCGGCCAGTCGCTGCCCCAGACCATCCGCTCGGGCGCCGCCGCGACCAAGACCTGCGCGATCTTGGTCGCGTCCGCATAGGTCGGCGGCCCGACCTTGGTGTCGAGGTAGGCGCCGGAAATCTTCACCCAGGTGCGGCCCCGGTCGATGAGGCGGCGGATGCTCGCAAAAGCCGGGTGATCGATCCCGGCGGGCTGCGGCAAGCGGCCCATGTGGTCGAACACGATGGTCGATGGCAGGCGATCCCACAGGCTGTCGGCCGCGACGATCTGGTCGGCGCGCAGGTGGATCTGCACGTGCCAGCCGAGATCGGCGACACGGCGCGACAGCGGCTCGATCATGTCGAGAGTCGTCACCGCGGTCGCGGGATCGAACTGGGTGAAGCGGATGCCGCGCACGCCGCCGTCGGCGAGGTGCTTGAGCTCGGCGTCGGCGACGTCGGGATGCACCACCGCGACACCGCGCGCGCCGGCGCCAAGCTGCGCGACGGCGTCGAGCGTCACCGCGTTGTCGGTGGCGTAAACCGCCGGCGTGACGATCACCACCCGGCTCAAGCCGATGCGGCTCTGCAGCTGGCGATATTCGGCGACGCTCGCCGCATCCTGCATGCGCGCGGCCGGCCGCAGCGGCGGAAAGCGCGCCGCGTCGTAGATGTGCATATGGCAGTCGCAGGCGTTTTCGGGCGCCGCGAGCCGCGGCGGCGCGCTGCCGGCCGAATTCGGTACTGACCCCGTCTCAGCGGAAGTCATCGGGCCGAAGCTCGATCGGCTCGCCGTGCGGCGTGCGGTCGGCGGCGTGGTCCCAGGCGTCGTGATAGCGCGCGAGCGTCTCGCGGCTCGCGACGCCCTTCTCGGCGACCAGCCGCTCGAGCGTGGCAAGCCAGTGGTGATAGTAGGTCTCGCCGGTGTCGGGATCGCCCGTCGCCTGCGCGCGCTTGATCTCGTCGGCGAGCGTCGCGGCCCATTGCGGCCAGGTGAAGAGCCCGCGCTCGTGCAGCGCCAGCGCCATGGCGAAGGCCTGCGCCTCCCAGGGCTCGCGGAAGACCGGGCCCTCGGCGTCGCAGGGGATACTGGGCACGGCCTCGCGTGCGCGTCGCGCGGCTGCGGAATCAGCCGTCATCTCAGGCGGGCTCGAGATAGGGCTCGAACGCCTCGATCGAGACCTTGACGGTCGGATCGGCGTCCGCGCCCCACAGATCCTGGTTATCGAAGATCACCGTATAGAGCCATTGCGGATTGTCGCCGGCCCCGCTCGCGGACGTGTCGGGATAGACGTGGCAGCCCTGCACCCGCTCGATCACGCCGACATGGCCGCGCACGTAGCGCGGCAGCCGCGTATGCGTCTTCGGATGCATGTTCTTGGCGAGCACGCGATCGCCGGGCTTGTAGCGCGCCGGCCCCTGCGGCGGCCGGGTGAACGATCCACGCGACATCACGCGCTGCACATCGTCGACTTTGAAGTTGCCGCGCTTGAGCGGCTTCGCGGGATGCAGCGCGCGGCCGGCCGCGACCTCGTCGGCGCCGATGAAGCCGAGCGCCACCAACCGGCGCTCGAGGCCGAGAAACCACTTTCGATAATAGGTGCTGCCGAGATAATCGACGGGCGGCAGCGATTCGAGCGAGAAGCGGCTCATGTCGATGTTCCAGGCACCGGCCGCGCCCATGGCGCGGTTCATCGCCATCACGCGGCCTTCCCAGGGCGCGTGAAAGACCGGCTCGTTCGACTCGGGCTCGACCTTGCCGAACCCGTCCATCCCGCCCATGTCGTGGACGCCATCCATTGCCGCCTCCCTCTTTTTCTTCTTACGGGTTCTTCGCGAGGCCGGTCCCGATCATCGAATCGCGGGTGACCAGCTCGGCGAGGCGGTCCTCGCTCCAGCCGTCGGTGCCGGCGGGCCGCATCGGCAGGACGATGAACCGCGTCTCGGCGGTCGAGTCCCACACGCGGATCTCGGTCTCCTTGGGCAACGAGACGCCGAAATCGGCCAGCACGCCGCGCGGATCGCGCACCGCGCGCGAGCGGTAGGGTGCCGCCTTGTACCACACCGGCGGCAGGCCGAGCATTTCCCACGGATAACAGGAGCACAGCGTGCACACGACCATGTTGTGGACCTGCGGCGTGTTCTCGACCACGACCAGATGGTCGCCGACCCGGCTCACATGGCCGAGCGTCGCGATCGTCGCCGAGCCGTCGTGCAGGAGGCGCTGCTTGAACTCCGGATCGACCCACGCCTTGGCGATGACGCGGGCACCGTTATGCGGGCCGATCTTGGTCTCGTAAGCCTCGATGATTAGGTCGAGGGCTTTGGGATCGACATAGCCCTTCTCGGTCAGGATGGTCTCGAGGGCGCGGACCCGGAGCTGCATCTCGCCGAGCTCGGAGCCGTGATGATCGTCGTGCGAATGGTTGCTCATGGCTCCGACTCTAGCCAAGGAAGGAGGCCTGATCTACCTGCCTCACGCCCCTTTGAGCGGCCCGTCCTTGAGCCGCGCCAGATCGAAGCGGTCGATCTCCTGCAGCAGCTCGATGAAGCCCTTGGCGCCCTGCGCGAGCGCCGCCTCGCCCTTTGCGGCGGTGGCGCGACTTGCGTCGCCGACCGCGCCGGAGGGATGCAGGTCCTGGGTCATCCAGCCGAACCCGGCCGGCCGAAAGGCCCCGAGCCATGTGAATTCCTGCGCCATCGCGACGGTCGCGGGCTTCTCGGCCACCACCTTGTCCATGCGCACCGTGTCGCCGCGGCCGGCCAGCATCAGCGAGGTCTCGACATCGCCGCCATGGATGCCGTGCCGTCGCTCCTCGCCGCCGAACGCGCTGTCCGGATAGCCGAAACGGTGCCAGCCGACACACACGACCAGCATGCCGAGCCGCACCCGCAGGTCGCGCGCCACCATTTCCATCGCCGAGACATTGCCGCCATGGCTCGTCACCAGCACGAGCTTCTTCACCCCGGCGCGCGCGACGCTTTCGCCGATCTCGGTCCAGGCGCGGATCACGGTCGCGCCCGAGAGGGTCAGCGTGCCCGGGAAGGCGACGTGCTCGTCCGACTGGCCGATCCATTGCACCGGCAGGAACGTCACCGGCAGGTCGGCGGGAAGCTCTTTGCGGACGCGGGCCAGATAGGCCTCGGCAATGAAGCTGTCGACGCCGAGCGGCAGATGGGGGCCGTGCTGTTCGGTCGCGGCGAGCGGCAGCACGGCGATCCAGCGCGCCGTCTCCGCCGCGCTAAAATCCGCCCAGGTCATCTCGGCCCATTCACGTTTCGGCAGCATCGTCATGCGATCTCGTCAACCGGGCCCCACTCGCCTATGTTCCCGCCCCTATCAGGAGAATGAATCGATGCGGTCCGCAAGCCTCTTGGTGTCGCTCATAGCTGCCATGATCTGCGCCTTCCCGGCAGCGCCGGCGCACGCGCAGGCGCTCGACAAGGTCTCGTTCGGCACCAACTGGGTGGCGGAAGCCGAGCATGGCGGCTTCTACCAGGCGCTCGCCGACGGCACCTATCGCAAATATGGGCTCGACGTGACGATCGTGCCCGGCGGCCCGCAGGTCAACAACCGCATCCTGCTCGCGGTGGGCAAGCTCGACTTCTACATGAGCGACAACACGCTGCAGTCGTTCGACGCGGTCGAGAACAAGGTGCCGACGCTGGCCGTCGCCGCCATGTTCCAGAAGGACCCGCAGGTGCTGATCGCGCATCCGGATACGGGCATCAAGTCCATCGACGACCTCAAGGACCTCACTCTCTTCATCTCCAAGGAGGGTCTTGCCAGCTGGTTCCAGTGGCTCAAGGCCGACCACAAGTTCAGCGACGCCAAGGTCAAGCCCTACACGTTCAACCCGCAGCCGTTCCTTGCCGACAAGTCGAGCGCGATGCAGGGCTTCGTCACGTCGGAGCCCTATGCCATCGAGAAGCAGGCCGGCTTCAAACCGAAGGTCTTCCTGATCGCCGACTACGGCTTCTCGAGCTACTCGACCCTGATCGAGACCCGCCGCGATCTGGTCGAGAAGAAGCCGGACCTGGTGCAGCGTTTCGTCGATGCCTCGATCATCGGCTGGTACCACTACATCTACGGCGACAACGCGGCCGGCAATGCGCTGATCAAGAAGCACAACCCGGAGATGACCGATGCGCTGCTCGCCTATTCGGTCGCCAAGATGAAGGAATACGGCATCGTCGATTCCGGCGACACGTTGCGGCTCGGGATCGGCGCCATGACGGACGCCCGCGTCGCGAATTTCTACGACGAGATGGTGCGCGCCGGCGTCGTCAAGCCGAACATCGATTTCCGCAACGGCTATACGCTGCGCTTCGTCAACAAGATGGTCGGCATGGAGCTGAGGCCGAAGAATTGACGGCTAAGTCTGCGGCTGAAGATAAGGCACGACCTCGCCCTTGAGCTTGATCGTCATCGGGTTGCCATGGCGATCCTTGGCGTTGCCGGCCGCGACGCGAATCCAGCCCTCGCTCACGCAGTACTCCTCGACATTGTGCTTTTCGGCGCCATTGAAGCGCACGCCGACGCCGCGTTCGAGGAGCGCGGCGTCGTAGAAGGGGCTCCGCGGATCGTTGCAGAGGCGGTCAGGGAGAATGTCGGTCATCGGCATGAACACGTGCGGTTGAGGCTGTCAGCATAGCCCAAGTTTGCGTCCCCGGTATCGGCCGCCACGTCAACGCTCCGCGCTCACCTCGGGTTTCGGCCGGCGGGAAGATGGGTATAGTCCGGATCGAGCTTTGCGCCATATGAGAAGGCAAGTGCCGCCCGATCCTCCATCGACATCCCGCTCCCCGGTCGTTGCGTTGAGCGGGGTTGCGAAGACCTTCGCCAACGGTGTGCAGGCGCTCGACGGCCTCGATCTCGACGTGCGGCCTGGCGAGTTCATGTCACTGCTAGGCCCGTCGGGCTGCGGCAAATCGACGGCGCTGCGGCTGATCGCGGGCCTGAGCGAGCCCTCGCGCGGCAGCATCACGTGGGGCGTCCGCAATGCTTCGGCGCGGCGCGGGCACGATATCGGCTTCGTCTTCCAGGAGCCGACCCTGATGCCGTGGGCGACGGTCGCCGGGAATGTCGCGCTGCCGCTCCAGCTGGGAGGCACGCGCCCGGCGGAGATCGCGCCGCGCGTCGCGCATGCGCTCGACGACGTCGGGCTCGCGGCGTTCCATGCCGCCTACCCGCGCGAGCTCTCCGGCGGCATGAAGATGCGCGTCTCGATCGCGCGCGCGCTCGTCACCGACCCGGGCCTCCTCCTGATGGACGAGCCGTTCGCGGCGCTCGACGAGATCACCCGCTTCAAGCTCAACAACGACCTGCTCCATCTGTGGCAAACGCTGCGCAAGACCGTCGTGTTCGTCACCCACTCGGTGTTCGAATCGGTCTACCTGTCGAACCGCATCGTCGTAATGACGCCGCGGCCCGGCCGGGTCTTCAAGGAGCTCACGATCGAAGCTCCCTATCCACGCCAGGAAAGCTTCCGTACCTCGGCCGAATACGCCGGCTACTGCCGGATCGCGTCGGAGGCGCTCACCCAAGCAATGGCCGCCGCCGCATGAGCACGCGCGCGCGCGCCTTCGAGCCGGAGCGCATCCTGCGCCTCGTCCTGCCGATCGCCACCCTCGTGCTCGGGATCGCGGCCTGGCGATTCGTGGTGACGTTCTTTGCGCTGCCGCCCTATGTGCTGCCCGGGCCGGGGCTGGTGTGGCAGACGCTCATCGACGACCGCGCGGTGCTGTTCGAATCCCTCGGCGTCACCCTGTTGACCACCTTCCAGGGCTTCCTCCTCGCCACCATCGGCGGCATCACGCTTGCCGTCGTGTTCAACCTGGCGCGCGTCGTCGAATATGCGCTCTATCCCTATGCGGTGATCATCCAGGTAACACCGGTGCTGGCGATCGCGCCGCTGCTGCTGATCTACCTGCCGCAACAGGGCGCGGTACTCGCTTGTGCATGGATCGTTGCGTTCTTTCCGGTGCTCGCCAACACGACGCTCGGACTCAACTCGGTCGACCGCAATCTCGCCGATCTCTATCGGCTGTACGGCGCCTCGTGGGACCAGGTGCTGTTCCGGCTCAAGCTGCCGTCGGCGCTGCCGCATATCCTGGCCGGCATCCGCATCGCCGGCGGTCTGTCGCTCGTCGGCGCCGTGGTCGCCGAGATCGCGGCCGGCTCGGCCGGCGCGGGCTCGGGGTTGGCCTACCGCATCGCCGAGTCGAGCTATCGCCTCAACATCCCGCGCATGTTCGCGGCGCTCATCCTGTTGTCGGTCGCTGGCATCGTGATCTTCTTCGCGACCTCGGCGCTGTCGTATTTCATGCTGCGCCGCTGGCACGAGAGCGCGGTGTCGCGGGAGCGCTGACGTCGCGTCCGCTTGTAAAATACAGGCGATTTACAGGGGCAGGCGGTTCGGAGGGCGAATTCGCCGACCTCCCCGCCCTTTGGTTTCGTTCGTTCCCGCCGACGGGGCCTCCGGAAAAAATAACAATGGGAATCCGGACGATATTTACAATGGAAGGCATTGAACGAGCGAGGAAAAACTCGCGGCCGCAATAACAATGGGATCAATAGCAATAACAATGGAGATCAATGACGAGAACAATGCGAAAAACAATGGAAAACAATGAGAGCGCGAACGCAATGCAACCTCAGGTGAGGCAACGGGCCAGGCACCGGGCTCCCTCGCGGCAACAAAAAACCCGCCGAGGAGCAGCGGCGGGGCGGCAGGCGCACAAAACCAAGACTAGGATTTATGCCTCGCCGAATTGAGCCGCGAAGGCAAGCAAAAGCGCCCCGTTATCCCCGCCGCAGTTGACGGCGTCCGGGCACGCGCCCAACACGGTCCGCGGCGCTACAGGAACCGCGTCGGCCACAGCATCGTGCGCCACATGTGCGCCGAGGGGCTGTCGTCGAGGCCGAGGCCCTCCTTCGGCTGCTTGAAGTTGCGGCCGATGATGTCGACGAAGTCGTCGAGATTGACCTTGGCGTTGGGATCGAACGAGTAGATGTCGTTCAGGCAGATCAGCCGCGCCGTCATGTAGTGCTTGTGATCGCGGGCGCGCTGATACGCCTCGACGATGTAGGGCTCGGGCTTGTAGTCGGGCCCGAACAGCTTCCGGTACATGTCGGGATACGCGTAGCCGACCGACTCGTCCGGGAAGAAGCGCAGCGCCTGATGCGCGCGGATTGCCCAGCTCACCTCCTCGTCCACATAGGGCTCGATCATCTGCGCGCCCCAGTAGCCGTGGTCGCAGCGGATGAAGCTCACCACCGCGATGTCGTGCAACAGGCAGGCGAGAACCACCTTCTCGCTGTGGCCGCCCTTGAGCGCGTGCGTCGCGCTCTGCAGCAGATGCGAGGTCGAGGCGAAGCGGCAGCGAAAGTAATCGATGAGCGTCGGCTTCTCGGGCATCTGCGGCAGCCGCGGGTCGGCGCCCATCAGCATGTACTTGCCCGGATTTTTCGCCATCAGCGATGGCCCGCTTTCCATCCCGACCTTGCCGTCGGCAAGGCCGAACAGCACCGACTTGGTCACGATGTGCTCGAGCTCGTGCATCATGTGCTCTTCGAGCGCGTCGGCGCGATCGTTCGCGGACTGGGCCTGGGCGAGGCTGACCATGGGGCATTCTCCCGCTGTTGACATTTAGTCTAGCACGCCGTGGCGGACAATTCAGCGCAGGGCGGAATGCCTGCCCTGCGCCTTCGTGGAGGCGTGCCCGCACATAAACTCGGGTAACTTGCGGCACGCCACCGGACCTTCAGCTTGCTCGTACGAAAATCCCAACCCGTCGGCTCGGACGCCGCCGAGGCCCGCCGCATCCGGCTCACCGGCATCGCGCTGATGTGCGGCGCGGTCGGCTGCTTTGCCTTCCTCGACGCGACCGCAAAGTATCTCGGTCGCCACGTCGGCGTGCTGGAAGTCGTGTGGGCGCGCTACACCTTCGGGTTCCTCCTCGCGCTTCTGTGGTCGAACCCGATCAGCCGGCCCGGCATGCTGCGCACCGCGCGCCCGCTGCTGCAGGTCGGCCGCTCGGCGCTGCTGCTCGGCTCGACGGTGCTCAACTTCTTCGCGATCAAGTGGCTCCAGCTCGACCAGGCGCTGACGATCACGTTCGCGACGCCGTTCCTGGTGGCGGCGCTGTCGGGACCGGTGCTCGGCGAATGGGTCGGCCCGCGCCGCTGGGCCGCGATCGCGGTGGGTTTCCTCGGCGTGCTGGTGGTGACGCGTCCCGGCTTCAACGCGATCCATCCCGCGGCGCTGCTGTCGGCCGGCGGCGCGTTCTGCTACGCGGCTTATGCGCTGGCGACCCGGGTCCTCGCCCGCACCGACTCGAGCCAGACGACGCTGTTCTATTCCAACCTGGTCGGCGCGGTCGTGATGGTGCCGGTGGTTCTCGCCGTGTGGACGGAACCGGACAGCCTGCTCGTCGGCCTCTTGATGCTGGCGACCGGCGCGCTCGCGAGCGTCGGCCACTACCTCCTCATCGTCGCCCACCGGCTCGCGCCCGCCTCGGTGCTCTCGCCCTTCATCTACAGCCAGCTCGCGTGGACGACCGCGCTCGGCTACGCGGTCTTCGGCGACGTGCCCAACCGCTGGACGGTCGCCGGCGCCGGCATCGTGATCGCGTCCGGGCTCTACCTGCTGCACCGCGAGCGCGTGCGGCGCGGACGCTGATCATCACGGACGGTGACGCGGCACGACGGCGACGATCGGGGGCACTTGCCGCCCCCATTGCCCGTTGACAAACGTCTCCGGCCACGCCTGATACATGCGGGCGGTCGGTACCTTCCGACCCTTCCATCGCCGGGGTTTCGAGGATGACGAAAAAGCCAAGCCGCGCGCCGGATACCGCATCGCGGGCGAGCCTGAATGACGATATCGGCGAAGAGCTGCGGCTGCGCATGTACCGCATGCAGGTCGAGTTGCGCGAAGCCGAGCAGCGTGCCTACGACCTCTTCCTGCAGAACCTGGTGAAGGGCACGAGCCATCTCTCGCTCGGCCAGGAAGCCGTGGCGACCGGGTTTGCGGCGGCGATGCGGCCGAAGGATCTGAGCTTCTGCACCTACCGGGGCCACGCCCATACGCTGGCCCGCGGCGTCCCGGTCGAGAAGGTGCTTGGCGAGTTGATGCAGCGCGACAACGGCCTGATGCGCGGCAAGGGCGGGTCGATGCACCTCACGTCGGTCGACCACGGCGTGATGGGTTCTTACGCGATCATCGGCGCCCACCTGCCGATCGCCTGCGGCGCGGCGCTGCGCGCTCAGTACAAGGGCGACGACGACGTCGCGGTATGCTTCTTCGGCGACGGCACCACCAATATCGGCGCGTTCCACGAGGCGCTCAATTTCGCCGCGGTGTGGAAGCTGCCGGTGATCTTCGTGTGCGAGAACAACCTCTACATGGAATACACCCCGATCGGCGACGTGACCGCCGTCGAGCACCCGGCCGGCGACCGCGCCGCCGCCTACGGGCTCGAGCGCATCGTCATCGACGGCAACGACGCCGACGTGGTCTATCGCACGGCGAGCGCCGCCTATGCGCGCGCCCGCGCCGGCCAGGGACCGTCGCTGATCGAATGCCTCACCTATCGCCACAGCGGTCATTCGCGCGCCGACCCCGCCAAATATCGCCCCGAGGGCGAGCTGGAAAAATGGAAGGAGCGCGACCCGATCAAGATCTATCGGGCGCGGCTCAAGCAGTTCGGCATCGGCGACGATGTCATGGCGAAAATCGACTCCGAGGTGAAGCAGATGATCGATGCGGCGACGGAAGCGTGCAAGAAGGCGCCGAATCCGCCGGCCGACATCCTCACCACCGACGTCTACGCCGATGGAGGCTGGGCATGGCGGAACTGACCTATCGCGACGCGGTCGCGCGCGGCATCGCGCAGGAGATGACGCGCGACCCGGACGTGATCTTCTTCGGCGAGGACGTCGCCAAGGCGGGCGGCGTGTTCAAGGCGACCGTCGGGCTCTACGAGCAGTTCGGCCCGAAGCGCGTGCGCGACACGCCGATCTCCGAGCAGGCGATCCTGGGCGCCGCCATGGGGGCGGCGATGACCGGGCTCAAGCCGATCGCCGAGATCATGTTCTCGGACTTCTTCGCGGTGTGCTTCGACTACATCGCGAACGAGTTCCCGAAGAGCCGCTACATGTCGAACGGCCAGCTCAAGTGCCCGCTGGTGGTACGC
>Ga0126371_10000789_pt1 | contig 26535 bp, 28 predicted proteins | sample PanSoiMetaPlot_4_FD_110145 | JGI IMG/M metagenome (GOLD analysis project Ga0126371, IMG submission 110145) | Tropical forest soil microbial communities from Panama - MetaG Plot_4 | ecosystem: Environmental > Terrestrial > Soil > Tropical forest > Bulk soil | place: Panama | collected 2016-02-17 | reverse complement strand
GCGAGTGCTGATGAACCTACTAGACAACGCGGTAGCAGCAGTGGGACCGCAGGGCGAAATCCAACTTGCCACGAGCTACGAACCTGCGCGAGGCGTGGTCTGTCTGGATGTTTCGGACAACGGATCGGGAGTAGCGCCGGAGATTCGGGCGCGCATCTTCGAGCCCTATTTTTCTACCAAAAAAAATGGCACCGGCCTGGGGCTGACGATCGTTAATCAGATCATCGAAGACCACCGCGGCTACGTTCGGGTCCGGCCCAACGAGCCGCGCGGGACTCGGTTCACCATCGAGTTCCCAGCGGGCGTTTCTCGGGCGGCTTCGGAAGCGCACCGAACGGCAATGTAGTCCTAGCAAGAGAGGGAAGAAGGAGTGAAAGAACAAGCGCTCAGGAAAACTATTCTTGTGGTCGATGATGAGGAAGGGGTTCGTGAATCGGTGCGGGAAGTGTTGAGTGATGAGGGCTATCGCGTCGTCGATACCGCCGATGGCAGCCGTGTGATCGATTTGATCAAGCAGGAAAAGCCTGGCCTCGTACTTTTGGACGTCTGGATGCCTGAAATCGACGGCATCGGGTTGCTCAAAGAGATCAAAGTCCAGGAGCCCAATCTGAACGTGGTCATGGTCTCAGGCCACGGCAATATTCATATGGCGGTTACAGCGACGAAATTTGGCGCCTTCGACTTTATTGAAAAGCCCGTGTCCCTTGACGGTTTGTTGTTAACGGTGCGGCGCGCTTTGGGGGACTTGTCGGCAAAGCAAACCAAAAAAGTGAACGGGCTTGCAACGAAAAAAGCAAAGGCCGGAAAGACGGTTGTCGCTGTCCCCAAAGTAGTGAACGCTGCTCTGCCCATCAAGCAAAGAACTTTGAAAAAGAGTGTCGTGATATCGGGGCAAGGGCTTCACTCCGGGATCAAGACGGGACTTATTTTACATCCGCTTCCGCCCAACAGTGGCATTCAATTCAGCGGGATTTCAGCGGATGTGACCATTCCCGCGCACCTGGATTTCGTCGGCTCGACGGGTTACGCAACGTCTTTGCGTACCAAAGGATTTGCCGTCGGAACGGTGGAACACTTTCTGGCAGTGCTGCACAGTTACGGCATCACCAATCTATTGGTCAAGGTGCAAGGGGAAATTCCCATCCTCGATGGCTCCGCCGTGGAGTTTTGTCATTTGATAGAAGAAGCCGGCGTCCAGGTCGAGGACGAGGACATATCGGAGATCGTCGTTGACCAGCGCTATAGCGTCGGGCCGGAGGGCGGCGAATGTATCAGCATCGAGCCCGCGGACAAGTTCTCCGTGCGTTACGTGCTGCGCTATCCGCAGCCTGTGGGCGTTCAGGAACACGCCTATGTGTTCAACGGCCCGGAACATTTCAAATCGGAGATCGCTCCGGCAAGGACATTCGGCTTTCTGGGGGATATCGAAAAGCTCCAAAGCTTGGGACTGGTGAGCGGAGGCAAGCTCAATAATTGCATCCTTATCGACGACGAAAAGATCATCAACACCGATCTACGCTATCCTAACGAGCTGGCGCGCCATAAAATACTCGACATCCTAGGCGACTTTTATTTGCTCGGCAGGCCGATACGCGGCGCGGTCAACGCCTCGATGACCGGCCACTCCGACAATATCGCGTTGCTACGCGAGCTCCAAAAAGCAATGCACCTTTAACGTGATGCCCATGTCGAACTCAACAAGCTTTACTCGGCTATTTACCGTGAATGAAGCCAATGCGCTGCTGCCCACGCTGCGCCCGCTACTTGAAAGTATTCTGGAGAATATTCGCCGCCTTAGGAGCAAGAGCGAAACCGTCATTCGAAATGAAAGGCTGGACCCCGACCAGCCCAACCTCATGGAACGTTTGCAAGAAGACAAAGAAATCGCCCGGCTTGTAGGACAGATCAAGGGGTGGGTGGAGGAAATTCACAGTTACGGCTGTATGTGCAAAGGCGCGGAACAAGGACTAATCGATTTCCCCTGTATGATTGGCGATGAAGTGGTATTTCTCTGTTGGCAGATCGGCGAGCCCAGCGTGGCTCACTGGCATCGGATCGAAGATGGTTTCGCGGGCCGGCGTCCATTACTGGATGCCGAAGAAACCGATCCCGATAGCAATACTTCCTACCACTAACTTTACGATTCAATCTCTGTCGATTCGCCTATCGCTTGTTGGCCCACTGAATACTCCGTCGGCCAACAACGAGGCCCTCGGCGGTTTGACGTTCCGTTCCGACGGTACGCTCTGGGCGGTACTGGGTGACGGCCCGTCAACTCTGGTCCGAAAAAGAAGCTGCGTCCAGTCGCGGCAGGTGATGGAACCATCGGTTGCTTGTGACCACAATTTAGACCACAGTCTAGATGTGCATCGGGTTGTATTCGCTCCGGCGGCGTTGCGTCAGTATAAGAGATTACCTGCCGCAGCTGGAAGTCTTCGGAAGAAAGAGATTAAAGACCAACTTGTGCTTCAGAATCCCACTGAAGAAACAGGTAATCGGTTCCGGCTTCGTAGGGTCTCTCCCCACGCGGATTTCGAGCTTCGGGTTGAACCTTGGAGAGTGTTCTATAGGGTTCAGGATGAAGTGGTTATAGTTGAGCTGATCGGCAGCAAAAAAGGGAATGTATTGTTGATCAATGGAAAAGAATTCGAATTATGAAGATCGAAAGCCTTCGCGAGGTTAAGGCAAAGCTGAGTAAAATCGTGAAGGCGTTGCCATCAGAACGATCGGTGGTGATTACAAAGAATGGCCGCCCTTGTGCTGTTCTTTTTCCGGTGACCGAAGAAACGGATCTCGAAACGATGTTGCTCTCGCAACGGAAAGATTTTTGGGAACTGCTCGAGCGCGCTCATAAAGAAGGAAAGAAGAAAGGCTTTACTAGGCTTGAAGATCGTCCGGACTAAGTCGTGTTACAGTTAGGCTGCGTCGGAGCAGCGACTGCAAAGCTCTATCCATGAGTCCCGGAGCGGAAAAACAGTTATCTCTGCGCATCAAGGAAGAAGCCCAGCGTTTGGGATTTGAGCTGGTGGGTATTTCGCCAGTGAAACTGCCGCCCCACCAAAAATCATTTGCAGAGTGGCTGCGTAAAGAGTTTCACGGTGAGTTGGGCTACATGAAGCGTACCGAAAATCTCCGCCGTGATCCACGCCAGCTGGTTCCCTGGGCCAAGTCGGTCGTTTCGGTGGGCATGAATTATTTCACCGCGCTGCCGCGTTGCCAATCTATGGAGGGAACCAAGGGTTGGATCTCTCGCTATGCGTGGGGTGATGACTACCATGACGTGATGAGAGACAAGCTTGAATCGTTGTTCGCCAGCATCAAAAGTTGGCATGCAGACGATTTGGAGGGCAAGGCTTTCGTGGATTCCGGCCCAGTGTTGGAGCGCGAGTGGGCCGGCGTTGCAGGCATCGGCTGGATCGGAAAAAATACTCATCTCATCTCACCCAAGAAAGGCTCGTGGTTTTTTCTCGGCGAGCTTTTTCTAAGCATCCCTCTCACTTACGATCGACCCATCAGAGATCGATGCGGAAAATGCGACCTGTGTCTCAAAGCCTGTCCAACGGGTGCGTTTGTGGGGCCCTATGTTTTGGATGCTCGACGTTGTATTTCCTATCTCACTATAGAGCTCAAAGGCGCCATTCCGCGTCACCTTCGGCACTTGGTAGGAAATCATATCTTTGGCTGCGATATTTGTCAGGAGGTCTGTCCGTACAATGTTAAAGCCCAGGCGACAAGCGAGAGTGCTTACGCGCCTCGGGCAGGGCTCTATGCTCCTGATCTTATTCCGTTACTAGCGTTGACTCGCGGTGAGTTTCTGAAACGTTTTCGTGGTAGCCCGATTCTGCGCGCCAAGCGGCGCGGATTTTTGCGCAATGTCGCTGTGGCGCTCGGCAATCTCAGAAGTTCAGAAGCTCTGCCGGCTCTGATTCGCGCTCTGGACGATGAGGAACCGTTGGTTCGTGGACACGTGGCGTGGGCCCTGGGCAGAATCGGTTTGCCAACGGCGATGGATGCATTACGAAGGCGACTGGACGTCGAGGACGATCCTGAGGTTAGAAACGAGATTGAAGCGGCAATGGAGGAGATCGGAAGGTCAGATGTCGGAGATCAAAAAATGGCGAGCGAATAGCAGATGGCTTATGCAAATCGGAGTTTCTGCCATCAGCTATTTGCCATCTGCTCTCCGATCTCTGACTTCTGAGCTCTGATCTCTAACTTTCAATGCGTACGCCAAGGCCTTGGGGATTCGCGACACGCGACCAGTCTGGTCGATGCACGCGTGTCGAGTCGAACCCGTAGCTAACAAGATGCCGTCACTCTCGCGGGAAACACGATAGTTGAAGGCCAAGGTGGCGCCACCCAGCGAGCTTAGTTCGGTCTCAATCATAACAACCTCGTCATAGTGCGCTGATTGCGCATAATGGCAAGAGACCTCTGTGACCGGAAAATGAAATCCTTGCTCTTCTATTTTGCCATAGGGAAGGCCGATCTGGCGGAGCAACTCTGATCTGCCGCTTTCAAACCACCTCAGGTAGTTGGCGTAATAGACCACGCCCATCTGGTCGGTATCAGCGTAAATGACGCGATATGAAGTCACATTTTTCACTGAGCCGAAGGGTTTCGTCATCGCTTCCTATTCCTAATGTTTTTCGGGCAGATTCTCAATCCGATTGCCGGAGCACGCCTAGCGGTCACGTGGCGCAAATCGAAGGCAAGAAGTGCAAGCCTGCAGCGCTTGCAGAAACACTAAAATTTTTGCTATTCATTTGTTCTTAAAGACAGCATAGAAAACGTCAAATTTGCGGATGGTGTTTAGAAAGGAGTGAAAGATGCTTGAGAGGGGTTATGTTTTGCTCGCCGCAGTTCTGCTCGTCACCTGGATCGGCGGCGCCTGGTCGCAAGAAGAAAGCAAGCCCACGAAAGAGGGGAAAGCTGAAAAAAAAGAAGAAAAGGCCGCCAAGAAAGCCGTTGAGGTCGAAGGCGTCATTAGCAGTGTAGGGCAGCGAACGATCACCTTTCAACTCGAACGCAAGGGTAAGGTTCGTGAGGAAGTGGTAGGAGTTGACGATAAAACCAACATTGAAAAGGGCGGAAGCAACGTCAAGCTCAAGGATCTACAAGAGACCGACAAGGCGCTGATCAACTACGAGCCGGATGCCTACACGCCCGCCATTGCGATTAAAGTTGTGGGCAAAGGTGAGATCCAGAAGGTTGGAGGGGACGACTAGGTGCGATAGCGATCCGCCCGATCGCCGCCGATCACTTCCACGTCAAGAGCCTGCTGGTCCCGTAAAATTCTAAAGGAGATCCGCTCGCCCGGACGCTTTTTCCACATTTCTTGATAAAGTTCCGGTCGCGAGCGGATCTCTTTTTGTTCCACACTGATGATGATGTCGCCCTCTTTGAAACCGAAGCGTTCCGCCGGCCCACCGGGGACGATTCCTCCGATCACAATGTGTCCGGCAAAAGACTGCGGGTAGAATCCCAGCCACGGACGCCGAGGGCGGCTGCGCACCTGTCCATATTGTTTCAATTCTTGTTCGTGGTTGCGATAATAGTCCACTGGAATCGCCAGCGAAAATTTTCCGACCTCGTTTAGGTTGAGGGAAATGACACCAATCAACTCCGCCTTGAAGTTAGCCATGGTTCCGCCGCCAAAGCCAGGGTTGAATTCTGTGACTCTAATTGTCTTGTCCAGCATGTATTCCCAATGCCCGTCGTAACACTCTTGAGAGGTCACGTAGCCACCACTGAGACGCCGCGCAGTTTGGCCGCTGCTGGCTATCATGACGACGGGTTGACCCAATACCACGGAATCCGGGGAAGCGAGCCTAAGAAAGGGCAAGCCTCGCGCGGGGATTTTGACCAGCGCAAGGCCAGTTTCCTGATCCTCCGCCGCGAGCTTACCGGGGTGCTGCTCACCGTCAGACAAAGTAACGGTGATGGCTGAAGCTCCCACGGTGACATAGTGAACGGTCAAAATATAGCCGTCGGGGTCCACGATGGTGCCGGAGCCCACCCGCTCCGTCCCCAGATTGCGAGTGGACGGATGTTTCTCAGGAATCTTGACCTGAAGATCTACCGTCGCGGGAAGAATCGAATGGATTAAACCTAGATGACCGTTCACAGTTCTGCTCCTGTAAGATGAAAGGGATGTGCAAGCGTCAAGGCATCAGGACGATATAATAGTCCCTGCCAAGTATCGCGCTCATCCATCTCGTTCTGGATGGCATTGTGCACACCGATTTTGTTAATCGACCAGTCCGGGGCAACGGTGATGGCGCGATAAGTCTCGCCGGTGAGGCGGTGGATGCTCGTTTCCGGATTCAGGCGCTCAAGAAAATCCACTACCAGTGCAACGTATTCTTGTCGGTTCAAGAGTGGGACATCGCCGGCGTGATAGAACTTTTCTAAAGCGGTTTTCTTGATTACATGGAGGTTGTGAAGTTTAACCCCGTCAATATTCAATCGATTGAGCAACTGGGGGGTTTGAAGAATCTCCTCTCGGCTTTCGTGGGGAAATCCGAGGATCAAGTGTGTACACAGACGCAAGCCGCGATTTTTACAACGCTCCGCCGCATCGATAAATTCCCGCAACCCATGCCCGCGATTGACCCATTGAAGCGTGCGGTCGTGCATCGACTCTAAGCCCAGCTCCAGCCAAAGATAGGTATGGCGCGAAAGGTCAGTGATCAAATCAAGCACATCGTCGGCCACACAATCCGGACGCGTTGAGACAGAAAGGCCTACGACTCCGGGAAAATCCAAAGCCTCACGGTAGACCTTCTCCAATTTCGAAACCGAATCATAAGTGTTCGTGTAACTTTGGAAATAGGCGATAAATTTTTCCGCTCCGTGGCGCTTGCGAATGGCTGCTGCCCCCCGTTCCAGTTGCTCCGTTACCGAGGTGCGAGGGCGATAATCTTGGGGTGTATGGCTGGCGTTGTTGCAATAAATACAACCGCCTACGGCCACCTTGCCGTCCCGGTTGGGACAGGTAAAGTCCAAACGGAGGCCGATTTTGTAGACCCGCGCAGTGAAAATCTCTTTCAGCACGCGGTTAAATGAGTTGTAGCGTTTGCCGCGCCACAAACGTCGTAGCGAAGAAGGGAAATTCATGACATAGACAAAAAAGGGTTAACAAAAAGCGAACGAATTCTCAAGGACAGCGGAAACGTAAGAAAAAATCCAGGAACGAAATCTTGCAATATTCGGCTCATGAATAATCCGGCCCAGGTGCGACTCCTGGCCCTGCGGAAGTTGTTAATATATCGAAACCTTTTGAGCAGTGGAAGCCACATCGGCTTGACATTCAGGGGGATTTGACGTTATTCATATGGTGTCCTGACCGTTTGGCTCTTCGGTTGATGAAAATTCCCGTCGATGATATCCCTCAGTCCCCGAAGGAGATAAATTTCTCGGAAAGCATTGGGGAACTTAATGAAGCCTACGCCAAGGGTAGCGCGGCGGATTTCCGATTTCCGCCGTTTCTCGACGTAGATCTGGTGTATTACCGGTCGGGTCGGCAGATTTTTTTTCAGGGAACATTGCAGGGGACGTTGGAAGGCTGTTGCAGCCGATGTCTAAAAGACTTTACCTTCGCGCTGCGTAAGAATTTCGATTTCGTTTTGAGTCCTGTTGCTGCGAAATCGGATCGAAAAAGCGCTGAATTGAACCGGGAAGATTTAGGTTTAAGTACCTACTCGACGGAGGAGATCAATCTCACGCCATTGATTCGCGAGCAGGTCATGCTGGCATTGCCAACGCGCCCTTTGTGCGAAGAAAGCTGCCGCGGTCTGTGTGACGGCTGTGGAGTGAACCTCAATCACGAAGCGTGCTTGTGTTCTGCCGCTGGAGAGGATCCGCGGCTGGCAATCTTTCGAACGCTAAAAGTCGGGCGATAATTCAAGCTATTAGTTTGCAACTTGTGTCTGCCGCCAAGTGATGGCGAAGACAGGAGCTATACTATGCCGGTACCCAAAAGAAGAACCTCAAAAAGGGTAAAGAACCAACGCCGAGCGCACGATGCGCTGCGAAAACCACAATGGAGCACGTGCGCCAAATGCGGCGAAACGGTTTTGCCGCATCGCGCGTGCCCTAGCTGCGGTTTTTACCGCGGGCGCGTCGTTATCCAAACTGAACAAGGCTGAAGCCCTTCTTTTTATGCCGAAAATCGCCGTTGATGCGATGGGTGGGGACCGCGCCCCTGAGGCCGTCGTAGAGGGCGCGCTTCTGGCGGCCCGAGAACTCAGCGTAGAAGTAGTTTTGGTGGGTCAAAAGGAATCCATCGAACGAGAGCTATCCCGTCATGGCAGCGCGTCGAGAATAGAAGTCTCTCCCGCCGCAGAGGTTGTCGCGATGCATGAGTCTCCCAGCGTTGCGATCCGTAAGAGAGATTCCTCGATGAAGGTGGCGTTCGAGATGGTGAAGCGGGGCGAAGCCGATGCGGTGGTGAGCGCGGGAAACTCAGGCGCCATGATGGCCACCGGAATGTTCGTCTTGGGCAGATTATCCCAGGTGGCACGGCCGGCGATCATGATCGTAGTGCCGAGTCTCTCTCAAGGAACCGTTGTCGTCGATGCCGGCGCCAATGTCGACTGCAAACCGAAACATCTGGTTCAATTCGCTTTCATGGGCTCGATCTATGCGGAGAGAGTGTTGGGCATCCCAACCCCCCGCGTGGGCGTGCTGAGCAATGGCGAAGAAGATAGCAAGGGAAACGATCTTACCCGCACTGCCAGCGAGCAACTCTCCACCACCTCCTTGAATTACATCGGCTACGTTGAGGGAAGGGATATTTTTAACAGCAAAGTCGATGTCATCGTCTGCGACGGCTTCACCGGTAACGTGGCGCTCAAGACGATGGAAGGGGCCGCGGCGTTCGCTGGCGAAGTTTTGAAAAGCGCTTTTCAGAAAAATCTCTCGAGTCGTTTGGGTTATCTCATGACTCGGAAGTCCCTCCGAGACGCCTACCGCCGTTTGGACTATGCCGAATATGGGGGCGCGCCCCTCATCGGGCTTGACGGTGTCGCGATCATTGCCCATGGCGGTTCTAACCCGCAAGCCATCAAAAACGCTATTCGCGCGGCGCGGGATGCGGTCGAGCAGGACGTGAACCGTCATATCACCGCGATACTAGGTGAGATGACAGGAATGCGCGATGAAAAGAAGGACGGGCTGCCGCGCAAGATTTGGCAGCGAGTCAAATCCAAGATCGAGTCTTTAGGCAACAAGGGGGGCACAACCGCTGAAAAAGGGGAACGAGAGGGTGGAGAAGAACAGTAAGGTCGCTTTCGTGTTCCCCGGTCAAGGGTCCCAAAGTGTGGGAATGGGGAAGGAGCTTTGCGAGCAATTCGAAGTTGCCAAAGAGGTTTTCCAAGAAGCCGAGGAGACGCTGGGCTTTGCGCTCCGTGATTTATGTTTCTCTGGTCCAGAGTCGGATCTGAAACTTACTGAGAATACCCAACCCGCGATTCTTACGACGTCGATTGCTGCCCTGCGGGTTCTCCAGTCGGAAACCCCTTTGCGACCTAACTGGGTCGCTGGTCACAGCCTCGGCGAATACAGCGCATTGGTCTGTGTCGGCGCGCTTCAGTTTGGCGATGCTGTGAGGATCGTGCGGGAGCGCGGGCGGCTGATGCAGGAGGCTGTTCCGGCGGGCGAGGGGGGAATGGGCGTGGTGTTAGGGCTAGACCAAGATGCGGTCGAGTCAGTTTGCCTAGAGGCGAGCAACGGGGAAGTGGTCGCCCCAGCCAACTACAATGGTGGGGGGCAGGTGGTTATCGCCGGTTCCAAACACGCTGTGGAACGCGCCATCGTGCTGGCCAAAGCGCGCGGCGCGAAGAAAGTGCTTGATCTGCCCGTTAGCGCTCCGTTTCACTGCGATTTAATGCGGGCCGCCGCGGAAGGGTTGAAACAACTTCTGAACGACGTCACGGTTAAGCCGTTTTCAATCGGCGTGGTCACAAATGTCGAAGCTGAAGTTAATTTGGATGCCGACCGAGTGAAATCACTTTTGACCGAGCAGGCGGTGCGACCCGTGCGTTGGGAGGAGTCGATCCAGAAGCTTGATGAACTCGGCTGCCAGCGAGTTTGGGAAGTCGGGCCAGGTAAGGTTCTCAGGGGACTGATCACGCGCATCTCGGCTTCGTTGGAGGTGGAGAATTTTTCAGCCCCGCAAGACCTTGCTCGAGTGGAGGCGGAATAAGCCTAATGAGTCTCCGAGGGCAAATCGCATTAGTAACCGGGGGAAGCCGCGGCATCGGCAGCGCGATTGCCATGGCCTTGGGTGGCGTGGGAGCTCATGTGGTAATCAACTACCGTGCCAACCGGGAAGCAGCGGAGCGAACTTTGAACGAACTCGCAGCCAAAGGCGCTCAAGCAGAGCTTGCTCAGTTTGATATTTCCAACGAGTCTCAGATAGACGAGGGAATCAAAAAAATCGTTGACGTACATGAAAAAATTGATATCCTAGTCAACAATGCCGGCGTGACCTCCGACAATCTTCTTATTCGCATGAAGGCGGAAGATTGGGATAGGGTTGTCGGAACTAATCTTAAAGGCACGGTCCTCTGCACTAAAGCCGTTTCTCGTTCCATGATTCGCCAGCGCTACGGGCGGATCATAAACTTATCGTCGGTTGTGGGGCAGGCCGGTAATGTGGGCCAGTCGCTCTATGCGGCGACTAAAGCCGGTATTCTCGGCTTTACCAAGGCGGTGGCGCGGGAAGTCGCCTCTCGAGGAGTTACGGTTAACGCGGTCGCTCCAGGTTTTATCGAAACCGAAATGACGGCGCAGCTGCCTGAGAAACTTCAGGAGGAGTTTTTGCATTCCATACCGCTGGGTCGTTTTGGCACCTGCGAAGAAGTGGCCCACGTGGTTGCCTTTCTCGCCGAGCCCGCGGCCGGATACATCACCGGACAAGTAATCAGCGTTAACGGCGGGCTCTACATGTGAGGAAAATGTCAACCAGGAGGTGAAGAAAGATGGCATCATCCGTTCAGGCCAGGGTTAAGGAGATCGTATGCGAGCAATTGGGCGTAAGTGAGGAGGAAGTGACTCCTGAAGCCTCCTTTATCGAAGATTTAGGGGCTGATTCTCTGGATATTGTGGAGTTGGTAATGGCTTTGGAAGAAGAATACGAGATGGAGATATCCGACGAGGACGCCGAAAAAATCAAAACGGTCCAGGATGTCATCACCTACATCGAGAGCCACCGCTAATTTCTCGGTAAATCAACCCCGTTACACCCATCATCGTGAACTCGAAATCGCAGAGGTAGTGCGTTACGATAAGCACTTTCTGCGATTTTCTTTGTGACCGAAAGGACTTTCGGACCCTACCGTTCGAATTGAATTACCTTATTATGATCGCCAAGGGCAGAACCGAATCGTAAAGGGAGAGCAGATGGCAAAATCCTTCTTGCAGCAGACGGACGAGGACGTCTACTTGGCGATACAAAAGGAAACTCAAAGGCTTGAGGGCAATCTAGAGCTGATCGCGTCGGAAAACGTTGTCAGTGAAGCGGTGTTAGAAGCACAAGGTTGCGTGATGACCAACAAGTACGCCGAGGGTTATCCCGGCAGACGCTACTATGGCGGCTGTGAATTTGTCGACGAGGTGGAATCGCTGGCCATCGCGCGGGCCAAGGAGCTTTTCGGCGCCGAGCATGCCAATGTGCAGCCTCATTCTGGCAGCCAGGCAAACATGACTGTCTACTTGTCGGTACTCAAGCCGGGGGATACCTATTTGGGAATGAATCTCGCCCACGGAGGCCACCTTTCGATGGGCAGTCCGGTGAACTTTTCAGGCATTTTGTATCGGGTCATCCCTTACGGTGTTTCCGAGAAGACTGAAACCATTGACTACGACGAGCTTGAGAGGCTCGCGAAAGAGCACCGGCCGCGAATGATTATTGCGGGTGCCAGCGCTTATCCGCGGATTATCGATTATGCACGGTTCCGAAAGATCGCGGACGAAATCGGGGCGTATCTAATGGTGGATATGGCCCATATTGCTGGATTGGTTGCGGCAGGAATACATCCCAGTCCCGTTCCACACGCGGATTTTGTTACCACGACTACACATAAAACATTACGCGGGCCGCGGGGCGGGATGATTCTTTGCAAAGCCGCACATGCCAAAACCATCGACAGCAAAGTCTTTCCGGGCTTGCAAGGTGGTCCGCTGATGCATGTGATCGCCGCCAAGGCCGTGGCATTGAAGGAGGCGTTGGGTCCCGACTTCAAAATGTATCAGCAGCAGATCGTGAAGAACGCTCAGGTTCTTGCCCGGTCACTTATGAGCAACGGGTTTTGCCTGACCTCGGGAGGAACGGATAATCATTTGATGCTGGTGGATCTTCGTAAATCCGAGCTGACCGGAAAAGTCGCCCAAGAGACCCTGGATAAGGCGCGCATCACGGTCAATAAAAATGCCGTTCCTTTCGATACCCGCTCTCCCTTCGTTACGAGCGGAATCAGAATCGGCACGCCCGCCGTTACCAGCCGCGGCATGAAAGAAAAGGAGATGGAAGCCATCGGTGATTTCGTCGCGACGGCGCTTAATCACGTAAACGACGAAGCGGCGCTGCGGTCGATCGCGGATCAGGTGGGTGATCTGTGTAAGAAATTTCCCGTCTATCCTCACCGCCTGGGAAAGCGATGAGTGCTGAGGACTGAATAATGAGTGAGGAAATGGAAAGCTTTTTCTCAGTCCTCGTTTCTCAGTCCTTGTTACTTTTATGAAATGCCCCTTTTGCCACGACACCGATAACCGGGTCATCGACTCGCGGCTAAGCAAGGATAACAACATGATCAGACGGCGTCGGGAATGTTCCCGCTGCAGCCGCCGCTTTACAACCTACGAGCGAGTCGAAGAAATGATGCCGTTGGTGGTGAAAAAGGACGGGCGCAGGGAGAGCTACGATCGCGTCAAAATCGTTAATGGGCTCAAAAGAGCGTGCGAAAAACGTCCCGTTAGCATCAACACGGTAGAGGCCATCGCCGATCGCATCGAGCGCAACCTTCAGGAGCGTGGCGAAAAGGAAATTCCCAGCTCCGTGATCGGCGAAGCCGCCATGCGCGAGCTTCATGATACCGATCCCGTCGCCTACGTGCGCTTCGCTTCCGTCTACCGCTCGTTCAAGGATATCAGCGAATTTATGGTAGAGTTGGAGGAGCTCATCAAGGAGCGCAAAAGCTCCCCGACGGAACGAGGCGCCGCGGCGCGCCAGAGGAGGGATTAAAAGAGTTGTCCCGGCCGACATGGACCGATGCGGACAAGCGTTACTTGCGTATGGCCTGCCGCCTGGCGTTAAAAGCTGTCGGCAGGACCAGTCCCAATCCCATGGTCGGCGCAGTTCTGGTGCGGGGAAGAAAAGTGGTTGGCACCGGTTTCCACCAGATCGCTGGAAGGGACCATGCCGAGATCATCGCGCTCAAGCGAGCCGGCGCCAAAGCCAGGGGCGCAACGCTTTACATCAATCTGGAACCATGCAGCCATCAAGGGCGGACACCGCCGTGCACGCGCTCGTTAATACGAGCCGGGATCAAAGAGGTGATTGCCGGCATGACGGACCCCAATCCTCTCGTTGCAGGGCGAGGGTTTCAACAACTAAGACGAGCCGGAATTCTCGTGCGTGTGGGGCTTCTAGAGGCGGAATGCAGGTCCCTCAACGAGGCCTTCGTGAAGTACATTACCCAGCAACGCGCCTTCGTGACATTGAAGTTAGCGGCTAGTCTGGATGGAAGGATCGCCTCGATGACGGGCGATGCGCGCTGGATCAGCAGCGCTGATTCGCGCAACGCGGTTCATCGACTGCGAAATCAAGTGGACGCTGTGTTGGTCGGGGTGGGAACAGCACTTGCGGACGACCCGCAGTTGACGTGCAGAATCCCGGGCGGGCGCAATCCGTGGCGGATCATTTTGGATAGCCGGCTGCGCATCCCGTCGGGGGCGCAAATTTTACACCAGCGTGATCCTGAAAAGACCATTGTGGTTACCGGTGACCAGGTTACGGCCAAAAAAATTCGCTTCCTGGAAGCCCAAGGCGCAAGGGTTTGGAGATTTCGACTGCGCAAAGGCAAAATTCCCTGGGGACCGCTCTTGAGCAAGCTTGCCGGTGTGGGAATCACCAGCGTGCTCATCGAAGGGGGCGCGACCGTCGCCGCGTCCGCCATCAAGGAAAAGATAGTGGATAAGATCCTTTTTTTCTACGCGGCAAAGATTTTGGGCGGCGATGGCCGCGGGATGATCGGTGACTTGGGGATTCGAAGCGTAGGCAAAGCCATTCCCGTGCGACGCCTAGACGTGAAGAAGTCCGGCAGCGATTTGCTGGTTTCCGCTTACCTTTGAGCGTCTATGTCCCGCCTTTCAGCAACGCTTCATGTCGGCCATTGGTTCACTTGATCATGTTTACCGGCCTGATTGAAGACGTCGGCAGGATTGAATCTTTGCGGCTAAGCGAGCGATCGGCTGTCCTCACGGTGAAGACGAATCTAGCCATGAGCGGGATGAGGCTCGGCGCCAGTATCGCCGTGAACGGCGCTTGCCTTAGCGTGGTCGAGAAAGGCAAGAGAGATTTTACCGTGGATGTTTCCCCGGAAACTCTCCGGCGGACTAATCTGGAAAAGCAGAAAACCGGCGGCTTGGTCAATCTGGAACGGCCGATGCGCTTGGCGGATCGACTCGGCGGTCATCTGGTCACGGGCCACGTGGACGGCGTGGGGACTGTCGCCTCCGTCCAAAAGAAAGGCGAGTTCACGTTTTTTACTTTTCGAGTGCCTCCTCGGCTCGGCTCTGTCTTGGTGTCAAAAGGCTCCGTCGCCGTTGATGGAATCAGTTTGACGGTCAACGAGTGCAGCCGGGCACGGTTTTCGGTGGTGATCATTCCACTCACTCTGCAGCACACTAATTTGCGCACCCGCAGGGTTGGTGATAAAGTCAACATTGAAACCGATCTTATCGGCAAATATGTTCACAGTTTTCTAGAACAGCGACGTTAAGACCGGGCTGATCACACCGCCGGCCGATTATTTCAGACTTATGGCTATCGCTTGCATCGAAGAAGGTCTTGAAGAGATCAGGAAAGGCCACATGGTCATCCTGGTGAACGAGGACATGCCTGAAAGTGACGGCTTTTTCTGCATGCCCGCGGAGAAGATAACCGGCGAGACCATCAATCACATGCTGCATCACGGTCGCGGAATTATTTATGTGACTCTCACGGAAGAAAGAATTCGAGAACTCGGTATTCCGATGGTCCCAGAAACGAACAGCTCTTTGGGTGGGCTTCTTTGCGGTGCAGCTTTTTCAGTGAACCTGGAGGGCGTGCGCAGCGTCTCGGCCCACGGGCGAGCCCACACGATTCGAGCGGCGATCGCTGATCAGACCACGCATGAAGATCTCGTTATTCCCGGTCATGTGCAACCCCTTCAGGCACGCAGTGGCGGGGTCCTGGCACGTTCGGGCCGCACCGATGCTTCGGTCGATCTGGCTCGTTTGGCGGGCTTCAAACCGGCTGCTGTGATCTGCCAGATCCTCGAAGAGGATGGGAGCGTGGCATTATTGCCGTCGTTGGGGCAACTGGCGGAGCGGCAGGGGCTCAAAATACTTTCGGTTGCCAATTTGATCGCGTACCGCTTGCGGAACGAGAGTTTAGTCAAGCGTGCGGCTCAAGAGGAGTTCCCAACCATTCATGGTGGCATGTACAAGGCGATTGTATACCGCAACGAAGTGGATCAGTCCGAACATATGGCGCTGGTCAAAGGCGATATCAGTGATCCGGACGGCGTGTTGGTCCGGCTGCATTCGGAATGTCTTACCGGCGACGTCTTTGGTTCCGAACGTTGCGACTGCGGTGATCAGATACGCCAGTCTCTCCGCATGATCGATCAACAAGGCAAAGGGATCTTGATTTACATGCATCAAGAGGGGAGAGGCATTGGTCTGACAAACAAGATCAAAGCCTATGCTCTGCAGGATCAGGGCCGCGATACGGTGGAGGCAAACCTCGAATTGGGCTTTAAAGAAGACTTGCGAGATTATGGCATCGGGGCGCAAATCTTACGTGACCTGGGAGTAAAGAAGTTGCGCTTGCTGACCAACAATCCGCGCAAGATTGTCGGCCTGGAGAGCTACGGCGTTCAAGTTGCCGAGCGGGTTCCGCTCGAAGTGGCACCCCGTGAAACAAATATTCATTATCTACGGACCAAGCAAAGAAAGCTCGGTCATATCTTTTCTAACCTGGAAGGCAAAACGGCCAAATCCTGAACCAAGCAGCCCGGGACGCGATTCATGGCCACCGTGATTGAAGGCAAACTCGACGCTCGCGGGATGAAGCTTGGCATCGTGGTCAGTCGCTTCAATAACTTTATCACGGAAAAATTACTGGCCGGCGCTTTGGACGGAGTGAAAAGCCATGGCGGAGAAGAAAAAGATGTCACAGTGGTTCGGGTTCCGGGCGCCTTCGAAATTCCGCTTGTCGCCGAAAGCATGGCGGCCAGCGGCAAGTTCGACGCGCTCATCTGTCTGGGCGCGGTAATACGCGGTGATACGCCCCATTTCGAGTACGTCTCCGACGCGGTGACCCGGGGGATTGGACAGGCAATTTCGTGCCATCGTGTGCCCATCGGTTTCGGCGTGCTGACAACCAACAATGTGGATCAAGCAATGGAACGCTCAGGTTCCAAGGATGCAAATAAGGGATACGAAGCAGCTCTGACGGCGATCGAGATGGTCAATGTAATGCGTCAGATGGCCCGGTGACTCGATCTTCGCATCGCAATGCAGAAAGCTAAGAGCGATCTTTGTCAGAACAGCAACCATCTTCAGCTATGGTGCCCTTGGTTTCCGGAACCCGGCGCAGAGGGAGGGAATTGGCTCTCCAAGCGCTCTATCAAATCGAGATCACGGGCGATGCCTCGGTAGCCGCGGTCGATTTTTTTCTGAATCATTTCGAGGGAAAATCTAAAGCCAAAGAGTTCGCGCGTCGTTTGGTCTCAGGAGTTGTCAGCCAAAAAATAGAGATCGACCGGCTCATCGAACGGTGCGCGGAAAATTGGAAGCTCATGCGCATGGCGAAGGTCGATCTCGTTATTATGCGCATGGCGACTTACGAATTGGTTTTCTGTCCGGATATTCCTACGGCAGTGAGTTTGGATGAGGCTATTGAGATCGGTAAACGCTACAGCGCCGAGGAATCCGCGGCCTTTATTAACGGGGTGCTGGATCAAATCGCCCGTGCCAACACTGTGAAAAGCGATCCGTCCTAAAGCTATGGAAGAACGATATCAACCTCTCGCCATCGAAGAGAAATGGCAGCGGATCTGGGAAAAAACCAGCGCCTTCCGGGTAGCTGAGGATCGCGGCAAGCCCAAATACTACGTGTTGGAGATGTTTCCCTATCCGTCGGGCCGTATTCATATGGGCCATGTGCGCGTGTATGCGATCGGCGACGTGCTCGCCCGCTTTAGAAGAGTGAGGGGTTATAACGTATTGCACCCCATGGGATGGGATGCCTTTGGGCTTCCTGCGGAGAACGCCGCCATCGAACGTGGGATCCATCCTGCAAAGTGGACAATGGAGAATATTGCCTACATGCGGGATCAACTAAAGAAGATGGGCATCTCTTACGACTGGAACCGTGAAATCGCTACGTGTGATCCAGAGTACTATCGTTGGGAGCAGCTCGTCTTCCTCCGGATGCTCGAGCGTGGGCTCGCTTACCGTAAGCGCTCCAGTGTGAACTGGTGCCCGTCGTGCCAGACGGTTCTGGCTAACGAACAGGTTGAGGGTGGTCGCTGTTGGCGCTGTGAGTCGGAAGTCGCTAAGCGTGACATCGACGGCTGGTTCTTTAAGATCACCGCTTACGCCGATGAACTGCTGGATTGGTGTGATCGACTCACGGGCTGGCCCGAACGCGTAATCACTATGCAGAAAAACTGGATCGGCCGCAGCGAAGGCGCGGAGTTCGATCTCCCGGTTGTAGGTCGCCCAGATCTCAAGGTCCGTGTTTACACCACACGGCCCGACACCGTATTTGGCATGACCTACGCCGTACTCGCGCCTGAGCATCCACTGGTGAACCAGCTCGTGACCGCGCCCGGTGAGTCCGCCGAAGTCGAACGCTTCCGCGTTCAGGTACTCAAGCAATCGGAGCAGGAGCGTGTGGCTGAAGACCGCCCAAAGCACGGCCTCAAACTCTCTGCGCGCGTGGTCAATCCTTTCAGTGGAAAGGAGATAGCGCTATTCATCGCGGACTACGTCCTCATGATCTACGGTACCGGTGCTATTATGGCCGTGCCTGGTGAGGACCAGCGAGACTGGGACTTCGCGAAAACGCATGGACTTGACATCATCGAAACCGTGAGGCGCCCGGCAGACTGGAGTGGCGAGGCCTACACCGGTGACGGTGTGAAGATCAATTCCGGTTTTCTTAACGGACTCAGGGTTGCCGAGGCTAAGCGGCGGGCGATCGACTGGCTGGTTGAGCGCGGCATCGGAGAGGAGAAGGTTAATTATCGCCTGCGCGACTGGGGGATCAGCCGTCAGCGTTACTGGGGAGCGCCGATTCCGGTCCTCTATTGCGACGCTTGCGGCATGGTGCCTGAGAAGGAAGAAAATCTCCCGGTCGTGTTGCCGCATGACGTTCAAATCAGCGGTAAGGGAGGCTCGCCACTGGCCAGCCATCCGGCGTTCGTCCGCACGGCTTGCCCGCGTTGCGGCGGCCACGCGCGCCGCGAGACCGACACGATGGATACTTTCGTAGAGTCGTCCTGGTACTTTTTGCGCTACTGCTCACCCCACTACAATCGGGGAATGGTCGAGCCAGATGCCGCGGACTACTGGATGCCCGTGGATCAGTACATCGGTGGTATCGAACACGCCGTGCTTCACCTCCTCTACGCACGGTTTTATACCAAGGTGCTGCGCGATCTTGGACTCGTGAAGGTAGATGAGCCCTTCAAGGCACTGCTGTCTCAGGGCATGGTTGTCAAGGACGGTGCCAAGATGTCAAAGTCGAAGGGCAACGTCGTCTCCGACGACGCGATCCGCGAGAAGTACGGTGCGGACACAGGACGATTGTTCGAGCTTTTTGCGGGTCCTCCGGAGAAGGATCTTGAGTGGAGCGACCAAGGAGTGGAGGGAGCGTATCGGTTTCTTACGCGCTTGTGGCGTTTTACTTTTCAGCATCGCGCGGTGTTGATTGCGGGGGACTCAGACTTGCCAAATGAACTGTCTGTCGATCTTAGAGATTTGTACCGCCTGATTCATAGGACGATTAAGAAAGTTACGGCGGACATCGAAGAGAGATATCACTTCAACACGGCAATTGCGGCCATTATGGAACTCTTTAACGCTCTGAGCGCCAGCGTCCAGGATGAATCCAAAATTGAAACAGGAGTGCCGACGATCAAGCTAGGGTTGGAAACGATCATCATGTTGCTCTATCCCTTTGTGCCTCATATCGCGAGCGAGCTGTGGGAGTCTCTAGGTCATATGGCTTGTCTTGACACAGTCGCGTGGCCAAAATATTCCGAAGCGGCGCTCGAAGAGGAGAAGCTCCTCATTGTGGTGCAGGTAAATGGTAAGGTGCGAGGAAGAATCACGGTTCCCGCCGATATGACTCAGAAACGGATCGAGGGGGAAGCACTGGCTGATCCCAAGATTGCGGGGCTGCTGAACGGTAAAAAGGTGCAGCGAATGGTTTATATTCCGGGTCGACTTTTGAATATCGTCATGGAGGGATAGCGGCGTGGCACACGTAACCCGATATTTGACTAAACCGACGAGGTGGTCGCTGATTGGTATTGCTCTGTCCTCGATGTTCGGATGCGGTTATCAATTTTCGGGGGACAGCACTTTTTTGCCCAAAGATATTCACACCATCTATATTGAACCGTTTATCAATCGGAGTCGAGACGTCGGTATAGATAAGGAAATCGCTACCGCGCTTAGAGGAGAGTTCTATCGTAGGGGACCGCTCAGGGTGGTAGACGAGATAGATCAGGCGGACGTGATTTTGACTGGCACTGTTGCGTCTCTAGAAAGCCACACCGCGTCCGTCAACAAATTTGCCGAAGTCCTTCAATATGAATCCACGATGGTTGTGGACGTCACACTACGTCGCAGGGACTCCGACGCAATTGTCTGGCAGGGTCCGGGTCTCAGGTTGACCCAGCTTTACAACGGTCAGCGAGGCGCGGTGGTTAGCAGTTCATCCGCCTTTCAAACCGGTACGTTGAACTCGTCGGAGGTCCGGCAATTAACGGATATCCAACTAACCGAGACAGAGAATAGACAGGTGCGAGGACAGCTTATCGAGCAGTTCGCTAAAGAACTGCGTCAGAGATTGATGGAAATGTTTTGATGCGTTTACTCCTGCAGGGGTAGGCGCGGAAATTCCCGTACTCTTCGGTCAGGAAGAGGCAGCAGATAGGCGTGCAATGGACCGCGACAACCGAGACAACCAACGGGAAGCCGTGTTTCGTTTAACGATTCCTTTACTCACTGCTTTGCCCAACGCCTTGTTTACTGCTCGAAGATGAAGCGATGCAATATCCTTATTTTTGGACTCAATTGCTTGGCGCGCCTTTTTGACTAGAGTTCGCAGGCTGGATTTAGTCTCGACGTTTCTTGCCCTGCGTTTCAGACTTTGTTGATGCCTTTTAATGACCGATGGGTGAACTGCCAAAGTGTTCCTCCTGTTTTGAGGCTTTTTCTTAGCATCTACTTATCAGGGAGTCAACGCGCCGTCGAGTCATCGGTGCACGATAATATCTGCTGAGAAAAGGAAAAAAGGAGAGCGCCTACTATTTGATCGGGCTCTAGTTGTCTTTGACTAACGACCACCATTCTCAGTGGGTTGCCGCTTGCTGAAGGCCTCTCTTTCCTTGGTGGATCCTTTCGACTCCCGTGTCTCTAGGAAAATTCTTAAGTTCTCGGGAATAGAAAGTTTTCTCTGCCGCGAATTTGAGCATTTAGCTGCAACACGCTATTTTTGGCCTTCCTCGTAAGATCGTGAATCACTTATCAACAAGTTATTAACAATTATTGTGCGCTAGTCTTCAAAATTGCGAGCGGAACCGCTGCCGGTGCGATTTTTTTCGCGGCTATATGGTCTGAGAAATTTTTTTCATCTCCGGTTATATGCAAAATCGCATCAAGGCATGCGCGCTTTGTTTAGAGGGCCGCTCAGATTTTCCGCTCAGTGTGATTAGAAATGAACGCGGTTGACGTGAGCGAGTGGACGACTGGCGCACCAAATACACGACGGTTCTTAGTTTCATGGCACCGATCCACGAAACAGTGTCTTTGTCGGCTCGCGGCGGGACCCTTCCAGGCAGCAAATCCCCTTGCAACCGAGGCTAACTTATGCGATATAAAAATTCTAGCCACAACGATTTCCGCAGATGCGTGACGGGAAAGGAGGTGAACTCAGGATGGGAAAAAAGATTATGTTGTTGTCGGGAATAACCCTCTTCGCTTTTACTCTAACCTTTGCAGGGTGCAGCAAGAAGGAGGAACCACCGCCTCCTCCTCCGCCGCCAGCGCCTGCTCCAGCAGCGCCAGCGCCGTCAGAACAGCCGGCGGCACCGAGTGGTGGTGATATGAAGGCGGGCGATCAGCCTGCGGGCGGAGCGCCGATGGAGAAAAAAGACGAGGGAAGTAAAACCAAGTAAAGGCCAATAAACTTTACCGCGGTTTGATAACCGAAGAAGGGGAAGGGTTTTGATCCTTCCCCTTTTTTGCAATTTTCGATGGGTGTTGTGGTCTGTGGCGACAGATTCCTACATGACTTTCACGGAACACCTCGAGGACCTTCGTTGGTGTTTGCTGAAGTCTCTAGCTGCCGTTATCCTTGCTTCGGGGCTGTGTTATTTTTTTTCCGATGCGATTTTCGGTTTTGTGGTGGCCCCGCTTCGGCAGAACCTGAAGCCCGGGCAGAGCTTGATTGGCACCGGAGTCACTGAAGCATTTTTTATTGAGATCAAAGTTGCTGCGGCGGCAGGAGTTTTTTTTTCTTCTCCGTTCATCTTTTACCAGATTTGGCGCTTCATCGCCCCAGGTCTCTCGCGCAGGGAGAAAAAGTGGGTTCTGCCGTTTGTCTTGTGTGCAACGCTGTTTTTCCTTGGCGGAGCCTATTTTTGCTACCGCGTGGTTCTTCCGGTCGCGTTTCAGTACTTCATTGAACAGTATGAAACCATGGGAGTGACAGCGGCGATACGGATTGGCGATTACTTTACTTTTTTTTTTCGCATGGTTTTGGCATTTGGCGTAACCTTTGAGCTGCCGGTCTTTACTTTTTTTTTGGTGCGTCTGGGCATTTGGGACTACCGTTTCATGCTCAGATCCTTCCGCTATGCGATTGTGGTGATATTTATCATTGCGGCGGTCTTGACGCCGACGCCCGATATCATTAACCAGTGCCTGCTGGCCTTTCCGATGCTCTTCCTGTACGGCTTGAGTATCGGCGTGGCCTACTTCTGGCGCAAATAACGTGTATCAGTGCGAAATCAAATGAGAGAAAGGGATGATTAGATCTCATGATCCTACTTGTCATCGCGATTAGCTTTTTTTCTTTATTGTTTGCGGTCTATCTCGCTCGTTATGTGATTCGCCATGAGATGGGCACTGATAAGATGCAAGAAATCTCCAACGCCATTAAAGAAGGCGCCGAGGCTTTTTTATCGCGGCAGAACCGAACGATCCTGATTCTTGCCGCGCTGCTCGCAGTCTTGATTTTTATTCTTTACGGGTTTGTTCGGACACCAAGCCCGGCCGATCCCGTTCCGCCGGTGCAAATGGCTTTCTGGACGACTTTGTCCTTTGTATTGGGCGCCCTATGCTCGGTTATCGCAGGTTATATCGGGATGTGGGTTTCGATCCGGGCTAACATTCGAACGGCCGCGGCGGTTCGGTCGAGCCTTAACGAGGGTCTCCGTGTCGCCATGCGCGGAGGGGCAGTCTCCGGACTTTTCGTGGTAGCGATGAGTTTACTCGGGGTCGGGGGGCTTTATGCGCTGCTTAACGCGCTTGGACTCGATCCGCAAAAGATTCCCTTCACCATCGTCGGTTACGGCTTTGGCGCATCATTCGTCGCGCTCTTTGCCCAACTCGGCGGCGGCATTTATACGAAGGCGGCGGATGTGGGCGCGGACCTTGTTGGCAAAGTCGAAGCCGGAATTCCTGAAGACGATCCACGTAATCCGGCAGTGATCGCTGATCTTGTGGGTGACAACGTAGGTGACTGCGCCGGACGTGGAGCGGATCTTTTCGAGTCCACCGCAGCGGAAAATATTGGTGCCATGATCCTCGGCGTCGGGCTATTTCCCTATTTCGGTCTCAAAGGTATTCTCTTCCCTCTGGTGGCACGCGCCTTCGGCTTGATCGCGTCCATCATCGGCATCGTCATCGTGAAGTGCCGCGAAGATCAAGATCCGATGTCGGCATTGAATCGCGGCTACTATGTCACTAGCATTCTCGCCATCGTCGGCTTTTTTATCGCAACACAGTGGCTGCTTGCCGTGGATCCAGCAGCGCATCCTGAAGCATCATCTGCTTGGTTTTATTTCTTCCTGTGTGGTGTGATCGGTATCGTCATGGCGCAGGCCTTTGTTTACATCACACAGTATTATACAGAGTACAAATACCGCCCGGTAAAAGCGATCGCCGAAGCCTCCCAGACCGGCCCCGCCACCAATATCATAGCCGGCATAGCCGTCGGTTTGGAATGCACCGCGCTTCCAGTTCTCGTGATTTCCATTGCTATTATCGCCTCCTATCATTTAGGCAGCATGAGCGGTGTGGCTCACGCGGGACTGTTCGGTACTGCGGTTGCGACTATGGGCATGCTTGGCACGGCGGCCTACATCTTGGCTATGGACACCTTCGGTCCTATCACCGATAACGCTGGGGGGATCATCGAGATGAGCGGTCAACCCGAAGAGGTCCGGCAAAAGACCGATCGCCTCGATGCGGTGGGCAATACCACAAAAGCGTTGACCAAAGGATATGCCATCGGCTCGGCGGCCCTCGCTGCGTTTCTGCTCTTCTCCGCTTATCTCGATGAAGTCGCCCACTATGGAAGCAAGCTTGAGTCGGTCAACATCGCCAAGCCGGAAGTATTCGTCGGTGGGCTTTTGGGTGCCATGTTGGTTTTTCTCTTCTCGGCACTCGCAATCCGAGCAGTCGGCAAAGCAGCCTATTACGTCATTAATGAAGTCCGAAGGCAGTTCAAAGAGAATCCGAATATCTTGAAAGGAACCGCGAAGCCGGATTACGGTCGCTGCGTCGACATCGTGACCGTCGGCGCGCTTAAGGAGATGGTGCTTCCTGGGATGCTGGCAGTATTCATGCCCATAGTTGTCGGCGTCATATTCCGTCAACTCGGGGTTGGAGCTGAGGCGGTGGCGGCTCTCTTAATGGTTGGGACCATCGCCGGTATTCTGATGGCCACGTTTTTGAACAATAGCGGCGGCGCTTGGGATAATGCCAAGAAATACGTTGAAACCGGCGCTTACGGTGGCAAGGGATCCGAACCCCACAAAGCTGCTGTTGTCGGGGACACGGTGGGGGATCCATTTAAGGATACCGCCGGTCCGAGCCTTCACGTGCTGATCAAGCTCCTGAGCACGATCACTCTGGTTCTAGCGCCTCTGTTTGTTTAGTTTGAAGCGTGGTGAAGCGAGGAAGGCCTCTCTCGATGAGAGGCCTTCGCGTTTTCTGGCACCCGTAATTGTGTTGGAAAAATACATTGCGCCCAGGTCGCCGCCCGGATGGTGGAATTGTAGACACGCGGGACTTAAAATCCGACTAAGCGGTTTTTGCAAAAATTCAGCAGGGAAACTTTTAAAGGTCTCCGCGGCGTTTAGGGCAACACTATGCCCACAGACAATAGTGCGGCCTTCAGGGCCGGGTAGGCCGGGTGAAGGCTGCCAGCCGTCTGTATTGCTGTTGCAATACCCGTTAAGATTACTTTGCGCGAAATGTAGGTTAGTCATGGGAACGCTTTTTAGGCCCAAAACGTCGCGGTCAGCGCATAAAACACAGCGGAACCAATACGTCGAAACATCACGCCTAAAGGGGCTCAGCCAAATCCCATGTTGCTCGCGTCGCGGGCTATACTCTGTTCTCACGGTGTAGCGTGCCTGCTCTGTAATGTCGCGGACTGTTGTTCGATCGCCCGGTCAGCCTGTGACAGCCAACGCCTATCCTCGTAAACCCGAACAATGGCCTCGGTCAGTGCTCGCTCCGCTTCTTCTAGGTCTGCCTTTGTAATTCGTCCTCTCACGTATAGCTCACGTCGGAGTTCATACTTCTTTTGTAGCCTCATTTGTTCTTCTTCATGAAACGCGAGAAGCTTCGCCGCGCTAGCACGCGAGTCTTTCATTTTGTTTAGGATTTCGTCGTTTAATTGTTGCACTTCGTTTTCGGACGGCATTGAATTGCGTTGTGATAAGTTGCCTCCTACCTCAAACTGATCTTTGGTATTACTGGTGGCGATTTCCTGACGCATCCCGTCGATGAAAGTGACGGTTTTGAACAACAACAGCATGGCGAGACAAATGCCGATCACTCGGGAAAGTCTCCATGAATGCCAGTCCGTTAGTGACTCGCGGATTTTAGTTCCCGCGCCATAAGAACGCGGTTTAACAGCAGGCCTTCGCGTTGGTGGCGGCTTGGGGTTTGGTCGGCGGGTCTCCGAGGGCTGCGTTGCCGCACTTTTGCGATCGATCAGTGATTGGAGCTGCTTATACGCTTCATTAATCTCCTTGAGCTTTGCTTCAGCCTTTAACTGCAAACGAGTGTCGTGGGCGAAACGATCAGGGTGCCAGATCTTGACGAGGTCACGGTAGGCTTGTTTGAGCTGTTCGGGTGTTATATTAACATCAACTCCCAAAACAGAGCGGTACGCTTCGAGCGATTTCATAAATATATGCGCCTGTCACACAGGCGAACGCATTTAATAACAAAGCGCACACCCGTGTCAATTCGAGGAGAGACCACTCGTTTACGCTTGCAAGAGAGGCAGAGGATAACTAGAGAACCAAAGCGAACAATTGCATCATCAAGGGGCGTCCTCCCGTTGAAAGATAGATGAAGGGTAAGGCATATATCGAAACGCAAAGCTGAGTGTCAGGCGAAAAGTATCCATAGGACGAGGCAGGGACGGAACACATCAGTTACTACTGCCAATTTTATCGAGTCCCGGATCCCTACATTGGCCGCAGAGTTTGGACAGTGCCCAAAGGAGAAACTTTGAAGATCGAATCCGGCAAGAAGATCATCGCCAGGTATCGCATCAAAACCAACTACCTCACGGACTAAGATCGAGACAGTTGAGATTTGGACTTACACAAGTAAAGCCGCTTGACGCTGCTAGCAATGCAAGTTATTGAATTCACTTACGCCCGGATGGTGGAATTGGTAGACACACGGGACTTAAAATCCCGAGGACCCGGAAGGGTCCGTGCCGGTTCGAGTCCGGCTCCGGGCACCAAAATCAATAACTTAGCGCCTTTTTTCTCAAGG
>Ga0126371_10000788_pt1 | contig 26557 bp, 23 predicted proteins | sample PanSoiMetaPlot_4_FD_110145 | JGI IMG/M metagenome (GOLD analysis project Ga0126371, IMG submission 110145) | Tropical forest soil microbial communities from Panama - MetaG Plot_4 | ecosystem: Environmental > Terrestrial > Soil > Tropical forest > Bulk soil | place: Panama | collected 2016-02-17 | reverse complement strand
TACGACAAAATTGGCCGCTATCTTCAGCAGGACTCCAAAGATGCGAAAGTCGATGTGATGCTCGATTTTCAATAAGGGGTATACTCCTCTGGGACACTCGCAAGAACTTCATGGTTAGCGTTTCGAAAGCTTCGGCGGTCTGTATCGCGACTCTTGAAAAGCAGAATCTCCTGTTTGACCGCTTGCGTGCATGCGACTCACTGCTGGTGGCCTTCTCCGGTGGCGCCGATTCTGCCTACCTGGCTTGGTCGGCTCACCAGGTTCTCGGCAAGCGTGCTCTTGCCGTCACAGCCCTTTCCGCGAGCTTTTCACGCCACGACCGCGAACAGACCGAGGCGTTTGTCCAATCTTCGGGTGTGCGCCATGAGTTCATTGAAACGCGCGAATTCGACAATCCGCTTTACGTCGCCAACAATGCGGACCGCTGCTACCACTGCAAGGATGAGCTGTTCGATCGCATGAAAGCGGTCGCCGCCCAGCGCAAATTCAACTCTATCGCCTACGGCATTAATGCTGACGATACCCGCGATTTCCGCCCGGGCCATCGCGCCGCGCACGAGCATAACGTTCTCGCTCCGCTCCTCGATGTCGGGTTGAGCAAACAGGAAATTCGCGAACTGTCTCGCAAAGCGGGACTACTTACCTGGGACCGCCCCGCTTCCGCGTGTCTCTCCTCGCGCATTCCCTATGGCACGCAGGTCACTCCCGAACTTCTAGCCAAGGTAGAACGCGCCGAGGCGGCCATTCGCGCGCTCGGCTTTGGCCAATTCCGTGTGCGCGCTCACGGCGAACTCGCTCGCATCGAACTCGCGCCGGATGAACTTTCCCTTGGTTTGCAACCGGAAATGGCTCGGCAGATCGCTGCGGGGATAAAGGAGGCCGGTTTCGCCTTCGTCGCGCTCGATCTCGAAGGCTACCGCCGTGGCTCGCTCAATTCCCTGCTTAAACAGGGTTGAGTTCAGACGACAAGCAAATCGACTGGTTTCGCGGTGTGTCTTGAAGCTGCTATGATGGAGCATCGGTTTTTTCGGGAAAGACGACTTTGTTCAGGAAACGTGCCCGCGCTTCACCTCCGCTGACGCTGCTTCGTGAGGATGGCATGGCTGCAAAGAAAGATTGTCTGTCTCCCGCTGTGGATCGCGCGTTGGACATTCTGGAAGCGATCTCCGAAGGCACCTCCGGGCTTACGAATGCGCGTTTGGCCCGGCAGTTGGACATCCCGAAAAGCTCGGCGAGCTCCATTCTTAGGGTTTTGCAGGCGCGCGGGTATTTGTGCCGCTTCCCCGAAAATGGGCGCTACAAGCTGGGTTTTAAGGTGCTGACGCTGGGGCGAAAGCTGCTGGAAACTTCCGTCATTCGCGACCTGGCCCTGCCGTTCATGGAGGAACTGGTCGACCGCATCGATCTTACTTGCCACCTGGCCGTTCTGGGACACCGGGAGGCGGTACACTTCGAAAAAATAGTGGCCCGGAGGTATTTCAAGCAGGACAAGACCCGCGCCATCGGGGAACGTGTTCCGTTACACGCGTCGAGTGTGGGCAAAGCGCTGCTGGCCTGGCAAAACTCTCCGGCACCGGGCGCCTATCTTCCCGACGACGAGCTTCGCAAGTCCTCGCCAAGGACTATCACGGACCGAGCCAGCCTGCTGGCGAAGCTTGAGGAAGTGCGAAGGCAAGGGTATGCAATCGATGACCAGGAGTGCCGGCTGGGCTGGCGATGCGTCGGTGCGCCCATATTCGATCAGTGGGGCAGCACCCGTGTGGCCATCTGCCTCACAGGTACGGTGGCGGAACTCGACGACGCTAGGCTCGTTCCGACAGCGACGGCGGTAAAGGAAACGGCGCAGAAAATTTCGCGCCGCCTGGCCCTGGAGCACGTCGAATTCGCTACGTATTGATGGCGCCATGCGTGCTCGTCAAGCGCTGGAAGGAAGGTCGGCGCAACTGCTTTTCAGATCAAAGAATACAGGTCTACGTCTGATCGATGAGGCGATGATGGATGGCGTAGAGCGCCAGTTCCAGACGGTCGGAGACGCCGAGCTTGTCGAAAATGTTGTGCAGGTGGTTCTTCACCGTTTGCTCACTGATAAACAGTTTCTCGCCGATTTCGCGGTTGCGGAAGCCTTGCGCCACTAACTGCACAATTTCCTTTTCGCGGTCGCTGAGCAGCGGTTTCTCGCGGCGCTGGCCGGCTTCCGCGGATTTCTTGAACGCGTCGATTACTTCGGCGGTCATGCGGTTGTCGAGCCAGATTTCGCCGTCGGCCACCTTGCGGATACTTTTGAGCAATAGGTCGCTGGCGGACTGCTTGAGCACCACGCCGCGCGCGCCCAAGCGCATGGCGCGCACCACGTCGCGATCATCCTCAGCGGCGGTGAGCACGATGACGCGGGTGGGAATCGAATCGAAATTGATCTCCTCAAGGACGCCGAGGCCGTCTTTTTCGGGCATGCGCAGATCGAGCAGCAGGATGTCGGGCTTCAGCTTCGCGAGCATCTTAGTGCATTCAACGCCATTGGAGGCCTCTCCGATGATCTGTACGTCATCGGCACCCTCCAGCAATTTGCGCAATCCGTCGCGGAAGATGGCATGATCATCGGCGACCAGGATTCGAACCACCTGTTTCGCTTTCGTCATTGTCAGTTCAATGGGATGTCAATGGTAAGGCGCGCCCCGTGACCAGGGTTCGATTCCACCGTGAGAGTTCCGCCCACTCCTCTCGTGCGCTCTTTTATTGAAATTGGCCCGAGACGCAGCCGGTCCAGTTCCTCGCTCGTGTATCGCCCAGAGAAACTAAATCCCCGGCCGTTGTCATCTACCACGAGAAAAACATTCGACTCGTCCTGGGTTAGTTTTACCACGACGTGGCTGGCGTTCGCATGCTTTTTTACGTTGTGTAGTGACTCACGATATATCTGGAAAAGCTCGCGGCAAATGCGGTCCGGAAGGGGCCTTTTGCGGTCCTCGATGAACAAATCCACCGCCAAACCGTACTCGCTGCGAAACCGCTCGGCGAAGCCCAGCATCAATTCCCGCATGTCGGCGCTCTCCACTCGGACCGGCCGCAGATCGGTGACCATGCGGCGCAATTCCTCGCTTTCCCGCTGAACGATGTTCTGCAACGCGGCCAGCTCGCCACCGGCCTTTTCGGGTTCGCGCGGCAGGCGCGTGCGCAGCACGTCCAACTGAATAATGAGGCTTAACAAGGTCTGAAGAATGCCGTCATGCAGGTCGCGGGAAATGCGGCTGCGCTCCGATTCGATGGCGCGCGCCCGCAGGCTGCGAGTGCGGAAGACGTTCTCGAGGGGCGGCCCCAGATGACGCACGATCTGCTCGAGCCAGCGAAGATCGCTTTCGGAAAACCGCCTTTTTGAGTTTTCCTGCGCCGGTTTCGCGGCTGGCCCGTCAGAAGCCCCGAACTTTGGGCTTTGAGGGGCAAGCGCGTGGCCGGGATTAGTGAGCAGAATTCTGCCAGCCGGCTGCCCACCAAATTCCAGCGTGACCGCCAACAAGGAGCGCGGCTGCAATTCTTCGCGAGTCGATTTGGGAGGCGCGGGCAACGCGCGGAATCGCCTGCCCGTGCGGCGATCCCACCCGAAGCCTTCCGCCGAATCGGCTTTATACTGCCAGCAGAGAGAGACCTCGAGCGAGTCGATAAGGAAGGTTTCGGCACGAGACAGGGAATAAACTTCCGGCCCCCGCGATTCGGTATCCGGCGGGCAAAAGCGCCAGACGAATAGCCGCTCGAGTTCGTCATCACGGAAGGCGAGACAAGCCTGTTCGCATTCGAACTCTCGGGTCAGTTCGGCCAGTGCCTGGCGAATCGACTCCGTCAAACCGCGATCAAACTGCAAGTGCGAAGTGATCGTCTCCAGAAACTGCTGTTTGGCCAGATGTTCGCGCTCCCGCGCTCCCAAAAAACCCATGCCCAGACCGGAAACGATGGTTCCCAGACCAATGGCCAGCCAATGCCAAACGCTTTGCCAACGAAACAGGTCGGTCAATGCCACCCGCAAAATAATTCCCGCAGTCGCGCTAAACACTAGGGCCAAGGTGGCCTTCTCACTTCCGCGGTTGGCGAGGGCGAAAACGGTGAAGAGGAAAAGGAACCAAAACGAGGAAACCGACGGTGTCAGATACAAAAAAGCGGCCAGGACCGCAAAGTCTAGCACCAGAGGTATGCGGAAACGCGCTCCACTCCAGAAACGATCCACCAGAACGCCCACGAGCGCGAGCAGGAGGTAAATCGCCAGGAAAACGATAGCCGACTTCCGAAGAGCCGGCCCAGAGGTTTCCAGCAGCGCCACCAGAGAAAGGGCCGCTAGAACGGCGCGCCCCAGGATGATCTGGCGTTCCAGATAGAGTTGTTCTGTGCCGTCGAGAGCCATCGAAGGTGGGTTGCGTTCCTCTCAAAAGTCTAACAAGTACCCGGCGGGGTGCAACGCGTGCGTTAATTGCTGGTAATCCACTGGTAATCCTCTGAAATATCCACAATTGGGTGTTGTTTTACTGGAAACGCATGGCTGCGGCGATTGACAACAGGTGCATAATCTCTTGCGAGTCGCGCATTTTGTGAGGGGCTGGCAGGCTTGGCGCAAAAATATACGCGGCGAGAGGTAGGACGCATTCTGGGATTGGATGTGCGCCGCCTTCGCTATTGGGAAAGATTGCGGCTAGTGCGGCCGCAAGCGCGTTGGGGAGAGCGCTTCTACAGCTTCGGCGATTTGGTGGCTCTTCGCAGCCTGCAACGGCTTGCCGAAAATAAGGTTCCCGCTCATCGGGTCCGCCGGGTGGTCCGGCTGCTCGAAAAGGAGATGGGTGGGGCGCCAATAGAATTGCAGGAGATTCGCTTCGTCAAGCAGGGCCGCGATATTCTGGTGATCCCTCCCGGCGGTACTCGGCCTTTCAATCCCATTCGGAAACAATGGGCATTTGAGTTTGGAGAAATCGCCAAACTGCGAGAATTACCCTCGATTGCAAGCCCAACAGCGGAAGAGCTCTTCGAGAGGGCCAATGTGCTTGAAAGCACGCTCGAATCGTTGCCCCAGGCACTAGAAAATTACGAACGCGTGCTGGAAATGACGCCCGAATGGATCGATGCGCATATCAATAAAGGCGTAACGTTGTACCAATTAGGGCGGATCAATGACGCCAAAGCCGCGTTTCTGGCGGCCGTGCAGCTTGACCCGCTTAACGGAATTGCGCGATACAACCTCGGTTGCGTACTCGAGGAACAAGGTGAAGTCGAAGACGCCATTCGGCATCTTCGGCGAGCCGCCAGAGCCATGCCCGCACACGCCGACGTGCATTTCAATCTGGCCCTGGCCTATGAGAAGAAGAACGAACGCCGGCTGTCCCGCGAAGAGTGGACTCTATATCTGCGTTACGCCCCTAACGGACCGTGGGCGGACCAAGCGCGGGCGCGCCTGAAAGCCCGCAGCTCGCGGCGGAAGCCAGCCATTCCGATCCCCTTCCGTCCTGCGAGATAGCCGATTTTGCTCGCCGCAGGGCTGCTGTCGTCAGATTTAAGGCAGATCCGCCGCGTACGGCGGCTGCAGGCCTTGCCGACCAGCGCGAGGCAACAAATGGGACATTCGGAACACAGGCGCACCAGCTAGGATTTCCAATCCGGTGTGGCTACGTAGGAGCGCGTGATATCCGCAAGCGTCTGCGTGCCGCAATTTCCCATTGCTAGCTTGAGTTCGGCTTGCATAATTTCCAGCACGCGGTCGACTCCAGGCTGTCCGAACGCACCCAATCCCCACAACATGGGCCGGCCGATTCCGACCGCCTTGGCGCCCAGCGCCAGAGCCTTGAATACGTCGGCGCCTCGGCGAAAGCCTCCGTCCACAAACACCGGAATTCGTCCGTTTACTTCCTCGACTACTTCGGGCAGGGCTTCAATGGTGGCGCGCAGAGTTTCGGTGGAGCGACCGCCGTGGTTCGACACCAGGATGCCGTCCAAACCGTGCTCGACACAGAGCCGCGCATCCTCGTGCGTGTCAATTCCCTTGATAATAAATTTCCCCTTCCAGAACTTGCGGATGCGATCGGCAAAAGCCCAATCCATAGCGGGATTCGTGGCGCGCACTCCGGTCATATTGATCCCGTCATACATCGGCCGATCGGGGGAAACGGGCTCTCCATTCACGATCTCGTGACAGGACGAGCAGGCGGCACGCAGATCCTTGGGACGCATGCGAAGGTAGGTTTCGCTGTGGCGGCCGGTGGTGTTGTCCACGGTCAAAGCGATCACGGGACATCCGGCCGCTTCCACACGTTCCAGGATTTTCTGGCAGGCGTCCCAACTGCTGGGGGCGTAAAGCTGGTACCAAACGGGACGGCCGTGCGCTTTGTTTACGTCTTCCACGGCCGTGGATGTGGCGGTTGAAAGGATTTGCAAAGTACCGCGGGCCTTGGTAGCGCGCGCCACCGCCAGCTCTCCATCGGCGTGGAAGGATTTTTCTCCGCCTGTGGGGCAGGTGAAAATCGGGCTCTCGTAGATTGTGCCGAAGAGATCGACCTTCATATCGACCTTGGTTGCATCGCGCAGGCGGCGAGGACGCAATTCGATGTGCTTAAAAGCCTCGCGATTAGCGTGCAGTGTGCCGTCGTCATCCACACCGCTAGCCATGTAGGCCCAATGTCCCGGCTGGACTTTGCGATGCGCGGCTTCCTCGAAATCGAACACATTCAGGGCGTCGGCCGGGTTGGCAAGAACGCCGGCCCCTTGCGCCGCGTCCTGCGCGGCAATCCCGCGCTCGAGAAACGCGGCCACGCCACCCATAGCGGCTACATAAGGGCTAGCCGCTAGGAATTTCAGAAATTGACGGCGTGCTTCTATTCCATCGCTCATCGCAGCACCACCTTGTCGAAGCAATAATCCAGTTCCTGCCCGAAAAAGAGCGTTTTCTTCTTTACGGCTTTATTCACACTCCATAGATGCGAATCGGAGGATGCAAGCTTTGGTTTTGGCGCGGTACATATTCATTGGGTCATCCTCTCGCCAACGACCGCGGAAGTTAGCGCACATGATTTGCGGTGTCAATGAAACTGCTGTTTTTTTTCTTTACACCGTCCGGCAAACAATTCCAAGATGTCTCTCCCGAAAATCGGTGAGGAAATTGAGGTACTGACCCGAGCATGCGGCTGGTGGTTCTACCCGGCGACGGTATTGGCCCAGAAATTTGCGCAGCGACGTGCGAAGTCCTGCATTTGCTGAACCGGCGGATGTCGCTTGACATTTCCCTAGAGAACCATGAAATCGGGCTGGCTGCGCTTAAACGCTACGGCACCACTTTCCCGGTCGCCGCAGAGGAAGCGTGCCGCGCTGCGGATGGCATCCTGCTAGGCCCGGTTTCGCATGCCGATTACCCATCGCGCGCCGAAGGAGGAATTAACGTTTCGGGCGAACTGCGCATCTCCCTCGATCTGTACGCCAACATCCGGCCCGCCAAAACGCGCGAAAGCCTGCCGCATTGGGGCCGAACACCGATGGATCTCGTAATTGTGCGCGAAAACACCGAGGGTTTCTACGCCGATCGCAACATGTTTTGGGGAGCTGGCGAGTTCATGCCCACGCGGGACATAGCTTTGGCCGTGCGCAAAATTACGGCGGAGGGGTCGCGCAGGATCGCAAAGTCTGCTTTCGAACTGGCAGCTACACGGCGCAAGAAGGTCACCGCTGTTCACAAGGCCAATGTGATGAAGGTCTCCGACAACCTTTTCTTACGCGAGGTGCGCGACGTTGCCAGAAGCTATCCGGGGGTCACCTACGATGAGCAGTTGGTGGATTCGATGGCTGCGCTATTGATTCGCGACGCAGGGCGTTTCGACGTTATCGTCACTACGAACATGTTTGGCGACATTCTTTCGGACGAAGCCGCTGAGCTTTCCGGAAGCCTCGGACTCGCTGGATCGCTCAACGCCGGGGAAGCCTACGGCATGGCCCAAGCTCAGCACGGATCAGCCCCAGACATTGCGGGGCAGGACAAGGCCAATCCCGTTTCCTTGGTTCTTTCTGCTGCCATGCTGCTCGGCTGGCTTTCTCGCAGGCATCACATAGACAAGCTGGCGCGGGCGGCTAAGCAAATGGAGGATGCCGTCGACACGCTGCTGCGAGATCCAACCATGCGGACCACCGATTTGGGCGGGTCTCTCGGTACCAGGGCATTTACATCCGCCCTATCCGCTGCTTTAACCGACGAAATGAATCGTCATGCCACCTGAAAAAATTCTAGGTGGCTGCGATTGCCACGTTCATGTGGTGGCTCCCCTGGAGGAATTTCCGCAAAGCGCGACGCGTTCTTACACTGCCTCACCAGCCCCGCTTGATTGCCTGCAAGCCATTGCGGCACCCGAAGGTGTTTCGCGGTTCGTGCTTGTCCAGCCCAGCTTTTATGGAACGGACAATTCCTGCCTATTGCGGGTTCTCGAGAAACTCGGGGAAGATGGCCGGGGCGTTGCGGCTGTCGATTCAAACCAGGTGTCTTCGTCCATACTGGAACGATTGGATGCCTTGGGAGTGCGCGGCCTGCGCGTGAATCTCTACAGCAAAAGTCTGCAGTTCGCGCCCGAACGCATTCGCGATCATATCGAGGCGACCATCGAAAAGCTGCCGTCGCAAAATTGGCATGTTGAGCTCATTGCTCCGCTCTCATTGTTGTTGAAGGCCGAAGAAGTCATCGCACATTCGCCTGTGCGCGTCGTGCTCGACCACTACGCATTGCCGGATAAAGCGTCGTTCACGAACGACGACGGCCGGCGACTGCTTGCATTGGCCTCCTTGCCGAACGTATGGCTGAAGCTGACCGCCCCTTATCGGGTGGTTTGGAATCCCCTCACGACTGCCCCGCCCGCGAACTGGCTGGCGGCATTCCTGGCTGTGGCTTCCGACCGTTGCGTGTGGGGAAGCGACTGGCCGCATACGCCACTCGACCGTGACCAGAAAGGCCAAGACGAGCCCGCGCCCTACCGGCAAATCGTTTATGCACGCCTGCTGCGGGATTTCCTCGCAGCCCTGCCCGATTCCGCTCTGTCAAAGAAAGTTCTGGTTCAGAATCCCTCGCGTCTGTATGGTTTCCCTTCGTCCTAACCCCCAAAATGGCCATTCCTTCCGAACTCGAGCGTCGCGCCTTCGGCAAGGTAGCCCGGCGGCTCACACCCATTCTCACGATCAGCTATTTCTTGAACTATCTCGATCGCAACAATGTGGGGTTCGCCGCCCTAACCATGAATCGTCAGATCGGCTTGACTGCCACTCAGTTCGGCGCGGGAGCTGGAATCCTTTTTCTGGGCTATTGCTTCTTCGAAATTCCCAGTAGTGTGGCGCTCTATCGGCTGGGGGCTCGCGTATGGATCTCGAGAATCATGATCACCTGGGGTCTGATTTCCACGGCGACTATTTTTGTCACGGGCGCGAAGAGTTGGTATTGGATGCGGTTTCTCTTGGGTGTTGCGGAAGCCGGTTTTTTCCCGGGAGTCACGTTCTATCTGGCCACCTGGTTCCCCGCCGAATATCGCGCACGCATCTTGGCCTGGTTTCTTGTCGCGATTCCTGCCACGTCCGTGATTGGCGGCCCCATTTCCGGACTGCTACTGAACTTGAACGGCCTCGCGGGTCTCGCCGGCTGGAAATGGCTTTTCATCTTGGAGGGATTGCCAACAGTGCTGCTTGGGATTGCCATGCTGCTGACGTTGGTCGACCGGCCGGAACAGGCAGCTTGGCTCAGCCAAGAAGAGCGGCAAATCATACGTGAACGTATCAGCGCCGAGCGCCGGGAGAAAGAAATGCAGCGACTCTGGCCGGCGTTAACGGATATTCGCGTTTTGATTCTGGCCGGCGTGCAGTTCGGTTTTACGGTAGGCGCTTACGGTGCGGTCATCTGGCTGCCTCAGATAATTCAGGGAGCGCACCTTTCAAACCTGCAGGTAGGGTTTGTCACTTCTGCTTGTTACGTGCTTGCGACCATCGGCATGATCGTGTGGGCGGCGCGCGTCGACAGGACCGGCCGGAAAATCGACAGCTTGACCCTGACCTGCCTCACCTCCGCTGTTGGATTGGCGCTGGCCATCGTCTCCAAGAATTTCTGGCTCTCTCTCTCGTGGCTATCTCTCGGGCTATTGGGTATTACCGCCGCGCGCGCCATTTTCTGGACGATTCCTACGCGGTTTCTCACCGGCCTCGCTGCGGCCGGCGGGCTAGCCTTCATCAATTCGGTTGGCACAATGGGAGGGTTTGTAGGCCCGACTGTCATGGGCTGGCTGAAAGATAGAACCGGCTCGTTTTCAGCAGGCCTCTTTGCTATGGCCGGATTTCTTTTGTTGGCGACGTTTTTGGCATGGTCCCTGAAGTTTTTCGTCGCCCAGGAGTAAAGGCTATGAGGAGACGCGAGAAACGCCCCAGCGCAATCGAAGGCGCGGGTGCGTGGAGGGATCTTCGATCTCAACCGCAAACGCGCTCACTTGCTCGGCCGGAAGGGCGCGCAAGAACGATTTAAGAACGACCTCCGTTTCGCGGAGACACGTACTGAAATCGTAATGGAGGTGATCCAATGCGGTCCAGCACGCAGGCGAGGCTTTCGATGCACCAATGCTTTGGGCCGTTTTGTCGAATTCGTGTTCAAGCTGTTCCACGGTATCTGAAAGGATTCTGAGTTTGTGGACGAACCGACGTCGGTCACCGAAAACGATGTGGTGCAGTATCCCATTCCAGGTCGCGGCGGACTGGGCCCGGCTGCCGCGAAAAAAACTGGTCCGGAGCGGCTCGACTAGCGGAACCTCGTGAATGTTTCGCCCCCGGTTTGCAAGAGCCCCACAAAAAAAGACCAAGGATTCAGAGAGTCTTTTCAGAAGCGCCGAGGCGATAACCACACTTTGCTGCGCACAGACAAGCTCCCCCCCCGCACGTAGCGACAGAGCATCATTCAGTGCCACGCTAGTCATGGCGAAGCAGCATTCCCAGTTGCCAACGATGTTCTCGAAAACCCGACTCTTTTCGTAAGGAAGTGCGCGGATCCAGTCATCAGTTACACTACGCCGGATATAGGTGGAGTTGGGCTGTCGGATGCGCCTAGTGAAAACCACCCGTCCCCCGAAAGCGGCTGAGCGAAAAATATTATATCAAATGTTCGACGGAATTCCCTCGTTTGACGGTTTCCGAAGTCTGTCGCTATACTTCCGCCAGTCAATCGTTAAACCCTGAAAGGACCAACTTTTTGGATTTTGAGCCGTTCGACCAATTCCAACAGCGACTGAAAAAGCTGCGCGAAATCGAAACACTTGGACACCGCACGTATCCCAATCGATTTCAATCCACACACACTCCCCGCGAGGTGGTTGAACAGTTCAGCGGGCGGTCCGCCGAACAGCTCACTTTGGAACCGATCGACGTCCGCGTCGCCGGACGGATCGTTGCTCTGAGGCCTCACGGGAAGGCAGCCTTTGGCCATCTTTTGGGAGACGGCAAACGCCTGCAGGTCTACGTGAAGCTCGATGTAGTCGGACCGGAAGCATTCAAGCTGTTTCAATTGATTGATTTGGGCGACTTTATAGGCGTCAGCGGACGGCTATTTCGCACCAAAACCAATGAACTGACCGTGCAAGTGCGAGACGTCGAACTCCTTAGCAAGGCGCTACTACCTCTACCGGAAAAATGGCACGGGCTGGCCGACGTCGAGCAGAGGTTTCGCAGGCGATACCTCGATCTCATCGTGAATGAGCGCGCTCGCGAAATATTCGTCGCGAGGGCCAAAATTATCCGTGAATTACGGCGCTTTTTCGATGAGCGCGGTTACATCGAAGTAGAAACCCCGATGATGCACCCCATCTTGGGCGGGGCCACTGCCCGACCATTCGTCACCCACCACAACACCTTCGATGTGGACTTATACCTTCGCATTGCGCCAGAACTCTATCTGAAAAGGCTTGTGGTCGGGGGGCTCGAACGCGTCTATGAAATCAATCGGAACTTCCGGAATGAAGGAATTGACGCTATTCACCAGCCGGAATTCACCATGCTTGAGTTCTATCAGGCTTACAGCGATTACGGAGCGTTGCTGGATTTGACCGAAGAACTGTTTCAGAACCTGCTTGAAAATGTTTGCGGGACCATGGTGGTTCGTTATGGCGAACAGGAGATCGACTTCAGCAAGTTCGAGCGCCTATCCATGCGTGACGCCATCTGCAAATATTGGCCGGCGTCGGCCGGCGAACCGCCGAAAGCGAGCGATCTGGCTGTGCCACGCGCAACACGAGGGTTGGCGGAACGCTACAATGCCACTGCGCACTCTCGCGGCGAAGAGACGATTTCCGCGACGGAATCCCTGTCTGAGGGCGAACTCACAGGGGAGCTATTCGAAATGATTGCTGAGCGGCATCTGGTGCAGCCCACCTTCATCTACGATTTCCCAATCGAAATTTCACCGCTCGCGAAGGCGCGTGCTGATGATCCCTCGCTTGCCGAGCGTTTCGAGCTTTTCATTGCGGGAATGGAGGTCGCCAACGGCTTTTCCGAGTTGAACGATCCAGCGGAACAGGAAAAAAGATTTCGCGAACAGGTGGAAAAAGGTGGGCAGGAGATGCCAAAGGAAGTGGACGTGGATTACATTCGCGCCCTGAGTCACGGGCTGCCTCCCACGGCCGGCGAAGGGATTGGGATCGACCGACTGACCATGCTGCTCACCGACTCGCACGCGATTCGCGAAGTGATGCTTTTTCCTTTGCTGCGTCCGGAACTTACCGAGGATCTCCCCCGCAGAGCGGTCGCTTCGGCGGCAAATCCTGAATTGGACGAGTCGCGACGGAAAAGCAAATGAGCTTCGAATGGCTGGTGGCGCTGCGCTACCTGCGTTCACCGAACCGGCCAGCGGTTCTTCGGCTTGTCACTCTGTTCGCCGTCATCGGCGTCGCGGCAGGCGCCATGACACTGGTTGTCGCTCTGTCGATGAACACTGGCTTCCGCCAGGCAATTCGCGACCGCCTGCTCGGAGTGACGGCGCACATCAATCTAAAACCGATTGGCTCCCACGGAATTTCCGACTACCGGCAGCTAATGGCGCGATTGGGCGCAGCTTCCGGCGTCCAATCGATCGAACCCGCCGTCTACAACACTGTCTTGTTATCGTCCGGTGGCCACGCGCGAGGCATCGTGCTGAAAGGCGTCGATCCGGCGCTTGAGATTCGCGCCAGTGAAGCGCTACATCATATTATTTCCGGGTCGAATCGATTCACGCCAGACGCGAATGCTGTTCCTGCGCTGCTGATCGGCAGGCTCTTGGCTGACGATTTCGGTATCGGCGCCGGGGATTACGTCACCCTGACCAGCCCGCAGGGTAACCTGACGCCCTTCGGGATGCTACCGCGCTCACGCCGCTTTCGCGTGACCGGTATTTTTGATTCGGGATTCTATGATTACGATGCCAACTGGGGATTTGTCGACCTCGCTTCGGCTCAGACACTGGCAGGCGTGGGTGACGTGGTCAGTTTATTGGAAATTCGGGTGGTGAAACTCGACGACGTCTTGGAAGTCGCATCGCAGGTTCTGCGGCGAGCGGGCCCTGGATTTACAGTCTCAACCTGGATGGACGAGAACCGCGCCCTATTCCGCGCGCTGAGCCTTGAAAAACTCGTGACCGCGCTGTTCATCGGCCTGATCACGTTCGTCGCCGGACTTAACATCCTAGTTGTACTGACCATGACTGTGGCCGATCGCGCGCGGGATATCGCCGTGTTGATGGCCATGGGCGCGCGCCGCAGCCAAATCCGCGCAATTTTTGTGTTGCAAGGCCTGGTGGTGAGTATTGCAGGCACCGCTTTAGGACTGCTGCTCGGCTATGGGTTCGCCTGGGTGGCCAACCGCTGGAAGCTGATTCCACTCAATCCGGAAGTCTACGCTATCCCGTATGTGCCCTTTCACGCCAACGCGTTCGATTCCGTGTGGATCGCCGTCGCCGCTTTGGCCATCAGCGTCGGAGCTACCATGCTGCCCGCCCGCTCCGCTTCCCGTATTCTCCCGGTCGAGATTCTGCGCTTCGAATGATGCCTTGATTCGGATTCCCGCGTTGCGGTCCCGCTCATGCCTTGCCAGGCGGTGTCTTACCTGAGGATGGGCCGTGCGGAGCGGATCAGGCGCGGAAACCCGCGTTGCGGGCGGTCTGGCGATAATCCGGCGCGGTGATCTCGACCGTCCGGCACATTTCGTACAGTCGCGAGCGGATGCGCTTCCCGACGCGATCCGTCAGAGTTTCTTCCGCCACCGGCGCGCGCCCCCCGGGCGTTCGGGCCGGCGTGGCGTTTCCCGCCCCATCGCCGTCGAGGAAATTCGTCGTCAGAATCGTCGCCCGCTTCTCGTTGTAGCGCGTGTTCAGCACATGCCCGATCGTCTCCAGCGCCCACGGCGACGGTTTACTCGATCCAACGTCGTCCAATACCAAAAACTCGCTCCTCAGCACCGGTTCAAGCACACTCAACTCAGTTGACTGGCTCACCGCGTTGTAGCTGTCCTGAATTTCTTTGAGCAGTTCGCGATAGTCGTAGAACACCGCCGCATGCCCACGTCGAACTATTTGCTTGAGCGCCGCCACGGCGAGGTGCGTTTTCCCCACACCGCACGTGCCCATCAGGAGCAGTCCGTGCTCGGCTTCGGAGGTAAATTCCTCGGCGAACCGCCGCACCATAAGCTTCGCGTGAATCAGGCTGCTATTCCATACTTCTAGTTGATCTGGGGAGGCCCCTTCGGCGTCGGTATCCGTTTCGAAATTTTCAAAGTCGCAATGACGATAGCGTTCGGGAATCCGCGCTCGTGCGAATTCGCGTTCACATCGGTCTCCGTAGGTACAGTCGCAAGGAACAGCCCAAACGATCTTGGACTGGTCAGGGCTTGATTGACCTCTGGGAGAAACGGCTCGGCCGCTGTCGCCTCCAGCAGCGGCCACGGCTTGCGAATCCTCAGCCGTCCGTTCCACAACCTTCCAACCACTGCCCTCGCAAATGGGACAATCGCTTCGTGCCATAGTAGGAAGAATAGTTCGGCCTTCGGATTCCCACAAGCGTACCCGAGGAAAACGGAGACCTACAAATGTGGAAAAATGTTGTGCGGTTAGTTGGGTCCGGAGCAGAACAGCATCAATGGTTTGCGTGCGCCGCTTGTGCGTATTCAGCTCGCGCTAGCGCGTGTTCGCCTTTTCCACGCGGATCGGGTGCTGGGGAATGGTGCGCACGATCGCGTTGCGCGGCTCGCGGGAATCGGGAGTCTGGAAATTGCGCGCCACCTCGCTGCGCACAAACTTCACGAATGCCTCCATCTGAGCTTGCATCTCTGCCATTTTGTCTCGCATGTTCAAAATGATTTCGATGCCGGCAAGATTCACGCCCAGCTCACGCGTCAAATTCAGAATGACCTCCAGCCTCTCCAGGTCGCTGTCGGTGTAAAGCCGTGTATTCCCCTGCGAACGCGAAGGCTTGAGCAAACCCACCCGCTCGTAGAGCCGCAGCGTTTGCGGGTGCAACTGGTAGAGTTCGGCGACGGCGCTGATCATGTAGCCCGCTTTCGCCTTTTTCCTTGGCCGTGGAGTCATCGGCGTCTCCAAAATCGCGTACTCGTCGAGTCAACGGAACTCATTGCAGAGCTGCTTTGGCGAAGATCTCACGCCGCGGATCCTGACCGTCGAGCTTGCTGAGCTCCTTCATCAAATTGCGCACCCGTTCGTCTTCCGGCTTCGGCACCACTACCTGTACCTCCACGATCTGGTCGCCGCGCTTACCGGGCTGCCGAATCGATGGCGCACCTTTTTCGCGCAGCCGGAGCCTAGTTCCGCTGTTCGTGCCGGGGGGTATGCGCACTTGCGCTCGCCCGTCGATGGTCGGCACTTCCACTTTCGCTCCCAGCGACGCTTCGGTGACGGTGATTGGGACGACCGTGTGAAGATCGTCACCGCGCCGCTCGAAAAACGGGTGCGGCTGAACCTGCATGATGATGTAGAGATCGCCTGGCGGGCCGCCGTGCATGCCCGCGTTCCCGCGCCCAGCTACGCGCACGCGCGATCCGGTGTGCGCTCCCGGCGGGATACGCACGTCGAGCGTTTCTACCTTCGCCACGCGTCCCTCACCGCCACAGTTCCGGCACATGGTCCTCAGTTTCCCCGAGCCGCCGCAGCGCGAACAGGTCACCTGAAAGCGCATTTTCCCGCTCACCTGCGTGACCTGCCCGCTGCCGCCGCAGACCGGGCAGACTTTTTCGTCTCCAGGCGCCGTCCCGGTTCCGTGGCATACGTTGCAAACGTCTAGCCGCGTAAAACTCAACTTCTTCACGGTGCCGTGCATTGCTTCGCCAAACGTGATCTCGATCTGATATTCCAGGTCAGTACCCGGCTCGCGCTCCTCGGCCGGCCGTGCGGCGCCACCCCCTCGAAAAAACTGACTGAATAAGTCTCGAAAGCTGGTGCTGCCGCCCGGCGCGCCTCCCCCAAAGTCGAATCCTCCAAAGTCGACGTGGAAATCTTCCGGAGACATTCCTCCATATCCCGCTCCTGTTGGAGGAACGCCTCCCGGTCCGGGCGTGTTGAAACCAAATTGGTCGTACATTTGCCGCTTCTTCGTGTCGGAAAGGACTTCGTAGGCTTCCTGGATTTGCTTAAACTTCTCTTCCGCGGATTTGTCGCCTGGGTTGAGGTCTGGATGATATTTACGCGCAAGCTTCCGGTAAGCCGCCCGTATTTCCTTTACCGGCGCTTTGCGTTGAACTCCCAGCAGTTCGTAATAATCCTGTTTGGTTGCGGTTGCCATTGTTTATTTGCGCGGAAGATTTCTTCCATGGATGTCTCTTGCTCGCCACTCGCCACGTGCCACGGCCTTACAATCCAGCCCACCGCGCGTTCCATTCAGCAATTTCCCGCGCTTCCCGCTCAAGTTCTTCCCTCTTTTGCCGTTGACCCTCAGTACGCCCAGGCATACTAGCTTCTTTTTGGCTAGCCCGCTCCAGCCAGCGATCGAGAACTGCCACCTTCTGGGCGACACTTCCCGGCTCGGCCTTAAAGCGTAGAAACGTTCCTGAGATCTCCACCGAGCGAGGTGGAAAATCAGCTGGAACCTCCTGTTGCGCATCGTAGAAAAGCCTGCGCCAATCTGCGCTCGGACTACCAGAAATGCCCACCTGCACCATAAAAACGCCTTCGCGTACTTTTTGAACCGCTTGCGGCGGAGTCGTCCGCCGAATTCCGCTAGTCGTCATGCATCTCCCGGTTTCGCCAGAAGGCCGGGCCGGGCACCCCTACCGGCCATCCGGTTTTCGCGAACTTCCATACCGTCAGTTCGGCTTCTTCGACTCGTCGACATCCACGAACTCCGCATCGACGACTTCGCCTTGTCCCGAGGCCTGGCCGCCTGAAGTCCCCCCATTCTGCTGAGCGCTCCCCGATTGCCCGGGGCTCGCGGCACTGGCCCCTGCCGCACTTTGCGCCTTGTAAAGCGTTTCAGCAATGCGATGCGAAGCCTTGGTCAGTCCGTCGGCTGCGGTATTCAATTTCTCCAGGCCCCCTTCGCTCAGTGCGCGGCGCGCTTCTTCGATTGCTGCCTCGGTCGCCTTGATGTCCGCGTCAGGAAGCTTCTCGCGGTTGTCTTTGATCAGCTTCTCGGTTTGGTAGACGAGGTTGTCAAGTCGATTGCGCGCTTCCACTTCCGCAAGACGCTCTTTGTCTTCGGACGCGTGAGAATCGGCTTCTTTCTTCATCCTTTCGGCTTCTTCCTTGCTAAGGCCCGTGGAAGCCGTAATAGTGATCTTCTGCTCCTTGTTCGTCGCCATGTCTTTCGCCGAGACGTTCAAGATGCCGTTCGCGTCAATGTCGAACGTCACCTCGATCTGTGGCACACCGCGCGGAGCCGGTGGAATCCCAATCAGGTGGAATTTTCCAAGCGAACGGTTGCCGCTGGCTACCGGCCTTTCCCCTTGCAGGACGTGAATTTCCACCGAAGTTTGGCTGTCGGCCGCAGTTGAAAAAACCTCCGATTTGCGCGTCGGAATTGTGGTGTTGCGAGGGATCAACACCGTCATCACCCCGCCAAGCGTTTCGACTCCCAAAGAGAGTGGAGTCACGTCGAGCAGTAGGATGTCCTTGACTTCGCCGCCCAGCACACCGCCCTGAATCGCAGCGCCTACGGCAACGACTTCGTCCGGGTTTACGCCTTTATGAGGTTCTTTCCCATTAAAAAGACGTTTCACGATGTCGACCACTCGCGGAATACGCGTTGAACCGCCCACCAAAACTACCTCGTCGATCTTATCTGGCGTGATTCCGGCATCAGTAAGTGCCTGTTTCACCGGACCCACCGTCCGTTGCAGCAAATCTTCCATCAATTGCTCGAGTTTCGAGCGTGTCAGCTTGAGTTGCATGTGTTTGGGTCCGGAAGCGTCTGCAGTCAGAAAGGGCAAGTTGATTTCCGTTTCCTGAAGCTGCGAAAGTTCGATTTTCGCTTTTTCGGCGGCTTCCTTCAGCCGTTGTATGGCCATGCGATCTTTGCTGACGTCGATACCTTGATCGCGCTTAAATTCTGCGATCATCCATTCAACCACGCGCTGGTCCACGTCATCGCCGCCCAAGTGCGTGTCGCCGTTAGTCGACTTCACTTCAACCACGCCTTCGCCCACTTCCAGAATGGAAATATCGAAGGTCCCGCCCCCCAAGTCGTATACCGCGATGGTTTCGTCTTTCTTCTTGTCCAGCCCATACGCCAGCGCAGCGGCGGTCGGTTCGTTGATTATGCGCAGAACTTCCAGTCCGGCGATTTCGCCTGCCTGTTTAGTCGCTTGCCTCTGACTGTCATTGAAGTATGCGGGCACCGTAATAACAGCCTTGTCCACTTTCTCACCAAGAAAATCCTCGGCTGCCGTTTTGAGTTTTTGCAGGATCATCGCGGAAATTTCCGGCGGGCTGTAGGCCTTACCGGTGATCTCCACGCGTGCGTCTTCATGAGGCCCCTTGACCACTTTGTAAGGGACTCGCTTGGCTTCTTCGGTGACTTCGTCAAAGCGCCGGCCCATGAAGCGCTTGATGGAGTAGACTGTGTTTTCGGGGTTCGTTATGGCTTGACGCTTGGCAACTTGCCCGACTAGCCGCTCGCCGCTCTTGGTGATCGCCACCACCGAGGGCGTCGTTCGGGCGCCTTCCTGGTTGGGAATCACCACCGGCTCGCCACCCTGCATGACAGAAACCACTGAATTGGTCGTTCCCAAGTCAATTCCAATAATCTTACTCATGAATCTGCTCCCTCGACCCTGTTCTGAAAGACCGTACCTTCTATAGGGCAGTTATGTACCGCTAAAACAACCCTATCATACATATTGAGCGTATTATTGTCAATCTTCGACTTGTACGCTTTAACTTTAACATTGTAATAGCCTTAGCATAGATGAAGGGCTGTGCCAATAATGGGCTGGTCAAAGTACTGTCAAGTCGTTTCGATGGTCTCGAATATCCGTGAAAAATCTGCATCCGGTCCGCAAGCCGGAGCCCCCGTCGGAGCCCCCGTCATCTGCACTGATGCACTGAAGTCCCTATATAAGAACCTTGGCCGCCCAAGCATGCGTTCAAGGCGATTTAGCGTTACAATAAGCCACTCTCGTCGTCAAAGAACATAGGAGGAGCAATTGAATTCTCCCAACCATTTTTCGCGTGGAGCATTGCGTATCCGAAGGCTCTTCCGCAAACGCAACACGATTGCTTTGGGCGGGATGGCTCTTGCAGTCTTGCTTCTACTGACAATAGCTGCCGTTCCGAATGCGGTAGCGTCTTCGTCTACAGCCGCCAAGGCGACCGAAACTCTGCCAGCTCCCGTGAAGACCTACGGTTCCAAGAATGCGCCTATTACGCTCGAGGTCTTTGGAGACTACGAATGTCCCTCGTGCGGCGCTTTCTACGAGACTACTTTGCGGCAAATGATCAATGACTATGTGGCGGCGGGAAAGGTGTACATCGTACACCGCGATTTTCCGCTCTCGATGCACAAATACGGTTACGAAGCTGCACGCTGGGCTAACGCCGCTGCGTCCATCGGGAAGTTTTCCGAAGCGGAAGCGGCATTATATGATAACCAGAACAATTGGGCTGAATCCGGGAACATCGAGAAATATATGGCTGCGGCCCTATCGCCGGCGGATATGAAACGCATCGATAAGTTAATGACCGGCTGTGATGTGAACACTCAGCCGGGGAGCCACACCTGTCCCTGGGATGCTTACATCGAGCAGGACCGCGCCCTTGGCAACCAGGTTCCGGTGCAAGCGACTCCCACTTTCATCATTTACCATAAGGGCCAGAAGTTTCCGGCCGGACAGGGCGTCGTCTCCTACACCGTCTTAAAGCAGTTCTTCGATCAACTTCTTAAGCAATAGCCCATGAACGCCCTCGCTGAGCCGCTCCAAGCCGCCGCCATTTCCCGTGGGAAATGGATCCGCATTCTTGTCGTAATTGGCCGCCTTTTCCTCGCAGGCGTTTTTCTGTTTGCGGCGTATGCCAAGATGAAGCCGCAAGTGGCAACGCCGTGGTCGCTTAACTCGGTCGAAACGTCGTTGTCTATGTTCGCCATGCAGGTCGATTCCTACCAAATGTTGAAGCCGGCGCAGGTTTTGACTATCGCGCATCTTCTGCCTCCGTTTGAATTGTTTCTGGGACTTTGGCTGCTGGGTGGAATCGCGCCGCGCCATTCCACAATTGTTGCGCTGCTGGTTTTGACGGGATTTTTTGCCCTGATGATTCGAACGTATGCTCTGGGACTTTCCATCAATTGCGGTTGCTTCGGCACCAGCGAACAGGTTGGCCCAAGGAAGATTCTTGAAGATGGATCGTTCTTTGCATTCTCACTCGCGGTGACCATCGGCACCTTCTGGGTTCATCGTGCGAAGGCGCGCCGCCCATTCCCGCTGAAGCGTTCTGCAAGGTCCGCTGTGTCCCCTCCAAGTCACTGATCCTATGCATCAACCGGGCGTGGATGTTTTCTCCCCCTGGTTTCCGTATAAGATGCGTATTTTTGCCTTTTGTAAGGTTGACGCACGCCCCTCGATGTAATTCGGTTGTTCGAGTGAGCTATTAAGACGACATTGGCAAAATAACCGCCTGGCATCCGACATATCTAAACAACCGCGCCGCGAAGGGCGGCCCTACCTACGAAATATCGCCGAGAAAAGGACCGCGAGTCCGAATAGGCTTACCAATGCGGCAACCAGTTCGGCTAGTGACCGCCGCCTGTCCAATCGAAGGGCTATGCCACGAATCTCCCTGTGGTGTGAAATCGTCGCCATCAGCAAAGCTACCAGCCCTATGCTGACCATGACCATCGCAAACTCTCGGGGGGTCACGAGCCCACGGGTAATGGGGGCTCCTCGCCCCGCCTCAAACTGGAAGAACTTGTAGATCGAGAACCCGAAACTGATCATTGAGGTCGCCGTGCGGACCCAGGCCATTAAGGTACGCTCGTGGGAAAGCCAGGTTCGCTCCAAGGCAAGATGCGTGCTGTCCGGCTGGGCAACAATCGTGTTCATCGCAACGCCCCGTATCCAGCATGCCTTGACATGCGGCGCACCCCCCACCATCGGGCGATCCGATTTACCGGCCCGCGGATGAACAGGTAGGGAATGAATGCGAGCGTCAGAGCCACAAGGATGGCCTCGCCGGGATAGAACCAATGCAATTCGATTAGCTGGTAAATCGCATCCAGGACTAGCGCGAAAACCAGAACTTTTGCGACGGACCTGAGTCCGCCCCTCAGTAGCTGTTTGCGGTGTGTGGGATTTGTGAAAATGGCCCAAAAGTAAGGCGGCTCGCCTCCTGTGGCGTCCTTCAGCCCGTCACGAATGCCCAATAGGGCCGCCATCGTAGGCTGGAAGATCAATCGCAGATGCAATGGCCCCGTCAGCCGGGCGATCAAATTCTCCGCCACCCTTTGCCAATTCACATCCATGGTCCTACTTTCACTATGCCGCCACGGACTTGATTGCGGCTGGCTCAATTGCCATCGATCTTGGCTCGTACTTCTCTAAATCTTTCTCGAGGAACAAATTCAGGAAGGTGCGAATGACGCCGATGGCTGCCAGCTGTCCTATGTCAGTCCATGTCGGAGAGATCGCCGTGCGAATGATGTCCGCGGCCAGCTCGAATTCGAGCCCGAGCAGCAGCCAGACGCCGAAACGGAGCCAAACCTCCTTGCGCTGACCGGTTTTCGAACGCTGTCTGGCGACCGCACGAATCGACCCGCCGATCGCCTCGATTGCACCGTAAGCGATGATCAAGACTGCAGAGGCTTCGACAGCAAGCGCGAGGAAGTCGGCGATTTCTTTGAACATATCTCGCATAGAGCGGTTTACCTCGAATGTTTTGGCCCGCCGGAACGCCGATCTGTGGCGGGCCAGAAACATTCGCTTGCTGTAGCAAGACAGCATAAACAATCAGTACTTACTTCACGCCACCGCCGACAGCTTTTGCTATCTCTCGCTCCTGTTCTCTCGCCCTCTCAAGTGCCTGGTCGACGCTGAAGCTGGCAGGTCTCTGGCGTGGGGGAAACTGCTCAAAAGTTTTCAGGAACTGAGCAACCAACGCCTGCGCCGGAACTAGCATGAAAGCGCGATCGACCATCCACTTACCGTAGAACAGCGTGGCATCAACGTCCCCGCGTTCAAAGGGATCGCTGCGAAGATTGAAGATTTTTGGTACCCGCAGTTTCACAAATGGCTCCTGCCAAACCGCCAATCCATCCGCCCGCTGCTCGACGAAGTTTGCTTTCCAATTGCCCACCCGAAGAGCCATCAAGTCGCCGTCGTCGCTCCAATAAATAAAGCCCTTGCGCGGATTTTCTTTTACTTCTCCCTTGAAAAAAGGCACCAGGTTGAAACCATCGATATAAACTTTGAACGTTTTCTTACCGACCTGGTGTCCCTTCTTGAGTTTCTCGACGACGTCGGTCTCGCCCGCAGCGGCGAGTAGAGTGGGCAGCACATCGGTATGCGAGAAGACTTCATTGGACACCGTTCCCGGCTCGGTCACTTCGGGCCAACGTATCAAAGTCGGAACGCGCCATCCGCCTTCCCAATTCGTGTCTTTCTCGCTGCGGAAGGGGGTCGAGCCGCCATCGGGCCAACTCATCACTTCGGCGCCGTTGTCAGTGGTGTACATGACGATAGTATTGTCGGCGATGCCCAGATCATCGAGTTTTCTCAGCAGCTTCCCGACATGCCCGTCGTGCTCGACCATTCCATCCGGATAGACTCCCAGCCCGGTGACACCAACGGACTCTTTCCTCAAATGCGTGAAGATGTGCATGCGGGTGGAGTTAAACCAAACGAAAAACGGTGTATTCGCCCTGTGCGCCCTTTCGACGAAATCGAGGCTTGCAGACAGAAACTCTTCGTCCACAGTTTCCATTCGCTTGGTGTTGAGCGGACCCGTGTTCTCGATTTTCTGCGTGCCGTCAGTATTGGCCCAGCTGTGCAGCACACCGCGGGGCCCGAACTTCTTCTTAAATTCCGGATCTTTGGGGTAATCGGGACATTCCGGTTCCTGCTCGGCGTTCAGGTGATACAGGTTGCCAAAAAATTCGTCAAATCCGTGAGCGGTGGGCAAAAACTCATCACGGTCTCCAAGGTGATTCTTCCCAAACTGCCCGGTCGCGTAGCCCAGCGGTTTTAACAACTCGGCTATAGTGGGATCTTCCGGGCGCAGCCCGAGATCCGCTCCGGGAAGCCCGACTTTTGTAAGACCGGTGCGGATCGGGGACTGGCCAGTGATGAAAGCAGCGCGGCCGGCCGTACAACTTTGCTGGCCGTACCAGTCGGTGAACATCGTGCCTTCTTTAGCCAACCTGTCGATGTTCGGAGTTCGGTATCCCATAACTCCGTGGTTATAAGCACTGATGTTGTACCAGCCGATGTCATCACCCATGATCAGGAGGATGTTCGGCTTCTTTTGAGTCTCACTTGATGCTCCCGGCATTTTTCTTTTGCTCCTTATACTATCGGTTACGCAATTAACTCATCCCAGTGGTCTTTCTGGGCCAAGCTTCTGTACGGGGTGTATATGTCCCGGTAAAACCAACGTAGTAAACCGTTCTTTGGAAGGTCGCAATACTGTCAAGACTATCAGTCTCAAAGGATATGAGATGAAGAGCCACCAAACGCTGAGCACAAATACAAGGGATGGCGAACGAAACGTTAAGGAAGTGTCCCACCGCTTCTCGCCGTGCGGCGAAGTGTCTTTTTATACAGTCCACAAAATCGGTTCAGAGTTTTTGGTAGTTTGAGTTCGTCGTGGTTACTGTAAGCCCCTTTGCGGAAGCGTTCAGCACTGTCTGCTCGGGATAGCTGGTGCCATCGGGAAGGGTACCCATTTGCACTTGAAGTGCGACCTTGTCTTTCGCTGTGCCCATATACGTTTCGATGTTCAGCGCAGTGATCTTTTTCTCGGAGGTGTCGAACGCCAGTGTCATTCGATCGCCGGGCTCCGCGTAGTTCGTAAAGACCAGAATCACGGCACCGTTGTCGCGACTCAACGCCACGTTACCCGACTGAAAGGCTTGCTGCATTCTCTGGGGATCTGGCGGGACATACATAGCTAGAGTTGTACTTACGTTCTGCATATACTCCTTCAGTTCCGCTTTCTTGTTTTCGGCAATTCTTTGCTTGAGCCTGCCGCCAGCCGATTGTTCCGGTGTGGGACCAATGGGGACCTTTACGACTTGTCCGTCGGGACCATAGTGGCAGAGGTTTTGCCTGGGAGGCCGTTGATTTCCATTTATCGTCAACCGCGCCGTTTCCGTCCACTGATAGTGATGGAGATTCTGTTGATTTTCCGCAGCAGCCTGTTTCGCAGCCGCAAGTCTCTCTTGAAGATCAGCATTTTGGGCAACCATTGGGACGGTTGACAAGAATCCAAAAGCGACCACCAAGGTGCCCATTAAGACCGCCGCGTTGATAATAGACCGACTGCCGTGACGCCTACGAAACTCACTCCGCATATTTGGAGACTCCCTTTCGCGGACGATTCAATACGGTTCTCACTGCTCCACTGAAGACTATGTTGTCCAGCTTATGTTCCCTTTAGAACTGTCGCTATTCCCAGTCATCGCCCGAATCAGACGCTGCAGCTCAAAAGGTAAGGTGGAAGCGAACACAAGATGAGTGATTAGAAGTGTGACAAGACGCAAGGAAGGATTTCAACACTGCCGAGGCAACTAGAATATACCGATAAAGCTAGCGGCAAACAAAGGCAGTATCCTGAAAGAAGGGTATAGCCTAAAGAAATGAGTCACGAGTCCAATGATCTGGATTAAGAAGTTCGCACAGCAGAAGCCGGCATTTCATTCTTTACGCTGTCTCGTTCCAGCGTTTCTTTCGCTGCTCTTGCACTCGCCGACCGTGAACCCCGGCCAGCATCGAGATTGAATTGCCGCATTTTATAGAGCAAAGCCTTGTAGCTGATGCCGAGCAGCTTGGCCGCATCTTTGCGGCACCAGTTTGTTTTCTCGAGTGCGTCAGCGATTGCTTCCATTTCCGCTTCGTCCTTCAAGCCCCGCACCAGCGCCTTCAGACCCTGCTCCTTTGGTACCGGGGCTTCCTCGCGAGGCGCCGTTCGGTGTTGCTGTCCGGTCATCTCCAGCAGTTCCCGGAAGCTTCCTTCGTCATCCTCGAGAATCACATATCGTTTCACGAAGTTCTCGAGCTCTCTTAGGTTACCTGGCCAGGGATAACGCAACGCCGCTTCGAGCAGGTGTTTCGACGGGTCCGGTGCGGCCTTCTGATATTTTTCACTGTATTTCACCAAGAAGTGCCGGAACAACAGGGGGATCTCGGTCGTCCGTTCACGAAGCGGCGGAATATGGATCGAAAGCACATTCAGGCGATAATATAGGTCTTCGCGGAAGCGCCCCGACTTCATCGCCTCCTTCACGTCCATATTGGTCGCCGCCAGCACGCGAACGTCTACGTTCACCACCGAACGCGCGCCTAAGCGCGAATATTGGCCGTCTTGCAACACGTGCAGCAGCTTGGCCTGAAGATGCGGGCTCATTTCAGCGATTTCGTCCAGAAAAATCGTTCCCTTGTTCGCAAGTTCGAACTTTCCCGGCTTCGAGCGCACCGCTCCTGTGAACGCCCCTTGGTCGTATCCGAACAGTTCCGACTCCAGCAATTCCCCTGGCAACGCCGCACAATTCACCTTCACAAAAGCCTGTTGGCGGCGCGTCGAGCGCAGATGGATCATCCGCGCGACCACTTCTTTGCCGACACCACTTTCGCCACTGATGAACACCGGAACATCCACCGGTGCGATCTGCAAAATCTGTTGCCGGATCTTTAGCATCTGCGGGCTGGCAGCCAGGAACGAAATGTCCTCGGTGAGCGCCTCGCAGTACTCTCGCAGCGCCTGGTTCTCTGAACGCAATTGCTGCTTCTGCCTGCACTTCAGGAACGCTGCTTCCAGCTCCGGCTTCTCGAACGGTTTCGTCAAATAGTCGAGCGCACCAAGCCGGATGGCCTCCACCACCGTGGTCACTTCGTTCGAGCAGGAGAGCATGATTACATT
>Ga0126371_10000787_pt1 | contig 26561 bp, 28 predicted proteins | sample PanSoiMetaPlot_4_FD_110145 | JGI IMG/M metagenome (GOLD analysis project Ga0126371, IMG submission 110145) | Tropical forest soil microbial communities from Panama - MetaG Plot_4 | ecosystem: Environmental > Terrestrial > Soil > Tropical forest > Bulk soil | place: Panama | collected 2016-02-17 | reverse complement strand
CAATCAGGTGTTGACGTTCGGCGACACCGAGAAGCTGACCGCGCTCGGACCATTGTCGTTTTACAACCAGCTGGGCGGCATCATCCAGGCGCTGATGGTGTTCAAGGGCAACATCAATGTCTATCAGGTGCTCGGCGACGCAGCGTTGAATAATTTATCCGTCAACACGCTCAATATTTCCACTGGCACACAGGCTGCGCGCACGGTCTGCACCACACCGCAGGGGCTGGCGTTCGTCTCTCCGCAAGGGCTGCGGTTGATCGACTTCAACGCCCGTATGTCGGAGCCGATCGGCAATGACGGGCAAGGCGTGGTGGCTCCGTTCATCTATGCCAACGTGCCGTCGCGCATGGTGGCGGGCTGTGTCGGGGACGTGATTAGGATCACCACGCAGAACGTGAGCGTGCCGGGAGCCCCCTGGCAGGAATTCTGGTACGACTTCGCCCGCAAGATATGGTCGGGTCCGCACACCTTCCCGGCGGTCAACATGGTGCCGTCCCAAGGCACCTTCCTGATGACGCCGGTCAACGTGCACGCCTCTATCTGGCAAAGCGACGTGGTGCAGAACGCCACCTCTACGTTCACCGAGAACGGCATTCAGCTGGCGTTTGATTGGCGCACGTCGTTTCTGCCCGACACCGAGAAGATGACGGAGAACTGCATCACCGAGACCACGCTTAACGTGCAGACGGCGGCGGGGTCGGCCGACTTCGTGGTGAAGGCACTCAACCAAAATGCCACTGTGCTGGACACGTTCGACATCGTTTCTACCGGCGTGGCGACGGTATGGGGGCAGTTCGTGTGGGGGCAGGCGGTGTGGGGCGGAACGCCCAATTTCCTGGTCCCCCGGCAAGTGAATTGGCACCTGCCGCTGGTCTTTTGCCGGATTCAATTCGACGTCACCGGACCATCGTCGGCTTCGGTTAAAATTGGTACGCTCTCGTTGCGCTACCAGATTCTGCGCTACCTCTCCAACGTGCTGGCAGCAGTCGCATGAAGAAGCTGATCGCGCTCCTATTCGCTCTCGCCTGGTCGCCGGCCCACGCGGCGGTGCCGTGCGCTTTGCCGTTCACGCTGACCAACAACACGATCGCTGACGCCAATCAGGTGATGGCGAACTACAACGCCATCATCACGTGCCTGGGCAATGCGGCGATCTCGGGCATCAACCCGGATATCACCCAGCTGACCGGCCTCGTGACGCCGTTGACGCCGGCGCAGGGCGGCACGTCGATCTTTATCGGCCCGCCGGCCGGCTCGACCGGCAGCGCCAATGCCCAGGTGGTGGCTACCACGACACCGGGCGGCTTCACTGTCACGTTCGGCAACCGGGTGCTGTTCCTCTCGGGCTTCACGAACACCGCAGCGATGACGTTGCAGGTGGGATCCACGACGGCGCGGCCGGTTTGCAAGCGCAGCCCATTTGCCGCGTTGACCGTGCAGCCGCTGCAGGGTGGTGAGATCATCGCCACCCAGCTGGTAGATGCCATGTGGGACGGCACTTGCTACGAGATTACGCCCGCTTCGCCATTGCCGGCCGGCACGGTGCTGGACTTTGCCGGCACCAATATTCCGGCTGGATTCTTCCTCGCGGATGGCTCGTGTGTGTCGTCAACGACGTTCAATAATCTCTACACCATCATGGGAGACACTTTCACTGTCGCCGATGGCTGCGCAGCTGGTAATTTTGGCCTGCCTGATTTGCGCGGGCGCGTGGTTGCTGGCTTGGATACCGTTCCGGCTTTTGGAGGAGGACCACTCGCTAACCGCATTACTGTTGCAGGCGGCAATTTTGACAGCGGCACTTTTAGCAATGCAGGGGGCGTTCAGAATCATGTTTTGACGGTGGGGTCGATCCCCACGTTGAACGTCACGGCGGGCACATTGTCGGGTGCCAGCATCTCGTGTACCGGTTGCGTCACCGGTGGCACCGTGACGGTCTCTCCGCAGACGATTGCGACCGGTCATGACCCGGCTGTAAGCGGTGCGGGCGTATCGGCGGCAGCGGTGACGCCCGCGACAGTGTCGTCTAGCAACGCCAACCAATTCATCACGACGACCATAAATTACACGCTCGGCAACAATTTTGCCACCACTGGCGCCGGCGTAGCGGTGACGGGGTTCAACCCGGCAAGCTCTACAAACTCGCAGAATACTGCCAATGCAGGCGTGCCTCCGGGGGCCAGCGTCAACAACATCACTGTTTCCGGCACGACGGCGGCCGGCCAAACGGCCACGTGCAGTGCCTGCGTCAACGGCGGCAGCGTGGTGGTGGGCGGCATCCCGGTGACGGGCGGCACGGGGTCGGTGGCGTCCGGCAACATCAGCGGCGGCACCGTGACCGGCGGCTTGGTTGGCAGTCAAACTACGTCGGGATCGACGGGTGCCGCTGTTCCAGGCGTGCAGCCGACCATGATCCTGTATAAGATCATCAAGTACTGAAGGAGGCTTCCATGATGGAGCAGAGACTGGAGAACTTGGAGAAGGCGCTGCGCGATATCCTGGCTCTCTTGGGTGAGTTCCAGGCAATGGGCGCGTTGCCTGACAACAACGCCTTGGCTGAACGCCGCGCGGAAGAAAACAAGAAGGCGCAGGAAGCGGTAGCGGCGGCCGACAAGGAACAGGCCGATGCGCAGGCGGTAGCGCGCGGCGAGCCTGTGCATGAAGCCCCGACCGGTGAGGAGTCATCATCGGTGCGACGCAGGAGGTAGCCATGAAAAACCGTTCCCCGTCCGGCGACGGCCACGCGGCTGAGACGCGCATTCACCAGAAGGGGATGCACAACCGTTCACCGGAGGCCAGCGATGCCTCGACCCGGTACAGCGGACCAAGCGTCAACCAGGATGCCGTCCGCCAAGGTACTGCCGCTACACCCAAGACGCTCGGCCCGCGCGAAGCCTGAGCTGACGTTTGCGCTGGAGCGGTTTGCGGATATTGCGCCTGAGCTCCCCGACCTGTTCGTACGGCAGTGGCGGGAGCTGGAGGATGAAGATTATCCGCTGGCGGTGGACTGGAAAGCGTTTTACGCCCATGAGCTACAGGGGTCGCTCCTGGTCTCGGTGGCGCGCGCGGACGGCAAGATCGTGGGCTTCATCTTTGCGCTGTTTCTGCCGACGCTGAACCACGCCACTACCCTGCACTGCCTGGTGGAGCGTTTCTGGCTCGATCCGGCCCACCGCGGCGGCTGGTTCGCCATGCGGTGGTTTCGCGACCTGATCGATGAAGCACGCGAGCGCGGGGCCAAGCGGCTTCTGATAACTGAGAACATCAAGTTCATGCGTGGCCGCATGGCGTTCTTCAGGCGTCTCGGCTTGAATCCCGCCCAGGCCACGTTTGCCATGAGGTTGTGACATGCCGTTCGGTGGCTTGGGGATGCTGGCTGCGGGCGCGATGTCGCTCGGCGGCGGCTTGGCGGGGCTGATCGGCGGCACGCCGGCGTCCCAAGTGCAGGCGCCGCCCGCCTGGCAAGCGCCGAATATGACCGGTGCGGCCAACAGTGCGCTCGGCGGAATTGGTAATCTCGGGCAGTACAACACCTACAACATTCCGCAGTACAGCGGGATCGCTCAGGGGGCGATCAACGACCCCAACGCGGCGCAGTACCAGGGGGCGGCTAATTTCGCTTCTAACTTGGGCATGAACACCGCCCTGGGGAATTTTGGCACCGGGCAGAATATTCAAAACATAGGGCAGGGGCAGGTTAACACGGGGCAGAGTTTGGGCGGCCTGGCCAACGTGGTGGCCAACGCCGGCGGCTCGGTGTTCCCGATGGCGGGTGCCGCCAGCAACATGGCCAACAACATCTACAACATGGGGACCAATCTCGCTCCGGTGGCTAACCAAGCGTTCGGCGCTGCCCCTTGGTTCATGAACCAGGGCAACGTCACGGCCGCACAGGCGCAGCCCCTGTTCAATCAGAGCGGCCAGGCGTTCGGGGCGGGGGCCAGCATCTTGCCCTACATGAATCCGGTCCTGGCCTCCGGGTTCGATCCGCAGAATGCCCTCTATAACCGTACTGCCCAGCAGGTGCAGGATCAGACGCGTGCCGCCGAAGCGGCGCGCGGGGTCGCCACCACCCCTTACGGGGCCGGGGTGGAGGGGCAGACCATGTCTAATTTCAACATTGACTGGCAGAACCAGCAGCTTCAGCGGCAGGCGCAAGCGGCGGGAGCGGCGAGCGACATCCTGGGTGCCGGCATGGGGGCGTTCGGCACCGGCGGGCAGCTCGCCGGCCAGGGCGGCAACCTGATGAGCACCGCCGGCGGTCTCTATGGCCAGGGCGTCGGTGCACTGGGCGCTGGCGCCAACATTATGAACACCGCCGGCGGTTTGCAGAATATGGGAATCGGTGGGCTCAACACTGCGGCCAACATCACGGGGCAAGGCGTGAGCGACATCGCCACCGGGGCCAACATCTACGGTACGGGGAGCGGGATTCAGAACGCCGGCGTGGCGAATATGCTGTCGGGTGCTAACCTGATGGGGGCGCAGCCGGGAGCGTTCCAGCAGGCGGGGGCGATGCCCTATCTGGCCTCGCAAGGGATCAGCGGCAACCAGCTGGCGTTGTTGGGTGGGATGGGCGGGTTTGGACAGCAAGCGTCACAAATCCCGCAACAGCAGATCAGCGACTACCTGAATTACCTGGGCCTAGGCAACCAGGCCAATCAGGTGCAGAACAACCTTTACGCCAACCAGATTGCCCAGGCCAAGGCGGTGTCCGACCAGCAACAGGCGGCGGCGAAGGGGGTCGGCACCGGGCTTGCCGGCATCGCCAGCGGACTCGGCCCCAAAGGGCTTAACGTCGCTAATCCGTTTGGAAGTTGGGTTCCGTAACAGACGTAGGCAACGTAGATGGCACCGGGATTTGGTGGTCTTTCAGGGCTGGCGGGCGTCGGTGGCGGCTACCTGGATGCGCAGAAGGAGATCGAGGACACCGAGTTGACGCGCCAGCGCCAGAAGCTGGCGCAGCAAGATATTGACCTGGGGCCGTTGCGGAAGCAGGAGCTGCAGCAGCGGGTGACGCAGGCGGGGCAGCAGTATCAACTCGGGCAGGCAATCGATACCGGGTATGGCCGCACGCTGCAGCTGTTCAACGCGCCGGTCCCTGGTGCGCAGCCCATGACTCCCATGCCGGGGCAGCCCTCCCAACCAGGCCCACCCGGTATGCCGCCCGGTGCAGGTCCACCGGGCGGGCCGCCCATGGGCGCTAGCGTGCCTCCGCAACCGGGTCCGCAACCGGGGGGCGGGCCTCCAGGCGGGATGATCTCCCCTGGGGGCATGGGTGGCGGTTTTAACGCGCGCTTCGCTGGCGAGCCGTTTCCCGGCCCGGTCGGCAACGTCGGCGGGGCACCGACCGGCGGCATGGTTCAAGCGCCGCAGTCTGCTCCTCCTGGCGGCGGCATGCCTCCAGGGATGCGCCCTGGTGGGCAGCAACCCCAGCCATTGACCTGGCAGCAGGTCGCGCAGATGGCGGTGCGGGCCAATCCAGGGGCGCCGCCGGAAGTGATCGGCGGCATCGTGGACCGCTTCAAGACGATCATGGCGGGCGAGTCGCGCGAGCAATGGGAGCAGGTTCGGCTGCAGCTTGAATACATGCGCGGGCAGACGTCGCGCGACGTAGCTGGTACGCGGGCGGGGGCTACGACTCAGGCGGCCGAAACGCGGGCGGATGCCGCGCGCGACGTGGCACGCATTAGAGCCGAGAATGATTTGCTCAAGATAGATAGGACGGCCGACCGCAAGATGACGCAAGCCGAGTTCGATCGCGCCACCAAGATGATGATCGAGGAAGGCAAGGACGCGCGGACGGCGGCGCATGATGCCAGGGTCAGCGAGCGGGCAGAGAAGCATGATGTAGCGGTGGGCGAGCGGGCAGAGAAGCACGACGTTGCAGTAGGTGAACGGGCAGAGAAGCACGACGTCGCGGTGGGCGAGCGGGCGGCTGGTGCGGAAGCATCGCGCGAGCGCATTGCGCATGAGCGTGCGGAAACTGAACTGCTCAAGGTGGAGAAACAGGCCGGCTACCGCATGACGCAAGCAGAGTTCGACCGCGCCACCAAGCTGATGCTGGATGAAGGCAAGGATGCGCGGGCGGCTGCTGCGGAAGCATCACGCGAGCGTCTTTTGCAGGAGCGCGGGCGCCAGCGGCTGGAGGAGATAGATAAGCAGGACCAGGCGCGCATGGATCGCCTGGAGTTCTCGACCAACGCCAAGGCAGACATGAAGCGGCTGGATCGCCAGCAGCGGCAGGAACTGTTCGACGCGGCCGAAGAAAACAAATTGAGCCGCAAGCAGATCGACGCCACCTTGCGGATCATGCACGAGCAAGGGCTGGATGCACGTACGGCGGCGCGGCTGGCGACGCAGAAGGAAATTGCCGGCGAGCGTGCCGATGTTATGCGCGAAGGACAAGAACGACGTGCTGAGACGGCAACAGCCGGTCGTATGACGACGGAGCGCGGGCAGGATATTCGCGCCGGGACGGCGTCGGCTGCCTTGAAGCAGCGCGGCGAGCAGTTTCAGCAGCGCGAGGCGCGCTTGCAAGCCAGCCAGGAGATGCGGGCCGACGATAAAATCCAAAAAATGGAGCTGCAGAAGCGCGCCCTGGAGGAACGCATCCGGCACGATCGCACCAACGAGGACTTCAAGGCTTACGGGCAATTGCTGGATAATTACAAGACCAGGATTCGCGCGACGCTGCAGGCCAGCAACGCCTTCAACATGCTCAAGCCGGCGGAAAAGAAAGCATTGCTGGACGAGATGGACCAGGAGGTGGAGCAGGCGCGCACCCGCATGCGCAACTTCATGCAGGGGCGCGGACCGGCGCCGACGTCCACGCCGCAGGTGCAGCCGCGTGGCGAGCAGGAGGGCGCTGCGCAGCCGGCGCCGCAGCCGGGCGACGTTCGTTCCGGCTACCGCTTCAAGGGCGGCGATCCCAACAAGCAGGAGAGCTGGGAGAGGGTGCAGTAAATGCCCGACCCGTGGGAAATTCCCTACGAACCAGGCAAGCCGCTCAAGATCGAGGTCTACCCGCGCGGCACGCTCGGGGCGCCCGCTGGCCCGCCGGCGGCGGGGAACATGCCGTGGGAGCAGCAATATGCGCCGGCGCCCACGCCTGCACCGCAAGCTGGCCCACCTGCCCCTGGACCGCCTGCTGCCGGCATGCCGTGGGAGCAGCAGTACGCCAAGCCGGACGCCACGCCGCAAGAGACGCAGCGGATGGAGCAGGAAACCGGCGAGGACAAGCAGACGCAGCTGATGCGCCAATACATGGACATCGCGGCTGGAGGCACCTACGGGCTGGCTGCCGCTGGCCTGCGGCAAGCGGAACGCCATCAGCCGGAGATTGCCCGCGAGGGCATGGAGACGATGAAGCGCGGCGTCGAGATGTTTCGCGGCGGCGACCGCGCGGCTGGCGCGTTGACCACCCTGGGCGGTGCGTTCGATTATGCCACGTCGCCGATCTCGTCGCCGATCAAGGAAATTTTCTCCCAGCCGGTCAGCAGGGCGACCGGGCTCCCGGAGGAGTCGCTGCGCACCGGCGCCGAATTGGTGTTGCCCGGTGTCGGCTTCGGAAAGGAAATCCGTACGCTGCTGCGGCCGATCGAAAAGATAGTGTCGCCGGGAACGGTGTCGCCGATCGCGCAGGAGGCCGCTGGGTTGCTGCGCAAGTCCAGTGGCACGGCGGCGCGCGAGACGGCCATGACACAGGCCGCCGTGGAACCCTGGCATCATCTGGTCAACCAGTTGTCGCGCCAGGATCAGATTGCTTTTCTCGACTACGTGGAAGGCGGCGGGGCGCTCATGGGCGGCGGCAACACGCCGCAACTGCGTGCGCTGGCCAATACGCTCAAGGGCGAGTTCGAGAAGCGCAAGAACAAATTGCAATCGATGCCCAGGTTCGCTCAGGCGCATTTCATCGCGGACTACTTCCCGCACTTCTGGCAGGACCCCAACAAGGCCAAGCAGTTCGCATACAACTATACGGGCGGCGGGGGCGTCAGCAAGCAGGGCTCGGGGGCGAGCCTGAAGGGCCGGACCATCCCTACGATTGCCGACGGCATCGCCAATGGCCTGGTTCCTCTGACCACCAACCCGCTGGAGGGGGCGCTGCGCTACGTGCGCAGCATGGACCAGTTCATCGCTTCGACCGAGGCACTGGAGACGGGCGTCGCGCAGGGCACGGTGCAGTACGTCAAGCCGAGGGTGATGGGCGCGTCCGGCCTGCCGGGAGCCTTCAAGGTGCCGGACGGCTACGTGGCGCTGGAGGGTCGCGGTGCCCGCCGCCCCGACGGCTCGCAGGCATTCGCGCCGGCCGACTGGGCGCGGGTCTACAACAACCACATATCGCGCGGTGTCCACGACTTCGACACCGCCGGCAACATCTACGACGCCGCCTTGCGATCTTCCAACGCCATCACGGCGCTTGAGCTGGGCTTGTCCGGTTTCCACGCTTTCACCATGGCCAACGAAGCATTTTTGTCCGACCTGGCTAAAGGCGTGTCACAGATCGCTGGCGGCAAGCCGCTCAAGGCGGTCGGGTCGCTCGTGACGGCTCCGCTGGCCCCGATCACCAGGCCGATCACCGGGCACAAGGTTGAGCAGGTTTATCTCGGGCGCAGCCAGGGCACTCCCGACATGCGCAAGATCGTGGACCTTGCCACCGAGGCCGGTGCGCGCATGACCGGAAAGGAGCACGCCAAGGACTACGAGATGTCCGCAATGGGGAATTTCTGGACATCGTTCCGGCGCGGCGCGCTCAGGCTGGAGGCGGAAGCAGCCAAGCAGCGCGTGCTGGCCCGCCCGTCAGCAGCCGGGAAGGTTGGGCAAGGGGCGGTCGAGAGCGCCAAGCTGGTGGGGCGCACGATGGAGACGGTCGCCTTCCCGCTGTTCGTGAAATATATCCCCAAGCTGAAGAACGGCGCCTTTTACGACACCATGAAGGAATGGATCGACGCCAATCCAGGCGCCACCCACCAGGAGCAGGTGGCCATGGCGCGCAAGATTTGGGACTCCATCGACAACCGTTTCGGCGAGATGGTGCACGACAATCAATTTTGGAACGCGTTCGGCCGGCAGGCAGCAACGCTCGGGTTACGCTCCTACTCGTGGAACCTGGGAACGATCAAGGAGATTGGCGGTGGGGTGGTGGCGGGCCTGCGCGATCCGTCCCGGCTGTCGATCGCCAGCAAGGACTACGACCCACGGGTGGCCTACGTGACGGCGTTCCCGATCGGCGTGGCGGCGCTCAGCGCGGCCTATCAATACCTTAAAACCGGCAAGGGGCCGGAGAGCATCGAGGACTTGATGGCGCCGCGCACCGGCGGCGTGGCTCCCGGCTTCGGCGGCAAGGGCGAAGTGCCGGAACGGGCGATGCTGCCGGGATACCAGAAAGACGTGTTCGGCTGGTACAACGATGCCAAGCAGGAAGCCATCAACAAGATCGCGACCGGCCCGCGCCTGCTCGGCGAGACGCTGGGCGCCGTGATGGGACACGGCGGCAGCGACTGGCGCAGCGACCCATTCATCCGCCCCGGTGCCACCGTGCCGGAATGGTTCGGCGACTACCTCAACCACGTCGGCGGCTCCATGGTGCCGATATCCGTCAAGGCCATTTTGTCAGGGGAGAAAATAGGGTCTGCGATCGAGCCGCTGGAGGCTGCCGCCGGCATCCGGCCAGCGCCATCGTCCCTGCAAGACCCGGAGGGCACCGCCAAGGGCATGGGCAGCATCGAGATGAAAAAGTGGATATCGGCGCAGCGGCACGCCATCGCGCAGAAGCAACAGCGTGGTGAGGACGTTAGCGAGGACATGGTTTTGTTCAAACGCAAGCTGGAAGAAATCAAAGAACGTCAGCAGCGGGAGTTTAGCGGGTACAAATGACGCAGCAGCCTCCAGCGAATAAGCCATTGCGACGCTGGCCTTACGGGATGCCGGCTCTGATTCATCCTGCGCTGGGGCATCCGGCCTTGCTGGCGCGCCGGGACGAGGAGCAGGAGCCTGTCCCGACAGCAGAAAACAAAGATGCGCGTCCTGGTGATTGATCCCGCCGGCAACGGCCTCGACTTCGCCATGCGGGCGCAGGCCCACGGGCACGAGGTTAAATTATTCAAGCGGCCGATTCCCAAGAACGCCCTGATTGGCAAGGGCCTCGTCACCGTGGTGGATGATTTCAAGCCGTGGCTGCGCTGGGCCGACCTGATCTTCAACACTGACAACACGTTCTACCTGGTCAACCTCGACGCCTTCCGCGCGGAGTACCCGAAGGCCGCCGTGATCTCGGCCTCGCAGGAGTCGGCACAGTGGGAGCTTGATCGCACCGAGGGACAGCAGGTGCTGCGCAAGCACGGCATTGCCGTCATCCCGTCGAGGGAGTTCGCGGACTACGATGCCGCCATTGCGCATGTCAAGAAAACGGACCAGCGGTTCGTCAGCAAGCCATCGGGGGATGCCGACAAGGCATTGTCGTACTGCTCGGATTCACCGGAAGACATGGTCTACATGCTGCAACGATGGAAGAAGATCGGCAAGCTGAAGACGCCGTTCATCCTGCAGGAGTTCAAGCCGGGGATCGAGATGGCGATCGGCGGCTGGTTCGGGCCAGGGGGCTGGAACGAGGGCTGGTGCGAGAATTTCGAGTTCAAGAAGCTGATGAACGACGATCTCGGGATGGCGACCGGCGAGCAGGGCACGGTGCTGCGCTACGTCCCGGATTCAAAACTTGCCCGCAAGCTGCTGGTCCCGCTGACGGATGCGCTGGATAAGCTGGCCTATGTGGGATATATCGACGTCAACACCATCATCGACGAGAAGGGGACGCCCTGGCCGCTTGAGTTCACCATGCGTCCCGGCTGGCCGACGTTCAACATACAGCAGCCGGTGCACGAGGGAGACTGCGTAGAATGGCTACAGGATTTGGCAAAGGGCCGGGACGCCCGCGTCTTTGTGCCCGATTTAGTGAGCCTGGGGGTGGTCCTGGCGATCCCCGACTATCCGTATTCCCATTTGACAAAAAAGGAAGTGGCGGGGATTCCTATCTACAACGCCCGTCCCAGCATGTGGAAGCACATCCACCCGTGCGAGATGATGATGGGCGAGGACGTGCCGCAGAAGAACGGCCAGGCGATCATGCAGGGGCCGATGATCGTGACGGCAGGGGACTACGTGCTGGTGATGACGGCGACCGGGCCGACCGTGCAGGACGCCGCGTTGACGTGCTACCGCCGTATGGGGCGCTTGATAGTGCCCAACTCCCCAATGTATCGAACCGATATTGGGAGACGGCTGGCGAAACAGCTGCCGCAACTGCAGAGTCACGGCTATGCGACGAATCTGAATTACTCGCAGATGCACTGAGGGAAGGCACGCGTTTATCGATCGCCAAGGCGCGCGCCATCCTGCTGATCCCGCTCGATCCCGATAAAAATAATTTTGCATCGGTCATGCGCGCCCACCTGATCGCTGCGCAACTGTTCATCGGCTCGCAGCTCCGCGTGGATGAAAATCAATTGCGCAAGCAGGAGAGCGACAACCTGTCTGAGCTGCTGAAGCTGATCGCGGAGGAGGAGAAGAAGCGTATCCCGCCGCCGCTCAATTAGCCTTCCTGAACAGGGCCTCGCGTCCATCGACCAGCCGCACCACCTTGTCCTGGTCCATCTGCGGCTCCATCCCGATGCAGAGGCTGTGATTGGAGCAAACCTCCAGCACGGGCACGCGCACCGACGGGTACTCGGTGCCGGCGCCCAGCGTGCAATTGGTGATGCCGACCGCCACGCCCTTGGTTTTGAGGTACATAAAAAATTCGTTCCACGGCAGCTGCTGCTTGACCAGCCATTTGCGCAGCGCCGTCATCGCAATCAGGTAGCGGTTCTCCTCCGTCTCGTAACGGATCACCAGCGGGTCCCGCGGCCGCAGATGGACGAACTCCTTGCGCCCCATGCGGAACCGGTGCTGCACCGCCATGGTGCCGCTGTGATGCTCCTGCATGAACTGCCCGAGGGCGTCGATCGCCCAGGCGTCGCCGTCCATGGCGGCGATCAGGTGGGCAGGGCGCTGCATGTCGAGCCGCTGGAACAGGTAGCTCATCAGGCGATCGAGGGAAAATTCCAGCAGCCCCAGCCCCTTGACGATGTGGCCGGCCACCTGGATCGCCGCTACCGTCCTGATCCAGAAGCGGCACTCGGACGGGTAATTGGTCTTCTTCCAGGCAGCATCGGCCGCCTGCTCCAGCGCCATCTTGACCCAGTCCATGTTGTTCATCAGGTAGCGCAGGTAGGCGTCCCCGGCGTAGCCGTAATTTTTTAGCAGCTCATTCTTCAGCTTGTCGCCCAGGTGATGCTGCAGCCCCTTGGGGAGATCGCAGCTCATCTCGATAATGCGGGTGGCCGGCGCCTGGGCGCCATCGGACGACAGGGTGTCGAGCAGGCTGCTGTTGGAGCCGGATATCAGCAGCGTCTGCCAGCGGTTCTCGGTGTGCTTGATCTCGCCGCTCCTGGTGGCGCGCATCTTGTCGCGGCCTTCGGTGAACGTCTGAACGAAATCGCGGGCGACTTGAGGGTCTTTCGTCTCAATCTCGTCGTAGACGACGGGGAGGTTGCCCAGTGCACCCAATGTGAGACCCTTGGTGTTCCCGGTATCCCTTCGCGTCAAACCGAGGCCGTCACGATCGCCCCATACGGAGCAAGCGCCGGCCAGAGCCGTTGACTTCCCCTTGCCGCTCGCACGCGTGACAAGGGAGAGAATCGCACCCCCTTCATCGACGGAGAGAAAACGCAGGAGGGGGGCGGCGAAACTCGCCAGCAGGGCCAGCGACTGACCTTCGCAGCCACCAGCGAAAAGGTTGTTAGCAAGCTCTTTCCAGCGGTGAAGCGATCCACCTTTGGCCAGCCCGACGTGTTTCGACCGCCACACGATCTCGTCGTCACCGGCCGCCGGGACGACAACCTCGTTGGCGCGGTACAGGTTGAGGCCGAACAGGAACGCCTTGTCGTCCTCCTTCCAACCGAACTGCTCGGCGCGCACGACGGTCGCCTGCTGGTCATGGTACATATCGATGGAGTGTCGCACGAAGCGCAGGAAATGTTGAGTATCGTGGATCGTGATGCCCTTGTCGGACAGGAACGCGATCCCGCCGCTGCCGAACAGGGTGCTGGCGGGGACGAAGATGTTCTCCCACCCGCGGTGCGGCAGCCCGTGCTTGAGCGACAGGGTGTGATCGCCCTTGATCTCGCCGCGGTGTACGGTTTCGAGAAAGATGGGATGCTTGGAAATAACCAGGTCAACATCTGTGTGGTTATTGGCTGCCTTGAGCACCAGCCCGCTGCCGTTGATCGCAAAATCCTTCGGCAGCGGCGGGATGGTCACGCCGCCGATTTCGGCGGGGGCGGGCTCGGGTCGTCCGTCGTCTTGCCCGAGGACGATCGGGGTGGTGATTGTTCCCCAGTGGGGGCAGTTTTCGCAAGTGGTCGAATCGACCACGTCGTGGAAGGTTTGGCAGTACGGCGGGCCGAAGTCTTTCCAGCGGTCGAGCCGCCCCTGGGTTTCTTCTTCTGTGTAAGTGTCATACTCGCGGGAGGACCATTCATGCCCCAGGCGCTCACCATCCTGGCAAAATGCGAGCACTCCGAGACAGTGGTGCCAATGAGGCTCGCTAACATTGCCGCCTGTTGCTCGCAGTTTCGCCATTTGCGGACACGCGTCAGCAATTCGCTCGCCGCTTCTATTATTTGGATATGCAAGTCTAGCTGCTGCTCCAGCAAGTCCATCACTTCTTCCGGCGAGGTACGCCGGTTGCGGGCCTCGATGTACGCCAGCCACTCTACCATCATGGGGTCGTCGGGGCTCGACGGCTTTGAGAAATTCAAAATCTTGGACATCGTACGGTCCTTCTTGCTGGATGAATCTCACCGGCCGGGGCGGGTCTTCCTTGCGCCATGTCGTCCCCGGCGTGCGCAGGATGGAGCTGCCGTCGGCGGTCCTCGCCGGGTCGATCTTCAGTCCGGCCTTGTAGCACAGCGCCTTGAGACCACGCGCATACGGCTGCCACTCGTTCAGCGTCAGGTCGTCCTCAAGCACCCAGTAGGCGTGGAAGCCCCGGCCGGACGAGACGATCGTCGGCGGCGGCATGCCCGCGGCCGCGCAGAACGCATCGAGCGCCATCAGGGCGTCGGCTGCTTCCTGGTACGGCTTGTTGGGACCGACGTCGATGTCAGCGAACAGGCTGCGGAGGAAGGCGACGTTGGCTTGCGACCGCCCCAGGTCGCGCACCCCAGGGCGGTTGCCCTGGGGCAGCTTGAAGGTGGCGCATGCGTGGTAGACGGTATGCCCTAGCCGGTCCTGCTCGCCGATATAAGCAGCCAGGTCTTCGATTGACTCGAAGAAACGGTTAGACTTTTGACCGTGAATATCGGTAACGGCCACGTAGAACTTGGCGCGGGGCAGAAGAAAGGTCAACGCTTGAGCGATTAGTGGGGATGGCATTGCTGCGGGCCTTTTCCATGTAGGACCGTCTATGTTGCCACGTCAGTAGAATCGGCACCGGAAACCACTCGCCTTCGTCGATTTTTGTCTCCAGTATTTTGAGGCGGCGAATGACTTCTTCGCCCGGCGGCCCCCACGGCAGCCGCCCGTCGTAACGCCAGGTTCGTACCGTGGGGTATGCTCGCTGAAACCATATCGCGAGATCGGCCGTCGTCAAACTGCCATACTCGCAACAATGCTCCAGCCGCTGCGCAAAAGTCTTCATGTCTTGAGCCCCATTGCGCGATCCAGCGTCGCCATCAGGTCGGCATTGGGAACCGGCGCGGACGACTGCATACCAAAACTAGGGGCAGGCGCGGGAGCGGGCGCCGCCGGTTGTGCCGGTGGCGGACGCCGCAGGAAGTCGGGGATATCCTCATCCTTAGCCGCCGGCGCCGGCAAGAACGGCGCGGACGTCGGGGCGGGCGTCGCTTCCTTCGGCTTGTTGCGGGCACCGGCCGGGCGACCGCGCTTCGGCGTCTCGACCGTGGCCGGCTGTGCCGGCTGCAGCTTGAACTCGGCCGGCTGAGCAACCGGCTGGGTGGCAGCCTGCTGCTGGACCGGCAAGAACGGATAATCGCCGACGCGCTGCCCTTGCGGCTGCGGAGCGGGTGTCAAGGGACGGATTGGCTCGGCGGGCGGGGCAATCTGTCCCCTGGCGGGCGCAACGATCTGCTCCGGGTCGATCTCGCCGGTATAGGGCTCGTCGTCCCTGCCTACGTAGGTGTCGGTGGTGCCGACCGGCCAGCCATAGAAGACCGCCTTGACCTCGTCAGGGACTGCCGCCAGCGGGCGGAACACGAAGGTGCCCACCTGCTTGGGGTCGAACGTGACGCGGGTCACGATATCGAACAGGTCGGTGTCCGCGTGAGACGAGATCACTTTGCAGTAATTCTTGAATCCGGTCAGCGAAGCGGGAGGAACCTCCAGCATGTAGGGGCCGTTGGCGATCGGCGTCACGGTGGTGTTGCGGGCATCGACACTGACCACGAGGACGGCCAGCTTGATGCGCTGCTGGCAAGCTGGAATGCCCTTGCCGGTCTTCGCGCTGACGTCGGACCCCCACTTGGACCATTGACATGAATCACAACGCGCGGATTGCGGCTGGCTGGCGCGCGAGGACGGCGCCACTCCGTTGTCCGAGAAACAGGTCGGCGGCAGCCGCTCAACGTCGCTGAACGAGCCGGCATAGTAGCGCCGCACGTACTGATCGCTCATGTCGAGGATGATGCAGTCGAGGTGCAGCGTCTCCAGCGGCAGCAGCTCGCCGCCGGCGTTTATCATGGTAAAGCGGCTGCCCCTGATGGAGATACGGGGAGGCAGCACGAGACCGAATTCTTCGGTCACTGTGCGGACCAGGCTCTTTCGCCCGGCCAGGTAGGCGGGGAGATTCTTCGTCATGTCATGATTTCCTTATGTTGAGGTTGATGCTGTAGCTGATTTCTACACCGGGCGGCGGGGCCTGCTCGTGGGTCTCCAGCCAGTCCTTGACGCCGCCCTTGATGGTGCCGATCTGCAGCATGGCGCCGCCGCCGTTCGTCCAGTTGTCCACGCACACTTTAAGGAAGTCATCGCGGTTGACCACCTTGGGGTGGAGAATCTGTGTCTTGTAAGCGGTGCCTTCGTCCGTCTTGAAATTCTGCGCGCCGGCATCGTTGAGCATTTGCAACAGCACGCCCTCGATTGCCTGGCGGCCTTCCTTGTACGGCTTCAGTTCTTCCGCCAAGGCTTCCTCGCGCGCCTTTATGTGGCGGTCGATCTCCAACGCCTTGGCAATCAATTCATCGGCTTTGAACGTCATAGCTTGCCCTCCTTCACCGCGCGCAGCAGGACTCCTTGCTGCGACTCGTTGTTCTCCAACCGGCGGAATATCTCCCGCTCGATCGCGTGCGATACGAGCTGCACCACTGTCACCGGATATTTTTGACCGGGCCTGTGTAATCTTTTATTGCCCTGAATGAACAGCTCGGTCTTATCGGTCGGCCCGAACCATATGATAGTGTCGGCGGCCACCAGCTCGTTGATGCCGTGCGCGGTGGTTTGCGGGTCGGCGAGGATGATGTGCGGGTGCTCGCTGCTTGCGAACCTTGCCAGCAACTCGTTGCGGTCCTTCACCGACACCTCTCCGTTGAGCACGCCGCACGACCACCGCTTGGACAAGTGCGACCTTAACAAGTGTAGCACGTTTGTCAAGGGTACGAAGATGACCACCTTGCGGTCGGTTTGCTCGATCACTGCTTCTGCCTCGCGGAAGCGTGGGGAGGCGTCCACCGGATGGGAATGGTGCGCGTGGTCATAGATGGCGCCCATGCTGATTTGTAAAAACTTCAAGCGGGCAGCGGCCTCGTTGGCCGGGGTAATGGGCTCGTTGTTGACCACGACCTGCAGCTGGTTGCGCAGCGACTTGAACAGCTCGCGCTGCTGCGGCGTCAGCTCCACGTCTCGCTGCTGGTACGTCAGCTCCGGTCCATCCCACACCTGCTCGATGCCGAAGCGGATGGCGGGCGACAATAATTTACGCGCCATCTCGTTGGACCCGGCGCGAGGAATCCACTTGTATTGACTGACTTGAATCATCGTGCGCTGCTTGAAGGACACGAACGACTCGCCGAACGCATTGTTGACCTGGCGCGCTAGACCGTATGCATCGCAAGGTCCATTCGGAGTGGGGGTGCCGGTAAGAAGCCAAAGATACGGCCTTCTTTCAGGGCTAAACAAAATTCGCGCAATTCGGCTGCGCTTCGTTCTGCTATCTCGGTAGGCGCTGGCTTCGTCGATGATGGCAATTCGTATGTCAGCCCGATCTCTAAATTGCGCAGACAGGCCGGCCAGCTCGAATTTTCTGCGGGTTTGCGCCCCGACGCCAAGACCGTCAAAGTTAATGATATAAAAATCGGCCGGCTGTTGTAGCAAATCTTTTCTTTTTCGTTCATCTCCGTACACAATCTGGTAAGTTCTGCGGCCAAGGAAATGGCGAAAAATCGCGTCTCCCCATACTCGCTGGAGGATAGAAAGCGGCGCGACGATGACAGCACGGCAGGAGCCCTCCGGGTGCTGACGCATGATGAAGTCGGCCGCCCACAGGGTGGCGAGGGTCTTCATCGTGCCCATGTCGGACAGGTTGAACGAGCGGGGATGCAGCACCATGAAATTGGCCATGGTCCGCTGCGCAGCGGTCGGCGTGAACCCCTGCGCCCGCGGCCAATCGTAACCGTCCATCGGCGGCAGCACCGGCAAGTCGAGCCAGCGCAGGAGCTGCATGTTGTGTAAATTTTTAGGGACGGCGACATAGGAGCCGTTGAGCTGCTTGGCATCCGGCACGTAGCGCACGACGTCCGCCACCTTGCCGGTCTCGTAAACCAGCAGGTTGCGCTCGGGAGAGTGGAATAATTGAGTCATCTTTCAACGCTCCGCGCCATCGCAATTAACAAATCCCGAAACGGCAGCGGCGTGGCGTTCCGTATCTCAGTCTTGCGTTTCCCCCCTACCATGGCCACGATGCCAATTCGACGCGCTTTCTCGTAACCGTACCTGTCAAGTGCAATCGGCGATAACCGTTGCGGCAAACGTTCCCATTGCAGCTCCGGCAGCAAGGTTCTATTGACGTAAAGCCATGTTCCCTTGCGCGCCATGTGGCCATAGTGTCCCTGCTCGATGTAGCAGGTAAATCCCCCCTCATCGTCGGCCGCGATCCAGCCGGCCCCACGTGGCGGGCGCGCGAGTCTAAAATGGTTCCAGGCATGACTGTCGGCAACGTGCTCCAGCACACCGCCCCATTGTCGCACCGCCTGGAGCGCGGCGGCAAAGCAGCCGTCATCGTCGCCCAGGCGATACTGGTGCGGCCTGGCCGTGCTGCCGTGCCAGAAACGTCCCCACCGCTGGCAGGGCGGATGCGCGACCACGGGGTAAGGTCCAGCATACAGGCGTGCGTCCCGGCGGATATCCCACGGGTCGATGCCGGGAAGATTGTAGTAGCAACCATCCGTCTCGACATAGAGCGCCGCTATTGTCATCGTTTCCTTGCCATGTAGCCGTGGGGAGTGGAACAGCTGGGTCATTTTTCCCACGACAAACGGTGAAGGACGATCGGCCCCCGATGGTCACGCTTCCATATGAACCAGGCGAACGCCATGGCGCTGTTGGCCTTGCGGCCTTCCCAGCCGGCGCGGTGCATCATCGGCAGCCGCTTGCGAAACACGTAGACGTCGGCCAGCGTGCCGTTATCCAAGATTGGGCAACGACGCTCGGACTCCAGAAACGCAAGCCTTAACAACATTATCACGGTTGGACATATCGAACAAGCCTTTTCAACGAATTTTTCGGCATGTTTGAACGGCGGATTAGTTACGATTGCTCCCGAAAACTGGCGAACGCTGATAGATAGAAAATCCAAAACATGTTGCCCTGGAATACCGTAATCCATTATATCAGAGAAATAAACGGCGTGTTCCTTGGCCAACACGTTCACCAAGTTGCCATGGCCACAAGCTGGTTCCCAAACGTAATAGGGGAGTTTTATTTCTTTCAGGAGAGCCTCCAGGGCGACCGGTGGTGTTTCGTACAGGTCGTTGCCGCGCTCGCTGTAGGGAGCGCATAATACACCAGTTTTTAATGTGCGGTTAGCTAAGGAGGGCCAAACCGGCACGTATTTTGATCGACTAGACACGTATCAAGGGTAACACGATTATAAAGCAAGATCAAGCCGCCTTAAAATACCTCTACCGAACAAAACCTCCTGGCAATGCCGCAGGCTGTCGGTCACGAACGCGATGCCGCCGGCTTGCTCGATCTCCTCGATGATGCGCTGCTGCGGCTTGGTGGCCTTGCGCCCGCCTTCGCGCTTCACTTCAATCGCGATGAACAACCCGTTGAGACAACAAATAATATCGAGCGTGCGCTTGCCCATGCCGGTCTGTACCGGGAGAAACAGGTAGGCTCCCTGGCGTTCCAGCCACATGCGGATATCGTGCTTGACGTATCCCTCGGGCGTCCTCAATTGAGCATTATCCCTTTAATCAACGGCCCTGCTATCTCTACCTCGAAAGCGAGATGAACCGACTTCCATGGGACGTGAAGCGTCGGCGTCGTGAAACCGTTCTCGAACCGGGCTTGCGCCAGCATGCCGATGAAGGTGCCGCCTTCCGGGATCGGCACGTCCACCCACTTGCTGAAATCGTCGGTAATCCAGAGGCGAACGGCTTTCATCGGTCGCTATCATCCCACGCGAATTTCATGCACCATCCGTCCGGATCGATCACCCCGGAGACGATCGCGCACGTCTCCTTACCCTCCCACCACCAGCACAGGGAGCATTTCTCCTCCGACTTGCCGTGGTCGTCGGTGTAACGGACATCACCCTTTTTGTATTTATGCATTCTTGTTCCTGTTGTGCTCGCAGTCCTTCACCTCGCACCAGGCGCACAGCGGCCCCGGCTTCTTCACCCAGTCGGTGTCGCTGGTGCGGCTCTCCATCGTGAACACCGTCTCCAGCACGTTGCGCCAGGTGCGCGGGGTGTTGCTCAGGTCGTGCTCCTCGCCCAGCCTGTCCTCTTTCAGCCACACATACCAGCCGCGCAGGTCGGTCACGTCGGGGAAGCGGGCCTGCAGTAAAAGCGCCTGTATCTCCAGCTCGTGCGGGTCTTCCCGCACGTTGCCGGTTTTCCAGTCGTAGACGTGCAGCCGCTTGGCTGCGGGTGAGTAAACGACGTCCACCTTGCCGCGGCCGAACACGTCCTCGGCGAAGAAGTCGCAAGGCCGCCCCTCCCTGGTGACGCCCAGCTTCATCTCGACCGCGCACACTCTTTTATCAAAGCACATTGCCCACGGCTCATATTTTGCGTGCTCGGTCGCCAGCGGCTCGTTGTCCCGGATGCGCTTCTCCAGGGCTTCGTGCACGTCAATACCGTGCTGCAACGCCTTGCTCTTGGGCTTGGGCAGGTCTTTTTTAATGAACCGCCGATAAGCGAGATGGGGGCAATTGCCCTCGTCGCGCAGCATGGAGTAGGACCACGGTGGCAACCTCACGTTTGTCTCCTCCTACGCATGCGTATCCTGTTACACTCTCGGCACGCCCGTTCAGTTTTATAAAAACGAATGTTTTCAATGTTAAACTCATGCCCATACTTGCAATGAGTTTTTAGTTTGTTGTACTTGTGATTACCTCTACGTATATTTTCTGCCAAAGTTACAGGTTCCAAGTGTTCAGGGTTAACACAACATCGTATTCTACACAGATGATCTAGACATTCTTCTGCGGCTAAATTTCTTTTTAGCCGCAGAAAGACTTCTCGGTGCGCCAATTTATTTTTACCGGCTACTGAAATTCTTCCGTAACCGCGCGAATCAATAGCACCGTTCCAAAACCAGCACCCTGAATTGGGTTCTGGTAGTATCTTGCTTTGAAAGCGTTCTGGTAACTTTTTCATCACATAGGCTCGTTCTCGAGTCTCTTTTCCCGCCGCCTGGCGGCACCCTTCTCGCCGGCCTTGCGGGCTTCAGACAGGCCGATCGCGATGGCCTGCTTGCGGGACTTCACCGGCGGCCCCTTCTTCGAGCCCGAGTGCAGCTTCTTTTCCTTGTACTCGTGCATTACCTTCGCCATCTTTCCTCTCGCCATGACGGCCTCCTCGCTGATAGGCGGGGCAGCGGAACCGGGAATCGGTCGTCGTGCCGCACGCCAGGGAATTGTCCTGATTGCACGTCCCAGTGTACTCCGTCTTGCGGCTCCAGCCGATACAGGTCTCGCAGCAATCCCAGGTAATCACTCGTACCGCTCCCCCAGGTGCCCCTCGCACGCGAGCGGCAGGTCGGGCATCCATGGCGGCACCCGCACCATCTCCTGCTTACAAAATTCAAAAGCCTCCTGCTCGGTGCCATCCTGCTTCAATACCACCGCCACCTTGTCGTGCTCGGAGTTGACGATGCGGATACCGGCATCGGCGATGCGGACCATGGCCTGGCTCATGACCACGCGCGCCATGGCCTGAACGACGTTCTCGACTAATTTTGCGCCGTACATCTTCGACCACCCGAAACGGGTCCGCATGCGCCATCCCTGGTCGGGAAGACTCAGCACGCGGTTATCGTTAAACTGATTGCCTTCTACTTTCATGTCGCCGTTGAACCAGTTCAGCGTCTCGTAGTTTATCCATCCCCCGTTGGGCAAATAAATGCGCCGATTTTCAATCAATAACGGCCCCCATCTCCACGAGGCCATGCGGTCCATCTGAATCAGTGCCTGGTCCGCTTGCCGCCATAGCGCCACCACGGCCGGATGGGTGAAGCGGTAGACCTTCACGAAATAATCCGCTTCGTCGAGCGTCAGCTTGACCGGCGGCCCGTAATTCCCCGACTTGGCAGTAGCTTGAAAGCGTGCCGCGCCGCAGCCGTAGCCGCACGACAGCTCGGACTGCTTGCCCATGCCGCGCTCGGCCTTGTCCTCCTTGGTGATCTCCCGCCCATAAGCCTCGCTGGCGACGCCCACGTAAGGATCGCGCCCGGCGCGGAAGTCATCAACCTTGTCCTCCTGCCCGGCGAGCAGGTTCAGGATTCGGCATTCGATTTGAGATAGATCGATGGTTGCCAGGAGGTACCCTTCTGGTGCGGATATGGCCTTTCGGAGATCACTTCCACGGCGCAGATTCTGCCAATTGACTCTATCTCCACCGGACCAACGTGTTGTATGCGCGCCCCCATATTTAAGATAAACCGGCATAGTGCCTCTGTTAGCCATAAATCCAAGGCGGCTTGCTCTTGTTTGGTCAATGGTGGATCGAACGCCAAGTCTAGCTTGAGCCAGCCCGCGTACGTAATCATCGTCATCCTCCAGCAAGTCCCGCATGAACTGGTCGGTTTTTGCGATCGCCGGAATCATGATGCCGTTGTCATTGGCCTTGTACTCCACCTCGACGCCCGCGGCTTCCAGCAGCTCGACGAAGCGGGCGGTCGATTGCAGGTCGTCGGCAGTGACTCCGATCGACTCCATCAGGTCGGTCTTATGCCGCTGCTCGTCCTCCCACACCTTAGCCAATAATGCGACGTCGCCGCGCAGCACCGGCTCGGTGAACATGCGGATAGTCAGGTCGATCAGCTTCAATTCATCGCGCGGGAATTCTTTGAGGAAGCGACGGAAGATGTCCCAGGTCAAGGCGACGTCATGGCAACAGCCATCTGCCACCATCTTCTGCGTCACGTCATCCAGCTCGTGCCAGTGCTTGCCCTTGAACAGCGCATAGGGGACCTGCTTGGCGGCCAGCCCGTAATGCCTGGCGAGCGAGTCGAGCGACGCGGAGACGTGCGTCCCCAGTATCTGTCGCGCCATGCTCAAGGTGTCGAACCAGAAGGCGGGGCGGACATTAAAATGGTGAGAGAGGATCAGCCCGTCGAATTGCGCGTGATGGCAAAGGACCCCGGTTTGCCGCATGTCGAGCTGGTTAAGAATGCCTCGCAAGTTGTAAGCGGGGAACCATTGCGGCGGGGCTCCGTTCCAACTGAAGGCCGCTCCATGCGCGGCAAACCGGGGATCGCGAACATATGCCTCGGTCGTCATCTTCCGCAAGGTGTAATCCTTGCTGAAGAACGTCTCGAAATCGAGGCACACGATGTCCATCTCAGACTTTCCTGAGCGGCAGTATCGACTTGACATTTTCCTTATCCTTGACGTACTCGGAATTGCCGACGAACCGCCATTTCATGTACGTCGCCCCTTTGTGCTGCACGATTTGCAGCTCCGCATTGAGATCGCACGTCTCGCACATGAACCTGATGCCGACGGCATCCCTGCGGCTGCTGGGATTGTAATACGCATGCAGGTCGTAGGTTACATTAGGCGGCTTGACGTCGAGCAGATAAGTCTGCTCGCTATCGTCGTGCGGGCGAAAGTACACGAGCACGTTGTCGTGGTGCAGATTGTTGCCGCCGCACAGCGGGCATTGCAGCTTGATCTCGTCGTCAGGAGACAGCAGCAGCTCGTCAGCTTTATCATCTATCCCAGTCAAATGCCTCTCCCCTGGTAACGCCGGCACACACCATGCGGTAGCGCCGCCAGGCTTCCGGCGCATGCGGCTCCCCGACCGACGTGCAGCCTCTTTCAAAACGGTAGATCGCATTGGGCGAGTAGCCGGTCAGCTTGCTCAGCTCGGCGATCGTCAACCGCACCACGTTCTTTCTCCACCAGCGGGCACGAAAGTGCTCGTTGCCGTTCTCCCGGATGATGGTCGGCTCCTTCATGTAGCGGGATACTCCACGGTGACGGTGTCGTCGGTTTTGATGCCCAGTGCTTCCATCAAACCAGGGGACAGGTCGGCCACGCGGCCAGTCTGCCCGTGCGGCCCCCAGTCGGCGGGGGAAGCGAGAAAGAAGCGATTGCCGGCGCTGACGACCGCCTCCCGCTTTTTATCGGCCAGCATGGTCTTCGGCGTCACGCCGTAATCCCAACGGCAGGCGACATAGAAGCCCTCGGGATCCAATCGACGCGCCAGCCCGGTCGTCCCTGGCGGCTGCTGCGGGAGGAACAGGTCGGGGCGCTGGTCGTACGAGTAGATGAACGCCAGCCCCTCGTCGGGCGCGACGCCCGTATCATTGGGACCGCCGAACCACGAGCATTTGCCTGTGAATTGAACCGGAGGACGATCAGTCGATAGCGGGATTTCGGATGGCGGATTCGACGTGTCCCCTCCAACCACCACAGGCTCGGCCGGGACCGATGCGATGGCCGAGCAGATCGAGTCGAAATTGGCCTGGTAGTTCTTCACGTCCTCGGCGGCATCGACGAAGCAAACCTCAATGAGGACCGCGGGCTTGTTGGTTTTGTTCAAGAAATATAAATCGGTGCGCTTGTGGGCGCCGCGATTGAGCAGGTTGCCGCCGTCAGCGATCGCAGCGGCAATCTTGGTGGCCGCCGCCTGTTGCGTCACGTACAGCACCTCGGTGCCGCGCGCGCCTTGCGTCGCCACGTAGGCATTGAAGTGCACGGAAACGTCGTAATCGCGCTGCTGCGCGTTATGAAAATTAACGATGGTTTGTAAATTCTGCTGCTGCGTCGTGCTGGTATCGTCGTGAAACTCGATCACCATGTGGCCGGTGCGCCGCAGCTTGTCGATCACGGAAGCGACCACTCGCCTGGCCTCGTCAACCTCGTCGATCAATCCCGATGCGCCGCGCACATACTTGCCGTGGCCGGACGAGATCACCAGTCTCATGGCCAATACTCCAGGATGGTGAGGATGATAAGGACAAGCAGCCACTCGAACGGGGTCACGGCTTGGGCACCCTTCATTGCAGCGTCCCCGGAACTATCCACGCGCAGCCGGTGACGTTGAACGAGCAAATGCCGTCATCGGGGAAGTAGCGGACCATGTAGCCGCGCTCGTTGGGCGTTTGCCGGGGATCGCGCTCGTCCCACAGCTCCCACACGGCGCGGGCGGCGTTGACGCGATAGGCTTTCACGATCGTTTGCATGGAGGCGACTCCCGTTTCACGCTCGCTTGCATGGGGCTACCTCTTGTAGCCTGATACCGTGGCGCCGAACCGGCCAGCGGTGTTCACGACGCTCTGCGGCCCGCTGGGCGAGGCAGGCTCGGAACCGCTGGCCGGCTCGGATTCTACGAAACGCGGCGGACTCTTGCCATCGTCGAGAAAAACTTCGGACGCTGGCGGCAGGTCGGCGACGCGCGGCCCCGGCGGACCGGTGTAGACGGCGCCAGGCTCCACGGCGATCGTAGTGTACGGCTCGGAGTCGAGAGCTGGCGCGGCCGCACTGGTAGACGCCGACTCAGATTCTGGGGGCGGGGTGTCGCCGTGCGGCCCGCGTATCTCGTACTTGTCGGCGAGCGCATGGCAGAAGGCGCCCCAGGCCGACAGCTTTGTTGACTGTATCAAGCAGGATTCGGACCAGGTGGAGTGCCAGCCACGGGCGAGCGAGCGGCGGTACTGGTCTCGCATGTCGCTGGCGCGCCGCTCCAGCTCGCTGGCGACGGCGTGGAGAGCCTTTGCCTCGTCGGGGGTCATAGCTGTTTCCTGTACGGAGGAACGTAATTAGGAGGCGTCTGAGGCTGTTTTCCACTGGTCGAAGGTGTCAGGTAGCCCGGAAAGCAATTGAGCGGCTGAATCAAGCCCCACGCCCTTCTCATGCATACAGCGGGCGAGGATATCCCGGCTGGAATGGACGAATGAGACGGGATACCACGGCTGCGGACCCTTGCGCTGGCGCATTAGCATCCATTGGATGCCGTCGCTGGCCAGTGCCCAGTCGCCGGCGATTGCGAACACGCGATCGACCATGGCTCGGATTCCTTGGCGGGCTCGGATTCGAGAACGGCCGGCGGCTCGGAGTCCAGGTAAGCCGCCGGCCGGCGCCGGCATTGCGCTCCGCTGGTTGCCGGCGACCCCTGGATCGCATGGGGCTTCGTGGGTTTCCCAGGCGTGGAGCTGTTCGCATTAGATGCAGATATTTTCTCGCTTGTCAACCTGGCGCGGCTCGGATTCGACTCGGATTCCCGCGGCCGCGGGAAGATCAAGGGACAGAACGGGAGTTTGCTCCCATTCCGTCCCCCTAGGGTTTTATTTGCCGTTCTTTGGAAACGTCTTGCGCGCCCATTCCCGCATGAGCGGCGCTTCACTGCCGGCACCGTTCCACCCGCCGCCCCTGTTTCACATCTCAACGAGCACCGGCGGGACTGGAACCGCCTTGGCGTAGACGTCGGGCGGCACGCTGCAGGGAAGGCCGTCGGAACCATAGGCGCCGCTGACCGTGATGCGATGCCCGAACGCGCGCGCCGACCCCATCATGAAATGGCCGAATTGCGTGAGAGACACGAAGCGGACCAAGGCGCGGATCGGGTCCCGCGCATTGCCGTCCTTGGATTGGACAAGCAGCAGGAAGCGCCCGCTCGCCACCTGCTGCCCGTGACGGTCGTAGCCCGCCCGCCTGATTGATATGAACATGATTAGGACTCCTCTGTTGTTGGCCAATGAAACGAGTAACCGGTTTCCCGATTCATCGCGACGCATTCATCCTGCACGATCGGGTGCCAAGTCCCCTGAAT
>Ga0126371_10000786_pt1 | contig 26567 bp, 18 predicted proteins | sample PanSoiMetaPlot_4_FD_110145 | JGI IMG/M metagenome (GOLD analysis project Ga0126371, IMG submission 110145) | Tropical forest soil microbial communities from Panama - MetaG Plot_4 | ecosystem: Environmental > Terrestrial > Soil > Tropical forest > Bulk soil | place: Panama | collected 2016-02-17 | reverse complement strand
TTGATCTGCTTCACGAACTCAGACCACGAGTTCACATCACCCAGATGCATGATGGTCTGCGAGCGGTCGGGGTCGTACATCCCAAGAATCGACGCCTGCGTAAAGATGTCGGTTCCACCGAGACTCGCGGGATGCCGGTCGTTGCCTTCAATCTTGGTTGGGCGGCCGAGATGACTTTCAACGAGGATCGGGCTTCCGTAGCCGCTCAGCGTGGCGGCCGACGCGAAGAACATGGGACGGCCGGGAATCACATCTTCGGGCTGCCGGACGTAAGGAACGATCGGCTCAAGCGGAAGCTTGGTGCATCCGGTCATGCCAGCTAGCGCGAGCGACGCTCCCATCAACTGCAGAAACCCGCGGCGCGAGAAGCTTTCGACCCATTCGGAAGCGCCCTTGGGAAATTCGCGGTGCAACATCTCCTGAAATTCGGGCGATCCCGCCAGTTCTTCAAGGCTGCGCCAGTACTCAGGTCCACTGGTGCGCGCGAGGTGTGCTTCCACGGTGGCGCGATCGAGCTTCTTGCTGGGGCAAACAGCAGGCCCTGAGCCTGTCGAAAAGTCTTCGCGTTTCGTTTTGTGACTTGCGTCCATCTTCAATTCCGGCGGCTTCGCTGACCGCGGGTTGAGTCTCCGTTATCGATGACAGGTGTCGCAGCTCGTAATGTCCTTCACGCTGCGCAGTTTATGTTGCTCGACGAGCGCGGCGCCAAGAGAAGCCTGATCGGTATGGCTTTGGCCTGCCTCGTCCTGTACCGGGGCATCGGCCGTCGGCTGCTGGTATCGCATGTTGAAAACTTCGCGGCGCGGCCGCAGATACTTCTCGGGCGAGCGATGGCAATCGAGACACCACTCCATCTGCAGCGACGCGTACTGATACATCAAGGACATCTGGTCGATGGGCCCGTGGCAGGTGTTGCAGCCCACGCCCTTGTTGATATGAATGCTGTGATTAAAGAATACGAAATCGGGAAGCTGATTGACACGCGTCCATTGCAACGACTGACCGCTGCGGTAGCTGGCGCGCACCGGTTCGAGCATGGGCGCGTTTGTCCAGATCTGCGAGTGGCAGTTCATGCAGGTCTTGGTTGGCGGAATCCCCGCGAAGCTCGATTGCTCGACCGAGGTATGGCAATAGCGGCAATCAATGCCAAGTCCGGTGACGTGGTGCTGATGGCTGAACGGCACCGGCTGTGGCTTCACGACACCGGCGTAGGTGATGTATGGGGAACGCTGCAGTTGGTTCAGTGCCCATCCCAGGAACGCGACGATAAACACTGCGCCATAAATTGACGCCCGGGAGATGGTATTCGTGCTGCGATGAAAGATCTGCATCGAAAGATTTTTTCAACGTAGCGGGAGCCTTCGCAGACGTCCCGGAAAGGGGCTGCAGTGCTGCTTCCCTGGTTACAGGAAGCTGTGATGGCCATCACGGAAACTCGTGATTATAACAGCAGGCTCCCGTTTGTCTCGTCAACGACCTGATTGTTCTGAAATTTTTTTAGAAATTGAGTGCCGAGAAAAGCAACGTTACGTTTTTCAACAGCACCGGGGACGGAGACGTCGAGGTCTCCGCAGTCTTCTGAGAGAGGTTCGGCCCCACTTCGACTGGGAATGATCTGACTTTTGCGCGCCGATTGCAACTGTCATCGAGGCAAGTGCGGTTGCAAGGGGCCGCGGCGTCGCGAAAAAGTGACGTCCTGTCGTCAGCGTAAGTTCATCACGAGCAGCTTGGGCTCGGTCATTTCTTCGATGGCGTAGCGAAGACCTTCGCGGCCTAGTCCGGAATCTTTTACGCCGCCGTAGGGCATGTGATCGATACGGAAGCTGGGCACGTCACCGGCGACGAGACCGCCGACCTCGAGTTCCTCGTACGCCTGGAACATCAGCTTCGCATCGCGCGTGAAGATACCTGCTTGTAGTCCGTAAACAGAGTGATTCATCTGCTTCAAAGCATCGTTGAAGTTGGTGTACGGTTCGACGCTGACCACGGGCGCGAAAACTTCCTGGCAGTTGACCTTCATGTCCGGTTTCGTGCCAGTAAGCACGGTGGGCTCCATGATGGATCCGTTGCGATGGCCGCCGCAGAGTAAGCGCGCGCCGCCACGTACCGCTTCCTGCACCCAATCGGTGGCGCGAATCGCGTCGCTTTCACGGATGAGCGGCCCCACGTCGGTGGTTTCTTCGGAGGGATCGCCGGTCTTCAAGTTTTTCACGCCTGCAAGCAGTAAATCGGTGAATTTGCCGTAAACCGATTGCTCCACAAGGATGCGCTGCACCGAGATGCAGGTCTGCCCTGCGTAACCGAATCCGCCGGCGATGCAGCGGTCGGCGGCGTAGGCAACGTCCGCATCACCGTGCACGATCACGCCCGCATTTCCGCCGAGTTCAAGAATGACTTTTTTCTTCCCCGCGTTTTTCTTGATCTGCCAACCGACAGCCGCGCTTCCCGTGAAGCTGATCATCTTGAGACGATCGTCGGTGACAAGCATGGAGGCGTCGTCATTCGAGAGGGGGAGAACATTCAGTCCGCCATCGGGCCAACCCGCCTGCTGCACAACTTCAGCGAGCAGAAGAGAACATAGAGGAGTCTGAGGTGCGGGCTTCAACACCATCGGGCAACCGGCGGCGATCGCGGGAGCGACCTTGTGCGCCACCAGATTCAACGGGAAGTTGAAGGGTGTAATGCCGGCGATCGGTCCGAGTGGAAAGCGACGCACGATTCCCCAACGACCGGCGGTGAACTCCTGCCAATCGAGGGGCAGATACTCGCCGTAGATGCGCGTGCTCTCTTCGGCTGCGACGGTGAAGGTAAAAATGGCGCGATCGACTTCGGTGCGCCCCGCCTTAATGGGCTTGCCGGCTTCCTGCGACAAGGTGCGCGAGAACTCTTCCTTGCGCTGCGCAATCCCCTCGGAGACGCGGCGAAGAACCCGTTGCCGCTCGAAGGCCGGCAAACGACGGGTGGTTCCAAATGCTTTTACGGAAGCAGCGATGGCGGCTTCGGCATGCTGACGTCGCCCCTGAAAAATACGGCCGATGACTGAGCCGTCAAAGGGTGACTTCACCTCAACTACGTCACCATCTTCTACCCAGTGACCATCGACGAAAAAACCGCGCGTGGCGACATCTGCTACCGTCATCTGTGCCATGATGGGTTCCGACCTCCCACATCTGATGCCCGTTAGATTATAGGCCCTACACCGCGGATTCGAGCGGCGCCCGATTCCGCTTTCGCCGCGAGAGCCGGCGTGACAAACATGGATACGATTCTCGAACTCGGCGAAGCGGTCCGCAAGCGTCAACTCTCGCCAGTGGAACTAACGCGTAATTGCCTGGCGCGCATCGAGAAGCTCAATCCGGTTTTGAATGCGTACATCCTCGTGACGGCGCAGACCGCGCTTGAACAGGCGCAACGAGCCGAAGGGGAAATCGCGAGCGGTAAATGGCGTGGGCCTCTGCACGGCATCCCGATCGGGCTGAAAGATCTTATCGACGTAGCGGGAATTCCTACTACCGCCGCTAGCGAATTATATAAGCATCGTATTGCGATACAAGATGCGCCGGCCGTACAGAAGCTGGAGGCGGCTGGGGCGGTACTACTCGGCAAGCAAAATCTACATGAGTTTGCCTACGGCGGCAGTTCGATGATCAGTTGCTTTGGCGAGGTGCGAAATCCGTGGGATGTGAAACGTATCACGGGAGGCTCGTCGGGCGGATCGGCGAGCGCAGTAGCCGCGGGATTGGGATACGGAGCGATCGGAACCGATACGGCGGGATCGATTCGCGAACCAGCGGCGCTGTGCGGCGTGGTAGGACTGAAACCGACCTACGATTTGGTGAGCGCAAAAGGAGTGATTCCACTTTCCGAGTCGCTCGATCACGTGGGACCAATGACGCGCAGCGTTGCGGACGCCGCGGTGATGTTGCAGGCGATTGCGGAAAGTCCATTGGGTAGTGACATGCCGGGGGATTTCGAGCAGGCATGGCGAAAGTCCAAGCTAAATCTGCGGGTCGGTGTGCCGCATTCGTATTTCTACGATGAGCTCGACGAAGACGTTGCGCGCGCAGTTGAGGCGGCACTGCAGGTGCTTCGTCAAATGGGTTGCACGGAGAAGGAGATTCGACTCCAGGTGAGCACCGACAGGACGCTCCAGGCAGCCGAAGCGTATGCGTTCCACCGAGACACCGTGAGGGCGACTCCGGAGCTTTATCAAGCGGAGACAGTGCGCAGAATTCAGTCCGGAGCGAACGTCACACCCGAACAACTTGAGAAAGCGCATGGAGAATTGAAGGAGGCGCGGCACCAGATCGTGAAGATCTTCGATGACGTGGACGTCTTTGTGACTCCGACCACGCCGATTCCGGCGCCTTCGATTGAGGAACTGAAGAAGCATCCGCAGCAGTTGCGTCCTCACGAACTGGTGTTGTTGCGCAATACGCGGCCGTTTAATGTGTGGGCAATTCCGGCGATCTCGGTACCATGCGGATTTACGCGCTCAGGGCTGCCGATCGGGTTGCAGATCGGCGCTGCGCACGGACGGGATGATTTGGTGTTGCGCGCGGCGTACGCGTATGAGCAGGCGACGGAGTGGCATAGGCGAAGGCCCACGCTCTAGTGCAGGGAAGCTCGAAGGTCGAGCGTCGCGCTAGTGGGATTCTTTTGGCGGAGGGCGGGGCGCCCTCCGGATAGCCGGCGGGACCCTTCGACTCGCCAATGGCTCGCTCAGGGCAGGCCGCCGGCGCTACTGACTGCGGAGCTTCGCTCCGCCGGGCGGACGAGGCGTCCGCCCCCACGTGGGCAGTGCAAAGCCTGTCAGTAAAAGGCCGAAGGACCGGCGAGCCAAGCGCCACGACCTGGTGCTGCTCGGGTCGAAACATGCTGATAACCGCTCCCGAGTCGAGCTGACTTTAGGTGCATAGTACAGTTCCTAGTCGATGGTTCGCACGTCATCCGGCAGCATCAGCACGTAGGTGCACTGTGAATTGGCCTGTGAGCAGGACAGCACTCCGCGGCGAAGGATTTTCGTCGGCGTGTCGTCGGGGAAGTTCATCGCGAACTTCACATGGCGCAGGGTGTCGTCGAGGCCGCGCAGCTTCTCTTCCCCGCTGACGAATTTCACGCCGTCCACGGCTGCTCCGCCGCCGGTGCCCTCTCCGAGAAGAACGAAGGACTCGGCGTTGCCAGTGAGCGTCGGATGATCTTTCAAAGTCAGTGTCCGGTTAGCTTGCAATTCAGCTTTATGTGTCTTGACGACGGAGTCGACCTTGTCGTCTCCGCCGAGCAGATGCGCGAGGCGACCACGCGTCTCCGGCGTAGGACGCAAACCGCTTAGAGAAAGCGCGTATGTGTGGATGGCTTTTTCTTTTTCCCCGCGCTTCTCGTAGATCTGCCCGAGGTGATCGCCGACCTCGCCGTGTTGGCCGAGCGACCACGCGGCGTTGACGTACTTCTCGGCTTTCTCGAGATTGCCTTCGGCGAAGTAGACCCAACCCAAAGTGTCCCAGTACGCAATCAGCGATGGAACCAGGGCGAGATCACGCTGGCTCAACTGATCGAGCGACAAGTTGCGCAGTGCCGCAGCCGTGGCGGCCACCGCGGACTCGGCGTACTGCTGCGCCTTGTCGAGGTGAGCATTCTTCAGTGAAAGCTGGTAGGCGATGTTGTTCCATACGACGGGCGTTGCCGAGATTTGGACCGCGCGATCGAATGCGGCGAGCGCCTTGTCGTCCTGACCAAGGTTTAAGTATGCGTCGCCGAGGCTGACCTGCAGGCCGGGATCTTCAGGCGTGAGCTGAGCCGCTTTCTCAAGCTCCGGCGCAGCTTCGTCATACTTGTGCCACTCAGCGTACATGCTGCCCAGGTTGCCGTGCGCAAACTTGTCGAGCGGATTGATCTCGAGCTGCTTGTGGAAGGCGCTTGCCGCCTCGTCATACTTGCGTTGCTGCCAATAGGCACGGCCCATGTTGTTGAAGGCGAACTCGTCGTAGGGATTGACGTCGACCGCCTTCTGAAAGGCTGCGATCGCGTCGTTGTCCTGGCGCATGGCAAGGTAAGCGAGGCCGAGGTTGTTCCACGCGTACTTGTGCTTGGGATCGACTTCGACGGCTTTTTTCAAAAGCTCGACCGCGAGCGGAAAGTTGCCGTTCTGCATCGCCGCTCGTGCGCTCTCATCGAGTTCATCGGCCTTCATCCCAGGCGGAGGCGCAGGAGCCCCGGCCACGGTGTTTTCAAGAGAAAGATGCTGACCGAGATCAGAGAGAACGGCGCGACGGAAGGCGAGATAGTCGCTGGTGCGGGGCGCGGGAAGCTCACGCTCACGCATGATCATGACCCGCTCGGCGGTGAACGTTGAACCTTCGATTTTATAGCTGGCCTTGTACTCGCCGTAGTCGCGCTTCAAAGAAAACGGAAGCGGCGCGTGCGCGACAAATTTCGCCGGAAGCTCCAGCTTGACGCGATAGGTGAACTCTCCGGGCGGACCGAATTTTATGGGCTCGGAATCGGCAGCGGTTTCGTCTTCGTCGGCATCGGCAAGGCTGAATTGAGCCATCGGCAATTCGAGGTCGGTCTTCTTTTTCGACCAATCCAGGAAATTCGGCTTGGAGATGTCGTAGGAGAACTGGAAGGGCTCTCTGGTTGCGGCCGGATCACTGACCTTCAGATTCGTAATCTCGCCGTCGAGACCGCCCATCGCATTGATGTTCTCGACGAGATGTTGCCATTGCGCATTGGGCACACGGCGGAACACTAGGCGCATCAGCAGTTCGGTATCGCCACGGACGACGTAGCTGATTTTGGCATTCAACTTTCCGAGCTCGTTGATCGACCCCTCGATGGTTTGCAACTGCGTGCTCGGCATCGGCGTGTCTGCGGGAGTTTCTTCCAGGTGCGGCGTGCCGCTTGCGGGAATGACGAGTCCCTGCTTTTTGCGGATGTTGAATGACAGGAGCCGGAAGGGCGCGACCTCGGTGGTCGTGTCCATCCAGACTTCCTGGCCATGGAGCGGCAGCAGGGTGATGACGTGATCGAATTGCGATGGCGATGGAATGTCGGGATCGAGTTTGCGGCTCGAGTTGATCAGCACTGAGGATGCGTGCAGCCCTTGTGCTTCGAGCAAGGACGAAAGCAGCGTGTGCTTGTCTTTGCAATCGCCGTACTGGTTGTGCAGAACGTCAGCAGCAGCGTGGGGCTGATAACGGCCCAGGCCGAGCGAGAGACTAACGTAACGGAAGTTCTTGGCGACATAGTCGTAGAGCGCCTCGACCTTGTCGAGATCCGTATTCAAACCCTTGGTCAGTTCATCGGCCTTCGCGCGGATTTCCGGCGTCGGCTGGCGGCGGTCGTGATCGAGTCCGGCGTACCAGCGCCCGATATCTTCCCAGCTGGCGAAGGTTGAAAGCTGCACGGCAGGGACTTCGTCATCGGGGCGGCGCTTCTTTTTCTTCTTCTTGTCTTTGTCCTTGTCGTTGTCTTCGCGCTCTAGGTGAGAACTGGTCCAGCGGTAGATTCGGCGGTCGCCTTCCTCGGTGATCTTGGGATCGAAGCCGGGCTTCGTTTTCAGCTTCAGCACGCGATCCCGGGGAACGTTCACTTCAAGCTGTTCGTCGAGGACGATGTTGTTTTTATCGAAGTCGTACTCGGTCCAGAATTGATTGGGCGCGAGCGGCGTGTGAATCACGGTCGCTACGTCGTACTCCAGAACTTCTCCTGGGCGAAGGCCGGGGACGGTGATGTGCTTTTGTCGGTAGTCGGTGTAAACGGGCGCTTCGCGCTCGACGGGTGCGGTCAGATCCTGAACTGAATCGGGCGGAGCCGTAACTACGCTGCCGTCTCTTTTCCGCACGCGGACGTAGGGAATTTCGACCTTTTCATTGGCGGAGTTGTAGCCGACCAGAACCTGTCCCCACTGCTCCACCCCGGCCTCGCTTTGCACGCGGACTCGCGCGATGGTCTCTTTGCGGCCGGTGCCGTCTTTCTCGAAGTGGTACAGGGTGCGCACCTGCTCGATGACGAATCCCTCTCCGGAATAGTCCTTTTTATCGGTGTTGGCTTTCCCGGGGATGGTGGGAATGCCGGAATCGGATGGTTTCGGTTGTGCCTGCGGCGTGTCGGGCAGCTGATGTTCCGGCGTTTGAGCTTGCGCAGGGAAAGAGAAAGTGGATATCAGTAAAACAAGGACCACCAAACGGCTCATAAAGGGTATCGTTCCTTGGCCGTTTGTACCGTATGGCGGAGGCGTGCGCAAGAAAAACCCGGCGCGCTCAAATAACCCCGGTTCACAGCACAAAGGCAAGACTTTTCGACTGTCTACCGACAGCCCACACACAATAAATTCTACACATCCAGCTCGGCCCTGACGGTCCCCTCGTCAAGATCTGCTTCCATGCGGAAGCCCAGCTTTTCGCAGATCGTGCGCATCTCACGGTTCTCGCCGAGGATGGTCGAGACCACGCGCTTGAGCTTTTCGTCGCGGGCGACGGAGATCAGCCGGCGATAGAGCTCGGTACCCAGACCCTGGCCCTGGTAACGGTCGTCGACCAGGACGGCCAGCTCGGCCTCATTTGCTCCGCCACGTGTCTTGCTCAGCCGCCCGATGGCGATAATTTGCGGCCGGTCGTCTTCCGTCTTGTGCTCGACCACCAGTACCATCTCGCGGTCATAGTCGACAAAGCAGATACGCGTCAGGCGCTCATGCGACGTGCGCGTGCTCAGCTTCATGGGCTGGAAGTAGCGTAGATAGACGGTCCTTTGTGAGAGTCCCTTATGCAGGTCGATCACCAGCGGTTCATCTTCCGGCCGGATCGGGCGAATCATGACGGCGATGTCATTTTTAGTGGTCCACGGCTTCACATACTGCACCGGATAGGGTCGTACGGCGGAACGCGGCAAGTCATTCTCGCGGACATCGGGGCGGTGCAAAACGATACGGGCGTCGAGTGCGGTGATCTTGTCGGGTGAGACGACCAGAGGATTGATGTCGATCTCCTTGATCCAGGGTTGCTCCACGACGAGGTGGCTGAAGCGCACGAGAAATTCTTCGACCGCCGCGAGATCGACCGGCGAGCGTCCGCGTACCCCCTCGAGAGCCTTGAAGACCTTTGTATGCTCCATCATTCGCCGGGCAAGGGTCGTGTTAAGCGGGGGCAGGGCGAGGGCGCGGTCTTTGAAAACTTCGACCAATTGCCCTCCCGCACCAAACAAGAGCACCGGGCCAAATTGCGAGTCAATACTGCTACCGATGATCAGCTCATAGCCGTCGAGCTTCACCATGGGCTGAACCGTCACGCCGAGGAAGTGGCCTTCTCCAGCTTTCTCACGAACGGAGGCTTCAATCGTTCGGTACGCGGCGCGAATGGCCTCACTGTCGCGCAGATTCAGCGCAACACCGCCGACGTCGGTCTTGTGCGTGATCGTCTCAGAAAACAATTTGAGAACAACGGGGTGGCCGATTGACTTCGCGATCTCGACGGCTCCGTCTTCAGTGCGGGCAATTTCAGTCCGGACCACCGGCAATCCGTACGCCGCAAGCAGCTGTTTGGACTCGGCCTCGGTCAGCAAGGTTCTTTGCGAATTGCGAGCGTGCTCGATGATGCGCTGCACAGCTAATGGGTCGGCAATGTCCGCGTCGCCCCGCAAGACCGGGGTCTCATACAAACCACGCAGCGCGTAGCTGTAGCGCCACATGTAACAGAAGACTCGGGCTGCGGTGTCAGGAAATGGAAATGTCGGGATGCCCGCTTGGTTCAGGATTTCAGTACCCGGTGCTACCGCGTTGCCGCCCATCCAGCTCGCGAGCACGGGCTTGCCCACGGAATGGGCGTAAGGCCTGAGGTGTTCGGCGGTAACGGTAGGTTCTGACATTCCTTGTGGGCAAGTGATCGCGAGCAGACCGTCGATATTCGGATCCTTGGCGGCAATTTCCAGAACTCTCGCATAACGCTCGGGCAACGCGTCGCCGAGCATGTCGATCGGATTGTTGTGGCTCCAGTGTGGCGGTAGAAACTCGTTCAGAGATCGCATCGTTTCCATGGACAATTTAGCGAGCTCGCCGCCGTTCGAGAGCAGGCCGTCGGCCGCCAGCACTCCCGGCCCGCCTGCGTTTGTAACGATGGCCAGACGCGGGCCCTTTGGGCGCGGCTGCTTAGCTAACACTTCGGCCATATAGAAGAGATCGGCGATCGTCTGGACGCGGAGAACACCGCAGCGACGAAACGCTGCGTCGAGGACTTCGTCACTTCCGGTGAGCGCCCCGGTGTGCGACGCTGCAGCCTGGGCCGCCGCATCGGTCCGTCCGGCTTTGATCACGATGACTGGCTTGTTCAGCGAGACTTCGCGCGCCGCCGAGAGGAACGATCGGGCGTCGCCGACCGACTCCATGTACATGACGATGCTCTGGGTCCGCGGATCATTCCCCAAATAATCGATCAAGTCGCCCCAATCCACGTCGAGCATGGATCCCACCGAGACGAAGGCGCTGAAGCCAACCATCTCTTTTTCAGCCCAATCAAGAATTGCGGTGCACAGCGCGCCGCTCTGGCTGATGAAGGCAACGTTTCCTGGGCGCGCGATGTGAGACGCGAAAGTTGCATTGAGTCCAAGGATAGGGTTCATCACGCCCAGGCAGTTGGGCCCGATCAATCGTAGGCCTGTGCCTTGAATGCGCTCAAGAATCTCGCGCTCGAGTTCTTTGCCTTTCTCGCCGTGCTCCTTGAACCCTGCAGAAATGACGATGGCGCCCGGCACAGCGGCTTCGACACATTCGCCGATGATCGCGGGTACGGTGACTGCCGGGGTAACGACAACGGCCAGATCGACGGGCTCAGGGATGTCGGCGACGCGCTTGTACGCTTTGATCCCAAGGACGCTGGCGCGCTTCTCGCTTACCGGATAGACGGTGCCGCCAAACGGACTGCTAACCAGACTCCATAGGACGGCGCGTCCGACGCTGTTTGCGCGATCGCTGGCGCCGATCACGGCCACGCTGCGTGGAGCAAAGATTGCGTCGAGTGGATGACCCTCCGATCTCCAGATATCGTGGGCGAGGTCAGTCGCACCAGGTTTCGACTTACGTACTTGGTTGACCTTTCCGGACCGCAACGTAGCCATGACGGGACAAGTCTACTGCCGCGGAGTGGGCGGCGGATGTGATCCGCGAACCTGCGCTTTTACGAGCATTTATAATTTCGTTAATGCCGACTCGGTAAATATTACATATGAATTGCCGTCGAGGTGTTCAGCGAATAGGGCTTTCTTGCATAAAGCCGTGTCTCATGTGACAAAACAGCAGGAAATCCGCGGCGAATTGCCCATCAGGTTGTTCTCGTAAGCGAAAATTTGACAAATTCCGGCCAAAAACCGTAGTAAAATCCGCCGCAGTAAAGGCTCCCGGCCCACGTCGGCCGGGATGAGGGTAAATCGCCGTGGGTTCGTCTCTGTCACGGTGGTTCCCGCCAGGAGGGTTTCATGGATTCTCGGGCCCCCGAAAGTATGTCCCCCACTGCCTCATCCGCCAGCAACGCAAAAGTTCATCCACATGAAGGACGCAACTTCTGGGTCCTGACTGCGTACGGCATTTCAGGTCTCGCGTTGTTTGGCGTGCTCGCTTATTACTTCAGCGACTTCGTTTCACACTAGTCTGCATTCGTAGCCGCGCGCACTCGCCGCGCAAGCTAGCGCTGGAGTGTATCCACACGACGACATTGAACATCTGGCAGATGGCCCTCACCTACCGTTGGTCTGCGCGTGCTACAATGACCCGCGTTTCAGCGTGCTTCCGAGGTATAAGTCAGCCGGCAGCTCCCCACATTTGTCATACAGCATTCATTAAGACGGACCGATTCTGTGGCTCAAGACTCCTCCAAGCCCGCCATTACGTACGCCGATGCAGGCGTAAACATCGATCGAGCTAACCGGACCAAGCAGCGCATCAAGTATCTCGCGCACAAAACCTTCACCAAGGGCGTGCTCAGCGAAATTGGTGGATTTGGTGGTTTGTATTCCGTCGCCAAAACCTATGTCGACCCGGTGCTGGTATCGAGCGTGGATGGCGTGGGGACCAAGCTCAAGGTCGCGTTCGACATGAAGGTGCACCACACGGTGGGCGGCGATCTTGTCAATCACTGTGTGAACGATATTGTCGTACAGGGTGCTGCGCCCTTGTTTTTCATGGACTATCTCGCCACCGGAACACTCGAACCGGAAGTCGCCGAGAAGATCGTGGAAGGCATCGCGGAGGCCTGCAAGCACAACGGCTGCGCCTTGATTGGCGGCGAGACCGCGGAGATGCCAGGGTTCTACCCGCAGGGCGAATACGATCTGGCCGGATTCATTCTTGGCGTGGTGGAGAAAGAACGGATCATCACGGGCAAGAAGGTCGAGATCGGCGACATCATTCTCGGCTTGCCATCGAACGGTCTGCATACCAACGGATATTCGCTTGCGCGCAAGCTGCTGTTTGAGGTCGGCAAGTACTCGCCGGAGACGTACGTCAACGAGATCAAGAACAAAGTCGGCAGCGAATTGATGCGCCCTCACAAAAGCTATTGGCCCTCGCTGAAAAAGATGCTGGATGCCGAGTGCATCTCCGCGATGGCCCACATCACCGGCGGCGGGATTACGGAAAATCTGCCGCGCGTGCTGCCTCGCGGCGTGGGCGCCGTCATTGATATGGGAAGTTGGCCGGTGCTGCCGATTTTTGAGCACTTGCAGGTTCTCGGCAATGTCCCGCCCGACGAAATGTTGCGGACATTCAATATGGGCCTGGGAATGTTGCTGGTCATCAATCCCAAAAAATTCAAGAAGGCGCAGACGCTGCTCGAGCGCGCCGGAGAGAAGTTCTACAACGTCGGCCGAATCGTGAAGGGCGACCGCAAGGTGATGTACACGTAAGCCTGGGTGTGATCGCGATGCCTGCCGAGGTCCCGCAATTCCTCATTCCTGGAAGAATCGCCGATCCAGCGGCGGAGATAACCTGCTAGCCTGAACACGAGCCCGCGAATAAGAACCTATGCATAATCTCGGCATCCTTCTCTCTGGACGCGGATCGAACTTCGAAGCCATCGCGAAGAACGTAGCCTCGGGAAAAATTTCGGACGCACGTATTGCGATTGTCATCTCGAATAAGCCTGATGCGGGAGGCCTGGAGACTGCAAAGCGTTTGGGCCTGACGGCCGTCGCGATTCCGTCGAAAGGCGTGGCTCGCGAAGGGCACGATCGGGCTGTGGTGGCGGCGTTACGCGAACACAACGTGGACCTGATTTGTCTCGCGGGATACATGCGTTTGCTTTCGCCTTGGTTCCTGCAGCAATTTCCACGCAGGATTTTGAACATTCATCCGTCGTTGCTACCGGCGTTCCCCGGACTCGAAGCGCAGGAACAGGCGTTCGCCTATGGAGTGAAAGTGTCCGGGTGCACGGTGCACTTCGTGGACGAGGAACTCGATCACGGCGCTATCATCGTGCAGAGGGCGGTGGAAGTACGCGATGACGATGACGAACACACGCTCGCCGCGCGCATTCTGGAGCAGGAGCACCTCGCGTACAGTGAGGCGATCAATCTGGTGCTGGGGGGAGGGTATGAGGTCGTGGGGAGGAGGCTGGTCAACCGATGAGGGGCGTCCAACGCGCAAAGAAGGCCGTTTGCACGCCAGCGGAGAGTGGCTCACCGATATTGGATTTCCATTGGTTTTTGCGCGACGTTCGACTCTCCAGCCTCGGGGACGCCGACGCGAGATGCCGCGAACGCTCAGTCGCCATAACACCGCAGTCGCGCCACGACGCCCGAGATTAGGCCCCCCTCATCGTTCAGTCCAGAAACCACAGAGGCCAGAATAGTTACGCCTCCTCAGTCTACAAGGCCTCAGTCGCGCGGCGACTGGCATGATTCTTCACCGGCGGTGCTGATCTCTACGATCACCATGAGGGTGGGTCGATCTGATGTGCCACTGATGTCTACCGCGTCCTGATTACCAGTGACGAGCGCTGAAGTCACTGGCCCTTATACCAACGGGTTAGTGCCAGTGCCAAATACTAAATGTCAAATGCCAATCGGCGGCGAGTGAGGCTAGAATCTGCCTGTAAGCCTGTGCCATAAGCCTTATGCCAAACCTTATTGTGCTCGCGATCCCAGCGTTCATTGTCTTGATGACCGTGGAGGCCATCGCCGATGCGATCATGCGCCGCGATCTCTACGAGATTAAAGACTCGGCGGCGAGCGTCACGATGGGGTTAGGAAGCGTCTTTGTCGGCCTCGCGACGAAGGTGATGCAACTCGGCATCTTCACGCTGATCTACCGTTTCCGGATTTTCGAACTTGGCTACCAGTGGTGGGTTTGGGTGCTGCTGTTTTTCGGCGACGAGTTCAGCTACTACTGGTTTCATCGCGCCAGCCACGAGGTGCGGCTGTTCTGGGCGTCGCACGTGGTGCATCACTCGTCGCAACGCTACAACCTCTCGACCGCGCTGCGGCAGAGCTGGACGGGCACGATCACGGGATGGGTCTTCTGGATGTGGCTTCCGCTGGTCGGCTTCCGGCCGATGATGGTGCTAACCATGCAGGCGGTCAGCCTGCTCTATCAGTTCTGGATTCATACGGAACTGGTGCGCTCGATGGGGCCGTTGGAACTGGTGCTGAATACGCCCTCGCATCATCGCGTACACCACGGATCAAATGCGCGCTATATCGACCGAAATCATGCGGGGACATTGATTGTGTGGGACCGGTTGTTCGGGACGTTTGAGCCCGAGGATGAGGCGGATCGTCCGCGCTTCGGTCTGACCAAGAACATCTCGACGTATAACCCGGTCCGCATCGCCTTCCATGAGTGGGCCGACATCTGGCGGGACGTCCGCACGCCGGGCTGGAGCAACAAGGTGCGCTATGTATTTGGGCGGCCGGGGTGGCGGCACGATGCGCCTGCATCTCCAGCGTTGCCGAGTAGCGCCAAGATGACGGTGTCGGCGTAGGCCTCCCAAGCGAAACTCCTTGCAGGTTCCTTTCTAAGCGCAATTCTCAGAATCCCCTTGACAGCCGGGGCTGCCCTCCCTGAACTTATATGGGCGATTAAAACGATTCAATAGATCGATTCTCTAACATCGCGGTTCCAGGGTCCACTCTTCACGGAGTTCGAAATTTGAGCGGGCAAGACAAGCAGTCCTCCAAGCCGGACTACGGCGTCGCTGTCGATATGGGCGCGAGCCACATGCGGTTCGTTTTGACCGATGGCACAGCGCAGATCATCGAGGAGTCGCGCGAGCGGGTAAATACCGAGGCTGGCGCGCACGGCGTGATCAAGCAGATTCGCGACGGAATCCGCAGGCTGGTGCCGCCAACCGAATTGCTGCGTGGCGTTGCCATTGGCGTTCCCGGATGTGTTCATCCGCAGACGGGGAAAATCTTCGATGCGAATAACGTTCCGGGCTGGCGCGAAGTCGATATCGGGCGCGACTTGGAAGACGCCTTCGGCTGCTCCGTGTTTCTGGACAACGACGCAAACATGGCGGCCATCGGCGAACACTGGCGCGGCGTTGCGAAGGACGTCGAGAACTTCGTATTTATCGCGCTGGGAACGGGCATTGGCGCGGGCATTTTCATGAATGGAGGAATTTGCCGGGGGCGTAGCGGTTCCGCGGGAGAGATCTTCCGAATGAACGTCGATTGGACACGCTGGACGGAAGATTTTCCGGACACGGGGCATCTGGAAAGATACGTTTCGGGGATGGGAATCGCGGCGGAAGGCCGAAGTGTTCTAGCGGGCGGCAATGGTACTGGTGCAGCGACGCTCGTCGAGGAGCGCGATGCGCGCTATGTGTTCGAGGCGCTGCATGCAGGTGATCCGCAAGCACGGGCCTTGGTAGAAAACAGCTTTGCAATGCTGGGCGTGGGTGTGGCGAACCTGACCAGCGTGCTCGATCCGGAGTTGGTGGTGTTCAATGGTGGGCTCGTAAAGGGCGCGCCGGCGTTGCTGCTGGAGACAGTGGAGCGCGTGGTGTCGCGTATTCATGCGAAGCCCCCGGTGATCCGTCTTAGTATGCTTGGCGACAAGGCCCAGATCTGGGGAGCGATTCACACACTGCTGCATCCTGAGGAGCAGCGGGCGATTCGGGCGACGTGCGAGAGCGTGTGAAGCTTTAACCGCAGAATTCGCGGAGAACATCCGCGGAGGGCGCCGAGAAAAGCTTTTAACCGCAAAGGACGCAAAGAAAAGCAAAATCCACCACAGAGGCACAGAGAAAGCTCATCACAAAGGGCACAGAGAGGAAGGCCCAGGTTAGCGTCCAAGAACGCACGCGAACCTGGGGCACCAATCGGATCCTCACTCCAGCGATTCTCTTGACGAGGCGTTCGTGTTGGCGACTGTCGGCTAGTGACTGACGACCGGCGACTGACGACTCGTTCTCCTAGCTCTTGATCGTTCCTGACGCGGCGTCCCAGTAAACAACCTGCTGCCGGAAATAAGACTCGTTGGCCATGTGGCAGGCGAGGGCGGCGTTGTGTCCGAAGACAGCGTCTTCGACAACGGGCTTGCGGGTGCGCACGGCTTCGAAGAAGTTCCACAGGTGCGGATGCATGTCGTCGAAGTCGGGGCCTTTGATTGAGATCGTTTCCGGCATCGGCTCTTTTCCGAGCGGCGGTGTGTTCTCTTCTTTCCACTTTTTCTCGTAGGCTACTTTCATGGCGTGCGGGAAGCCGTTGGCGTAGTAGCTGGGCGCGGTGTCCTTGCCGCTCTGCGGGTAGTAGGTAATCCCGAATTCAGTGACTTCGAGAATGCCGTGCGATCCCTGGAAGCGATAGGTTTCGGGCATCTCGGTGCCGAGGCTGAGCCGCATGTAGACGGGAATGTCGCTGTAGTAGAAGAGGGAGGCGTGGACGTCGGGCATGTTGCGTCCGTCTTTGAAGCGCAGGATGCCGCCGACGGAGGTGGCTTTCTTCGGCGGCTCGTTGATCCCGAGAATAAACATCATGCCGCTGACGAGGTGGACGAGCAAGTCTCCGGCGAGGCCGGTGCCGTATTCCTTCCAGCAACGCCAGCGCGCGAAGAGGTAAGGATCGAAGGCGCGCTTGGGGACGTCGCCTTGCCACGTGTCCCAATCGAGAGTCTGCGGCGAGAGATCGGTCGGCGGCGGATATACCCACGCGCCAGTAGGATCGTTCCGGCCGAGCCATCCTTCAACCAGGCAGAGATCGCCGAGCATTCCCTGCGCGACCATTTCTTTGGCCTTCTTGCAAACCTGCGAACTGACGCGTTGCGATCCGATCTGCACGATGCGTCCGGTTTGCTTGGCAGCGTTGACCATGGCGATGCCGTCGGCGGGGGTGTGCGACATCGGCTTCTCGCAATAAATGTCTTTGCCCGCAGTGACGGCGTCGACGACCACTTTGCGGTGCCAATGATCGGGGACTGCGGCGACGATGCAGTCGATGTCTTTGTTGGCGAGGAGTTCCTGGTAGCGGCGCGTGGTGGGAAGGTCGGGCTTGTTGGTAATCTCGCGCGCGAGCATGTGGCGCCCGTCGTAGAGGTCGGCTGCTGCGACGCACTCGATGCCAGGAAGTTCGATCGCCTGCGCGAGCAGTCCGGAGCCTTGCATGCCGACGCCGATGATGCCGAAGCGCATGCGATCGCTAGGCGGGACGTAGGGCTGGGCGGCAAGCAGTGAAGAGTTCAGCAGTCCTTTGCGGTTGGCCAGGGTGGCGCCTGCGGCGCCCGCGCTGATGCCGAGAAATTCACGACGCGAAAAATCGTTCTTCATGAGTCCTCCGAATTATTCGACTGCTGGGGTGATCGTGATACGGCGAAACTGCACGTGGCCGTCTTCGCTGCCTTGCAGGTAAATCGGACCGGGCTCGCCTTCGTGGCTGTCGAGCGCGCCGCCGGTGATACCGGGAATCTCCTGTTTATCGTGGATGGTTTTTCCGTTTTGCACGACGGTGAGGGTGCGGCCGACGAGGGTGATGTCGAAGGTCTGCCACGTGTCGGGCGCGCGCGGTTGCTCGGGATTGGGATCAATGAATCCGTAGACGCCGCCGGTGTGGTGGCTGGGCGGCTCCTGCGGCGAGTTGGTTTCGATCTGCACTTCGTAGCGTCCGCGGAGATAGACGCCGCTGTTGGAACTGGGGCCACAGTTGAACTCAACGTGCAGTTCGAAGTCGCGGAACTTCTGGTTGTTGATCAGCTCGGGGCCGTTGCCAGGAGTGACCAGCAATCCGTTAGAGACTGTCCAGGCCTTGCCTTCTTTGGGTTTGTCCTCGTGCCAGCCGGTGAGATCTTTTCCGTTGAAGAGTTCGATGGGCTTGCCCCATTTGGGTTCAGTCTTGGCCTTGAAATCTGGTGCGCGCTGGGCGGTCCAGGTCCACGGCGAACCGTCGGGACCCTTGGTTGTACCGGAGAGATGGCCGGCAGTGAGTTTGCCCTCGAAGGGCATATTGTCTTTGCGATCCCACTGCTCCTGTGGCGAGAGGAAGGTAAGAACATCCTTCGCGACTTCAATCTTCAAGACTGGCACCGCGTGCGCCCACTGGCCGACCATGAGTCCAGTGAGCTTGCCGTCCCGCAAGCGAATTTCGAGCCACGCGGGATATTCGCGCGCGGGAGTTTTCACGGTGATGTCCCAGCGGCCGAGGAAGGGCTTGGTAGCGCCGGCTTCGGCGCCGGAGAGATCGTCGAGTGCGGCGCAGGTGATCGCGAGAGTAATCAGGCAGAGGGCTACAGGAAAAATCTTAGAAATTTTGAGCATGAAGACTCCAGGAATCGAAAACCATGAGATTGAAAGTTGCGGCGGATAACCCGAGCTGTCATGAGCGAAAAAACGTTGTAGTCCTCAGGGAATGGGGATGTCAAACGATTTAATAGCGAGTTCAGAAGAGAGTGCGCCAGAAGCGACTGGAAATACGTTTGCGGCACTTCGGGCGACTACTTTCCCGATTCCGGTGTCTTGAGGCCGAGCGCTTTTAGCGTGACTTCGTCGGGGACGGCCGGTGCTTGTGGATTCGCTTTGGCGACGACGCCGAAGCCGCCGGCGTAATCCCACATCGTCCATCCCATGCCGTGCTTTTCGAGAGAAGTGCGCACGTCGGTGATCCAGGCGGCGCGGTCTTTCGGATCGGCGTTCTTGCGGTAGACACCGAATTCGTTGCATACGACGGGCACCCCGCGCTGATGCGCCCACTCGGCGACCTGAGTGATTTCAGCGTCGATTCGGTTGGCGTCCCAGTGATCGAGTCCGTAGCGGACGACGTAGAGGCGATTGAGGGCGTCAGGTTCAAGCGCGGCTATCTTCTCCGCGGCGTATACATCGGAAGGATAGGGTAGTGCCTTGAGGAAGTGCCAATAGTTCACTCCCCAGGTTGCGCCCTGATGCGTGAAGATGTGCGGCTCGTAGAAATGGAAGTTGTAGATGACGTTGGGATCGCGCAGCGGCTCGATAAAGACGAGTTGATCATCGGCGGAGTATTGCGCGCCTGCAACAATGATCGTGTGCTGCGGCGCGCCTTCGCGGATTGCGGCGGCGAGCCGGGCCTGAACGCCGTACCAGCGATAGCGGTCTGACATCTCGGGTTCGTTGAGAATTTCGAAGAAGACGCGGTCGGGATCGAGCTTTGAGTAGTGGCGCGCGAGCGCCCGCCAGTAATCGGAGAACTGTTCCACGAATTCGTCGTGGGAGAGCTTCGCCTTGAAGTCGCTCTCGGGATGGATGTCGATGACCACGGCGAGGTCGTGATCGAGAATCATCTTCACTGCATCATCGAGATAGCCGAGATATTCGGCGGGAATTTCGTCGGCGTGGTTGTGAAGAAACATCGGCTCGGGATTCACGCTGAGACGTACGTGATCGAAGCCCATTGACTTGACGAGGGCGATGTCCTTTTCAGTCGTCCACGCCTGGAAATGTTCTTTCTTGTAGCCGACGGGATCGTAGACTTGAGCAAACCAATGGCTGGCGTTGATGCCGTGGCGCAGATTGTGCAGCCGGCGTGGCGGAACTCCGGCGAGGCGCTGCGCGAAGGAAGATGGGAGCAGCAGGGCAAGGATAGCGAGGCAAATCAGGATCGGGGAGCGCTTCAGTCGGGCTTTCATCACGAGTCAGAAGTCTACTGCACGCACCTCGATCAACTCAGGATGGGCAGGGCCCGAATACGTTTTTTCGTAGCGGCGTAGATCGCGTTGCAGACGGCTGGAGCCAACGGTGGAATCGGCGGTTCGCCGACCCCGCTGGGCGGCTCGGTGCTCTCGACGAAGTAGCCTTCGACCTTGGGAATTTCGTTCATGCGGATCGGGGCGTAGTCGTCGAAGTTTCCCTGCACCACGCGTCCTTTCTCGATGGTGATCTTGGCGCGCAGGGCATTTGTGAGGCCGTAGATGACGCCGCCCTGAATTTGCTGTTCGAGAATGTTCGGGTTTACGACCTGGCCGCAGTCGACCGCTCCCACCACGCGGTGAAGGCGAGGCTGGTCGCCCTCCATGGAGAGTTCGACGACCTGCGCACAGTAGGTACTGAAGCATCCGAAGCAAGCGATGCCGTGATAGTGCCCGGCGGGCAATGGCTTGCCCCAGCCAGCTTTGTCCGCGGCCATCTGGAGGACGGCCCTCATGCGGGCTGTCTTCCAGGTTGCGTCGAAGTACTTGATGTCTTCGTCCTTGGTGAGCAGGTGCAGGCGGTAGTCGAGTGGATTCTTCCCTGCTGCGACGGCCAACTCGTCAATGAAACATTCGCTGGCGAATCCGACTTGCAGCGCGTACACGGAGCGCATCCATCCGAGAGGGACGGGCGTCTCGGTGGCGATGTAGTCGACGGATGCATTTGGGAATGAGTAGACAAGCGCCGCTTCGTCTTTCAGATCGGGATCGACGCCGCCTTCGCCCGGTTGGCCCTTTTGCGCACTGATCGAAGGTGCGACGATGCGATGATTGAATGCGATGGGCCAGCCGTGCCTGTCGAGCACCGCACTCAGTTTGTGGAGACTCGCGGGACGGTAGGTCGAATTGCGCATGTCGTCTTCGCGCGTCCAGACAACTTTGACCGGAGCGTTGATCGCCTTCGAGACCTGCGCGGCCTCGACCGCGTAATCGTGTTCGAGCCGGCGGCCGAAACCTCCGCCGATCAGTTGCACGTGAACTTTCACGTTGTCGGAATCGACGCCAACGGCCTGGGCCACCGAGTCGCGGACATCTTGCGGAACCTGCGTGGGTGCCCACACTTCGCACTTCGATCCCTGAAAGTGCGCGGTCGCATTTCCGGGCTCCATGGGTGCGTGGGCCATGAAGGGCAGTGCGTAGGTGGCTTCGATGTGGCGACCGGTGGGAATCTTGGTCATTATCTCGCCGGAGTTCGAATACAGCGTCACGGCTTTCTTGCTTGCGCCTTGTCGTAGCGAGTCCCTGATCGCGGCGGTGTTCAGGTCTTTGTTCGGACCCTCGTCCCAAGTGACTTGCAGAACGCGGCGGCCTTCCATCGCGCTCCACACGCTGTCGGCGACAACGGCAACTGAGCTGTCGCCGATCTTTCCGATGTAGCTCACGCCGGGAACTTTCTTCGACTCTTTGTCCTCAAAGCTCGCGACCTTGCCGCCGATCACCGGGCAGCGCGCCAGCAGGGCGAACTTCATGTCGGGCACTCGGAAGTCGATGCCGTATTCGGCGGTGCCGTTCACCTTCGCGGGAGTGTCGAGCCGTGGGATCGGCTTGCCGACGATCTTGTAGTCCTTGGCAGTCTTCAGAGCAACGTCGGTCGGCACCTGGAGCGCCGACGCTTTGGTAGCGAGATCGCCGTACGACGCTTTGCGATTCGACGCCTCGTGCAGCACGGTGCCGTACTGGGCTTTGCACGCGGCACGCGGCACGTTCCACTGCAGCGCAGCGGCGGAGATCAGCATCTCGCGCGCGGCCGCGCCGGCCTTGCGCATCGGATCCCAGGTGGTGCGAACGCTGGCGCTGCCGCCAGTGGTCTGATCGCCGAAGAGCGTACTGGCCCCGGCCTGCTCGACCTGAATCTGCTGCCAGTCTGCCTCGAGTTCCTCGGCGAGAATCATGGGCAGCGACGTGCGGACGCCCTGGCCCATCTCGGAGCGCGGAACGACGACGATGATGTTGTTCTCCGGCGTGATCTTCAGGTAGGCGTTGGGCGAGAAGTATTCGTCCCGCTCGCGCTTCGAGCCATGCGGCAGGTAGAAGCCGATGATTAGGCCGGCGCCGGCGGCAGCTCCGGCAGCAACGAATTCGCGGCGTGAGAGCGGAGTCATCGCGCACCTCCCGCGGCGCGCTGGATCGCGCGCCGGATCCGCTCATAGGTTCCGCAGCGGCAGATGTTGGTCGCCATAAAGGTGTTGATCTGATCTTCGGTGGGATTGGGCGTCTTGGCCAGCAGCGCGGCCGCGGCCATGATCTGGCCGCTCTGGCAGTAGCCGCATTGCGGAACTTCTTCGGCGACCCACGCCACCTGCAACGGATGCTGGCTGTTCGCCGAGAGCCCTTCAATGGTCGTGATGTTCTTGCCCGCGACTTGAGAGACCGGTGTCGAGCACGAGCGTGTGGCCGTGCCCTCGACGTGAACGGTACACGCGCCGCACAATCCGGCGCCGCAGCCGAACTTGGTTCCGGTCAGTTGCAGGGTGTCGCGCAAGACCCAGAGAAGAGGTGTTTCCGGAGCGACGCTGACTTTGCGAGCACTTCCGTTCACGCGAAGAGAGAAGTCTGCCATGTTGGTCCTGTTGGTGGTGGAAAGAGCCAATCATGGTAGCGGAAATGTGGGGAAAGGGAAATGTCGGGGGGAGTTCCGTTGGACGTGATCACACACTGGGTTTTCGCAAGAGAACTCGCTTTTGGGCGTGGTAATTGCTTTTAGAGATAAGGGGTCCTTCGACTCCGTTCGGCTACTGCCTCACTGCGCTCAGGATGACAGGATGGGCTGAAGTCGGAACCCAGGCAATTCTCAAATTTGAACGTGATCCTGTTGAAGCTACGCCATGCGGGGGTCTAAGCTTTTGGCCTGGGGCGGGAGGATAAGATGCGAGATCAACAGATACGCGCGGCTTTGGATCAGCATTGGGCGGCCTCCGATGCCAACGATTTTGAAACGGAGCACCGCATCTATCACGAGGACGCGGTGCTGGAATACCCACAGTCGGGCGAGCGCATACGCGGTCGCCGCAACATACAGATCACCCGCTCGATCCAGCCGAACAAGAAGCGCTTTACTGTGCAGCGAATCATCGGCGGCGGTGACCTTTGGATCACCGAGTTCATCCTGTCTTATGACGGAAAGCCATCTTATACCGTGAGCATCATGGAGTTCCGGGGCGACGAGGTTGCGCGAGAAACGCAGTACTTTGCAGATCGGTTCGAGGCGAGCCCAGCCCGCGCTCAATATGTGGAGCGGATGAACGGGCAATCTCGAAGCGCGGAGACGCGCTGATCGGGGGAAAGGGGAATGCGGAGCGGAGTTGCGTTGGATGCGGTTGGACGGAGCTTTTCTGCCAGAGAGAACTCCCCTCCGGGCGGGTTGGTGATTTTGAACGATAAGGGGTCCTTCGACTTCGTTCGGCGCCGCCTCACTGCGCTCAGGATGACAGAGTGGTGTGAGTTTGGAGTCAACGTTTGGGGTGCAACGATCCCGACGTACTTGGGCACCCGACCGTTACCGCAAAAACAAGTAGTAAGTCAACACGGCCGTGAAAATATATTCAAATCCATACAGGAAAGGGTCGATGATGAGCCGTTGCTTCGCTGTGATCGGATCGCGAAGACCGCGCATCACATACGCTCCAGAAGTCGACGTCGTCCTGATCAAGACACCTGCGAATGCAAGCACACGCATATCGTGTGTCAGAAATACAAGTACACCGCCTCCGAAATAGGGAAGAAAGCCGGACAAAATCGCCTAAAGCAATCGGGGCAGCCTCGCCTCGAACTTTTCACTTCGAATTGATGTTTGAGTGGTCACTGATCATCTCTGTTACAAAAGCATCCCACATCCCCGCCTGCCACATCCGGAACGCTGGCAGGCCGTACAGGCGCATGCTCAGCTCTTCTTGCGGGATGTTTTCGGCGTGGCGGTCCGGCGTTGTGCCGCGGATGGCGCTGCTCAGCTTGGCTTCGGTGGCGGCGTCGAAACTTTCCGACGCGATGACGGTGTTGTCGGGCCATTCTTCCACGATCACTGGGCCCTCTTCGGTCGTGACCAGCGCAGCGCCCACCGGACACGGCGCGGCGGAACACGCGGGCACGGCCTGCACCATCGCGCCGGTGTAACGCTTCGCAACAGACGTTGCGTAGAAGCGCGCGAAGTGCTCGGCGGCCGCCGATGTCTTCCAGCGCGAGACGTAGAGCAGCGCGACATCGGAGGTCTTCAGATCTGTGCTGGGGGGAGTTTGGGTTTTGCGGAAGGCGACATACGATCCGCCCTGCCACGCTGGAGCAAAATCTTCGGCTCCGTGCTTGTCTCCGAACTGCTTTAGCAGCGCGCGCACATCGAGTTCGCCGAAAGATCCGGAATCAAACACTTCGAAATTGCTGCCAATGACCGAGCGAACATCGGGAATCGTCACCGGCGTCAGCTTGCCGTGCTCGAGGTACGCATTCGAATCGAAGACTTCGTGGGTGTTCCGAGGAGGTTGCGCGAACACGCCTTGGAATGCCGCATGCTTGCCGCGCTTCTGCAGAATGTCGGCTTCGAAGAAGAGACCGTCGCGATAGGGAAAGCTTCCGGCCTCGCGCAGGACCATCGGCGCCTTGTGCATCATTTCGGTGTCGATGGTCGCTTGTACGGCGGCGTCCTGCATGGACGCGACGACGCCCGGCGTGTCTTTCAAGTTGCGTCCAAAGAGCGAAAGCATGAAGTCGATGTAGACGACCATCGCCTGGCCTTCGACGACCGCATGTCGCGCGCTCGAGCTTTCATCAGTGGCGGGGTCCTGGCCGTCGCCTTTGGTCCGCTTCTCGCCGGCTTTCGCCCAATGCTTCAGATCGTAGTTCTGATCCTGAAGTGCGTGGGTCAGTTCGTGTGCGAGGATCGGGCCCTGCTTGTCCATGGAGATCGTGTTCAACAGCCAGATCGTCTTGGTCTCCTCATCGTAGAGGCCGGCGATCGATTGGCCATTGGACTTCACCAGGAACTCGCGCAGATTGAAGTCGCGCGGCAGGAGGCCGAACTTCTTCATCGTGAGTTCGGAGCGCGAGAAGCGCTGCGAGTATTCGGCGCGGGCCATGCGATCCTTGGTGAATTTCTCGATGTCGGCCGGGCCGACAAGCGCTTTCTTCACCGAGTTGTGCTTGGGCATGCCCGTGTCTTCGCTGGCAAATTCAAAAACCTTGTCGACCGCGCCGAAGAGTTCTTTCGTGTCGGCCTCGGTCATGCGGACTTCGGCGGGCTTCTCCTTGCGCATCTTGCGCGCCATGTCGGCGAGGCTTTGCTGTTCCTGTTGCGGTGCGGCGTTCGCCGCAGTGTTGGCAGTTTGCTGTCCGAAAGAGGCGACGTTGAAAGCGAGGCAAACAACGAACGACGAGAACGGGCGAGACAAAAACGGCATGCAATCTTTCTCCCGAGCGGGCTTTGTCTATCAATTTTGAAAGCATGAATGCGGGAATCGAACGGCAAAGTGAGGGTTGTCATTACGGGCGTAATGGTAATTGCGCCTCATAGTTACGAGTTCCCCCTTGCTTTTTTTGGAGGTCGTCGAAGAGAGGAAAAGCTTTGACCGCAGAGGACGCGGAGAACAGCCGCGGAAAGCGCTGAGACAAGCCGTTAACCCCAAAAGGACGCAAAGAAATGCCAAAGCAAAGCGAAGTTGCGAGTCCCGAGTTGCGAGTAAACCAAACCCCTTAACTCTTGGAAGAAATGCTGAGCCTATTTCCACCAGACATCCATACTGCCGAGCTTTGCTCGGCGGCCCAGACGAGGGCGTCTGGGCCCACGTGAGCGGTGGTGACGCTGGACCGCGGAGTTTGGACGATAGACTACGAGCCACCAGCCACGAGCTCCCAACCGCGAGCGCCCGCCGCTGCTACACTGACACCCTCATGATCTCCGGATTCGCCACGCCGGATGGAACGGCAAGATATCGCGAACGGTTTCCGCAGTTGCGGGAGGCTGATCATTTTCGCGAACCGCGGCACGTGGCCGGCGCGCGTGATCTCTGGCTCTCTTCCATCGGGCTGGGAACTTATCTCGGCGAGCCTGACGACGCGGCGGACGCCTCCTACACAGACGCGATCATTTCCGCGCTGCGTTCCGGCATCAACGTTCTCGATACCGCGATTAACTACAGGCATCAGCGCTCGGAGCGCAATATCGGCACGGCGCTTGCGCAATTAGTTGGCGCGGGACAGATCCACCGCGATGAAGTCCTGGTTTGCACGAAGGCGGGCTATCTTTCGTTCGACGGAAATCTGCCCGTGGATCCGGGCGGGTATTTTGTGAAGGAGTACGTCGACACGGGGATCGTGAATCCCAGGGATCTGGCCGGTGGGATGCATTGCATGGCACCGGGCTATCTCGGGAACCAGATCGAACGCTCGCGGCGGAACCTGGGTCTGGAGACGATTGACGTCTTCTATCTGCATAACCCGGAGTCGCAGC
>Ga0126371_10000784_pt1 | contig 26597 bp, 16 predicted proteins | sample PanSoiMetaPlot_4_FD_110145 | JGI IMG/M metagenome (GOLD analysis project Ga0126371, IMG submission 110145) | Tropical forest soil microbial communities from Panama - MetaG Plot_4 | ecosystem: Environmental > Terrestrial > Soil > Tropical forest > Bulk soil | place: Panama | collected 2016-02-17 | reverse complement strand
TGTCGCCGAGGTATTGAGCAAGCACGTGGTGTTGGAAGTGGAGAGCATCGATCGGATGTACCTCAATGTATATGTACCCCAACTCCAGGCCGTCGAAGGTACATTGAAGTTCATACGGATCCAGCGCGGACATAAAGTCGCATCCACTCACATGGTGGAGCCGATCACTCGCCAGTTCGTCAACTCCATCGAGGGCTTTGCCGAGGACAACGGGATTCCTCTCATCACCTTTGAGAAAGGACAACGCAAAGACGACTTTGCCAAACAGCAGCGCAAAGACTTCCGCCACCGGGAAGGCGTTGTCTTCATCGGCAAAGCCCAAGAGAAATGCACCGTCTAGCGCACCGAAAAACGGCGCAATCCTAAGACAAAACGCACCTATCCCTGGATCGTCAAGTCCACCGCCCTCGTGAATCATTACTACTTCTACTGCGTCGATGAGGACTTTGGGCCCTTTTTCCTGAAGTTCTGTTCCTATTTCCCCTATAACGCTAAGCTCTGTCTGAACGGACACGAATATCTCAAGCAACAACTAAAACAGAAAGGGATCGCCTATCAAGCCTTAGAGAACGGTATCCTCTCTTGCCAACATCCCCAAGCCCTACAAGCCCTGTGCGACCGACTATCGGAAGGAAAGATCGACGCACTCCTGCGCAAATGGTTGCGACGACTACCCCACCCGTTGGCCGCGCGAGACCGTCAGGCCGGATACCGTTATCAACTCTCCATTCTCCAACTCGAACTGTCCCTCACGCAGATCCTCGATCGGCCCGTAAGCGGCCGCATCTTTTTTGAAGATGTGATCCGAGAAAATCTGGACATTGGTCGTCCCAAACAGATACAACTCATCTTTGAGCGCCCGATTATCAAGACCACTCCCGGGCCATTTCGTACCCGGGTCATCACCGATGGAGTGATCCCCTCGCTGCACATCGACTACAAAGGAACCCGTATCAAGCAATATCACAAGGAAGGGCGGGCCCTACGCACAGAGACCACCATCAACAATACTTATGACTTTTACATCGGCAAGAATCTGCGCAACTTGCCCGCGCTACGACGCATCGGCTTTCAAGCCAATCGACGACTGCTTCAGGTACAGCGCATTAGTCATGACTGCATCCTGGCAGAAGAAACCTTTCAAACACTCCATCGTCCCTTGCAGGTGGCCTCCCAACCCACCTCCGCCCTTCGCTTCGCCGACCCTCAAATACAAGCCCTTTGGCGCACCCTCCGATTGTTCCAACTTCTTCCCAACGGTTTTTCCAACCGCGATCTTCGCCAACACTTCGCGGCTTTACTCGGGCAACAACCCGAGAGCCTCTCCCCAGGCCAAATGAGCTATCACCTGCGCCGTCTTCGCCTCCATGGGATCATCGAACGCATCCCCCAAACTCATCGCTATCGCATTACCAATCCCGGCCTACGCACCATCTGGTTCTGCACACGAACCTACAGCCGCATCCTCCGTCCCGGACTCGGGACTCTATTGCCCGACCTTTCCCCACCCAACTCCTCGCTTCGTCGCTGCTTCGATAGACTTGATCAGGAGATTACATCGTGGATCGAACACACAAAATTAGCCGCTTAAAACTTGACTCATTTGCATCAAGTTCTCGACTTCAAGACATCTAGACACCCAGGGCTATAATCTTGTTATCGAAGGAGGCTCCTATGACGGGTATTCGTCTCCTCATAGCAATCTCGCTGGTTTGTTCGGCCTCGGCCTTCGCACAAGCGAAAACCGATCCGGCAATCCCTTCCAATAACGCGGCATACACAGGAAAGTCGCTCACCGCGTCCAATGCAGAACCTTGGAAAATCCTCCCCCAGTCGCCAGCCGCTTCGAGCCTTCCGACGACTTCTTCCGCACCCTCCCCGATGGACCGCTTAGCTGATCCGTTCCTGCTCACTTGGAACGACGGCCTGACCGTTTTGAACGGCAATGTTGACCCGCGGATGGTGGTAAGCCAGCGCGCGATCGGCGATGACTCGTACTGCTTGAAGATTCGCAGCTATGTAGTCAAACGCGACAGTAAGGACTCCGATGCCGTGCACCCTGCGGGATATACAACCTGCGTGCCTGCAAGCCGCTTTCGGCTCAGAACAACGCTAGAACATCAAACTTCAGAGCGCGAATCGCATTTGATTCAGCGATAGCCCGCATTTGAGTAACAATTCTTTGCCCGATTGCTACGCACTTTGACAGCAATCGCGATACCCTTTTCCTCGATGTAACCGTCCAATCAGTACGGGCATCCCCCGCCCGGATCGTTTTGGTAGGAGGTGCTGTATGCGGTTCTCCACCGTTTCTGTGCTCGTTGTTCTCCTCGTCAGTTCTGTTGCAGTTGCCCAACACCATGAAACCGGATCTGCGCCAAGTGCTCCGTCACCAAGTCCCGCGCCGAGCCCGGCCCCAAGCTTTTCACCGTCCGCATCTTCTGCTCCGAGCATTTCGCATTCGCCTCCTAGCGCCCCTTCGCCCGTTAGCGCTGCAGCGTTTCACAGCGCGCCAACACCGTCGCCAAGCCCAATGCACAGCTCGATGCCATCGAGTTCTACAACATCCAACTCGGTGCGCAGCGCGCCAGAATCAAAACCGCGCTCCGACGCCACGGGAAATGTCTCGGCAAAATCGCCCACAGAGAACAAGATCGAATCCGACGACCGCCCATCTCAAAGCCCCGCCATTAAGAGGCCGGCCGAGTCCGATCTTCGGCACCGCGTCTGCGCTGGAGGAAAATGCCCAGACGCTGCCTCCGAAGTTCAAAAGGCGATGCCACCCCAAGACGACGCGCTTCGTCATTGCCTCACGGCCGAGTGCAAGTGCCCGCCCGGACAATCTCCCGGAAAAGTCGGTTGTATTGCCAATCCTACAAATCCTCCAATTACAAAGAACGAAACTTGTTCCGCGGGAACCGCGTGGAATGGCTCATCCTGCGTCGCGACAAATGAAATCTGTCCAGCAGGTCAAAGTTGGGATGGCATCCGTTGTACCATCGCCTCATGTCCGGCAGGGAAGACTCTCCGCGCCGGCGCCTGCATGGAAGACTGCACCATGACGAATGCACGAGCCGACGCGATGATTCCGGACGTGCAGAGCGCACGTCGCGACCGAGACGATGCCTGTCAGCAGGGCCTCGCAACAACGCAGTGCCAGCAAGCCGACGGACACTACCAGAACGTTCTCGCCGAGTATCGAATGCTCTGGGTGGCGGCTCCTGCTGAATGCCGCGCACCATTGCCCGTTCCCGATACCTTATAGGTATGGTCCCGGCGATTTCGATCAACGATATACCGCCAAGGCCCCCGATGCTTATCCTTTGTGGCCCTTCGTGTCCTTCGTGGTCCAGGAATTCGGGGAGACTACGAGCCGCTGAGGTGCTTACGGAATTAGCGAAACTACCTTAAAATTGACTCAGCACGCTCCGCTCAGCGGTTTTCTCAAAGGACGGACAATGGCGACGACCACCGCAGTTGCGAAGACCAGGATTCCCGGCGGAAGTTTTCTCCTCGAAACCCGCCTTCCTGCAGAAGTATTCACTCCGGAAGATTTCAGCGAACAGCACCAGCTGATCGGACGCACGGCGGAAGAGTTTGCCATCAACGAGATCGTGCCTAACAAGGAGAAGATCGAGCACAAGGACTTCTCCGTCACCCGCGCCCTGCTCAAGAAAGCCGGAGAACTCGGCCTGAGCTCGGTCGAAATCCCCGAAGCCTACGGCGGCCTCGAGATGGACAAGGTCAGTTCCGCGGTCATTGCCGACCACATCGCCAAGTCAGCCAGCTTCGCCACCACCTGGGGCGGACACACCGGTATCGGTACTTTGCCTCTCGTCTATTTCGGAACCGAAGAGCAGAAGAAAAAATATCTGCCGCGCCTCGGCTCAGGCGAGATCGTCGGTGCGTACGCTCTGTCAGAATCAACCTCCGGCTCCGACGCCATGAATTGCCGCACCAAGGCAGTGCTCTCGCCAGACGGCAAGCACTACATTCTCAATGGCGAAAAGATGTGGATCACCAACGCCGGATTCGCCGATCTCTTTACGGTCTTTGCCAAAATCGACGGCGAGAAATTCACCGCTTTCCTGGTGGAAAAAGAATTCTCGGGATTCTCCGTCGGAGCCGAAGAGCACAAGCTGGGCATCCGCGGATCGTCGACCTGCCCGATCATCCTCAACGACTGCAAAGTTCCCGTCGAAAACGTACTTGGCGAGATCGGGAAAGGGCACCTCATCGCTTTCAACATTCTTAACATCGGCCGATTCAAGCTGGGCGCGATGTGCGTCGGTGGCGCACGCCTCTCCATTCAAGACGCCATCGGCTACGCCAAGCAGCGCAAGGCATTCAATAAGGTCATCGCCGATTTCGGCCTGGTTCGCGAGAAGATCGCAAACATGGCGACTCTGCTCTACGTAGGTGAATCGCTCATCTACCGCACGGTTGCGCTTCTGGATTCTGCTCTAGCTGACGTCGACAAATCCGCCGCCGATGCTGCCAAGCAAATGCTCAAGGCCATCGAGGAATACGCCGTCGAGTGCTCGATCATCAAGGTCTGGGGATCGGAGATGATCGACTACGTCGTCGACGAAACCCTGCAAATCTACGCCGGCTACGGATTCGTCGAGGAATATCCCGCAGAGCGCGCCTACCGCGATGCCCGCATCAACCGCATCTTCGAAGGCACCAACGAAATCAATCGCCTGATCATCAGCGGCTTCCTGCTGAAGCGCGCGATGAGCGGGCAACTACCGCTCATGCCAGCCATCAAGAAGCTAATGGACGAAGTTCTCTCGGGCCCATCCACGGGTGAAGAGATTGAAGGCCCATTGGCCGAAGAACGAAAGCTGGTCGCCCAGGCCAAGAAACTTGGCCTCTTCGCAGCTGGAGCCGCCACGCAGAAATACATGCAGGCGCTGCAGGACCAGCAGGAAATCCTGGGCGCGATCGCCGACATGACCATCGAGACCTACGCGATGGACACGGCTGTCCTCCGCACTAAAAAAATCATCGAGAGCAAGGGAGAAGCCGCCGCGGCCCTGCCAGTGGCCATGACTCGCGTCTATCTCACACAGTCAATGGAAAAGATCGAATCGGCAGCGCGAAAAGTAATCGCCGCAGTAGCCGACGGCGACATGCTGCGCACCCAGCTAGTGATTCTTCGTCGCCTGGCAAAGTACGAACCGTTCAACACGGTAGAACACCGCCAGCAGATCGCACAGAGAATGATCGAGCGCGGCAAATACTTGCTGGCCTAGCGGCAATTCCAAACTTTGTCATCCTGAGGCTCGCGCCGTTTGCGGGCCGAAGGATCTATGCATTTTGCCGGCAGCGCCGATACTTTCGACAAGTTGCATAGTCCTTCGCGCCAAGAACGCGCTCAGGATGACAAGGATGGACTACTCTGATACGACTATTCCCATGCCAACACGCAGAGCGTTCTGCCTCGTCCTTCTTTTGTCATTCGGGCCCGTTTTGAGCGCACAGTCCACTTCAGCACCAACTAAAGACTCCGCCACCTTCGATCCCGATGGCACCGCCCACGTCACGCGCGTAGTGCCCATGCCACCAACAATCAGCCCCGAGGCGCAGACGTGGCTAGCATCGTTGCCGAATACGACCTCAGGCCCCGAGAGTCTCGCCCAGCGCCGCGTTCACACCGACGCCTGGCGCGCCCAAGATTCCGCCGAGGCCCGCAAGCTATATCCCGTGAACATCGAAGCGACCACGACCGCGGGTGTTCGCACCGACATCATCACTCCCCTCTCCATGCCCGCCGAAAATCGCAGCCGCGTGCTCATCAATCTGCATGGCGGCGGGTTCAACTCCGACTCCGGATCGCTCATCGAAGGCGTCCCCATCTCGAGTCTGACGAAGATGAAAGTCGTCTCGGTCTACTACCGCCTCGCGCCCGAAAATCCCTTTCCCGCCGCGGTCGACGACGTCGTGGCCGTCTACAAAGATGTGCTCAAGACTTACCAGCCGAAGAGCATCGGAATCTTCGGAACCTCTGCCGGCGCGATTCTCACCTGTGAAGTCACGGCGAAACTGAAGCAGCTCGGACTGCCGCTTCCGGGCGCGCTCGGAATCTTTTCGAGCCTCGCGGATTTCAGCCGCCCGGGCGACTCCTGGCAACTCTTCACGCTCAACGGATTTCCCGGCGTCCTCGACCCAACCGATCCGAAGAGTCCCCACGACAGCGAGTATGCGGCCAAAACCGACCGTAAGGATCCTGTGCTCTCGCCTCTGTTCTCCGATCTGCACGGATGGCCGCCGAGCCTATCGGTCACGAGCACTCGCGACATCCTGCTGAGCGGCACCACGATTTTTCAGCGTGCCCTACTGAACGCGGGGAACGACGCGCAACTGGTCGTCTTCGAGGCCCTGCCACACGCCTTCTGGTATCACTTTCAGTTGCCGGAGACGAAAGAAGCTGTGGAGCTGATGGCGAAGTTTTTCGATGAGAAGGTCGGAAGATAACACGTGCGGGTTGAATTGCTGAGCATTCCACCTCACCGTCCCAATGCGAAGACGACGTCGTCGTGAGCGGCGGCGAAGCCGGCGCGAGCGACCTTGCGAATGTTCCGCTTTCGATACTGTGGAAGGGACCGTTTACGGTGACGACCATTGCTGGACCTTCGCGGCAGAATCTCGGTGTCAATCCTTCGTACGGTCCCTCGCCCGGCTCAGGATGACATCGCTTGAAGATCACTTCGAAATTTCTTGATGAGAAGGTGCAAAAGCAATGTGCTTTTGGGATTAATCTTGGATCACTTCCACCAGATGAGGGGGTATTTCTGCTTCCGCGCATTTCGAAATCGCAGCCAACTGAAGTAGCAGCCAATCGTGATCCAAAACGTCACGATTCCGCAGCCGACCAATTCCACCCAGTTTGGCGGCACGCCATTCGCGCACGAATGAACTCCAAGGTTGATGCCTACAAGGAGATCGAATGGCAGAAGAATGATACTGACCACGGTCAGCGCCGATAAGTACCAACGGACGATAAGAGGTCGCTCGTCAGCTTGAACCAGCCCACGCGTTACATCAATCTGCCACTGATGCAATACCAGAAGCAGCCAGCTCTGAGCACCAAGCTGGTCTGCGTCAGCCAGTCATGATCGAATGTTGCTCCAAGAATGACAAGAGGTAATCCGGCTAACACACTCGGCATCACCAGAAAACCTTCCGGAAAAGGTGCAATTGGCGGAGGAGACGCTACCCAGAGCAGATCGCTCGCGAGATAACTGACACTGTGGAAGTGAACTACTGCGGCCAGCCAACCGCAGATTGCGGTAATCCCAAATGCCACAGCAGGGCGCACGGGAATCGGCTCAATCGGCCTCATGTCATGGCTCTATTCTCGATAGACACCGGCCAAAACACCGGGTTCCATGCTCGAGATTACGAAACGAACTGTTGACTCTATCTTTCCGTGCTCGCATTTTCCCCCGGCACCATCATGTAACTCACAAACGCCAGCCTCTTGCTGTCAGGTGACCACGACGGTACGTTGATCGTCCCCTGTCCGCCAAACAACTTCGCCAGCACCGTGATTTTCTTGTCGCTGAGCGACATCAACCGCAGCATCACATCTTTCGCCTCCGGGTGCCCCTTCACATCGGCCCCATACGTGAGAAACACCATCCATTGCCCATCTGGAGAAATGTGCGGGAACCAATTATTCAGATCGTCAGAGAAGATCTGCTCCTGCTCGCTGCCGTCCGGCTTCATGCGCCAGATCTGCATGTGCCCCGTGCGCTCTGAGCTGAAATAAATGTAGTTTCCATCAGGAGAATATTCCGCACCATCATCCAGCCCCTTCGCCGTCGTCAGCCGCCTCTCTTCCCCGCCCGCCGCCGGAATCGAGTAGATATCAAACTCGCCATCGCGCTGGCCCACAAACGCGAGTGTCTTTCCATCGGGCGACCAGCCATGCCAATACGAAGGCGACTTTTCGGTGATCTTTCGCGGCGTGCCCCCGCCAATCGGCACCATGTAAACCTGCGACTCGTGATCTCCCTGCGAATTGTCGCTGATCGCCAGTTCGGTCGCGTCCGGCGAGATACCGTGGTCGTTGTTGCAGCGATTCGCAAACCCCGTATCGATCACCGTCGCTGTATTGCCGTCGACCGGCAGGCGCTCGATTCGGCCGTTGCGGTTGAACAGGAACGCCTTGCCATCTCTAGTCCAGTTCGGAGCTTCAAAGCGTCCCTGCTGGATATAGGTAACGCGCCGGTCCGCAGGATTCGTGGCAATCGTTTCGAGCGTGCTGTAAAGAACCGGCTGGCTGCTTGTGGCGGCGGGCTGCGTTAATTCGACATTGGAGAAGACCGCCGTCTCCACCACATCCTTATCGTGCGAGCAGACGCCAAGCCCCACGTAGAACGTGCCCTTCAGCGGGATGCGCAACCAGCCCCCTGCAAGCTGCAGCTTGTCGGAAGCATCCTGGCCGCCCAGCGACATGTACACATAATCTCCGCGCTTGGCGATCCGCAGCCGCTTGGGAGCAGTTCGGTCGGACTGAATCTGGGATGTGATCGCGCCTTTCTCGTCGCGGAACTGCAGCGAGGTCAAGCCACTCGCGTGCAGCGCAACATCGGCATAGACGGAGTCCCCGTCCAGACTCTGCCGCAGCATCAGCGCGGCCTTCTTGTGCTCGTTGCCAGTTTTCGTCAGGAAGCTGATGTCCGCCGTGAGCGTCACCTCGCCCGACATCTTCTTCCACACGAATTGAAATGCGTCGGCGACCGACCACATATTCTCGCCGCTGCCCGAGATCGTGTACGTACGTTTCGCCGCATCGTAGTCCACGGACCCGGCATGCAATACCGTTCCAACATCGCCGTGATTCTCGAAAATACCGACCGAAGAAGACTGCGCGTGCACCCATCCTAGCGGTATAATCAGAAACATGCAGCCGATCGCGCATCGCACTCGAAATAAAAGTCCGCTCATAGAAGTCCTCATGAAAATTGCGTTTGCAGTTCGCCGAGCATTGTAAATCCATTTACGCGGCCCGCACTGTCTCTGTCATGCTGAGCGTAGCGAGAGGAAGGCGAAGCCGCCCTCTCGCGCAGTCGAAGCATCCCTACTTTCACTAACAATGTCGACCAGTATCGATGTACTCGCCCAAATCAATACCCACGCACCGCATCTTCTGATAAAACATTGCGCATGAAGATTAACCGCTTCACCTCCGCATTCTGTCTCATGGCCGTATTCTTCGTCTCCCTATCCTCCGCGCAGGACTACGCCGCGGTCTCGGCGAACCTCGCCCTCACTCCGCCCATGGGATGGAATTCTTGGAACAAATTCGGCTGCAACGTTAGCGAAGACATGATCAAGGGTATGGCCGACGCCATGGTGAAGTCAGGAATGAAAGATGCCGGATACATCTACATCAACATCGACGACTGCTGGCAAGTCAGTCGCGACGCCAACGCCAACATCGTTGCCGATCCGCAGCGCTTCCCTCATGGCATGAAGGCGGTCGGCGACTACATCCATTCCCTCGGACTAAAATTCGGCGTTTACTCCGACGCGGGCTCAAAGACCTGCGCCGGCCGCCCCGGCGGCCTTGGCCACGAATATCAGGATGCGGTGCAATATGCAGCCTGGGGCGTCGACTACCTCAAATACGACTGGTGCAACACGAGCACTCAAGATGCAAGGGCATCCTACGCCAACATCCGCGCGGCTCTTGACGCCTCCGGACGCCCGATCGTGCTAAGCATCTGCGAGTGGGGAACGGCGAAGCCCTGGCTCTGGGGCAAAGAGGTGGGCGGCAATTTGTGGCGAAGCACCGGTGATATTCAGGATCGCTGGGGAGAACAGAAGAAGTGGCCTGACGGAACTTGCTGCTCGAATGGGGTGCTAGCGATCATCGATCAGGAAGCTCCGCTTTATTCCTATGCCGGACCGGGTCACTGGAACGATCCCGACATGCTCGAGGTCGGCAACGGCGGTATGACCGACACCGAATATCGCTCTCACTTCAGCCTGTGGGCGATCCTTGCAGCTCCACTCATCGCCGGAAATGACTTGCGCGACATGCGTCCCGAGATTCACGACATCCTCACCAATAAGGAGGTCATCGCCGTCGATCAGGATCCGCTCGGCCGCCAAGGTCTCCGGGTTGCCAAAGACGGCGATCTCGAAGTCTGGGCGAAGCAGTTGAAAGATGGCAGCCGCGCGGTCGTGCTCCTGAATCGCAGCGGCTCCGAGCAGGAGATCACGGCGAACTGGCAGGATCTCGGTTATCCGAGCAGCCTCAACGCCTCGGTACGCGACCTATGGCAGCATCGAGACCTCGGCAAGGTGTCAGCAAAATTCTCGGCGCGAGTTCCATCCCATGGCGTGGTGATGGCGACGGTGAAACCGTAAACAGAAACTTGATCGAGGTGGAATTGGGTGCCCCACTTCTGGCTGTTTTTGCCAGGCCGCGGGTAATGTCATGAGCTGCTTCTGGATCAGTCCCATGATCAGCGATTCGGCAACCGTGATGTGCTCGGCCATTTCCGCCACCGACCGGCGATCGGGTGCAGGCTTGAATGTCCACTGCTTTTGCGAGAGTCCCGAAATTGATTTGAGAAGGTTATCGCCGCGTGGTTTCGTACTGCTTCAGAGCGAACTCCCGCTCCTCGGGAGTCAAAACGGTGGAAACCGCAGGCGCGTTCTGTGCGCTCGCCCCGAGCGCGAGACAAACCATCGCAAGAACAACAAACGGAGCAAATCTTCTTACAATCATCCACGTCCACCTGGACTGCGCTAGTGATGCGACCTCCGCCCCAAGCATGCAGAAAGACGGTTGTGTAGGGGCGGACGCATTCGTCCATTCCGCCGACGCGAAGCGAGCCGTTCAGCAGCCGACGCCAAGTTAAAGCTGAGAGAAAGAGAGAGCACGAATCGGGATGGTAAGAATTCATTGCTGCCCGCTAGCATCTCTTCAATTCCTCCATCACGCTCTGAATCAACTCCTTCGCATCCGTCAGATTCTTCATAATGATCTGAATATCCATGACCGGCTTGCCTGGCCAGCGCTGGCTTTGGCAATAAACCCCGTGCTGCCCAACCAACGCCATGGCGTCTGTAATCGTATCCATGGTTACGGCAAGGCGTCCCCGCGGCACTCCCATCATGGTTTCGTAGTGCTCTAGTTCTTGTTGCTTTTCGTCAAAGACCGCCATGATGAATCAATCCTCTCCCGGAAACGGCTGCAGGCAACTCAGTAGACTAACCCCGCTTCCTACCATAATACGATTGGGTGATTTTGGTCGGCTCCACTGGTAAGACTTAGCCTTGCGTTCGCGAAATTTAGGGCCTAAAATGAGACGACGGTTGTCTTGGCAGGAGTTCCTCGCATGTTCCGGGTAGCTTTTAATCGCACCACTTTCTGGTTTTCTCTGATCGCTTCCATGAGCCTTTTGGCCTCGGCTGCCACTGCCCAGGACCAATCCAAATCCTCGCAACCGAAAGGCGAAGTCCAGTCTCAACAGGACCAAAACGCAAAAGACCAGAAAGCCACCGACAAAAGCAACAAGGATTCCGCCGCACAAGCCCAGCCCGCCGACGCCGTCGATCCGCTGAAGCGTCCCGTCACCGAAAAAGAGCGCAAAAAGAACGCCAAGGCCCTCAAGCAGGAATTGAGCAAGCCCTATAAGAAGTGGCTTGACGAAGATGTCGCCTACATCATCACCGACGAGGAGCGCGCCGCCTTCAGGCAGCTATCCAACGACGAAGAGCGCGACAACTTTATTGAAGCCTTCTGGCAGCGCCGCGATCCCACGCCCGACACCGAAGAGAACGAATTCAAAGAAGAGCACTACCAGCGCATCGCCTACGCCAACGAGCACTTCGCCGCTGGCGTCCCGGGATGGAAGACGGATCGTGGCCGCATCTACATTGTTTTCGGCAAGGCGGACGAAGTGGAGTCGCATCCGTCCGGTGGCACCTACGAGCGCCCCATGGAAGAAGGCGGGGGCGAGACTTCGACGTTCCCATTCGAACAGTGGCGCTATCGCTACATTGAAGGCATCGGCCAGGAAGTCATCATCGAATTCGTCGACACCTGCATGTGCGGCGAATATCACATGACCATGGACCGCTCCGAGAAAGACGCTCTCCTGATGACGCCGAACGCGGGCCTCACCATGTGGGAGCAGATGGGCATGGCCAACAAGTCACAGCGCTTCAATGGCAACGGCATCGAGCGCCTGGGCCTTGGACCCCAGAGTTCCATGCTCGCCAGCAAGGAATTCGATCGCCTGGAACAGTTCGCAAAGTTACAGCAAGCCCCCAAGGTCAAGTTCACCGATCTGGAAGAAGCAGTGCAATCGAAAGTCATCCTCAATCCGATGCCTTTCGATGTGCGCTCCGATTTCGTAAAGGTCACCTCTGACACTGTGCTGGTGCCCATCACGATCCAGATGAAGAACCGCGACATCACCTTCGTCAACAAGGAAGGCGTGCAGCGCGGAACCGTGAACATCTTCGGCCGTCTCTCCACCTTAACCGGAAAGATCGTGCAGACCTTTGAAGACACAGTGCAGGTTGACGTCCCCGCTGAGTTGCTGCCGCGCACCGCGGAGAATGCTTCGGTGTACTGGAAGGCGCTCCCGCTGCGCCCGGGCCGCTATAAACTGAATGTTGCGGTAAAGGACGTCAACGGCGACCGCAAAGGTTTATGGAGCCGCAGCATCGTGGTTCCGGAATTCTCTGACGACAAGCTCGCAACCTCCACTCTGATCCTGGCCGATCAGATGGAGCCCGTGCCCACCAAGGCAATCGGCAGCGGCAGTTTCGTCATCGGCACCATGAAGGTTCGTCCGCGCGTACCTTCTGCGGACGGCAAACCGGTCACCTTCAAGCGCGACCACGATCAAAAGCTGAATTTCTGGATGCAGGTTTATAATCTCGGTGTGGACGAGAAGACTCATAAGCCTTCTGCCACCTTCGAGTACGACATCACCAACGTCGCAACCAACAAGCAAATTGTCCAGCAGGTCGACAACACAGATACCATGGGCAACGTCGGCGATCAGGTGACGCTGCAGAAGTCAATTAAAGCTGCCAATCTGCAGCCCGGCGTTTATAAAATTCAGATCAAAGTGAATGACAACGTGTCGAAGCAGACCGTTGATCCTTCAGTAGTATTTGCAGTAGAGTAACTCCCTGCATTCCCCCAGGGGGTGGGGCGAAGTTGAAGCTGAGGAAGCTCGCAACTTGGGCATTTGTGCTTGGGCTCTCGCTTCCGATGTGGGCCGGAGAACGGCCCGGAGCGATCTCAGGCTACGTGCGTAGTGCGTCCGGCGACCCGCAGATGGGCGCCGTCGTGCAGATTCTCGGCTCGGCCAATCACTCTTTCACTGTCTTCACCGATGCCGCGGGCCACTACACCGCCACCGGCCTGCTACCTGGCCTCTACACCCTCAAGGTTTCGGCTCCATCGTTTCTGCCCACCTTGCGCGAGAAGGTCGGACTCCGACCCGGCGCCAGCCTCAACGTCAACATCACCCTGAGCACGCTGCTCAATGTCATGCAGCTCGGGCCTGTGCGCACGGCGCACGACGACGACGACTGGAAGTGGACTCTCCGTTCTGTCGCCAACCGGCCGATCCTTCGCATCTTTGACGACCTCAATGCCCCGGAGAAACCGGATCACGAGTTCAGCGGATCGCTTTCTTTCCTGGCGGGCTCCGCCGCTGGAGGATACGGCACGGGCTCCGACATGAGCACGGGCTTCACGCTCGAGCGCTCGATCTTCTCATCCGGACAGCTTGCCTTCAGCGGCGACGTGGGATACGGCCAGAGCCTTCCCGCAGCCGTTCTCCGCACCCGCTATTCGCATCTTCTGCCAAACGGCTCACAGCCAACTATGGCTTTGACGTTGAGCCGCTTCGCTCCGTCTGATCCGAATTTGCACAACGCTGCCCTGCAAGCCATCACACTCTCGGCGAGCGACAACTTCGCAATCGGCGATGTTCTTGAACTCAAATTCGGCAGCGAGTTACAGGCCATCCAGTTCCTCGGACATCTGGATGCATTTCGCCCCTTCGGATCCGCCGATCTCCATCTCTCGCCGAACACGGTCGCCGAATACGAATACAGCACTTCCCGGCCTGATAGGCGCGCGGAAAAAGGTTTTGATGCTGCGCCTGCAGATTTGAGCGAATCGAATCCGCGCGTGAGCCTGCTGGGTTTCGCCCCCAAACTCGAAAGCGCGCATCATCAGGAACTCAGCCTTTCGCATCGGGTCAAGAACACAAACTTTCAGGTTGCCGTCTTTGCCGATCGCATCTCTAACCCGGCACTCACAGGCGTGGGAGAAGTCACCGCAGCCGCCGGGTTCCTCCTGCCCGACATTAATTCCGGAACCTTCAGCTATGCCGGTCGCAGCCTCGACACCAACGGGTTGCGCCTCGTCTTGCAGCACAAATTCGCTTCCGATCTGACGGCTACGGTGGATTACGCCTTCGGCGGCGCACTCGATCTTTCCCAGCCCGATGTACCTCTGCCGCAAGCGGCGCAGTGGATCTCCATGCAACGGCGTCATGCCTTGGCCGCGAAATTGAGCGGCACTACGCCGCGGACCCATACCCGCTGGATCGCTTCCTATCGCTGGGTCAATCGGACGTCCCTGACCCCGGTCGACATGTTCAATTCCTCTGCCGGCCAGAGTGACCCGTATCTGAATATCTTCATCCGCCAGCCTATCCCAAGCCTCGGCGGCCGCATGGAAGCCCTGATCGACATCCGCAACCTCCTCGCCCAAGGATACGTTCCGGTCGTCGGCAACGACGGCCAGACGGTATACCTCGTCGACTCCGCCCGCTCCGTCCGCGGCGGAGTAGCCTTCACGTTCTGAAAGCAGCCATTGGCATTTAGCACTTAGCATCTGGTTCTGACGGTTATGAAAGTAAAGTCTATACAGAGCACATAAGCTGCTTGTTGGCCAAATGCTAAGTGCCAAACGCTAATGGCTACCCCCATACGTAAAATCTATGGTAACCATTGGCAACTCTTGGTTGACTCTCGCCGCGAACTTTGGTTAATGTGGCTTAGCTGACTTGCGGGCGGGGCTGTGCATCTCTTTCGTGTGCAAGGAATTGCAAGCTTCCCAGAGCTACGACGCCTGAACCGCTGCAAGGAACCATCGCTCCCCTAAAAACCGAATCGTTGTAAGGAGACCAAATGAGAGCGCGCATTTTCTTGGTGTTTCTTCTTCTGGCTGCCGTGAGCCTTTCGGCCCAGACCTTCCGCGGAACCATCCTCGGAACCGTCACCGATCCCTCCGGAGCCGTTGTCGCCGGGGCAAAGGTCACCGTCAAAAACACCGGCACAGGCCTTGAGCGCGCCAGCGAAACCAGCGGCGACGGCAGCTATTCGCTGCCCGAATTGCCCATCGGCACCTACATTGTGACCGTCAGCCAGACCGGCTTCCAGACCTTCATGGCTACCGGCGTGACCGTCGACGTCGCTACCGAGCGCCGCGTTGACGCGGCCCTCAAGACCGGCGAGGTCTCCACCCGTGTTGAAGTCTCTGCCGACCAGTTGCCTATCGTCGAGACGACGACGAACACCCTCGGCGGTGTATTGACCGCTCAAACGGTCGAAGATATGCCGGTCAACGGACGCGATTACACCAAGCTCATCTACATGAACCCCGGCGTCGCCGGGTCGCCCGACCAGATCTCTGATTCTCCGGGATCCTACGGCGAATTCAGCATGAACGGCGCGCGCGGCCGCTCCAACAACTACCTGCTCGACGGTACCGATATGAACGATGGCTACCGCAACGATCCGGCTATCAATCAGGCCGGCGTGTTCGGAACTCCGTCCACGATTCTGCCAATTGATGCAGTCGCTGAGGCCAATGTGCTCTCGAACTTCGAGCCGGAATACGGCCGGAACTCGGGCGGGGTGGTTAACATCGTCACCAAAAGCGGTGCCAACTCTCTCCATGGCAGCGCGGCCGAATACTTCCGGAACAGCGCCCTTGATGCGCGCAACTATTTCAATATTGCCAGCCAGCCTAAAGCTCCGTTTCACAACAACCAGTTCGGAGCTTCGCTGGGTGGCCCCATCGTCAAGGACAAAACTTTCTTTTACGCCGATTACGAAGGACAACGCGAACCGGTAGGGGTGGTCACCGTCGCGAATGTTCCCAACACCGGCTCGGGTCCAAACGGTCAGTTAGCTCCCACCGATGCCAGCAATCCGGTCGTTGCGAAGCTTCTTGCGCGTAACCCGTGGCCTGCCCCGAACCTACCCACCGGACAGGCTTCCGTTGTTTCTCCTTCGTTCAACGATTTGACCAGCTTTATCGCCAAGATTGATCAAAACTTCAATGCCAGCAACGTTCTGACTGGCCGTTATTTCTTTGGCGACAGCATCCAGTCGTTTCCGCTTGCTCTGACCGCGAGCGGTGGCCAATTGCCAGGCTTCAACACCTTTACGCCAACGCGTGTACAGTTGGTCTCGTTGTCCTACACCCACACGATCGGATCCAACAAGGTCAATGAACTCCGCTATGGATGGAACCGCTTCGCAGAAGGTTTCTTTCCGGCGGATCAGAATTTCAGTCCGAGCTCGATTGGTCTTTGCGCCGCTACCACCACCACTCTGTGCAACGGCGGACCTTCTGACTCCGGCATGCCGATCGTCCTCGTCAGTGGTGTTGCCCAGCTCGGTTCCACCAGCAGTGTCCCGCGCCACAGGTTCGATTCCAACAACCAGGCACTCGACAACTTCTCCTGGAAGATCAACAAGCACGATTTGAAGTTCGGCGCTAACTTCTATCGCACGTCCATACAGCAGTATTTCGACAAGTACTTCCGCGGACGCCTGAAGTTTGACGGTTCCACCACCGGCGATCCCATCCAGGACTTCTTGGCTGGCGATGTCGATGGCGGCTTTCAATACTTCGGCAACACCGTGCGCCACACGCACGAAGACAGTTTCGGATTCTACGTTCAGGACAGCTTCCGTGCGACGCAGCGCCTGACGTTCAATCTTGGACTTCGCTACGACTACTTCGGAGTAGTGGGCGAAAAGAACAACCTGTTGAGTAACATCACCAGCATCTCGCCTGCGGCTGGAACCGGAACCTTCACTCTGACGCAAGTTGGTCAGCCAGGTCTCAGCTCCCTCTACAATCCGGACAAGAAGGATTTTGCCCCCCGCGTGAGTGTGGCTTGGGACGTTACCGGGAAAGGAAAGACGGTGGTTCGCGCCGGATGGGGAATGTTCTACGACGCGTTCTCGCAAGACATGGTTCTTGGTCACTTGCCCTACGCGCCCTACTTCGATCCCGGTCCGGCCTACAATAACTTCGGCCCGTCTGCGATTCTTTCGACCGGAGTGGTGGGAGGACCGATTACTCCCGGAGCTCCAGTTTTCCAGCCAACCACGAGTTGCAATTACGAGTGCGACGTTTTCGCATTCGACCGCAACATCAAAACGCCGTACATGGAGAACTACAACCTGAACATCCAGCAGCAGATCTCCAGCAAGTCGGCGATTCAGGTCAGCTACGTTGGATCGCAGGGACATCGGCTGTGGCGCTTCTTCGATATCAGCCAACCCAGCGAGGCGCAGATCAACGCAGCGGACGTCGCTTGCGGCTGCATCAATGACTTTGGAACGTCAGCTCGTCCATTGAACGGTAATCCCTATGGCGCGTACTACGTGCTGCAGGAAAACTCCACCGGTAAATCGAACTACAATGCACTCCAAGTCAGCTATCGCATCACAGGTTGGAAGGGTATCACTTCAGTTGTGAACTACGTCTGGTCGAAGTCGCTGGACAACTCGAGCGATGGCGAAGATTTCGAACCGAACGAGGCCCAGCCGAACGACAGCACGCGGCCGTGGCTCGAATACGGTCCTTCAAGCTTCAACGTCCCGCAGCGCTTCACCTGGAACTTCGGTTACGAACTGCCCAATCGCGGTGGCAGCATGCAGAAATTGAAGAACGGTTGGGGCATCAACAGCATTCTCACTCTCCAGAGTGGACAGCCATTCCATCTCAATTACAACTTCTGGGATGACTACAGCGGCAGCGGCAATGCTTTTGACCGTCCCGATGTTGTCGGACCAATCGTCTATCACAAGCGCGATCCGTATAACTACCTCGACCTGAGCTCGTTCGCGATTCCATGCAGCGTAGCCGTCCCGGCATCGGGCACTGCGGCGGACTGCACGATCGGCACGCGTCACTTTGGCAATATGGGACGCAACTCGCTTGGCGGTCCCACCTTCAAGGAATGGAACTTCTCGTTGTACAAGAAGACCAACCTGACCGAACGCGTGAGCATGAAGCTAGGCGTTGACGTGTTCAACCTCCTCAACCATCCGAACTTCGCCAACCCGCTTCTGCCGGCGTTCATTGCGGACGCTGGGTACACCGGCGCCTTTGCAAATGCTGCTGGAAACCGCGAGGTCACGGTTGGGTCTCTGCCCATCACCGCAACCGGCGACGTGGGAATCGGCAACCCCTTCATCGGCGGCGGCGGCCCCCGAGGTGTCCAGTTGTCTGCCGTATTCAAGTTCTGATGAGTTGAAGGGTTTCAGATGAAGGCCCCTGCTTCGGCGGGGCCATTTTGTTTTCTGTCAACGCCTCCAGCCTTCACACAGGATGATGGTTGGCACCTATGCCAACACTTGGCTTGCGTAGCTGCGCAACCGAACGGCATCAAGCGCCACCGCTCCATGAAACCATCCAGTCGCGATCCGCAACTGGGGCTGGCATCGCCGCTGAACTACGCGGCGATTCACAGCGGTAAAACCAAAACCCCTCGAAGAAGGAGGAGGAGCGGCAGGGCTGGATGCAAGCCACACCGTCTTCCGCGAGGGAAAAGGGGAGAATTTTTTCTTGACATCCTCTTTTTGCAGGATGAGTGAAATGGAGATGTTTCAACAGTTGTGTGTAGGACGGCGATCTGTCGCATTTCCTGGCTTTGATATGCGGCCCGAATCACTGAGTGCGCAATGCGGCGACTGGATCGGTCAGGGCTGCGCGTCTTGCAGGCCAGTAGGAGGCGAATAGTGCAATGCTCAACAGAATCAGGCCAACGGCAACAATCACGACGTAGTCTAAGGCGGCGACTCCATACAGAGTTGAACTCATGGCGCGGCCTACCAGTACAGAACCAGCGAGTCCAACAGCCAAGCCGATCAACGCCAAAAGCAATGCTTCTTGCAGGACAAGTCCGATTACATTGACGCGGGTCGCGCCCAATGCCAGGCGCAATCCGATTTCGCTGGTTCGCTGCGAGACGGCAAATGCCATCAGCCCGTAGATTCCAACCGCAGCGAGCAGCAGCGCAACGCACGCAAAGCAGGCGAACAGCACCATCGTGTAGCGATCTTCGCCCAAAGACTCGTGTTTGACCTGGTCCAGCGTGCGAATGTGTGCCAACGCAATTTCCGAATCCACACGATGCACGGCGGCGGCTATAGTTTTGGTCATGGCTGCGGGTTCTCCTGCGGTCCACACGCCAATGTGCACGTCCTTAGACAGAGACTGCGGAAAAGGCACGTCAACTTCGGGGAACGGATCGCGAAAATCTCCGGCGCGCACATCATGAAAGACTCCCACGATCTGCCAATCGACTGCCGGCCCGAGTTTTGGAAGTCCAGGAACGATCTGTTCGATGGAAAGGCGCTGCTGGAGCGGATCGAGACCCTTCAGATACCGCCTTACGAACTCCTCATTCACCATGGCCACGCGAGGATTTGAAGCGGTGTCCTGATCAGTGAAAGATCTGCCGCGAACGACCTGGATCCCGAAGGTCTTGTAATAATCCGGTGACACCGACTGAAAGCCAGTCCCCGGGCGCTGCGAGGGATCGGCGTAGTCCGGTCCACCAACGAGGGTGAAAGGCATACCGTCGCTCGTTCCTCGCAGGGGGGCGCCAGTGACGATTGCCGTGGAGGAAACGCCAGGAACGCTGCGCAGTACGCTGAGCATCTGTTGATAGTAAGCGTTGATCTGCCCGGGTGCCTGGAAACGAGTGTCTGGCTGGTTGAGCCCGAAATCCAGGACGTGATCGGTGCGCACGCCCAAGTCGATACGGGTGAGATTCCAGAAACTGTGAATTGCCAGTCCAGCTCCAACTAACAACGAGAGAGCGAGCGCAAACTCGCCCGCAATCAAACCCCGTCGGAGTCTGTGGCTAGAGGTGCCGGCGCTCGTGCGTCCGCCGTCTTTCAGCGATTCGCCGGGGTCCACTCGTGCGGCGTACCAAGCCGGTGCACACCCGAATAAGAGGCCTGCCGCAGTTGTAGCAGCCAATGTCGTGAGCAGAACGTGGATGTCGAGTTGAAGATGGGCTTCCGAGGGCAGGATTCCTTCAGGAACAATACTCAATATCGCGCGCAATAGAGCGACACCGAGCCCAACGCCGAGAGCGCCGCCAATCAGCGCAAGAAGCAGAGACTCGAGGAGGAACTGAACGAAGATGCGGGCGCGACTGGCTCCCACCGCTCCTCGTATCGCAACTTCCCGCAGCCGCGCCGCGCCCTTCGCAAGCAGCAGATTGGCGACGTTCACGCACGCAATCAGCAAGACAAAGCCTACTGCTCCGAGCAGGAGCCACAGATTGCGAATGCGCTCTTTCGGCAAGAAGTCGTTTTGCAGCGGCTCGACCGAGGCGCCCCATCCCTTGTTGCTCTGCGGATACGCGACTGCGATCCGCGCCGTGATGGCGCTCATATCAGCCTGCGCCTGCTGCAGCGTCACTCCCGGTTTCAGTCTTCCCATCGCCAGCAGCCAGTGATAGTCGTGGTTGATCTGCTCCGGGCGGAAGGCCAACGGGACTGTCAATGCGTCATCGAAGCGATCTGCCAGACCGGGCGCTAACACTCCTACGACGGTGTAGTCTTCGCTGTTTAACCTAAGTGTGTGGCTGAGAGTGTTGCGATTGGCTCCGAGCCGGTTCCAGAGTTTGTAGGTCAGGATGACTTCACGATCACGTCCCGCGATTCCTTCTTCCGGCAGGAAATCGCGACCAAACAGAAATGGAATCCCTTGCATGGCGAACCAGCCCGGTGTAGTGCGCTTGCCAACGATCTGTTCAGGTTGCTCCGCCGTCGCCAGGTTGAAGCTCCCTCCGGTAAAGGCTGTGAGTTGTTGAAATGAGTGGCTCTGCTGTTTCCAATCGAGAAAGTCACCTGCCGAGATGCCGTTATCATGGCCGTTCACCTTAGACCAGACCATCACCAGTTGCTCGGGATTGGGATACGGCATGGGTGCCAGCAAAACGGCATAAACGACGGTGTAGATCGCGGTCGTCGCTCCAATGCCAAGCATGAGGGTTAGAACCACGGCTGCTGTCAACCCAGGATTCTTTCGCAGCATTCGCACGCTGTAGCGAAGATTGCCCATGAGTGTATCCTCCAGACTTTGGGTACGTTGGCTGGACGTAGTCGCGGGTTGAAGCAGGTAATTCCCCGCAGCGACGGATCATTCGCCTACACGGCAAAGGCCATGTTTTGCCAAAATGCGGAGTTGAAAACATGGGACCAGGATCCTGCTTCGGAGGGCGGCGTCTTTGCCGACCGTCCGAAAGTGGCGCGGTATTGTCCACTCTCGGACAGTTCTTAACGTAGGCATGCTTTACGATTGTTGCGCGGCAACACGCCAGAAGAAAAAGTGTTTTCCGAATAGTAGATGAGTAAAATCGTGTACTCCAAAGTCACCTTTTCCGGAACCTGAACCCGACGCTGAACTCTGAAAAACCTTGAACCTGCCTTCGCCAGTGTGCCCACAGCCCAATGTGACATCTGACCTTGCCTTCCACGGATAGCTTGTCGCATTATTCGCCTACGCGTCCGGGTGATCCTTGCCGATGAACTCGAGCCAAGCTCTTTGAAATCAAGCTTTACCCGTAAGTGATTGTGCCCCATAGATTTTTCATCAGTTTCCCGCTAAGTCTCTCATTCCAGTGATTCAGGGGGGAAGGGAGGGGGGAGGGTCCTAAGTAGTAATCCGTCCCAGAATGGAACTGCAATCCCCCTAAAGGCAAGGAACTCAAGAAAAGCGTCAATTCCCAAAAGGGGGCACAAATCACCCAATGACTCGATGGCTAAATGACTCAATGACGAAATGTGTAAATGATTAAATGACTAAATGACCTCGCCTTTCGTCACCTCGCCCTCCCAAACCGCCGATGTTACCTTCTGTCTAGTTATCCCTCCCCAATAAAGCTCTGTTCCGGAGATCCCTGATGCGCCGTACTTTTGCCTCAAAGTCATGCGCCGTTCTGGCGGTCGGGTTGTCGCTCGCTGCGCCGCTCTTCGCGCATCACGTGAAGAGTCAAACACCCGAGATGCCCATCACAACTCACTCGGCCAAAGCCCGCGAACTTTACGTCAAGGGCATGGAAGATTACGAAAATCTGTACCTCGAGCGCTGCAACGAAGACTGGCGCGCGGCTGTGAAGGAAGATGCGAATCTGGCGGTCGCATGGGCCTGGATCGCTTTTAATAGCGGCGATCCGCAGGAAATCAGCGCCGCTCGCGCGAAGGCCAAAGAACTCGCGCCCAAAACCACTCCTGGCGAGCAGTTAATGGTCGCGTGGGTCGCCAAGGTTCAGGAAGGAGACTTCCTCAGTGGCATCACCGCCATGAACGACCTGCTCGAGATGTATCCCCGCGACAAGCACCTGCTCTATCTCGCGGGCAACTGGCTGATGGCGGAGAACGGTGATGACCAAGCCCAGCGCATGATGGAAAAGGCGCTCGCCATCGACAAGAATTTTCCCGCCGCACTCAACGACCTTGCCTACGTGGAAGCGCGCCATCGCCAATTCGACAAGGCTTTTGTCGCGATGGAACGCTACGTTGCCCTGCTGCCAAAGGAACCGAACCCGCAGGACTCCTTCGGCGAACTCAAGCGCATGGCCGGAGACTTTGACAGCGCGCTGGCGCACTATCAGGCCGCGCTCAAGATGGATCCTGACTTCGTCAGTTCGCAGATCGGTATCGCTGATACTTACGCTCTCATGGGCAATCAGGAACAAGCTCGCGTTGAATACGACAAGGCCATCCATTTCGCTCACAACGAATCCGATCGTGTGAACTACGAAATGCAGAAGGCAATGACCTATGTTCGCGACGGAAACTACGCGGAAGCCGACAAGAAGTTCCTGGACATCGCCACCACGGCCCACAACAAGGAGCACGACCTGCAAGAAGCGCAGGCACTGCGCCACATGGCCGAATACCAGTCCGACGACAATATCGCACTGAAGCATTTGAAGCTGGCGGAGGAATCGTTGGGTCACCGTTCCACGATCTCGCTCTCGGATCGCGACGAAGAACTTTCGCGCATTCTGCGCAATCGCGTCGTGCACGCTTTTCGCGCTGGCAATACATCTCTGGCCGACAAGTCCCTGCAACAACTGGAGGCCATGGCCAAGGGTAGCCGGAACCGCGTCATCCAGAGCTCCTATCAGGGAGCCGCTGGAACGCTGCTGATGGATCAGAAAAAGTATCAGGATGCGGTCGCCCATCTTGAAGAAGACCAAGACAACCCCTTCACGATGGAGCTGCTCGTCCAGGCTTATTACGAGACCGACCAGGTCGATAAGCTCCACGAAATCGAAGCCAAGCTACGCGGAACCAACGTGCCGACCATGGAACAGGCTCTGGTCGTGCCCGCAGCCCGCGCCAAGCGTCCCGTGATCTAATCCCCCCTCGTTCCATTCTGGGCTCCCGCATTCACGGGAGCCCGGAATCCCACTTCCAAAGCGCGGATTTGGTGTAGAGTAGTTGGGCACTTTTGCCTGCGATGAAAGCCGAGAGCGAGCGTCGGGCTGGAACCCGCATCAAGACTCGAGTTGCCACGCGCCTTCGGACCGCCGAAGGGAAGGATCATACCGCCCAAACCCGCGACATCAGCGCCAATGGTGTCTTTATGTACACCAACTCCAAAATGGAAAAGGGTACCGAAGTTGAGCTAGTTTTAATCCTCCCGCCCGAGTTGACCTCGGGAGAGAAATGTTGGGTCTGCTGCCAGGCGACGGTCGTCCGGGTCGAAGAAAAGGGGTCCGACTACGGGGTGGCCGCCCAGATCCGCCGCATGGACATCCTCCCCGAAGTCGCCGTCTGACGGGCCATTTGGCCGATTCCGCCCCAAAGTGGGGCCAAGCCCAAATCTGCACTTCCCTTCCCAAATTTTCCCGGTTCGTCGCACCCCATTGCGGGTTTTGCCCGGTAATTCTCTGCTATGCTGTGAAAAAAGGCTTCCCATTGCATCGGGCGTGATGCAATAATGGCGGCCCTAGAATTGCTCTGGCCAAATCAGAAAGCTCAGGCGGGCCCAGTTATGTTGATCGAAAAACTGGCGGCCGGGGTGGTGCGAGTGCAGACTCCCCTTGGTCCGCGTTACGTGATGCCGTCTTTCTTACAGCGGCTTTACTTGTTGTGGATGTTCCGCAATTTTCCCATTCTTCCTCATGCGGTGTTGAGTGCACGGCAACAGCGAATGATAGATCGCATGTGCAGCGAGCAGAGTGTTGCTTCGTTCGCGTACGCGGACGGTTTAGACGAATTGCCGGTCATCGGCACGATCGAGCATCGGCCACCTGTTGGATCGCAGCCTCTGCCTCCGCGTCGCTCTGCTGCAAGTGAGAGCCGCTTAGCGGCGGAAGCACGCCAGCGTCCCTAGGCTCGCTTCGAAAGATTCGCGTTTGTCCGCTTGTCTTCGACCGGCAAAGGCGCACATGCGCACGCCTATGAACAGCCGCACTCACCACTCAGTTGCGTTGTGGTGAGGATTCGTCCTTGTGGGGCTGAGCGTCGTTCTTCTGCGCGCGAATCGCTTCTTTGATGGCTCTGAGGAGCCGCATCCTTCGATGGTGGAGCGGTATTATTTTGGTCGTCTTCCCTTGGAGCACTCTCATTCGGAAGCGGAGCGCTTGCAGCACCGCCGCGAGCTCCGCAACCGCCGCCGGGCCGCTCGAACCACTCGACATTGGTCCGCTCTCCGTGACGCTGACGACACGCAACGAAAGCTCTTCGCTGCGCTGGGGTGACCAACTCTTCCATCTTTTGATGCGCACGTACATGAATGCTCTCCAGTTGCTCACGCCTTTGCTGTGCGTTTAGAGATTCATCCAGGCAGGCGCTCACGACCTCCAAGCGGCACTTTCCGCGATGGACCGCAGTTGTTCCAGAGTCGACGGGGGGACGCCAGCCTGACGCAGGCAAGGCGGAAAGCCTCCACGCCGAAGCGACGGTGGTGGAGGGGCCGAGTTGCCAGCCGGAGCATCCTGTGCCGATAGCGATGCGGCCAGTGTGATCGATGCCAATACCAAGAGAAACTGCTTGAGCATGCTGAACCTCCGGTTGCGCACAGTGAGGGAAAGTGTCCAATGAGTATCGCTCAGCGTGAGAAAAGCTTACCGCAGAGAACACGAAGAAATTTCGCTGAGTTCGCCGAGAAAACCTCGATCTCTTTTCGAGTGTGGACTTGTCATTGACCGAGACTAATTGGCGACGCCCGGGGTCATGCGAAGGCGCACGTTGGAATCGTTTCGCTTTCATCAACAGCAACCGTTGCGGCTCGCCACGCCTTGAGTATCGCAATCGTAGCCGGCGCTGGATCTCAGGTCCAGGCGGCGACACCTGGAAGAGGAATCAGTATGGCAACGGGAAGCTCCCGCGGCGGTGTCGGAAACAAGACCCTTCTTCTTGTTATTGTCTGGTTAGCCTTGTTCCGTCTCTTTCCAGTTCAATCCCAGGCCCAGACATTGACTGAACTTTACGCCTTCAACAGCCAGTCGGGTTCGGCGACGACTCATCGATTTTGGGAAAAGATTTCTACGTGTACTACACGCAGTTCCGCGGACCTTGGCCTGCGTCGCAATCGCTGAAGCCATTCACGCTATGATGCGCCGCGCAGAACTGATTGCTCAAGGCGACCTCGGAGGTTTCGCCACAATCCCCGCTGGACGCCGGTGAATTGAGGTGTACAATTCCCCGCACCTGAAAAATGTCCTCGAATTCCGGCTGTTCCGAAATCTTCCGGGGAATCGAAATGCGAAGCTTCCTGTCCTGTTTTGAGGTGATCGTGTGCCTTATCTTCATGGTGGGCCCCGTGTGGGCGCAACAAACGGAAAGTCCGAAACCTCCAGCGAACAAGAAGCCAGCCGCTGCGCAGACTCCCGAGAAACCTGGCGAGCCTGGCGCCAAGCCCCAGCCCCTTCCCGAGGAGAAGCCGGCGATTCGCGAAGTTGCCGGCGACAAAGACAAGGAAAAAGACAAAGAAGAACGATACGACATGACTGAGGTGCCACCGGTCGCGACGCACCATCAGATCACGGTCGACGGCAAGGCGCTCAGATACACGGCTACGGCTGGACGTTTACCGCTCAAGCGCGATGACGGCAAAACCCAGGCGCTGATGTTCTACGTCGCCTACACGCTTGACGGGCAAGATGCGGCGAAACGTCCGCTGACGTTTGCCTTCAATGGCGGCCCTGGCTCGGCGTCCATCTGGCTGCACATGGGAGCACTTGGCCCACGCCGGGTCGTCCTGAAGCAGAACGGATTCATGCCGCCAGCCCCATACCGGATCGAAGACAATCCCT